>Ga0209258_100950_pt1 | contig 13896 bp, 11 predicted proteins | sample Araplaol_mTSA_r2_FD_184281 | JGI IMG/M metagenome (GOLD analysis project Ga0209258, IMG submission 184281) | Arabidopsis root microbial communities from North Carolina, USA - plate scrape CL_Col_mTSA_r2 (SPAdes) (version 2) | ecosystem: Host-associated > Plants > Roots > Endosphere | place: USA...
GGTGAGCAGCTCCTGGTCGCGCACATCGTAGGTGTGCTCAGGCGAGTAGCTCTGCACTGCCAGCACGCCCATCGCGCGATCGCCCCAGATCAGCGGCACGCCCAACCAGCACACCGAACGCGAACCGCGATGGGTGACCTCGCCGTCGCGTTCCAGCCGGTCGAACTCCTCGGGGTTCGCCAGCAGCGGTTTGCCATGGCGCAGCACGTATTCGGTGACGCCGCGGCCGTGCGCGCGCGGCACGCGCACGGTATCGAACTCGTCGACGGAATAGGGGAAGGTGAGCGTCTTCTGTTCTTCGTCCAGCAACGCGATGTAGAAATTGCGCGCGTACAGCAGGCCGCCGATGACGCGGTGTACCGCCGCGTAGAAGTTGTCGAGGCTCTCCGACGCATTGGCCAGTTCGGCAATGCGGAACAGCGCGGCCTGCAGACGTTCGCCGCGCTGGCGTTGCAGCACCTGCTGGCGAAGCACGCGGTTGGCCTCACGCAGTGCCGCGGTACGGCTGGAGACGCGGCGTTCCAGCTCTTCGTGCGCCTCGCGACGTTCCAGCGCGGTCTGCACGTGCTTGGCCACATAGCTGAGCAACTCCCGGTCGTGCTGGGTGTAATGCGTGTCTTCGCGATAGCTCTGCATCACGATGCCCCCGACCACCCGGCCGTCACGCAGCAGCGGTACGCCCAGCCAGTGTTCGCAGACGGGGCCGACCTGGATGAAGCGCCCCTTGAACTGCTCGGCCAGTTCGGAGAATGACCCCATGACCGCCTGGCCGCACTGGAGCAGGTTCCACGTGAGACTGTGGCGCATCTCCTGCAGCGGTACCGCCTCGTCGGGCGAGGGCGGTTCCTTGTCCATGGTGTCCACGTAGTACGGGAAGCGCACCGTGTCGGTGGCCGGGTCGTACAACGCGATGTAGAAATTCTCCGCGTACATCAGGCTGCCGAGGATGGCGTGCAGCGAGTGCATCATCTCGGTCATGTTGTGTTCGGCGCCGGCCTGGTCGGCAATGGCATAGAGCGCGCGTTGCAATCGCTCCGCCAGCGCGAGGCGCGAGATGGCCTCGTACAGCCGGGACGTCTCGGCCAATTGGCGCAGGCGCGTTGCAGCCAGGCGGCCGATCCACGCCATGTGCTCGCGCTGGGCGTCGTAGGAGAGGGTGGCCGGCAACTCGAGTACGAGCGAGCGCAGGGCCTGCGGGTCCTCCGCCAGATCCAGTTGGATCACGTCCTTGTCGAGCTGGACGGGATCACCCAGCAGGCGCCAGTGCAGCCGGCCTTCCACGCCCAGTTCGCCAAGCATGGCCTCGCAGATTTCCAGCACGCTGGCAGCATCCGCCGCGCGGAACAGACGTTCCACGGCGGAATGCATGGCGGCGACACCTCTTTCTGCCGGCCATGGCATGGACGTTGTGCTGGTCGGGACCGAAGTCATCAGTCGCAGGCGAATCCGCGCGTAGTCGACAGAAATGACTATATAGCGCCTCTGTTCAGCTTTGTCGCTGGCTGTGCAGCGCGGGGAACCAATCGCCTGCCAAAATGTCAAAAAATTGTGATCCCGCGAAGAGCGGACCTGGCTCACAAAGCGAAGATTTGGGTGTTAGCAAAAAGTAAAACGTGGTATCGTTCGGGTGTGATCGTCTCTGGGAGGGGGCGACTTCCAGCCTGTTCATGGATGCCGCGGGAGTTATCGCGTACATGCGTCGTTTGATCCTGTCATTGCCATTGCTGTTCATGCCGTTTGTTGCGGCAGGGCAGACTGCGGCTGGTGACTGGCGCGATGCCGCGGGTAACCGCTTGATTGCACAGGATTCGGCGTCCGCCAATTCGGTGCCGCTGTGGCGCGGAGCGAACGGTCAGTGGATGGCCGTGCAGAGTCGCAGCGAATCGCTGACCGCAGCGCAGCGCGCTGATGCGCCGCTGCAGTTCCGCGCGCTGGACGCGGCAACCGTGCAGTCTTCGGACGTGCAGTACGGCCTGGCTCCGAACCTGCAGGCGCATGTCGGCGTCAGCGAGCATGACTGGGCCAACAACCAGGCGCCGCGCGTCATCGGAAGTGAAGTGGGTGCCACCTACAGCCAGGGCCGTTACAGCCTGGGCTTGAGCGTCGGCACCGACACCGTGCCGGGCAACGCGAACCTGCCCCGCCTGCTTCCCGGTGCCACGCCCGGCGTGAACGGCCTGGCCGGCTTCGACAGCAGTACGCAGCTCAATGCGCATGGCCGCTTGGCGCTGGACAGCAACAGCGGCATCGACCTGGGCGCCAGCGTGGGCCGGGTGCGTTTGCTGCCGGGCAACCTGCTCGGCGTCAACGCGCTCGACCAGAAGGCGCTGAGCTTCGGCGTGGACAGCGGCCCGCTGAGCGGCAGCATCGTCGGCCGCACCATGCAGCCGCAGGCGGGGGTGCCGGGTGCGGGTTACAACCCGGATCGCCGCTGGAGCAGCATTGACCTCGGCGTCACCTGGCGGCTGCCGTGGCAAGGCCAGCTGAGCATCGGTGCGCAGAACCTGTGGTCGTCGGGCAGCAGCGTCAACACGCCGGCCGGGCCGGAGCCGGACCAGTCCCGCACGCCGTACGTGCAATACCACCAGGATCTCTGATCGGCGCCAGTCATTCGGTGCGGACAGCAAAACGCCGGGCATCGCCCGGCGTTTTTCGTTTAACGGTTGTCCCTTAGTCCTGTCGGCGAATGCGCAGGTCGCCGCTGAAGGTTTCGATCTTCATCTTGGCGCTACCCGAGCCCGCGGTGGTCTGCAGTTCGCTGCCCGGGCCGTGCTCTACCTTCTGCACCGTGCCGAAGTCGCTGCGGAGGTCGCCGCTGAAGGTGTTGGCGTGGATCACTGCCGAAAGGTTGGCCGGCACCTGCACCTGCACGTCGCCGCTCATGCTGTCCACGTCGAAGGTGCCATTGGGGGCGAGGCCGCCTGCCAGCTGCACATCGCCCGATACCGTACTGAGATTGAGTTTGCGCCACGGGCCGCCACTGACGCGAACGCGCCCTGAGACGGTCTGCAGCTCCGCCTCGCTGCCCACGTTGGGCGCAAGGATGTCGCCGCTCACGGTCTGCAGCGCCACGCGGTCGGCGTTGCCGGCCAGTTCGATACTGCCGCTTACGCTGTCCACGTCGATGCTGGGCGAGCGCGCGTTGACGCGTGCCTTGCCGCTGACGGTATTGGCCTTGATCTTGCCGCCCTCGATGCCGTCGATGCCGAGCGGCGCGCTCACCACGTCGACATCCAGCGAGGCCCCCTTGGGCACGCGGATATCCAGCGTGGTGGAGCCCATCGAATTCTCGTTGTTCCAGTTGAACCAGCCGGACTTGCCCTGCGATTCGACACGAATCGTCATGTTGCTGTCGCTGCCTTCGATGGCCAGCGGCTTGGCGCCTTCGCCGAGGTGGCCGCCCACCTGCACCTGGTTGCGATCCCAGGCGGTGATGGTGACCGCGCCCTTGACGTTGCTGACGCTGATGCGCGCGTTGGGCGTCGCATTGTGGGTGAGGTTGATGGGGGTGTCGGCCAGGGCTTGGCCGATCGACAGGCTGAGCAGGAGTGGAAGGATGCGTGCGGTTTTCATGGTGAAGGCTCCGCTGGACTCAACCAGCCTGGTGTTCCAACTGTCGCAGCTGCGACTGTTGTTTCTGCATGCGATATAGCAGGCGCTGCAAAGCGGGTGAATGGGGCGCCTGTTCCATGGCCTGGCGCAGCTCCATGTTTGCCGCGTCGAACTCCACCGCGGCGCCAGCAAGACGGGGATCCGAAGGACGCCAACGCTTGAGGTCGGGCGCGGCCGACGTCGCTGCCGTGGCCAGCGGACGGTCGCGCAGATGCACCGCGAGGCTGCCGGCGAACAGCGACAAGCCCGCGAAGCTCGCCGCCAGCAGCCAGCCCTGCACGCGCTGCGCGGTGCTGCGGCGGGGCGCCGGCGTCGTGGAGGCGGCGCCATCGAGCGCGGCGTCGATCGCGTGCCACAGGTCGCGGCGAGGCGATACCGGCTCGCGCAGGGCGCGGGTCTGGCGGAGCCATTCGAATTCGTTCATGCGCTTTCTCCCAATACTTTCCGCAGCAGGCCGCGTGCGCGATGCAATTGCGCTTTCGATGAGCCCACCGCCATCCCCAGCTCGACGCCGATTTCTTCGTGGCGCCAGCCTTCGATGTCGTGCAAAACCAATACGGCTCGTGCCCGCGGCGGCAGCTTGCCGATGGCGCGTTCCAATTCTTCGCGTTCCGCGGCGCAGAACGGCGTTTCCCCGCGATCCGGAAGATCGTCCTCGGCCATCATGCTCACCGGATCGGCGCCGCGCGCCCTGATATCCATCAGCGCGACATTCACCGCCAACCGGTACAGCCAGGTGCCGAACGAGCTTTCGTGGCGAAACCCGGAAAGCTTCTGCCAGGCGCGCACGAACGCATCCTGCGTGAGGTCTTCCGCACGGGCGTGGTCGAAACCGGCGAGGCGATAGACCGCGCCGTACACGCGATCGACGTGCAGTCGATACAGCCGATGGAAGGCCTGCCTGTCGCCGTCGGCAGCCGCGCGGACATCATCCGTGTCAGTAGGCTCCGCGGCGGGCGCTGGCGGCATCAGGGTTCCGGTGGCTGGGCAGGCTGCGGTCATCTTGCCAGCTTGGATGCAGGCAGGCGCGCAAGGGTTTAGAGAGGGTAGAGACGACTGTGGGAGCGCAGCCTTGCGCGACGGCCACATTGTGATGTGCTCGTCGCGCACAGGGTGCGCTCCCACAGAAGAGCTTGCCCCGGAAGGGAATGCGCCGGCCGCGGAGGCCGGCGTGTGCTTACGCGGCCTCGGCGGTTTTCAGGGCTTTGGCGATGCGTTGCTGTTCGGCGTGCAGTTCGTCCGGCAGCCGATCGCCGAAGCTGTGCAGGTATTCGCCGATGGCTGCGAGTTCGTCGCTCCAGCCGATATGGTCGATGTCGAGCAGGGTATCGACGGTGCGGCGATCTAGCGCGAGACCGTCCAGCTTCAGTTCGCCGTCCGAGGGCACGGTGCCGATCGGTGTCTGGCGGCCCTTGGCGCGACCTTCCACGCGATCGATCATCCACTCGAGCACGCGCAGGTTGTCGCCGTAGCCCGGCCACAGGAAACGGCCGTCCTCGCCCTTGCGGAACCAGTTCACGTGGAAGATCTTCGGCAGTTTCGCGCCCGGCTTGTCGAACGAGAGCCAGTGACGGAAGTAGTCGCCGTAGTGGTAGCCGGCGAACGGCTTCATCGCCATCGAATCGCGACGCAGCACGCCGACCGCACCGGTGGCGGCGGCGGTGGTTTCCGAGCCCATGGCGGCACCGACCAGCACGCCGTGCGCCCAGTCGCGTGCCTGGAACACCAGCGGTACCAGCGATGGGCGGCGGCCGCCGAACACGATGGCGCTGATCGGCACGCCCTGCGAATCTTCCGCACGCGGCGACCACGTCGGGCACTGCTTGGCGCTCACGGTGAAACGCGAATTGGGATGCGCGGCGGGACCATTGGCGGGATCGTACGGACGGCCCTGCCAGTCGGTCACGGGCTCGCCCGGCAGACCTTCCCACCACGGCTGGTTGTCGGCGGTGACGGCGACGTTGGTGAAGATGGTGTCGCGCGCGATGGTCGTCAGCGCGTTGGGATTGGTCGCGTCGCTGGTGCCTGGTGCGACGCCGAAATAGCCGGCCTCCGGGTTGATCGCGTATAGACGTCCATCCGCTCCCGGGCGCATCCAGCAGATGTCGTCGCCCACGGTCCACACCTTCCAGCCGTCCTGGCGGTAGCCTTCCGGCGGAATGAGCATGGCGAGGTTGGTCTTGCCGCAGGCGGACGGGAACGCGGCGGCGACATAGTGCGTCTCGCCCTTCGGATTCTCGATGCCGACGATCAGCATGTGCTCGGCCAGCCAGCCTTCGGACTTTGCTTGGTAACTGGCGATGCGCAAGGCATGGCATTTCTTGCCCAGCAGGGCGTTGCCGCCGTAACCGGAGCCGTACGACTTGATGGTCAGCTCTTCGGGGAAATGCATGATGAAGCGGCGTTCCGGATCGAGCTCGCCGGTGGAGTGCAGGCCCTTCACGAACGTGCCTTCGCGCTCGATGCGCGCCTGCGCGGCGGCGCCCATGCGGGTCATGGTGCGCATGTTGGCCACCACGTACGGGCTGTCGGTGATTTCCACGCCGCAACGCGCGAGCGGGGAGTCGATCGGACCCATGCAGTACGGGATGACGTACATGGTGCGGCCTTCCATGCAGCCGTCGAACAGCGCGTCCATCTTGGTATGCGCCTCGGTGGGCGACATCCAGTGATTGTTCGGGCCGGCGTCCTGTTCGTCCTTGGTGCAGACGAAGGTGAGGTGCTCGACGCGGGCCACGTCGGAGGGGCTTGAGCGGTGCAGGTAGCAGCCCGGGTGGGTTTCCTGATTGAGCTCGATCAAATCGCCGGTCTGCAGCATCTGCTGCACGAGCTGGCGGTATTCAGCGTCCGAGCCGTCGCACCAATGGATCTTCGCGGGGCGGGTCAGGGCCGCCACTTCGTCAACCCAGCGTTGCAGCGATTCCAGCTTGCTCGACATCACGTTCCTCACTCTGGTCTTAAGCCAAAAAAGAGCAGAAACGCTAACTTACGAACACTGGCATCGCAAGCTGTGACGCAGCATGGGGCAACTGGGCGCAGCATAAATCGCTGCCCGGGCCAGTAGTTAGAAGGCGGGGTGCAGACCACTTTGGGTCCTTTGCTACCAGTGGGCGGTAGCCATAAAAAAACGCCGCCCGAGGGCGGCGTTTCATGTCAGCGGATGGCGAGTCCGCTTAGTTCGGAGTGAGCGTGCGGATCATGTGCTCGACGTAGGCGTCGAACTCCTCATGGCTGATCCGCGGCAGGCCCAGCGTGAAGTTGAGCTGCAGGAAGCCCACATACGCGGCATAGGTCAGTCGGGCACGGTTGAGCGCCTCGACCGGCTCCAGCCCGGCTTCCTTGTAGATGTTCGTGAGGAATTCCATGCGACGCTGCGAAACGCGCGCCATCACCGGCACCACCTGCGGATGGTCAAGGGCTTTCAGCAGGGCGGCATACACGCGGTGGGGCGCCAGTTCGTGCGCCACGCGGCGAAACAGTTCCGGCAGGCGCGCACGCGGATCGGGCATGGCCTCGATCTGCGAGATGACCTCCCGCTCGCCGTACTGTTCCCAACGTTCCAGCGCGGCCTGAAGCAGGGCTTCGCGGGTGCGGAAATGCCAGTAGAAGCTGCCCTTGGTCACGCCGAGCTGGCGGGCCAGGGCTTCCACGGCGAGGGCATTGACGCCCTGGTCGGCGATCAGCTTGAGGGCCGCGTCTTCCCAATCCTCGGCGGAAAGACGGGTGCGTTCGGGTTTGGCGCTAGCATTCATGCCCGTATGTTAACGCAGTCCGGGGCCGTGCACGGGCCTTGGCTGGAAGTCGTTGGGCTGGTTGGCCGACTGCGGCGGCGCATATTGACGTGGCGGTTTGCCGCAATCCATACTCATGCGTATGGTATCGACCACTCCCAACGAAAAAACGATCTCGCAGGTGGCTGCGATCGACGGGCTTAAGCTGGCCGTTGAGGTGCGTCATGCCTCGGGGGCGCCGACGCTGCTGTTCGCCCACGGCTTCGGCCAGACCCGCGGCGCATGGCATGGCGCTTCGTTGGCGCTGGCGGCCCAGGGTTACCGTTGCGTGAGCTTCGATGCCCGCGGGCACGGCGAGAGCGACCGCGTGCCGGGCGGCGACTACCACATGGAGCAGTTCATCGGCGATCTACGCGTGCTGGCTCATGCCGAGTTGAGCAAGCCGATCCTGGTCGGCGCCTCCATGGGCGGCCTGCTTGGGCTGATGCTGGCGGGCGAGATCGATCCCGGCGCGTTCCGCGCCTTGGTGCTGGTGGATATCACGCCGCGTTGGGAAACGGCCGGCGTCGAGCGCATCTTGGCCTTCATGCAGGCCCATCCGGATGGATTCGCCAGCTATGCCGAGGCCGCCGAGGAGATCGCCAGGTACCTGCCGCATCGCACCGGGCGCAAGAGCGAGGACCAGCTTCGCCCGCTGTTGCGCGAAGGCGCCGATGGCCGCCTGCGCTGGCATTGGGATCCGGCATTGCTGGGGGGCGAACTGGTGCGCGAAAGCGAGCGTTACCAGCCGCGCCTGATGGCCGCCGCGGCCAAGGTCGCCGTGCCCGTGCTGCTTCTTTCAGGTGGCCGTAGCGATGTGGTGTCGCGCGATACGGTCGATGAATTCCTGAAGCTGGTGCCGCATGCCGAGCATGTGGAACTGCCACGCGCGACGCACATGGTGGCCGGCGACGCCAACGATGCCTTCATCCGCGAAATCGCACGTTTCGTGGGCAAGCTTTCCAGTCCCGACCGCAGCGATGCGGTGACTGCGTGAACCCTATGAACCACCATGTCGTCATCCGTAACGAGGTGTTGTGATGCCTGTGATCCTGACCCTGCTGGCGGCGCTGATTGCCACCGGCGCCTGTGCCTACCACCGCAGCAGCCTGCGCACGTGGGCGATCGTGACGGTGATCACCACCGTCGTGGTCGGTGCGCTTACCGGCGCGCCGTGGACCACCTTCATCCTGCTGGTGATCGAGCTCGGCATCGCCGTGCCGCTGCTGATGAAGACCTTCCGTCGCAAGCAGATCACCGCGCCGCTCTTGAAGATGTTCGCCAAGGTGACGCCGAAGCTGTCGGAGACCGAACAGACCGCGCTGGAAGCGGGCACCGTCGGCTTCGAAGGCGAACTGTTCTCCGGCAAGCCCGACTGGCATGAGTTGCTCAAGCAGCCCAAGCCCGAGCTGAGCGTGGAAGAGCAGGCCTTCATGGACGGCCCGGTCGAAGAGCTGTGCGGCATGATTGACGACTGGCAGATCACGCACGAGCTGGCCGATCTTCCGCCGGAAGTCTGGGCCTTCATCAAGAAGCACAAGTTCTTCGGCATGATCATCCCGAAGCAGTACGGTGGCCTGGGCTTCTCGGCGCTGGCGCATTCGGCGGTGCTGCAGAAGCTGGCGACGATGTCCGCGACGGTGGCCTCCACGGTCGCGGTGCCGAACTCGCTGGGTCCGGCCGAACTGCTGCTGCACTACGGCAGCGACGAGCAGAAGAACCACTACCTGCCGCGCCTGGCAATCGGTGAGGAAATCCCGTGTTTCGCACTCACCGGTCCGTATGCCGGCTCCGACGCCACCTCCATCACTGACTTTGGGCTCGTGTGCAAGCAGATGGTGGATGGTGTTGAAACGCTGGGCATGAAGCTCACCTTCGACAAGCGCTACATCACGCTGGCGCCGATCGCGACGGTGGTGGGCCTGGCCTTCCGCCTGTATGACCCGGAGAAGTTGCTGGGCGACAAGGAAGACCTGGGCATCACGCTGGCGCTGCTGCCGCGAAGCACGCCGGGCTTGGAAATCGGCCGCCGTCACTTCCCGCTCAACATCCCGTTCCAGAACGGCCCGCTGCACGGCAAGGACGTGTTCGTGCCGCTCTCGGTGCTGATCGGCGGTCCGCACATGGCCGGCCATGGCTGGCGCATGCTTGTGGAATGCCTGTCGGTCGGGCGCGCGATCTCGCTGCCGTCCAACGCCACTGGTGGCGTGCGCGCTGCGGTGGCCGCGACGGGTGCGTATGCGCGCATGCGCAAGCAGTTCGGGCTTTCCATCGCCCGCTTCGAAGGCGTGGAAGAAGCGCTCGCGCGCATCGGTGGCCTGACCTATGCGACGGCTGCACTGTCGCGTGCTACGGCGGCGGCGGTGGATCGCGGCGAGAAGCCGGCAGTGCCGTCGGCGATCGCCAAGTACCACGCCACGGAATGGGGGCGCGTGATCGCCGGCGATGCGCTGGACGTGCACGGCGGCAAGGGCGTGCAGCTCGGCCCGAAGAACTACGCGGGCCGCGCGTGGCAGGGCGTGCCGATCGCCATCACGGTGGAAGGCGCCAACATCATGACGCGCAGCCTGATGATCTTCGGGCAGGGCGCCATCCGCTGCCATCCTTACGTGCTGAAGGAGATGCAGGCGCTGTCGATCGCCGATTACGGTGAGCGCCTGCGCACGTTTGATCGCGCGCTGTTCGGCCATATCGGCTTTGGCATCTCCAACGCGGTGCGCAGCTTCACGCTGGGCATTACGGGTTCGCGTATCGGTGATGCCGCGGGTGATGCGTACACGCGTCGCTACTATCGCAAGCTCAACCGCTACTCGGCGGCGCTGGCGTTGTGTGCCGACACCTTCATGGGCGTGCTGGGCGGCAAGCTGAAGTTCAAGGAAAAGCTCTCCGCGCGTCTCGGCGATGTATTGAGCTACTTGTATATCGCCAGCGCGATGCTCAAGCGCTACGAGGACACCGGTCGTCCGGAAGCGGATCGCCCGCTGCTGGCCTGGGCGTTCCACGAGTGCATGTGGCGTACGCAGATGGCGCTGGACGGTGCGATCCGCAACTTCCCGGTGAAGCCGGTGGCATGGCTGTTGCGTGCGCTGGTGTTCCCATTCGGTCGTCGCGAAGTGCCGCCGTCGGATCGCCTGGGTCGCCGCGTGGCCGCGATCATCACGGCACCGGGCGAAGCGCGCGATCGCCTCACCGAGTGGGTGTATCTCGCGCCGACCGCGAACAACACCATCGGTCGCATGAACGCGTTGCTGCCTGACGTGATCGCCGCCGAGCCGGTGGAGCGCAAGTTCGGCAAGGCGCAGAAGGCGGGCCAGTTCAAGTCGCACGATTACAACGGTCAGCTCGCCGAAGCGCTGCAGGCCGGCGTGATCACCTCGTCCGAACACGACCTGCTCAAGCGCGTGCGCGATGGCGTGGCGGAGTTCATTGCGGTGGACGATTTCGATCCGGCGGAACTGCGCTCGGCCGTGACGCGCGCCGACCGCAACAAGAAGCTGGCCGACGCGGCCTGATTCCCATCGTCGTACGACCAGGGCGGAGCGAGCGCTCCGCCCGCGCGGGAGGTTTGCCATGAGTCAGGCGTTGTCGCTGTATCGCCGTCTGGTGTCGGTGCCGGGTGGACGCTGGTTGTACGGCCGCCTGATCTGCTTCAAGGCGCCTTACTTCGCCACCATCGCGCCGCGTTTCGTGGCACTGGAGCCGGGGCGCTGCGCGGTGGACATCCGCGACCGTCGCCGCGTGCACAACCACATCGGCACGGTGCACGCCATCGCGCTGTGCAACGCGGCGGAACTCACCGCCGGCATGATGACCGACGTCACCATTCCCCCTCGCATGCGCTGGATTCCCAAGGGCATGACGGTGCAATACCTGGCCAAGGCGACGGGCACGTTGCATGCGGAAGCTACGCCGGAATCAGGTGCCGTCGAAGCGACCAGTGGTTATGCGTGGCCCGTGAACGTCAGTGTGCGCAACGCGGCTGGCGAAGAAGTGTTCCGCGCACGCATCGACATGTGGGTGTCGCCGCGCAGGGACGCGTGAACGTCAGGAGGCCAGTACGCAGCGGTTCTTGCCCGCGTCCTTGGCCTGGTAGAGCGCCCGGTCGGCGCACTGGATCAGTTCTTCATCGCCCTGGGTGACACCTTGCCACATGGCCACGCCGATGCTGGCGCTGACATTCGCAACGAAGGGGCCGTGCCGCCCTTCGAGCGGATAAGGCTCGGCGAGGATCGCGCAGAGTTCCTCGCAGCGCCTGACCAGTGAACCTGCGTTGTCGACGTCTTCAAGGATCACGGCGAATTCGTCGCCCCCCAATCGCGCCACCGTATCGTTTGCGCGCACCTCCCCGGTAAGGCGCTCGGCGATCGCCTGCAGCAAGGCATCGCCTGCGGGGTGCCCGTGGTTGTCGTTCACGCCCTTGAAGCCATCGATGTCGAGCAGGGCCAGGCCAAACTGCGTCAGGTGGCGTGGCGCGCGCTGCATCGCCGTCGTCAGTCGGTCGTGGAACAGCGTGCGATTGGGCAGGCCGGTGAGCGTGTCGTGCGTGGCCTGGTGCAGGATGCGCTCTTCGATGCGCATGCGCTCGCCGATTTCCCGGTTGAGCTGGTCGTTGCGCTCTTCCAGTTCTTCCAGCGTCGCCTTCAGCGCCGCGCGCGCCCGATACAGCTCGAGGAAGACGCGCACCTTTGACTGCAGGATCATGTCGTTGATGGGCTTGGCGATGTAATCCACCGCGCCGAAGTGGTAGCCGCGCACGCGATTGATGTCATCGGCATAGGCCGCCGTGACGAAGATGATCGGCGTGTCGCGCAGGCGCTCGTCTTCGCCGATGAGGAACGCCACCTCGAAGCCATCCATCTCGGGCATGTTCACGTCGAGCAGGATCAGCGCGAATTCGTGGTCCAGGCAAAGCGCCAGCGCTTCGTTGCCGCTGCCGGCCTCGAACAGTTGCGCGCCGCTGCCGGCCAGCAGGTGCCGCATGGCGATCAGGTTGGCCGGCGTGTCATCGACGACGAGGATCTTCGGGGGAGGCATGTTCATGGCAGGCACAGTCGATTGAGCAGCGGTGCGATGGCCGCCAGGGGAACGCAGTAGTCGGCGCCCGCGGCGTCCAGCGCCGCCGCGGGCATGGCGGCGGCCTCGGCGTCGGCGGGATCCTGCACGATGGCCAGGCCACCGTTGCGACGGATGTGTGCGAGGCCTTCGGCACCATCGCTGTTGGCGCCCGTGAGAATGACGCCGACCAGGGTTTCACGATAAGCCTCGGCCGCCGAGTCGAACAGCACGTCGATCGAAGGACGCGCATAGCTGACCCGTTCGTCGACCGACAGCGCAAAGCGGCGGTTGTTTTCGATCAGCAGGTGATAGCCGCTGGGCGCCACCTGGATCACTCCCGCCTCCACCGGCGCGCGCTCGGTCGCTTCCCTCACGGGCAGCGTGGCGTGTTGAGCAAGCAGCTCGCACATCATGTCGACCGTGGCGGAGCCGGTATGGCAGCAAACGACAATGGCTTGCTCCAGGTTGGGCAGCAGCGCGGAAAAAAGCGCTTCCAGCGCGGTGAGACCGCCCGCCGAGCAACCGATCACGATGGCCTGCGGCGTCGCCACGTCAGCTCGCTCCCGTGCTGCGAGGGCCAAGACGATAAATGCGCAGCGCGGCGTTGACGGGCGTGAAGTCGGCCGCGGAGGGCGCGAAGTCCAGGCTTTCGCGCGTGCCCAGGCACAGGAATCCGCCGCGCACCAGGCTGTCGCGGAACAAGGCGAGCGTGCGGTCCTGCAGCGGATCGGAAAAATAGATCAGCACGTTTCGGCACATCACCATGTGCGCTTCGCAGAACACCTCGTCGGTGACCAGGTTGTGGTTGGCGAAGGTCACGTGGCGGCGTAGCCGCTGGTCGAGCTTGATCAGTTCATAGCGCGCGCTGTAGTAGTCGGCCAGCGAATAGCTGCCCCCGGCGGCCAGGTAGTTGCGGGACCACAGCTGCGCTTCCTTCGCCGGATAGATGCCCTCCTGGGCGTGGCGCAGTGCGCTCTCGTTGAAGTCGGTCGCATAGATCTGCGTGCGCTCGTACAGCCCGGCCTCTTCCAGGAGGATGGCCAGCGAGTACACCTCTTGCCCGTGGGCGCAGCCGGCTTGCCAGATGTTGATCTGCGGATACGAGGCAAGCACCGGAAACACCTGCTCGCGCAGCGCGCGGAACACCTCGGGGTCGCGGAACATCTCCGACACCGGCACGGACAAGCCTTCCAGTACCGTGTCGAGGAAACCCGGCTCGTGCAGGAGGCGCGAGGTCAGTTCGCTCACCGTGCCGACGTGCTGCGATTGCACCAGCTGAAGCACGCGCCGTTTGAGCGATGCCGGTGCGTACTGGCTGAAGTCGTAACCGTAGCGCAGCTTGAGCCCACGCACGAACAGTTCGACCTCGATGTCCTGCAGGTCGATATCCGCGATGGGTGCCGGGCGGCCCTTTTCCTTCATCGATACAGCCACACGTGCATCATCGACGACAGCTTGT
>Ga0209258_100952_pt1 | contig 13886 bp, 12 predicted proteins | sample Araplaol_mTSA_r2_FD_184281 | JGI IMG/M metagenome (GOLD analysis project Ga0209258, IMG submission 184281) | Arabidopsis root microbial communities from North Carolina, USA - plate scrape CL_Col_mTSA_r2 (SPAdes) (version 2) | ecosystem: Host-associated > Plants > Roots > Endosphere | place: USA...
TCGCCTTGGTGAAGTCTTCCCAGATGCCCGAGCCGAACGCCGGCACCATGCAGGCCAGCAGCATCAGCGTGTCCGTGCGCAGCTCGCCAGCGCGGCCCATCATCAGCGCGGCGCCGCCGCACACGCCGGCCACGATGCCCAGCCCGCCCACGCGCGGCACCGCGGTCATGTGCATCTTCTGAGGGCCCGAGAGGTCGTTGTCGGCCGACCAACGGGCGTGGCGATCGGCAGACCTGACAACGATGAGCATCGCTATCGCCGAGCAGAGGAATGCGGCCGGGAGTATCCAGAACATCGCCGGATTCTAAGGCGCCCGTCTTTCGTCGCTCTGCCGCCCGGGCACCCCCATCGGAGGGAGCCCGCGACCGGCGTTTGCTGCTACTGCTTCTTCAGCGGTCCTGCGCGGCGTCGCTTCGCCGCAGCGCGTCCAGGAATCGCCTGGCCAGCACCGGGTACGTGTGGCGCGCCAGCACGTAGTCGTGCCCGCGCTTGCCCATGAGGGCGCGCGCCGTCGGCGACAGCTGCATCATCTTCAGCAGGCCGTTGGCCACGGCGCGGGCGTCCTGCGGCTTGACGGTGATGCCGCAGCCGGCATCGGCCACCGGATCGTTGCCGGCCTCCACCGAGTGCAGCACGGCGCAGCCGGCCATCATGTAGTCCATCAGCTTGTTCGGCGCGATGCCGAAGCGGTAGATCGGCACGCGCTGCCAGCCGATGTAGGCGATGTCGATCTGCGACAGCAGCGCGGGCACCTGCAGCTTCGGGATCGGCGGCAGCAGCGTGACGTTGGTCAGGCCCTCCCGGGCCACGCGATCCTGCAGGTGCGCGCGCAGGTGGCCGTCGCCCACCAGCACGAAGCGCAGCTTGCGCCCGACCGGGTCGATGCGCAGGATGGCCGCGGCGTCCAGCAGGGTGTCCAGCGCGTTGGGCTCGCCCATCGAGCCGGCGTAGCCCAGCACCATCTCGCCCACCGCGCGCGCGGTGGCCAGCGTGCCGGCGACGTCGCCCTGCAGCGGGAACGGCTTGCCCTCCCAGTCGTCGGGCGAGATGCCGTTTGGCACGATGGCGAGCTTGTCGAGGTCGAGCCCGCGCGAGGCCATGTAGCTGTGCACCACCGGCAACATCGAGATGACGACGTCGGCGTCGCGGTAGGCGTCGGACTCGGCCTTGGCGCACAGCCGCGCGAACGGGTGCCTGGGCGACATGCCCGACAGCTCGATCGGCGACAGCGGCCACAGGTCGTGCACCTCGAACACCAGCTTGGCCTTCGCGCGCCGCGCCATGCGCCGCGCCACCCAGATGTCCATCGGGTAGGTGCTGGAGGCGATGACGACGTCGGGCCTGAATTCGGCCACGATGCGGTCGGTCTCCTGCCACACCTGCTTGAGGAACTCCCAGATGTTGCGTACGCGGCCCAGGCCGTTGCCCTGGTAGGCGCGCGTCGGGTACCAGCGGTAGTCGATGCCGTCGACGACCTGGTTCTTCGGCGTCGCGCCCACGTCGGGCTGGCGGGCGCGCACGTGCGAGTACGACGCCGCGAGGATCTGCACCCGGTGCCCCAGGCGCACCCATTCGCGGGCGAGGTAGTACGGGCGGAATTCCATGCCCAGCGACGGCGTGCCGGCGTAGTGCTCGATGTAGACGATGTTCATGGCGTCGGGATGGCGGTTCTTCCGGGACGAGGGGTGCATTGTTCCAGCCGCGCGACGAAGGCGTCCACGCTGGGCCCGAACAGCGCGTGCGCACCGACCCAGGCGCGATTGGCGGCGGCGATCGCCGGGGCGTCGGCGGCCAGGCGCTCCAGCGCGACGACGTCGAACGTGTCGACGCCGTCCGCCACGACCAGGCCATTGCCCCCGTCGCGCACCAGCTCGCGATTGGCCGGCAGGTCGGACAGCAGCGGGATGCAGCCGTGGCCCATCGCCTCCAGCACCGATACCGACACCGAATCGCTGCGGGGCACGCTCACGTACCAGCGGGCGCGGGCGTAGAGCGCGGCCTGCGAGGCAGCGTCGAGCCGGCCGACGAACTCGATGCGCGGCGCCAGCCCCAGCGCGCTCGCGCGCGCCTCGAGTGCCGCGCGCAGCGAGCCGCCGTTGGCCACCACCAGGCGGGCGTCGGGCCACGCCGCCGCCGCGCCGGCGAACAGCGACAGCACGCGCATCGGGTCGTAGATGTCCTCGAGCCCGCGGTTGGCGAAGAACAGCCGCGGCTCCTTGGCGGCGGGCGCGGGCGGCAGCACGTCGAGGCCGAACGGGAACGTCATCACCTCGCGCGCGCCGAGCTCGCGCATGCGCCGGGCCATGTGTTCGGAGTCGCTCGTACACACGGCCGCGTCGCGCAGCACGCGCGAGGTCGCCCAGCGCAGCATCGCGCTGTTGGAGGGCGTGACGAGGATGTCCGAGCCCCAGGCCGAGGCCGCCAGCCGCGCGCGGATGCCGCACTTGCGCGCCAGCCAGGCCAGCGTGCCGTGCGAGGTGAGGTAGTGCGCGCTGATCCAGTCAGCGTCGACGCCGCGCAGCCAGCGCACCAGTCGCGGCAGCGTCTTCAGCAGCGCGGCGTTGCCGCCCGCGAACTTCGTGTCGTGCGACAGCAGCAGCGTGCGTTGCGGCGGCAGCAGCGCGGCGAGCGCCGGCGCGAGGCCGCGGCTGGACGCCACGAACAGCTCGACGCGCGGCGCCAGCGCCCGCGCCCACTTCAGCAGGTGCGGGCTCTCGCCGTCGCCGAACAGCACGACGCGCAGCGGGCGGCCAGCTACGCTCACTTCGGCCCTTCGAGGTCGATCGGCTGGGGCGCCGTCGTCCAGGCCTCGTACAGCACCCGCAGCTCTGGATAGCGCACGAGCGCCTTCTCGTCGGCGCGCCGGCTGTCGCCCACCACGCGTGCCGGGCGGCCTTCGAGGATGGCGTAGTCGGGATAGCTGCCGCGCACGAAGCTGCCCGCGCACACGAGGGTGCCGCGGCCCAGGCGCGTGTTGGCCTCGATCAGCGAGTGCGGCCCGACGAAGCTGTAGGCGCCGATGTGGATCGGCCCGGCGATCCAGCCCGGACGCGCGCCGCCCGCCGGCACCGGCCACGTCACGTAGCCCGGCCCCAGCAGGCGCTGCGATCGGTGCGAGCTGTGCGTGACGATCGCGCAGTGGCTGGTGATCTGCACGCCTTCCTCGATCGTGATGCCGCCGCTGGCCTCGATGAAGTTGAATGCGCCGATGAACACGTTGTCGCCCAGGACCAGCTTGTCCTCGTGCTCGATCACGCTCGCGCTCGAGATGCGCGTGTGCGGCAGCAGCCGGGTGCCCTGCTGCTCGCCGAACACCGGCTGCCAGATCCAGCGCCGCAGCCAGCGGCGGCGCAGGCGGTTCAGGGAGGCGCGCAGGGTCATCGCTGTTCCAGTGGAGTGAGCGGCCAGGTGGCGAGCCGCAGGAAGTAGTAGCCGAAATACAGCGTCATCGCGATCGAGACGGCCCAGCCGGCGCCGGCGAGCCCTCCCATTTTCAGCCCCACGCCCAGCGCCCCGACGAAGGCGACCTGGCCCACCAGCGCCAGCCGCAGCGCCCAGGCCTGCGCGCCCCAGGCGAGCGTGACGACCGCCATCGGCGCGGCCACGAAGTGCATGCCGATGTAGACGGCCAGCGCGCGCGACAGCTCGCCCGCGCCGCGCCACTGGGCGCCGAACAGCCATTCGAACGCCCAGGGGCCGGCGGCCCACAGCAGCAGCACCAGTGGCGCGGCGATGGCCGCCAGGCCCGCCATCACGCGCCGCACGGCCGCGCGTCCCTCGCGCGTGACGCGCAGGGGCGCGTGACCGTCGGCGTCGTGGTCGACGAAGGCGCCGTGCGCGGCGAGCCGCGGATAGAGCGTCTGCGACACGGCGCCGCCCACCAGCGTGGCCGGCGCCTTCAGGTAGCGCAGCGCGAAGCCCCAGAAGCCGGCCGCCACCGGGCCCTGCCAGGCGGTCAGCAGGGCGATGGCGGCGGTGTCCTGCAGCGCGCCCATGAAGGCGTGCGGCGTGTTCAGCAGCGGGAAGTCGCGAAAGCGCCGTGCAAGCGCGCGCCAGCGGGCCGGCGCGGAATCCGCCTCGTCCCTCAGCGGCAGCCGCAACAGCACGGCCGCCGCCGCGGCCGCGGCGATCGGCGCGACGATCAGGCCCTGCACGCCGGCGCCCAGGAGCGCCGCGCCGGCCTGCGCGAGCGACGCGCCGCCGTACTGCACGACGCGCGCCGCCGCCAGCGCACGGTACGACTGTGCCCGCGTCGCCCACAGCGTCGCCAGCGACAGCCAGCCCAGCACCGCGACGGCCACCGGGAGCCATGCCGTCCAGCCTTGCGACGACCACCAGAACCACCCCGCCGCGCCTCCGGCGCTCGCCAGCGTGACGACCGCCAGCACGCGCAGGCACAGCGCGCGCAACGCCGCGGCCTCGCGCGCGTCGCCCAGCAGCGGCAGCGCGAACTCGTAGCGCGCGCAGGCCACCACGGCGATGTTGGCGGCGACGGCCGCGAACAGGTTGTACTGGCCGAACTGCTGCGGCGTGTACAGGCGCGACAGCAGCGGGCCCAGCAGCAGCGGCAGCGCCTGCGCGAGCGCGCCGCCGGCGACGAGCGTCAGCACCGCGCGCAGCAGGCCACCTCGCGCCGGCGCCGTCACGGCCGGGTCACTGCCCGCGCGGGCCGACGGCCGCGGCCAGCGCCGCGACCACCCGGTCCATGTCGGCATCCGTCAGGTCGGGGCTCATCGGCAGGCTCATCACCTCGTCGGCCGCCGCGATGGCCATCGGGCAGCTGTCCGGATCGCCCAGGTGCGCGTAGGCCGGCTGGCGATGCAGCGGCCGCGGGTAGTGCACCGCGGTGGGCACGCCCGCCTCGGCGAGCACCGACTGCACGCGGACGCGATCGGCCACGCGCACCGTGTACTGGCCCCACACGCTGTCGCGGTCGGGACGCACGGCCAGCGTCTTCACGTCCAGCGGCGCGAGACGCTCGTGGTAGCGCGCGCCGAGCTCGCGGCGGCGCTGCAGCTCCCAGTCGAGGCGGCCCAGCTTGGCCAGCACGACGGCGCATTGCAGCGTGTCCATGCGGCCGCCGACACCCACGCGGGTATGGGTGTAGCGCGCGCTCTGACCGTGCACGCGGATCTCGCGCGCCGCCTGCGCCAGCGCGTCGTCGCTGGTGAAGATGGCACCGCCGTCGCCGTAGCAGCCCAGGGGCTTGCTCGGGAAGAAGCTGGTGCAGGCGAGGGTCGACAGGTTGTTGCTGCGCCGGCCCTTGTAGGTGGCGCCGTAGCTCTGCGCGGCGTCCTCGATCACGGGCAGGCCGTGGCGCGCGGCGATCGCGTTGATCTCGTCCATGTCGGCGCACTGGCCGTACAGGCTCACCGGCAGGATGGCCTTGGTGCGCGGCGTGATCGCGGCCTCGATCTTCGAGGCATCGATGTTGCAGGTGTCGGGCTCGATGTCGACCCATACCGGCACGCCGCCCAGCAGCACGATGGTCTCGGCGGTGGCGGCGAAGGTGAACGGCGTCGTGATGACCTCGTCGCCGGGCTTCAGGTCCAGCGCCATCAGCGCGATCAGCAGGGCCTCTGTGCCGCTGGCAACCGTGATGCAGTGCTTCGCGCCGGTGTGCGCGGCCAGCGCGGCCTCGAGTTCCTTGACCTCCGGCCCCATGATGTACTGGCCGTGGTCGAGCACCTTCTGCATGCGCATGGCGATCTCGTCGCGCAGCACGCGGTACTGCGCCTTGAGGTCGATGAATTCGATCTTGCCTTGCGGCGCAAGCGGAGCGTTCATGGTCGTATGGGATCAGGAAATCAGCGACAGCACGCGGCCGTCGAGGCGATAGCGGTCGCCGTTGTTGGGGCAGGTCGCCTCCACCGGCTGGTCGGCGGGCGCCGCCAGCGGCAGCGCGAGCCGTTCGCCGAAGCGGCTCATCCAGCCGATCTGGCGCGCGGGCACGCCCACCACCAGCGCGAAGTCGGGCACGTCCTTCTGTACCACCGCGCCCGCGCCGACGAAGGCGTGGCGGCCGACGGTGATGCCGCACACGAGCGTCGAATTGGCGCCGAGCGTCGCGCCCCGGCGCACCAGCGTGCGCCGGTACTCGTTCTTGCGCGCGACGGCCGAGCGCGGGTTGTAGACGTTGGTGAACACCATGCTGGGGCCGCAGAACACGTCGTCCTCCAGCGTCACCGCGTCGTACACCGACACGTTGTTCTGGATCTTGACGTTGTTCCCGATGGCCACGTCGTTGCCGACGAACACGTTTTGCCCGAACGAGCAACCCGCGCCGATGCGCGCGCCGCCGCTGATGTGCACCCAGTGCCAGACGCGACAGCCCTCGCCGAGGACGGCGCCGTCGTCGACGATGGCGGTCGGATGGATCGTGGTGGCCATCAATACTCGAGCGGCAGGTTGACGCGCTTGCCGTCGCGGGCCGACATGTACATCGCGATCAGCATCTCCAGCGAGCGCAGGCCCTCGCGGCCGTCGGTCTCGGGCTCGGCCTCGCCGCGCAACACGCCGATGACGTTGTCGTAGTACAGCGGGTGGCCGAAGCCGTAGACCGAGGTCGTCTGGTAGCTGGCGTCGTCGCGCTCGGCGTCCATCGGGTGCGGCTCGGCGAACTGCCATTGCTGGATCTCGTTGACCGCCACGCCGCCGATGCGCACGGTGCCCTTCTCGCCGAGGATGGTGATCGAGCCCTCGAGGTTCTTCGGGTACGTGAGCATGGTCACGTTGAGCGTGCCCATCGCGCCGTTGCGCCACTTCAGCGCCGCGACGCCCGTGTCTTCCACCTCGATGTTGCGCGCCAGCGTGCCGGTGTAGGCCATCACGCTCTCGACCGGGCCGCCGATCCAGTCGAGCAGGTCGATGTAGTGACTGGCCTGGTTCATGAAGGCGCCGCCGTCGAATTCCCAGGTGCCGCGCCAGGCGGCCGAATCGTAGTATTCCTGCGGGCGCGTCCAGAACACGTTGACCGCGATCGTGTAGACGCGGCCGAAGCGGCCCAGGTCCATCGCCTTCTTGAGCAGTTGCAGCGTCCGGTTGCGGCGGTTCTGCTTGACGACGAACAGGCGCACGCCGGCCTCGTCGCAGGCGCGCACCATCGCCAGGCCGTCCTGCCAGCGCGTGGCCATCGGCTTTTCCGTCATGACGTTCACGCCGGCGCGCGCGCACTGGATCGCCTGCCGCGAGTGCAGGCCGCTCGGGGTGGTGATGATGACGCAGTCGGGCGTCTCGGCGGCCAGCATCTCCTCGAGGCTGGCATAGCCGCGCGCGCCGGTTCGCTCGACGGCCGCGGCCAGCCTGGCGGGATCGGGGTCGCACACCGCGATCAGCTCCGCGCGCTCGGCGTGCACCTTGATCGATTCCATGTGGTTGGCGGCGATGCGGCCGCAGCCGGCCAGCGCGAAGCGCACCTTGCGGCCGGTGACCGGGGCGTGGGAGTTGGGACGGAGGCTGTGGGCGGACATGGAACTTCCGGATGGCCGGCGCGCGCTGGGAACGGCGCGGCTCGTGGCGCCGCGCGCGCCCCGCCTGACGCGGGCGGGCGGGTAGATGGAGAGAATCCGCGATTTTAGGTCAGCCGGGCGGGCGCGGCGATCGGCAGGCGGCGCCGGGCAGCGCCGGACCGCGGCTCTGCACTGGACCAACGTAAAATCGCGGGTTCTCCCTTGGCAGCCCGCGCTGCCGCTCCTTGCCGGCCGGCGCGCCGGCGCCACCCTTCCCGCACCGACTCCCAAGCATGGACACCACGACGCCCACCCCGCCGCTCGACGAGAACAAGCTGATTGCGGAGCGTCGCGAGAAACTGGCAGCGATCCGCGCCCAAGGCGGCGTGGCGTTCCCGAACGACTTCAAGCCGGCCGACCGAGCCGCCGACCTGGTGGCCCGGTACGGCCAGCTCACCAACGAGGCGCTGGAGCCGCAGGACATCCAGGTCAGCGTCGGCGGCCGCATGATGCTCAAGCGCACGATGGGCAAGGCCGCGTTCTGCTCGCTGCAGGACGCCACCGGCCGCATCCAGCTGCGCGTGGCCATCGACAACGTCGGCGAGGAGACCTACGCCGCGTTCAAGCACTGGGACCTCGGCGACATCCTCGCCGCGGAGGGCTCGCTGTTCATCACGAAGACGGGCGAACTCACGATCAAGGTGACGAAGCTGCGCCTGCTCACCAAGTCGCTGCGGCCGCTGCCCGACAAGTTCCACGGCGTCTCCGACCAGGAGGTGAAGTACCGCCAGCGGTATGTCGACCTGATCACCGACGAGGAGGCCCGCAAGCGCTTCCGCGCGCGCAGCGCGGCGCTCGGCGAGATCCGCGCGTTCATGGTGGCCAACGGCTTCATGGAAGTCGAGACGCCCATGCTGCACCCGATTCCGGGCGGCGCGAACGCCAAGCCCTTCGTCACGCATCACAACGCGCTCGACCAGGCGATGTACCTGCGCATCGCGCCCGAGCTCTACCTCAAGCGCCTGATCGTGGGCGGCTTCGAGCGCGTGTTCGAGATCAACCGCAGCTTCCGCAACGAAGGCATCTCGGTTCGGCACAACCCCGAATTCACGATGATGGAGTTCTACGCGGCGTACTGGAACCACCACGACCTGATGGACTTCACCGAGCAGGTGCTGCGCCACGCGGCCATCGCCGCCACCGGCTCGGCCGCGCTCACGTACGCGGGCAAGGCCGTGCACCTGGACCAGCCGTTCGCCCGCCTGACCGTGCGTGACTCGCTCGTCGCGCATTGCGGCCTCACGCTCGAACAGACGCAAGACAAGGCGCTGCTGCGCGAGCGCATCCTCGCCGCCGGCGAGAAGGCGCCCGCCCACTGGACGCTGGCCGAGCTGCAGTTCGGCCTGTTCGAGGCGGAAGTCGAGGCCAGGCTGTGGCAGCCGACGTTCATCATCGACTACCCCGTCGAGGTGAGCCCGCTGGCACGCGCGTCCGACACCGACCCCGCCATCACCGAGCGCTTCGAGCTGTTCATCACCGGCCGCGAGTACGCCAACGGATTCTCCGAGCTGAACGACGCGGAAGACCAGGCCGCGCGCTTCCAGGCGCAGGCCGCCAACAAGGACGCCGGCGACGAGGAGGCGATGTTCTACGACGCCGACTTCATTCGCGCGCTCGAGTACGGCATGCCGCCGACCGGCGGCTGCGGCATCGGCATCGACCGCCTGATGATGCTGCTGACCGACAGCGCCAGCATCCGCGACGTGATCCTGTTCCCTGCCCTGCGCCACGAGCAGTGAGCGACGCGCGCTAGCGCTATCGCAGGCGGCTCGCAGGCCCGATGCGGCTGTCCGGGCGGCGGCGGCGCCGTCGCGCGTCATACCCTCTACCGTATGGATCGGCGCAGCGGAAACTTGCTGCGGTGCGGCATCCCGCACCGCGCGTTGACGCCGCCTTAACGCCGCCTTCGCGCGAGCTTTCGAGCCTGTCCGCGCCGCGAGCGATCCTCGAAAATCGATCGAGAAAATTTACGCGCGCCCGATTGACCGCCGCGGAGTCGGACGTTAGTGTTGCTGCTCCCCTTCCCGCCAGGAGGTCTGCCGTGACGACACGATTGCAGGAACTCGACGAGATCGAGGCGAGCGTCTGGAGCGAGCTCGAACGATGCGTGGCGACGCGGCCGCGCGGCGAGCCCGGCGAGGACGCCTACGAACAGCCGCACGAATGGCGCGTGGCCGTGCTGGCCACCGTCGACGACGGCCAGGCCGATGCGCGCAGCCTCGTGCTGCGCGAGGTGGACGCCGCGGAGCGGCGACTCATCTTCTATACCGACGCACGCTCGCCCAAGGTGCGCCAGATCGACAAGTCGCCCCAGGGCACGCTGATCTTCTACAGCCGCGCGCTCGGCTGGCAACTGCGCATGCAGGTGCGGCTCAACGTCGAGACCACCGGCCTGGCCGTGTCTTCGCGCTGGGCCAGGCTGCAGACCTCGGCCGGCGCGCGCGACTACCTGTCCGTCGCCGCCCCTGGCCGCCCGCTCGACGCGCCGCTGTCCGAGCTCGGCGTGCGCGGCCACTTCGCGATGATCGAAGCGATGGCCGAGACGGTGGACTGGCTGGAACTGCATCCGCAGGGCCACCGCCGCGCGGTGCTGGGCGGCGAGCGGTCGCGCTGGGTGCAGCCCTGAGCGCGTCTCCCGGACAGGCCGGCGCGGTAAGCTCGCGCCCATGCCTCATCTGTTCTCGTACGGCACGCTGCAGCAGGACGACGTCCAGCGCGCCACCTTCGGCCGCACGCTGAACGGCCGGGCCGACGCGCTGCCCGGCTTCGCGCAGGCGATGGTCGCCATCGACGATCCGCAAGTCGTCGCCACCAGCGGCAGGACGCATCATCCGATCGTGCGCCACAGCGGCGACGCGCGCGACCGCGTGACCGGCACCGTCTTCGAGGTGAGCGATGACGAGCTCGCACGGGCCGATGCCTATGAGGTCGATGCCTACCGTCGCGTCGCCGTGACGCTGGCCTCGGGGCAGCAGGCCTGGGTCTACGTGGACGCCCGCTTCGCGCCGCCCGCCGGCTGAGCGCCCGGTGCGAGCGACGCGCCGGTGTTCGTCGGGCGCGCGGACCGACTGCGGCCGAGAGGCTCCATCCCCCGAACGGATACGCCCCGTTACGCGATCCCCGTCGCGCGGCAGGGCATGATCGCGGCATGCGATTTCCGGATCCCGATCGACTCAGGCTCGCCGCGCCGGCGGCCTTTCTGGCCGCGCTGCTCGCAGGCTGCGCCACCCATGCGCCCGCGCCGGCGCCCGCCCCCGAACCGCGCCGGGTCGAACAGCCGACCGACACCGGCCTGCCCGCGGGCGCCGCGCGCGCGCTGGCCCAGCGCTTCCCCGCCCTGCACCCGGTGGGCCACAGCGCGGGCCACCTGCAGGTCGACGATGCCGACGACCTGGCCGTCGTCCTGGCGCCGCCAGGCCAGTCCAGTGAACCGATCGTCGCCGTGCTGGTGACCGGTGCCGCCGGCGAGTACCGCGTCGCCACCGTCAGCAAGCCGGTCGCGCCGGGCTGCGATACCTGCACCACGACGATCGACATCGCGCGCAAGCTGCTGTCCGTCCACGTCATGCGGCCGTCCGATCCCGAGTTCGAGCGCGTCACGTGGCAGTTCGGCTACACCGACGACGCGCTGCGACTGGTCAACGTCACGGCCGCGCAGCCCGCGGGCGACGACCCGATCGCGCACGGTTACGCGATCTCGACGAACCTGCTCACCGGCGCCAAGCTCGACACGCTCGACCCGACGCTGGCCGACCCGTCGCGCCGGCGCGAGCTCAGGTCGAGCGTGCCGCTGCGCCGGCCCATCGCGTTCGACGCATTCGACTTCACGCCCCAGGCCCTGGGCCCGGAATTGCGGCGGCAGCCGCTGTCGGCCTTCGAGCCCCAGGATCCGCTGCCGGCCGCGGCCGTCGCGCTGCTGCGCAAGAGCTTCCCCGGCGCGACGCTGACGGGACGCAGCACCGGCCCGCTGCGGCCGGACGGCCCGCGCGATCTCGCCGTCGTGCTCGACCCGGCCGGCAACGGCGACGCCGACACCACGCTGGCCCTGCTGCTCGCACAGCCCGACGGCGGCTTCCGCCTCGGCGCCACCAGCGGCCCGCTGACGCGCAACTGCCGCGGCTGCGACGTGCAGGTGCAGATCGCGCACCACGCGCTGGTCGTCCAGACCACCAGCGTCGACGGCAGCGCCACGCACATCGTCGGCTGGCAGTTCATGGCCGCGCCCAAGGACAGGTCCGGCGCGCTGCGCCTGGTGGGCGTGCGCACCGTGCTGGCCAGCCGCAGCGGCGCCGACAGCCACCGCTACGTCAACACCGCCAACCTGCTCACCGGCGACAAGCTCGACGTCGTCGAGGACGTCGTGCGCGGCCATCGCAAGCGCGCCGAGCGTGCGAGCAAGATCGCCGTGCGCGCGCCGATGCCACTGGCGGGCTTCGCGTTCGACGCCGGCAAGCTCGACGCCGAGACGCGGCGCGACTTCACCCCCTGACACCAACCCTCTTCCTGCCGGGCTGGGCATGACGCCTGCCCGGCCGTGCCCATGCCGGAATTCCGACCCTCGCGCTGGCCCGTGCGCGCCCTCTTCCCACTGGCCCTGACGGCAATTCTTGCCGCCTGCACCACCCCGCCACCGGCGCCCGTCGCCCAGGCCGCCAAGCCGGTGCACGTCCTCCCCGCCGGCGCCGCGCAGGCGCTGGCACAGCGCTTTCCGGGCCGCCACGTCGTCTCCGACAGCCATGGGCCGCTGCTGGCCGCCGGCGTCGACGACGTGGCCGTGGTGCTGGACGGCTCAACGCCGGGCGAGTTCACCGTCGTGGTGCTTGCGCCGCCCGCGGCCGCAGACGGCGGCTGGCGCGTGATCGGCGCGTCCCGCCCCATCGTCCCCGGCTGCGCCCAGTGCAGCGTCAGCGCCGACCTCGCGCCGCAGGCCCTGTACGTGCGCGTGATCCGTACCGACGGTGCCGACTTCGAGAACTTCACCTACCAGTTCGCGGGCACCGACGGCAGCGATCCGCTTCGCCTGGTGGGCGTGACCGCTTACATCCCCTCGCGCGCGGGCGACCCGGCGTCGCACAGCTTCTCGGCCAGCGTCGATCTGCTGACCGGCCAGCGCACCGACATCGTCGAGGAATCCGGCAGCGACGGCGCCACCACGCACCGCGAGCGCCAGGGCAGCGTGCCGCTGCGCGCGCCCATCGCGTTCGACGACTTCACGTTCACCGCCGACGCGCTCGACGCCGAGACGCGCCGGAGCGCGCCGGCGCCGTTCGACCCGGCCGGCACGCTGCCGGCGGCGGCGGTCGACGCGCTGCGCGAACGCTTCCCGCGCATGACGGTGCAATCGCAGTCCAGCGGCGCGCTGCGCGGCGAGGGCCGCGACATCGTCGCCGTGCTGGTGCCCGCCGACCGCGCCGCGCGGGCGGGTGCCGCGGCCGACGCCGTCGTCGCCGTGCTGCTCGCACAGCCGGACGGCAGCCTGCGCCTGGCCGACGTGTCGGGCGCGATGGCGCACGCGTGCCCGACCTGCGACGTGCAGGTGCAGATCGCACGCCACACGCTCAGCGTCGAGACGACCGAGATCACGCCCACGGGCAGCGTGTCCACCGACTGGCAGTTCGCGTTCCGCCCGAAGGACGCGCCGCTGCGGCTGGTGGGCCTGCGCACCGAGACCACGGTGCGTGGCGGCGACGACGGCACGGGACGCCGCAGCACGGTGGCCAGCACCAACCTGATCAACGGCGACCGCATCGAGGTGACCGACGGCGTCGTCAACGGCCACCGGCGCCGCAGCGAGCAGCGGTCACGGCTGCAGGTGCCCGCGCCGGTGCTGCTGACGGACTTCGCGTTCGACGCCTCCGCCCTCGGCAACGACTTCGCGGCCGGGCCGGATGCCGCCAGACTCAGCGGTTCTTGAACGCCGGCTTGCGCTTCTCGAGGAAGGCGGCCATGCCCTCCTGCTGGTCCTGCGTGCCGAACAACGAGTGGAACAGGCGGCGCTCGTAGGCGATGCCGTCGGTCAGGCCGGTCTCGAACGAGCGGTTGACCGCGTCCTTGGCGAGCATCACGCTGGGCATGCCCAGGCCGCACAGCTGCTCCGCGATGGCCAGCGCCTCGGTCATGAGCTGGTCGGCCGGCACCACGCGCGAGACCAGGCCCGAGCGCTCGGCCTCGGCGGCGTCCATCATGCGGCCGGTCAGCACCATGTCCATGGCCTTGGCCTTGCCGATCGCGCGCGGCAGGCGCTGCGTGCCGCCGGCGCCGGGCACGATGCCCAGCTTGATCTCGGGCTGGCCGAACTTGGCGGTGTCGGCGGCGATCATCATGTCGCACATCATCGCCACCTCGCAGCCGCCGCCGAGCGCGAAGCCGGCCACCGCG
>Ga0209258_100953_pt1 | contig 13886 bp, 8 predicted proteins | sample Araplaol_mTSA_r2_FD_184281 | JGI IMG/M metagenome (GOLD analysis project Ga0209258, IMG submission 184281) | Arabidopsis root microbial communities from North Carolina, USA - plate scrape CL_Col_mTSA_r2 (SPAdes) (version 2) | ecosystem: Host-associated > Plants > Roots > Endosphere | place: USA...
TCCTCGTCGGTCTCGGACACGCGCAGCGCGACGTTGTGCTGCAGTTCCTTCTGCAGGCGGTCCCAGATCTGGCGGCTGGTGACGTACTTGCCTTCGCGGCCGGCCAGCGGCGACGTGTTGACGCAGAAGTTCATCGTCAGCGTCGGTTCGTCGACCTTCAGGCGCGGCAGCGGCTGCGGATTCAGCGGGTCGGTGATGGTCACGCCGATGTTGACCTCGTCGATGCCGTTGATCAGCACGATCTCGCCCGGGCCCGCCTCGGTGACCTGCACGCGGTCCAGGCCCTGGAACGTCAGCACCTGGTTGACGCGGCCCTTGGCGGGCTTGCCGTCCGGGCCTTCCATGACCACCACGTCCATGCCCGGCTTGATCGTGCCCTGGTTGATGCGGCCCACGCCGATGCGGCCGACGAAGGTGGAGAAGTCGAGCGCGGAGATCTGCAGCTGCAGCGGCGCGTCGGCGTCGCCGCCGTGCGGCTGGACGTGCTTGAGCACCGTGTCGAACAGCGCCGACATGTCCTCGCCCCACTTCTCGCCCGGCGCGCCTTCGTTGAGCGACGACCAGCCGTTGATGCCCGAGGCGTAGACCACGGGGAAGTCGAGCTGCTCGTCGGTGGCTCCGAGCTTGTCGAACAGGTCGAACGCGGCGTTGACCACCGCCTCGGGCTTGGCACCCGGCTTGTCGACCTTGTTGACGACGACGATCGGGCGCAGGCCGAGCGCCAGCGCCTTCTTCGTCACGAAGCGGGTCTGCGGCATCGGGCCTTCCTGGGCGTCGATCAGCAGCACGACGCCGTCGACCATCGACAGCGCACGCTCGACCTCGCCGCCGAAGTCCGCGTGCCCCGGGGTGTCGACGATGTTGATGTGCGTGCCCTTCCAGCTGACCGCGCAGTTCTTGGCCAGGATGGTGATGCCGCGCTCGCGTTCGATCGCGTTGTTGTCCATCACGGTGTCGACGACCTTCTCGTGCTCGGCGAACGTGCCGCTCTGGCGGAGCAGCTGGTCGACGAGCGTGGTCTTGCCATGGTCGACGTGGGCGATGATGGCGATGTTGCGGATCTGCGTGCTTGTGGTCATGACGGTCTTCTGGAGGGATCTGGTTCAGTTCGGCAGGCCCTGCACTTCGGCGGGGCTCAGCAGGCGGTCGGCGATCAGTTCGCCCGCCGTGATGTGCGCGCTGCCCAGCAGCGCGTGGGGTTCGGGGCCGTACACGCGGACGCGCGGGCGGTCGGGTTCGGCCACGCGCCGGCGCAGGCCGGTCAGGAAACGCGCCGCCTCGCTGGCCTCGAGGCGCACGGCCGGCCAGTCGGCCAGCAGGGAATCGGGTCGCAGCAGGCACGCGGCACGCTCGGCCTCGGGCATCGCCTCGAGCGCCTCGAGCGTGATCGCCGAGGCCAGCGTCAGCGGGCCGCTGGCCAGGCGTCGCAGTCCCACCAGGTGGGCGCCGCAGCCGAGCGTCTCGCCGATGTCCTCGGCCAGCGTCCGGACGTAGGTGCCCTTGGAACAGCGAACGTCGATTGTCGCCGTCTCCGGGCTTTGATGCTGCCAATCCACGATGTCCAACGTGTGAATCGTCACCTCGCGCGCGGCACGCTCGATGTCCACGCCGTCGCGGGCGTATTCGTACAGGGCCCTGCCCTCGTGCTTGAGCGCGGAATACATCGGCGGCACCTGCCGGATCGGGCCCGTCCAGCGGGCGCAGGCGGCCTCCAGCACGGCCCGGTCGACCTGCACCGGACGCGTACGCAGCACCTCGCCCTCGGCGTCGCCGGTGCGTGTGGTGACGCCCAGCCTCAGCACCGCGCGATAGGCCTTGTCGGCATCGAGGCTGACCTGGGCGAACTTGGTGGCGGCGCCGAAGCACAGCGGCAGCAGGCCGGTGGCCAGCGGGTCGAGCGTGCCGGTGTGGCCGGCCTTCTCCGCACGCAACAGCCACTTGGCCTTCTGCAGCGCGTCGTTGGACGACAGGCCGAGCGGCTTGTCCAGCAGCAGCACCCCGTGCACCGGCCGGCGCTGCACGCGCACGCGCACGCGCGCCGGACGCGGCGCGTGCGCGGTGGCGGCGGCGTCGTTCGCGGCGGTGGCCTGCAGCTCGGTCATGCGCTCAGTCCTTTGCCTCGCCCGGCTCATCGGCCGGCGGCGATTCATCCTTGGCGCGCGTGGCGTTGGCCTGCAGGATCATCGCGTTGAGCTCGGCCGCGCGCTCGGTGGTGCGGTCGAAATGGAAGTGCAGCGTCGGCACCGTGTGGATGGCCAGGCGCTTGAACAGGCCGTTGCGCAGGAAACCGGCGGCTTCGTTGAGCGCGACTTCGCTCTCGGCCGGGTCGCCGATCAGCAGCGAGAAGAAGACCTTCGCGTGCGCATAGTCGGGGGTGACCTCCACCGCGTTGATGGTGATCATGCCCACGCGCGGATCCTTCAGCTCGCGGATCAGCTCGGCCAGGTCGCGCTGGATCTGGTCGGCTACGCGGAACCCGCGGTTCGGAATGCTTCGTTGCTTGTGTCGCATGATCTTTGTCCTGACCTCTCAAGTGAAAAGCCCCGCCAACTTTCTGGCGGGGCCTTTGCACAGGTGAAGTGCATCCCGCCTTACAGCGTTCGGGCCACTTCCTTGATCTCGAAGAACTCGAGCTGGTCGCCTTCCTTGACGTCGTTGTAGTTCTTGATCGTCAGGCCGCACTCGAAGCCTTCGCGCACTTCGCGCACGTCGTCCTTCATGCGGCGCAGAGAATCGAGTTCGCCGGTGTAGACCACCACGTTGTCGCGCAGCAGGCGCACGCGCGAGCTGCGGCGCACGATGCCCGAGGTGACCATGCAACCCGCGATGTTTGTCTTGGACACCGTGAAGATCGCGCGGATCTCGGCCGCACCGACGACTTCCTCGCGCTGTTCCGGCGCCAGCATGCCCGTCATCGCGGCCTTCACCTCGTCGACGGCGTCATAGATGATGTCGTAGTAGCGCAGGTCGACGCCGTTGTTCTCCGCGAGCTTGCGCGCGCCGGAGTCCGCCCGGACGTTGAAGCCGATGATGACGGCCTTGGAGGCGATCGCCAGGTTGACGTCGGACTCGCTGATGCCGCCCACGGCCGAGTGCACGATCTGCACCTTGACCTCGTCGGTCGACAGCTTGAGCAGCGAGGAGCCCAGCGCTTCCTGCGAGCCCTGCACGTCGGCCTTGATGATGATCGGCAGCACCTGGACGTCGCCGCCGGACATGCCGTCGAACAGCGTCTCCATCTTGACCTTGGCCTGGCGCGCGAACTTGACGTCGCGGTACTTGCCCTGGCGGAACGTCGCGATCTCGCGCGCGCGGCGCTCGTCGGTCAGCACCATGAACTCGTCGCCGGCCTGGGGGACTTCGGTCAGGCCCTGGATCTCGACGGGGATCGACGGGCCGGCCTCGTTGGCCGCCTTGCCGTCCTCGTCGATCATCGCGCGGACGCGGCCGTAGCTCGACCCCGCCAGCACGATGTCGCCGCGCTTGAGCGTGCCGGTCTGCACCAGCACGGTGGCGACCGGGCCGCGGCCCTTGTCCAGGCGCGCTTCGATGACCAGGCCTTGGGCCGCCGCTTCTTCCGGGGCCTTGAGCTCGAGCACTTCGGCCTGCAGCAGCACCTGCTCCAGCAGCTCGTCGATGCCCTGGCCGGTCTTGGCCGAGACGGGCACGAACGGCGAATCGCCGCCGAACTCTTCCGGCACGACCTCTTCGGCCACGAGCTCGTTCTTCACGCGCTCGGCATTGGCGTCGGGCTTGTCGATCTTGTTGATCGCCACCACGATGGGCACGCCGGCCGCCTTGGCGTGGTGGATGGCTTCCTTGGTCTGCGGCATGACGCCGTCGTCGGCCGCCACCACCAGGATGACGATGTCGGTGGCCTTGGCACCGCGGGCGCGCATGGCCGTGAAGGCCGCGTGACCCGGGGTGTCCAGGAAGGTGATCATGCCGCGCGGGGTTTCCACGTGGTATGCACCGATGTGCTGCGTGATGCCGCCGGCTTCGCCGGAAGCGACGCGGGCGCGGCGGATGTAGTCCAGCAGCGAGGTCTTGCCATGGTCGACGTGACCCATGACGGTGACGACCGGCGCGCGCGGCAGCTGTTCGCCGACGACCTGCGCGGCCTTTTCTTCCTCGCTGAAGGCTTCCGGATCGTCCAGCTTGGCGGTGACCGCCTTGTGGCCCATTTCCTCGACCACGATCATCGCGGTCTCCTGGTCGAGCTGCTGGTTGATCGTGACCATCTGGCCCAGCTTCATCATCTGCTTGATGACCTCGGAGGCCTTGACGGACATCTTGTGCGCCAGGTCGGCCACGGAGATGGTTTCCGGCACGTGCACTTCCTGCACCACGGCTTCGGTCGGCGCCTGGAAGGTGCTCGAGCCCGAATCGCGGTCGCGGCCGCGCGCGCCGCCACGCGGAGCGCGCCAGCCCGGACGACCCGCGCCCGTGGCGGCACCCGCGGGCGCACGGCCCTTGCCGGCCTCGCCCCGCTTCTTGCTGGAGTCGTCGGCCCAGCTGGACGACAGCTTCTCGGACTTGACGGCCTTCTTGTCGCCCGGCTTGGCGCCGGCCGGCGTCGCCGCGGCGCCCGGGGCGGCCTTGGCCTTGTGGATGGTGCCCTTGATGCCGGCGGCATCGGCGGCCTTCGGGGCCTCCACCGGCTTGGGCGCCGTCATCACCTTCTTGGGCGCGGACATCATCGCGCGGATGGCGGCCGCCTCGGCCTCGGCGGCCTTGCGGCGCGCCTGCAGGTCGTTCATGCGCTTGGATTCTTCTTCGGCAGCGTCGGCCGCCTTGATCACGCGCACCTGGCGCACCGGCTCCGGCGGCGGCGCGACCGGCGCCTCAGGGGCCGGAGCAGGCGCCACGGGCGCAGCGGCGGCCGCGGCGGCAGCAGCGGCCGCCTCGCGCGCGGCGGCATCCTTGGCCGACTTGGTCATCGGAACCTTGGGCTTGGCGGCTTCCGCGGCGGCGCGCTCGGCGTCGGCCGCGAGCTTGTCCGCCAACGCCTTCTCGGCAGCGGCGGCGGCAGCGGCGGCACGCTCGGCGGCCTCGGCGCGCACGCGCGCCTCTTCGGCCTCGCGCAGGCGGCGCTTCTCGGCAAGCTCCTCTTCCTGCTTGCGCATCAGCTCGGCCTGCGCGCGCGCCTCTTCCTCGCGCCGGGCCAGCTCGGCTTCCTGCGCGGCGGCGGCGGCCGCGGCCTGCTCATCCGTCGTGGAATCGTCGCGCTGGACGAACGTGCGCTTCTTGCGCACCTCGACCTGGATCGTGCGGGCCTTGCCGCTCGCGTCCGCCTGCTTGATCTCGCTGGTCGACTTGCGGGTCAGCGTGATCTTCTTGCGCTCGCCCCCGTTCGTGCCGTGCGCGGTGCGCAAGTAGTCGAGCAGCCGCTCCTTGTCTGCGTCGTTCAGCGCGTCATCGGTGGTCGCCTTGGCGACGCCAGCGGACTGCAGCTGTTCGAGCAGCGTTGCGGCGGGGCGATTCAGCTCCGCTGCAAACTGGGCGACGGTGGTCACTGCCATTTCGGGAATTCCTTGCTCGGTGTTCCGGGCGTTCGTGTATTACGGATGACTTCGTTGGAGCGCGCGCATCAGGTGTTGAACCAGTGCTCGCGGGCCTTCATGATCAGCGCCTTGGCGGCCGCCTCGTCGACGCCGGTCATCTCCACCAGCTCGTCGACCGCCAGGTCGGCCAGGTCGTCGCGCTTGTGCACGCCGCCCTCGGCCAGCTTGCCGATGAGGTCGGGCGTGAGGCCGTCGAGGTCGCGCAACTCCTGCGAGACTTCCTCGATGCCCTCCTCGCGCTTGATCTCCATCGTCAGCAGCGCATCCTTGGCCCGGGTGCGCAGCTCGTTGACCGTGTCCTCGTCGAAGCCTTCGATCTCCAGCATCTCCTGCAGCGGCACGTAGGCCACCTGCTCGAGGCTGGTGAAGCCTTCCTCGATCAGGATGTCGGCGACCTCCTCGTCGACGTCCAGCTTGTCGACGAACAGCGCGCGCACGCCGCCCGATTCCTCGGCCTGCTTGGCCTGCGATTCCTCGGCCGTCATGATGTTGATGCGCCAGCCGGTCAGATCCGACGCGAGGCGCACGTTCTGGCCCCCCCGGCCGATGGCGATTGCGAGGTTCTCCTCGTCGACGACCACGTCCATCGCGTGCTTTTCCTCGTCGACGACGATCGAGACCACGTTGGCCGGCGCCAGCGCGCCGATGACGAACTGGGCCGGATCCTCGCTCCACAGCACGATGTCGACGCGCTCGCCGGCCAGCTCGTTGGTGACCGCGGTCACGCGCGAGCCGCGCACCCCCACGCACGTGCCGATCGGGTCGACGCGCTTGTCGTGCGACAGCACGGCGATCTTGGCGCGCGAGCCGGCGTCGCGGGCGCAGCTCTTGATCTCGAGCAGGCCCTGCTCGATCTCGGGCACTTCCTGCGCGAACAGCTCCACCATGAAGCCGGGCGCGCTGCGGGACAACATGATCTGGGGACCGCGGGCCTGGGAATCAACCCCGGCGATGAACGCGCGCACGCGGTCGCCCGAGCGCAGGTTTTCCTTCGGGATCATCTCGCTGCGCTTGAGGCGCCCTTCGACGCGGCCCTGCTCGACGATGATGTCGCCCTTGTCCAGGCGCTTGACCGTGCCCGTGAAGATGCGCTCGCCGCGCGACAGGAAGTCGTTGAGCAGCTGCTCGCGCTCGGCGTCGCGGATCTTCTGCAGGATGACCTGCTTGGCGGCCTGCGCGCCGATGCGACCGATCGGCACCGAGTCGATCGGCTCCTCGATGTAGTCGTCGACCTCGATGTCGGGGATCTGTTCCTGCGCCTCGAACAGCAGGATCTCGGCGTCGGGGATCTGCAGGCCGGCCTCGTTGGGCACCACGTGCCAACGACGGAAGGTCTCGTAGTCGCCCGTCTCGCGGTCGACGGCCACGCGGATGTCCACATCGACACCGTGAAGCTTCTTGGTGGCCGAGGCGAGCGCCGATTCGACCGCGCCGAACACGAGGTCGCGTTCGACGGTCTTCTCGCGCGAGATCGCGTCCACCAACATGAGCATTTCGCGGTTCATTCTTCTTGACCTCCGTCGTCGGATTGATCGCCGGCCTGGGGCACGGCGGCGAGGTCCGCCTTGCGGCGGCGCCCCTTGAAGTCGATCACCGGCTTGAGCCGGGCTTCCTGCAATTCATCGAGCGTGAAGTCGAGCACCTGCTCGACCTGCTTGACCCCGGCCTTGGCCTGCGTCTTGCTGACCGGCGGCGACGGCAGCACCAGGCTCCAGCCCCCGTCGCGCGCCAGCAATTCGCCCACGAACTTCTTGCGCGACTGGAACGGCTGCTTCAGGATGACCTCGATCTGCTCGCCCGCGAAGCGCCTGAAATCGCGCTCGCCCCGCAGCGGACGATCCAGGCCCGGCGAGGACACCTCGAGCCGGCTGTAGTCCGCATTCTCGACCTCGAGCACATATTGCAGCTGTCGCGTGACAGCTTCGCAATCCTCGACCAGGACGAACTCCGACTCCCCCGTCGCGTACGCCTGGCCGGGCCTGCGGTCGATCGTGACGCGCAGGAGTCCACCGCCGAGGCGCTCGACGTCCACCAGGTCGTATCCCAACCCGGTGACGGTGCGTTCGACGGCCGACATCCAGCCAGAGGTGTTCGTGGGTCCTGTCAAAAGTGGTTCTGAGGTTCGAAAGTTGAAACGGAGGGCCAAAAAGCCGCAAAGGCCCCTGAGGACCCTTGCAACTTGCAATCGACGCCGCGGCTTTTGCAGGCCACGTCGCCGTAGAGTTCTTCTCGCTGCGGCACCTTGCACGGCGGACTTATTTCACGGCGCAAGTGACGCGGCAAAAAAAATGGGCAGAAGAAAAATCCGCCCACCTCTTCCACGCGTCAGCCATCTCGTCGGATCTCGGCCAAACCGGGGAAATTCTCCCAGTGTCGACAGCGAAACCGCAGTGTCCAGTACATCAGCGAAGCTCGTATTATAGCCCGCAACAGGTGTACCCGCAAGGATTACGGTGCGACAATCACCATACTAGCAACATACGGAGACCGCATGGGATTCCTCGCCGGCAAGCGCCTGCTCATCACGGGCGTATTGAACAACCGCTCGATCGCCTACGGCGTCGCGCGCGCCTGCCATCGAGAAGGCGCCGAACTCGCCTTCAGTTACGTCGGTGAGCGCTTCAAGGAGCGCATCACGGAATACGCCGCCGAATTCGGCTCGAAACTGATCTTCGACTGCGACGTCGGCTCCGACGAGCAGATCGCCGGCCTGGCCGACGGTCTCAAGGCGGCCTGGCCCGAGGGTTTCGACGGTTTCGTGCACTCCATCGGCTTCGCCCCGCGCGAGGCGATCGCCGGCGACTTCCTGGAAGGCCTGTCGCGCGAGAGCTTCCGCATCGCCCACGACATCTCGGCCTACAGCTTCCCGGCGCTGGCCAAGGCCACCCTGGCCCAGCTGCGTCCGAACAGCGCCCTGCTGACGATGACCTACCTCGGCGCCGTGCGCGCCGTGCCGGCCTACAACACGATGGGCCTGGCCAAGGCCTCGCTGGAGGCCAGCGTGCGCTACCTGGCGTCCAGCGTGGGCCCCAAGGGCATCCGCGTCAACGGCATCTCGGCCGGCCCCATCAAGACGCTGGCGGCGTCGGGCATCAAGGGCTTCGGCAAGCTGCTGGGCGTGTTCGAGGAGAACTCGCCGCTGCGCCGCACCGTCACGATCGAGGACGTGGGCAACGTCGCCGCATTCCTGCTGTCGGACCTGGCGTCGGGCATGACGGGCGAGATCTCGTACGTCGACGCGGGCTTCAGCCAGGTGATGGGCGGCGGGGCCGCGCTGCTGGGCGAGTAGGTTCACCCTGCTCCGCAATGCGAAAGCGCGCCCCGGTGGCGCGCTTCTTTCATGGCGGGCCGGTCAGTCGGGGTGGATCCTGCGACTGCGCGCAGGATGACGGCTGACTCTTTTTTGATCGCCCAGTCAGCCTTGCGTACGCGCCGGGGCATTCGCTGGGACACCGCGCCTCGCAGCCACTGCCCCCCTCCCTTTCATCCTGCGCGCAGTCGCAGGATCCACCCACGCCGGGCCGCCTCCCCCTCTGAGGAAGCAGCAAGCCGCTCAGAGCTCGTCCAAGGCCCGCGCGGCCCCGATCAGCGCCGGCGACGTCTCCGCGTGGATCAGCCACGTCGGGATCGCGTCCAGGTAGCCGCGGAAACGGCCCTTGGCGATGAAGCGCTCGCGGAAGGTGGAGCGGTCGATCCAGTCGCCCAGGCGCGGCACGATGCCGCCGCCGATGTAGACGCCGCCGCGCGCGCCCAGCGTCAGCGCGAGGTTGCCCGCGACGCCGCCCAGGAAGGCGAAGAACAGCTCGATCACCTCGACGCAGCGCGCGTCGCTGCGCGCCATGGCGGCTGCGGTGACGCCGGCCGGATCGAGGCTGGCGGCGCGGGCGCCGTCGATCTGGCACAGCGCCTCGTACATGGCGACCAGCCCGGCGCCCTGCAGCGCGCGCTCGGCCGAGGCATGACCGAAGCGCTCGCGCAGCACGGCGATCACCGCATCCTCGCGGGCGTTGGCCGATGCCAGGCTCACGTGGCCGCCCTCGCCGCCCAGCGGCACCAGGTGGCCCGCGGTATCGTACAACAGGCCCGAGACGCCCAGTCCGGTGCCCGGCCCCAGCAGTCCGATGGCGGCCTTGGGATCGGCGGTGCCCGCCGTGCCGATGCGCCGCAGGTGCTCGGCCTGCAGCGACGGCAGCGACAGCGCGAGCGCGGTGAAATCGTTGATGAACAGCAGCCGATCCAGGCCCAGTTCCACGCGGAGTGCCTCGATCGAGAAGGCCCATGGCGAATTCGTCATGCGCAGGAAGTCGCCGACGATGGGATTGGCGATGCCCACGGCGCCCTGCCGCGGCTTCGGCCCGGCCACCTGCTCGAGGTAGGCCTTCATCGCGCCGTCGATGTTGGCGTGGTCCGCGACGGCATAGGTCCGGACCTGCGAGGGCTGCGCGCCGGGCGCTTCCTGCAGGGCGAAGCGGGCGTTCGTGCCGCCGACGTCGCCCATCAGGCGCGGGAAGCTGGAGGTGTTGGCAGCCGTCATGGACCGGAGGATCTCCCTGGAATTCTGGTGTGCGCGGGCAAAGCGCCGCCCGCATTCGCGACAAAAGTCGTGAATGTAGTTTACCTACGATTCCAGATCAACTGCGCCGGATCAAATACCGCAGCCCGGGTACGAAGCCATGACCCTCGAATGCACAGGGGCAGCCGAGGTCGTAGTCTGCATACACCTTTACGCCTGATTAACGCAAGCTTTCCGCGCGCACCTCGAAGATCTTCACCGAGCGCGCCGGCAGCTTGACGGTGGCGCCCAGCTTGACCTGCTTGCCCGCCAGCACGTCGCGGGCGGTGGCCGGCGTCTTCAGCACCTCGGCGAAGCGCGCCAGGTCCAGCGTCGTCTCGGCCTGGTTCTTGTTGATCACCACCATCACCGTCGAGTCGGCGTCGTGGCGGAACCAGGCATAGGTGCCGTTCTCGGGCACGAAATGCACCAGCTTGCCGTGGTGGATGGCGGACTGCGTCCTGCGCCAGTTCAGCAGCGTGCGCACGAAGGATTGCATGTCCCTTTGCTTCGCGCTCAGGCCCTTGCCGGTGAAGGCGTCCACCTTGTCGCCCGCCCAGCCGCCGGGGAAATCCTGGCGCGCCTTGCCGTCGTCGCGCACGGTGGGGCTGGTCATGAGCACCTCGGTCCCGTAGTACAGCTGAGGCACGCGGGGCATCGTCATCACGTAGGCCAGCGCCATCTTCGTGAGGCCGACGTCCTCCTTGAGCACGCTGAACAGGCGCGGCAGGTCGTGGTTGCCCTCGAACAGCACCATCTTCTCCGGATGTGGATAGAGCACGTCGTTGACGAGGCCCTCGTACAGGTCCATCAGTCCGGCGTGCAGGTCGTCGGTGTCGCTGGCCAGCGCCTTGCGCAGCGTGCCGTTCAGCGGGAAGTCCATCGCGCTGGGCAGCGGCGTGCCCCGGGCGTTCCGGCCGCCGCCGAGCCAGTGCATCAGCACCGTGGGCTGGGACGTCCACTCCTCGCCGACGATGTTCAGGTTCGGGTACTCCTGCATCACGCGGCGCGTCCATTCCTGCAGGAAGGCCTGGTCGGAATAGCCCCAGGTGTCCACGCGCAGGCCCGACAGCCCGGCGTACTCGACCCACCAGATCGCGTTCTGGATCTGGTACGTGGCCAGGAACGGATTGCGCTGGTTCATGTCGGGCATGTTCGGGCCGAACCAGCCGTCGGTGTAGATCCGCGCGTCGGCGCGCGACGCGTACGGGTCGCTGGTGGTCGTGCGTGCGTGCTGCGTCTGCACGAACCGGCCGTCGAAGCCGATCCAGTCCGGCGCGGGCATGTCGTGCATCCACCAGTGCTCCGAGCCGATGTGGTTCAGCACCACGTCCATGATCACGCCCATGCCCTTGGCGCGCGCGGCCTCCACCATGCGGCGGTAGTCCTCGTTCGTGCCGAAGCGCGGGTCGATCCTGTACGTGTCGGTGGCGGCGTAGCCGTGGTACGAGTAGCGCGGCTGCCTGTTCTCGGTCAGCGGCGTCGGCCACAGCATGGTCACGCCCAGATCGTGGAAGTAGTCGAGGTGGTCGACGATGCCCTGGATGTCGCCGCCGTGGCGGCCGGCCTCGTCGTCGGCCCGGTTGGCCGGATCGCCGTAGCCCGGCACGTCGTCGTTGGCCGGGTTGCCGTTGGCGAAGCGGTCGGGCACCAGGTTCAGGATGACGTCGGACGAATCGAAGCCGCGGCGCTGCGCCGAGCCCGGCGCGCGCTGGCGCAGCTCGAACGGTGCGTGGAAGCGCTCGTCGCCGTGGCGAAAGACGATGTCGACGCGCCCGGGTGCTGCGTCGGGCGCGATGAGCAGGTCGATGAACAGGTAGTTCGGGTTGGCGACGCGCGAGACCGACTCGATCCGCACGCTCTTGGCGGACGCGTCGCCGATCTGCGGCGCGGCGTCGGCGATGCGCGGCCCGTGCACGAGCAGCTGCAGCTTGTCGCTCTTCATGCCCACCCACCAGAACGCGGGCTCGATGCGCTCGATCTGCGCAGGCATGGGCGGCACGTCGGGTGCCGCGGCGCCGGCCCCCAGGGACGAGGCGGCGAGCAGGACGGCGGCGGAGAGTTGGCGGGGATGGTGCATACGTAAGGCTCTCGAAATGACACTTCAGCGCGCGACGAAGACGACGGCGGCACGGGCGGGGACGGTGAATCGGCCGCGCGCGTCGTCGACCCCCGCGTCCTTGGCGATGCGGGTGTCGGCGGCGTGCGCGGCGAGGTGGACGGGATGCAGGCGCCAGTGGCGGCCCTTCTGTTCGGGCAGGTGCAGGGCGTGCGGCTGCCTGTCGACGTTGAGGACGACCAGCACCGCGCCGAACTTCGCCCCCGCCAGGCCGCGGCCGTCGATCAGCTCGGCGACGACGGTGGGCTCCTGCGATGGGCCGCTGGCCGGGAAGCTGACGCGCCGGCGCACGTCGCCGGCGCTGGCGAGGTGGAACAGCGGCGTGCTGGCGCGGATGCGCAGCAGGTCGCGGAACGCAGCGCTCGTCCAGGCGATGTCGGCGGGCGTGGGTTTGAGCGACGCGTCGGCCAGCAGCGGGCGCTCGATGTCCCACAGTGCGCCGTTGTCCTGCTTCGGCGGCAGGCCGGCGCCGAAGCCGTTGTCGCGGCCGGTCCAGTCGAGGCGGTTGAACCAGTCGCCGGAGTCGAAGCTGTTCTTGTCGAAGGACTTCGAGCGCAGCAGGTCGACGCCCGCGTGGAAGTACGCCACGCCCTGGCTGAACGCGACCACGGCGGCACCCAGGATCTGCACGCGGGCCCGGTCGGCGCCCGACGTGGCCAGGGGCAGCTTGAGCACGTCGTTGTCGAACAGCGTCTGGTTGTCGTGGTTCTCGACGTAGTTGACCGCCTCGCCGGGCTGGCTCGCATAGCCGGCGGGCTGGCTGCCGTACGGGATCTTCGCGGCGGTCGTGGCCTGGCCGCGCCACGTGGTCAGCGGCATGTCGCGCAGCGAGCCGGCCAGGCCCACGCGGATCATGTCGGCGGCCGCCAGGAGGTCCTCGCGCGTGGCATGGGAGACGCCGTTCGGGTCGTAGTACGCGCCGTTGATCCAGCCCTGGTCGGCGCGCAGGTGCGAGCTGTCGGTGGACGAACCGCCGCGCACCGCGTCGCGGGCACGGTCGCTGAAGGTGCCGATGCCCGTGCCGTTCAACGACAGCTGCGAGGCCTGCATGAAGCGCGCGCCGTCGGCCACCTCGCCGAAGTTCCAGCCCTCGCCGATCAGCGGGATCGCGCGGCCGGTGGCGGCCTGAAGGCGGCGCTGCAGCGCCTGCATCACGGCGCGCGGCTGGTGGCCCATCAGGTCGAAGCGGAACGAGTCGACGTGGTATTGCACGGCCCACTGCGTCACCGAGTCGACGAGCAGCTTGCCCATCATCAGGTTCTCGGTGGCCGTGTTGTCGCAGCACGTGGAGTGCTCGATGCCGCCGTCGGCGTCCAGCCGCTGGTAGTAGCCCGGCACGATGCGATCGAGCACCGACTGCGGCCGCTGGCCGCTCGTGCTGGTGTGGTTGTAGACGACGTCCATGCCCACGCGCAGGCCGGCGCGGTGCAGGCCCTGCACCATCGCCCGGAACTCGCGCAAGCGCGCCGGGCCGTCGTTCGCGTCGCTGGCGTAGCTGCCCTCGGGCGCGTTGTAGTGGAGCGGGTCGTAGCCCCAGTTGAAGCAGTCGGTGGCCGCGCCGGCGGCGACGGCCGCCTGCTGCGTCTCGTCGGCGGGCCCGCCCGCGATCTCCGGCGTCGTGCAGCCGCGCTCCGGGACGCTGGCGATGTCG
>Ga0209258_100955_pt1 | contig 13839 bp, 12 predicted proteins | sample Araplaol_mTSA_r2_FD_184281 | JGI IMG/M metagenome (GOLD analysis project Ga0209258, IMG submission 184281) | Arabidopsis root microbial communities from North Carolina, USA - plate scrape CL_Col_mTSA_r2 (SPAdes) (version 2) | ecosystem: Host-associated > Plants > Roots > Endosphere | place: USA...
CTTGGCCTGGTAGAACTTGTACGGGCTGCGCAGCACCACGCCCTTGCGCACGGCCATGATGGCGGTGCCCGGCGGCGCGAGCAGGTCGCAGCCGGCATGCTTGCGATGGTTCGGCCGCTGGGCGCCGAACACGCGACCGCTGGAGTGGTAGTCGTGCGTCGGATAGAAGGGCAATGGGAACGACATGGGAGACCTCCGCATGGAACCTGACTGCGACGCGGGTCGTGCAAGCCTGTGAATGCAGGATAGGTCCGCGCCACCAGGCCGCACATCCCTAGGCGGCGCGCGTCCGATGGCCGCGGAATCCCGCGTTTGGCTGGCGGCTTCGTACGGAACTTGTGCTGCATGCGCACGCTCCATCGTCACTCCAGACCGCCGAGCGCCATCCTGAAGACCACCCTCGTCCCTGTCCGACTCGAACGTACGCGCGAAGTTCTTCGCGAGCTGCTGCGCTCGCTGAAGGAGGCCGTGCCCATCCTGGTCGGCGTGTCGGGCCCGATCTTCGTCGCCAGCTTCGCGCTGCTGGCGTGGGCCGGCGTGCCGCCGATGCAGGCGGTGACCCTGCCGTGGCGCAGCGGTGTCGCGCTATGGCTGGCGCAGGCCTTGCTCGCGGCGTGGCCGCTGTGGGCCCTGCGGCGACGCCTGCTGCCCGAGGCCTGGTGCGTGCAGCTGCGCTGCCTGCCGCTGGCGGCGTGCGCGCTGTGGTGGTCGGACGTCGCCGTCAGCGCCGCCGTGCTGTCGCCGCTGGCGGTGCTCTATGCCTTGTCGGTGCTGGTGTTCGCGCTGCATCGCCCGGCGTGGTGGGTGGGCGCGCTGCCGTGGTCGCTCGTGTCGCTCGCGGGTTCGTGGATCGCGTCCTGCCTCCTCGGCGCGGGCGCGCTCGCATGGCAGCGTCGGGGCGCGGCCGGGCGCGCGCGTCGCGCGCGGCGCGCGCAGTCGACCGAGACGCTGCTGGCCGCCCGGCCGGGCCAGGTCGTCGCGCTGCTGTGGTGGCCGGCATGGCGCGACGCGCTGACGCCGGGCGCGCGTTCGCTGGCCGCAGGGGTGGCCGCGGACGTCGCCTTGGCCGCCGCGTGGACGCAGGGTTGGTGGCCCGTCGTGCCGGGCGCCGCCTGGGCGCTGATGTTCAGCGGCCTGGCGATCGCGCTCACCGAGCGCCTGCAGCGCACGATGGAGTCGCATCTGGACGCGCTCGCGCCGTGGCTCGGGTCGCTGCCCGGCGCGCGCGGCTGGCGCTGGCGTGCCCGCGCGGCCATCTGCGTGCCGATGCTGCTGGCCGGCGCGGCCACCGTGCTGCTGGTGCTCGTGTCGCGGCCGTGGCGCGGCGTGCCGCTGGCGGCGTTCGCGCTGGGCCTGGCGGCGACGCCGGCCGTCCTGGCCACGGTGCCGTCGTCGAACCGCGAGGCCCACGTCGGGCTGTGGGCCGTCTGTGCCGGGTCGTTGACGGCGATCGGGAGCGAATTGTGGAACTGATCATCGACCACCTGGTCTTCGCGTACGGCCAGCGCTGGCTGTTCGAGGGCTTTTCCGCGCGCGCCGGCGCCGGCGTGACGTGGGTGCAGGGCGCCAACGGCAGTGGCAAGTCGACGCTGCTGCGGCTGCTGGCCGGCGCGCTGGCGCCGCTCCACGGCTCGTTCGAGCTCGCGGGCTGCCGCCATGCCGCCGGCGACCGCGTCGCTCCGCGGGCCTGGCGCCAGCAGACCTTCTGGGGTCTCAGCGATCCGCCGCCCACGCCCTGGCTCACGATCGCCGAGTGCCTGGGCTTCGTCGCGGGCAGCTACGGCGGCATCGACGCCGCGCGCCTGCACGAGCAGGTCGACGCCCTGGGCCTGGCCGCGGCGCTGGCCACGCCGCTGCGCGAGGCCTCGCTGGGCCAGCAACGCAAGACGCTGCTCGCGCTCGCGCTGGCCTTGCCGGTGAAGCTGCTGTTGCTGGACGAGCCCTTCAATGCGCTCGACGTCGCCTCGGCGAGGCACCTGTCGGACACGCTCGCCGCGCGTGCCGCCGGCGGCGAGCAGGTGATCCTGCTGACCAGCCACGTCGAGCCGCACGTGCCGGTGCGCGAGACCTGGGTGCTCGGCGGCTAGTTCGCCTTGGCCGCCGTCGCGACCTTGGCGCCGCCCGGCGCCACGTAGCCATCCGTGAGCGTGCCGAGGAAGGCCACGACGTCGGCGATCTCCGTCTCGGTCAGGCGCGGCCTGTCGCCGCGCCTGCCGCCGAACGGGGCCTCGACGTTGAGGTTGCCCTGGTACTTCGCGGGCAGGTCGTCGTAGCGGCCCCGGCCGTAGACGCGCGTCGGGTCGACGTCGCGCAGTGCGTAGAAGCGGACCGCGTCCTCGAGCTTCGTGTAGACACCGTTGTGGAAGAACACGCCGCGCAGGGCGACGTTGCGAAGCGACGGCGTGCGGAACAGGCCGCAGTATTCGTCGTGCGTCCGCAGGTCGCCGCGCAGCGGTCCGCAGAGGCCCAGGTCGCGGAAGTCGGCCTTCGCGTTGGCGGGGATCGCGGCGTTGCGCGGGACGCCGATCGCGATCAGGCCGGCATCGGTGAACTGCGGGAACGCGCCGCGCTTGATGCGGCTGACGTGGCACGACGCGCAGTTGCCCTTGCCGGCGTCGTTGAACACGGCCAGGCCGCGCGCCTCCTGCGGCGTGAGCGCCGCCTTCCCGCGCAGGTACGCGTCGTACTTGCTGTCGTACGGATAGAAGTCCTGCGGGCTCTGCTGGAACACCTCGAGCGCCAGCACGAGCGCGTTCCAGGCGCGCTTCGGATCGTCGAAGACGTGCGAGCCGAAGGCCGCGCGCATCGCCGCGGCGTTGGGCGACGCACTCAACCGCGCGAGGGCGCTCTCCCTGGTCGTGTTGGCCATCTCGAACGGCGACAGCAGCGGGCCCGCGGCCTGCTCGTGCGCGGAGTCGGCGCGGCCGTCCCAGTCGAAGCCGCCGGTGGGGCCCTGGTCCGCCGAGTCGTTGCCGTCGTTGTCGAAGAAGCGCTCGGAGAACGGCTGGATCGTCTGGTGGTACTTCAGCGACGGCACCGCGCGCAGGCCCGGCAGCGTGCGGTCGGGGCCGCCCAGCTGCACCGCCAGGTGGTTGGCGGGCCCGTAGGCGTGAGCCGGGTCGTGGCAGCTCGCGCACGACATCGTCCCCGAGGCCGACAGCGACGGGTCGGAAAACAACGCGCGGCCGAGCGCCGTCAAGGTCTTCGCGTCGGGACGCTGCTCGAACTTCGTCGCATAGAACGGCAGCTCGCCGGAGGCTGGCACGGGCGTCGCGGGCGTGGCCTTGACCCAGTGGGCGAGTGCCGTGGCGGCGACGAACAACAGCAGCAGGGTCAGCTTGGCGAACGAGGAGGGGGCGCGGTTCACGGGAATCGGAGGGCAGGTCGGAACGGAGCGGGCAGGCTACCGACCTCATGTGGCGGGCGTGTGACAACCCTGCTTCACCTGAGCGTGCCGCCAGGGTTGCACTTGCCTTCTTCGGGCTGTCACACGAGCTGGCGATGCTGTCGAGCTACGTCATCCGTTGCCGTCCCTGGAGGCCCGAACCAATGAAGAATCACATCAAGCCCATCGCCCTGCTGACCCCGCTGGCCCTCGCCGCCGTTCTGAGCCTGGCCGCCTGCGGCGACAACAGCTCGCCCGCGCCGGTCGACACGACCACCGCGCTGCAGAACAAGGTCCAGAACATCGTCGTCATCTACGCCGAGAACCGCTCGTTCGACAACCTGTACGGCAACTTCCCCGGTGCCAACGGCCTGAGCACCGTCGTCGACTCCTCCGGCAAGACCACGTCTGCCTACATCCCGCAGGTCGACCGCGACGGCTCCGCGCTGTCGACCCTGCCGCCTACCTGGGGCGGCGTGCTGATGCCCGGCCAGAGCGCGACGGTGACCGAGGCCCAGAGCGCGGGCCTGCCGAATGCGCCGTTCAACCTCGCCACCGCGTACAAGACGAGCGCGGGCGTCACGATCACGGGCGACATGGTCACGCGCGACCTGTACCACCGCTTCTACGAGAACCAGATGCAGATCGACGGCGGCAAGAACGACAAGTTCGTCGCCTGGGCCGATTCGGGCAGCCTGGTGATGGGCAACTTCGACTACAGCGCGTCGCCGCTGTACAAGCTGGCGCAGCAGTACACGCTGGCCGACAACTTCTTCCAGGGCGCGTTCGGCGGTTCGTTCCTTAACCACCAGTACCTGATCTGCGCCTGCGCGCCGACGGTCGATGCCGCCACGGTGACCGCCAACAAGATGACGGTCAACAACGTCGCCGCCAACTCCGACGGCAGCTTCACCACCAGCCTGGTGCCGGCCGCGACGTCCGCGTCGTCGACGATGACGGCCAAGCCGACCCTGCAGACCGGCAACATCACGCCGCTGAACTACTTCGGCGACAACAAGTACTACGCCGTCAACACGATGCAGGCCCCGTTCCAGCCGAGCGGCAACGCCCCGGCGGACGTGACCGGCGACAACGCCAAGTACGCCAACCCGACGGCCGCCACCACGCTGCCGGCGCAGACGCAGACCACCATCGGCGACCTGCTGACGGCCAAGAACATCAACTGGAAGTGGTACGCGGGCTCGTGGAACTCGGCGATCGCCGACGGGATGCAGGCCGCCGCTTCCAAGCGCACGGTGATCTACGCGGGCGACACCAATGGCGTGGCCAGCACCGCCGCCGTCGACTTCCAGCCGCATCACCAGCCGTTCAACTACCAGGCGAACATGGATCCGGTCACGCACGCGACCGACCGAGCGAACCACCTGAAGGACTACACCGACCTGGTGGCCGACGCCGCCGCCGGCACGCTGCCGCCGGTCGCGTTCTACAAGCCGGAAGGCCTGTACAACCATCACCCCGGCTACGCCAACATCACCAACGGCGACCAGAAGATCGCCGACGTCGTGGCCAAGCTGCAGGCCAGCCCGCAGTGGAAGAACATGGTCATCGTGATCACGTACGACGAGAACGGCGGCCTCTGGGATCACGTCGCGCCGCCGAAGGGCGACAAGGTCGGCCCCGGCACGCGCATTCCGGCGCTGATCATCTCGCCGTACTCCAGGACCGGCACCGTCGACCACACGCAGTACGACACCGCCTCGGTGCTGCGCCTGATCACGCGCCGCTTCGGCCTGGACACGCTGGCCGGCCTGACCGCCCGCGACACGGCGCTGAAGGCCAACGGCGCGCCGGTGATGGGCGACCTGACCAACGCGCTCGATCTGACCAAGTAAGAGAAAGGCACTTCTGCTCGTCCCGCCCCGCCGGCCGCTGGCCCGCGGGGCGTTTTCATGCGTGGCGTGCGGGGCGGATCCTGCGACTTCGCTTCGCTGTGCGCGGGATGCCCGGGGGCGCGGCATTGGCGCTGTGGGCGACGTGGTGACGCCGCATCGCGCCCACCCAGTGTCATCCTGCGCGCAGTCGCAGGATCCACCCCGGCAATGCGCTTTCCCCGGAGCGGCTTCGAATGGCGCTTCCGTCTCCGCCCCCGCGGATGCGAGCGATACTGGCGCCATGACGATTCCCACGCTCTCGCTGCTCGAGACCCGCATCCTCGGCGTGCTGGTCGAGAAGCAGCACACCGTGCCCGACAGCTACCCGCTGAGCCTGAACGCGCTCACGCTCGGCTGCAACCAGAAGACCGCGCGCGATCCGGTCATCAATGCGAGCGAGAACGACGTCCTGGCCGCGCTCGACACGCTGAAGTCGCAACACCTGGTGCTCGAGGGCTCGGGCAGCCGCGTGCCGCGCTTCGAACACAACGTCGCGCGCGTGCTGAAGCTGCCCGGCCAGAGCGTTGCCCTGCTGGCGCTGCTGATGCTGCGCGGCCCGCAGACGGCGGCCGAGCTGCGGCTGAACACCGAACGGCTGCATCGCTTCGCCGACATCTCCTCCGTCGAAGGCTTCCTCGACGAGATGGCCACGCACGAGCCGCCATTCGTCGTGAAGCTCGCCCGCGCGCCGGGCGCGCGCGAGTCGCGTTGGGCGCACCTGCTGTCCGGCCCGGTCGCCGACGCCGCCCCGGCGGCGCCGCAGCCGGGTCCCGGCACGCCGCTGTCCGATACGGCCCTGGGCATGTCCGAGGTGGCGGCGATGCGCGCCGAGCAGCTGCGCATGAAGGGTGAGCTGGAGCGCCTGCGGGCGCAGGTCGCGCGGCTGGCGACGGAGCTGGGCATCGATCTGGACGGCGACGCGGGCTGACGGTCGCGCCCGACCGCGCGCCCGCTGGCGGCGTCACGCCGCGTCGGACGAGTCCAGTTCGCAGCCGGCGGCCAGGATCGCGGCCATCAGCGCGTGGACGCTGCGCAACGGCCGGGGGACGTCCAGGTCGCCGCGCGCCGGCCCGGCCAATTCGCGGCAGGTGTCGAATTTGTCGTCGATAGCGCCCTGGTCGATGCCCAGCAGCGCCTGGAGATCGTCGTCCGGGTGCAGCGGCATGCCCTCGATCTCGACGAGCGCCTGCACCCAGCGGTAGGCCGCGTGGGCGCTCGGCGGATCGACGGACGGGAAGGCCGCCACGCAGCGGGCCTCGGCCTGCGCGGCGTCGCGCGCGTCGCGCAGGCGCTCGAGGCGCCGGTGGCGCGAGTGGCTGCCCAGGAGCATCCAGCCGGCGATGCCGACGACGGCGACGATGGCTGCCACCAGCACGGCAAAGCTGCGCTCCATGCCGATGCGCCGCCCGCGCTTAGATCGGCGCCTCGTCGTCCCCGAACAGCTTCAGCGCATCCTTGGCCGCGCGCTGCCGATAGCCCTTGCGGCCGAACAGCTTGGTCTGGGCCTCGAGCGGCAGGTCGGTGATGTTGATGACGTTCTTGGAGATCAGCGTGTCGATCACGTCCTCGATCACGCGGATGAAGTCGGCGTCCAGCGTCGCGAAGTTCTGGTCGTGCGCGGGCGCGGCGGCGCCGAGGAAGGCGCGCACGTCGGGATGGTCGTCGGGCACGAACTCGCAGCCCTCCTCGTCGCGACGATGCAGGCTGTCGATGGCTCCGGAGGCGTTGCGGCGGATGAACGGCATCGCCCCATCATAGCGAGGTCGCCCGCGCGCGGGTGCGCGGCCATGCGCGCGGCCGGCGGCAGGAATTCACGCGGCGACGGGCGCCCCGGCGGGGGCGGCGCCGTCGCGCCGCGCCTCACCTGGCGGTGTTCAGGCCTTCGACGTAGTCGGAGACCGCCGCGATCTCCGCGTCGCTCATGCGCGCGGCAATGGTGGCCATCTGCGGGCTGTTGGCGCGCTTGCCGGAGCGGAACAGGCCCAGCTCGTTGCTGACGTACTCGGCATGCTGGCCTGCCAGGCGCGCGTACTGCGCCGGGATGCCGGCGCCGGCCGGCCCGTGGCAGCCGGCGCAGGCGGGCACCTGCTTGTCCGCGATGCCGCCGCGCCAGATCTTCTCGCCCAGCGCCACCGATTCCTTGTGCTTGGACTGGCCGGCCTTGGCCGATTTCGATTCGTAGAACGCGGCGACGTTGCGCATGTCGTCGTCGGACAGCGTCGACGCCATCGGCTTCATCACGGCGTTGTCGCGCTTGCCGGCCTTGAACTCGGTGAGCTGCTTGACCAGGTAGTCCGCGTGCTGGCCCTGCAGGATCGGATTGGTCGGAATGCCGCGCGAGCCGTCGGCGGTGTGGCAGGCGGCGCAGACCGTCTTCGAGATCGTTTCCCCCTTGGCCAGGTCCGGCTTGGCCGGCCCCTTCGCTTCGTCGGCCATCACGGAGGTGGCGAACAGGGCCGCCAGGGCAACAACGCACAAGGACTTCATCTCGACGAACCCTTCAAGAGGCTTTTTGGATGGAGCAAACCCGGCGATTTTACAATGCACCATGACCCATTCCCTGCCCCCGCGCAAACCCTCATCCTCCCGAACCACGGCGGCGCCCGTCCATCAGAAGCCGGTGGTGGTCTCGGAGGAAGCCAAGGAGGGCATGGGCTGGCTGCACACGGCCAGGTTCCTGACCTCGGCCGGCAAGATCGCGCAGCTGCCGCAAGGCGACATGCCCGAGATCGCGTTCGTGGGCCGCAGCAATGCCGGCAAGTCGTCCGCGATCAACACGCTGGCCCAGCAGCGCCAGCTCGCGTTCGCGTCCAAGACGCCGGGCCGCACGCAGCTGATCAACCTGTTTTCGCTGGGCCCCAAGGATGCGCCCGACGCGTACCTCGCCGACCTGCCCGGCTACGGCTACGCCGCCGTCGGCCGCGACAAGAAGCTCGTGTGGCAGAAGGTGATGGCCGACTACCTGGAGGTGCGGCGCGCCCTGTTCGGCGTCGTGCTGATGGTGGACAGCCGCCACGGCTTCACGCCGCTGGACCTGCAGCTGATGGAGTTCATCGCCCAGCGCGTGCGCACCGGCGAGGTCAAGCTGCTGGTGCTGCTCACCAAGGCCGACAAGCTGAGCAAGCGCGAGGCGCAGGAGGCGGTGGACGCCGCCAGCGGCGTGCTGGGCGGGTTCTCGACGGAGGATTCGGACATCGGCGTCACGCTCTTCTCGTCGCTGCGCCGCATCGGCGTGGACGATGCGGCCGAGCAGCTGCTGGCATGGAAGAAGGCGATGCCCGAGCGCGTGCATTTCGAAGTGCCGCCGATGCCGGCGGGCGAGGGCGGCGAGGACGTCGACGCGGTCGACGACCAGGACGACGCGGCCTGAGCTGCGCGGCCGGCTCGCCGCAGGCCCTGCCAGGCCGCGCACGCTGCCCCGGCGCGCGGCGCACTGCTACGGCCTGCCGATGAACAGCGCCACGCCCAGCTCGCCGCGCGGCGCGTAGGTCACGCCCAGGTACATCGGCCCGAGGCCCGTGTCCGCGCCGAGGTAGACGCTGCCGCCGCCGCGCAGGCCCGTGAGGCTCATCTCCGCGCGGCTTGCCCAGGCGTTGCCCGCCTCCAGCGACGCGCCGACGTAGAAGCCGCGCGCGAACACCGGCGAGTTCGCGAGGCGCGTGTACCAGTTCAGGCGGCCGAACAGCACGGCGTTGCCGGAGAGCTGGTCGGGGCGGTAGCCCGAGAGCTGCTGGAAGCCGCCGAGCGTGTACTGGTCGACGACCCGCAGCGAGTGCTCGTCGGACAGCTTCAGCGCGCCGTGCAGCTCGAAGGTGCTGCGGCCGAAGGTGTCGACCACGGTGCCCTCCACCGAACCGCGCGCCATGTGCTCGCTGTGCTCGCGCTGCAGGCGCCGCGTGCCCACGACGCCTTCCCCGACGAGGCGGTAGCCGCTGGTGGGAAAGTTGACGTAGTCCAGCTGGTCGACCACGCCGCGCAGGCGCAGGCCGTCCTCCTGCCAGATCTGCGCCTGCGTCGGGCCCGTCCACTGGGCGGACAGCAGCGTCGGCGTGGTCGACGTCGTCAGGTGCAGGAAGCCGGCGCGCAGTTCGCCCAGGCGCCCGAAGGGCAGGCCCAGGTCGAGGCCGACCTGGCCGGTGGATCGCAGGAACTGCGCCAGCTCGGCGCCGTCCTCGCCCTGGTAGACGGAGCGGTGCTGGCGGTCGCCGGACAGGTAGACGGCGGCGAACCAGTCGGAACGGTCGTCGATGTTGCGCAGCAGCGGGTGGTAGATCTCCGAGAAGATCGCCGGCCGCTCGCCCACCTGGATGAAGTTGCGCCACTCGGTGCCGTTCTCCGTGAGCCAGTGGTGGTTGTGGCTCAGCTTGACGTCGAAGCCGCTGTGGCCGCTGAAGTCGGCGTGCAGGTCGAGGCCCGCCCGCAGGTAGTTCGGGCCCCAGGGCTTGTCCTGCAGGTCGAACAGCAGCGTCTCGCCGGCGGGCCCCTGCACGAGGCGGTAGTCGGCGCGCGTGTAGTCGCCGCTGGCGGCGAGTCGGCGTGCGTCGGCCTCGGCCTTCTTCGTGTCGAACAGCTCGCCGGCCTGCGACTGCAGCTTGGCCTCCAGGCGGCCGGGGTTCGTCTGCAGCGAGCCCGCGAAGCCGACCGCCAGCAACGGCGTCGGCTCCATCGCCGGTTGCACGTGCGCCGCCGCCCAGCGCGCATACTCGGGCGCGGGCGACGCGTAGGCCGCCAGGCGCGCGGCCTGCGCCTGCGCATAGGTGTCGCCGATCGCGATCAGCTCGTCGACGCGGCCGAAGTCGCTCGACGTCAGCGTGCCGAGGTCGGGGTTGAGCAGGAGGTCGGACGGCTTGAGCGTCGCGATGCTGCGCTCGACGTTCTGCTCCGTGAGGATGGCGATCATCTGCTCGGTCAGGCCCACCACCGACGACAGTGATTCGCGCCCCGCCAGCGGCGTGCCGATGTTGACGACGATGACGATGTCCACGCCCATCGCGCGCACGACGTCCACCGGCAGGTTGTCCACCAGGCCGCCGTCGCCCAGCAGGCGGCCGTCGACGTCGGTGGGCGCGAACACGCCCGGCACGCTCATGCTCGATCGCAGCGCGACGGCGAGGTCGCCGTGCGCGAGGATGGCGGGCTTGCCCGTCTCCATGTCGGTGGCCACGGCGCGGAACGGGATCGGCAGCTTGTCGAAATCGTCGACGTGCCGCACGGGCAGGGTGAGGCGGCGCAGCAGCAGCTCGAGGCCGCGGCTGGACAGCGCGCCCTGCGGCGCACTCAGCTGGCCGTCGTGCACGCCGAACTCGAGGCCGGTGGCGATCTCGAAGTCCTCCTCCTTGCGCCGCTGCGACAGGTAGGGCCGCGCCACGCGCGGCGCGAACAGCGCGTCCCAGTCGATGCGCCGCAGCTCCGTCTCGAGCTGGTCGGCGCTCATGCCGCTTGCATACAGCCCGCCGACGATCGCACCCATGGACGTGCCCGCGATCGCGTCGACGCGCACGTGCGCGCGCTCCAGCGCCTTGAGCACGCCCACGTGCGCCAGCCCGCGCGCGCCCCCGCCCGAGAGCACCAGGCCGATGCGAGCGCGGCTGCCGTCGGAGTGCATTGGCAGCGGCGCCGAGGCCGGCGCTGACCCGGCGGACTGCGCGAACGCCGCGACGGGCAGCGCGCAGGCGAGCAGCAGGGTGCGGAACACGAGACGGAAACGCATGGCGCGCATTTTGCCGGGATCGGTGGAGCGCCCGTGCGGGTTCCTTGTCCATCGGCCCTGGGGGCCAGCTGAGCCGACGGTCAGCGGTACGAACGGACCCGGTGGCAGTCGCGCGGCAGGTCGACCCGGCGTTCGCCCGTCAGGCCCTTGCGGTACAGCTTTCCGCCTTCGTGAGGAGCGCGGGTCCGTGCCAGGCGGCGCTGACGGCCAGCGACGCGATGTTCATGGTCTTGTCTTCCTCGAGGGCGTCGCAGCAGCGCCGCTCCGCGTCAAGGCTTGCGGCAAGCCTGCGGCAGGCCGATGGTCGGCTCGAAATCGAGGCCGACGCGATTCTCGGTCGTCTGGCGGTACGGCCGGAACGTGCACGAATGGTTCTCGGGTTCGATCTCGAAGATCATCGTGTAGGCCTGGTCCGCGCGGGGCACGAAGCTGGTGGCCGGGTGGCACGAGTAGGTCATGTTCCCACCGGCCCACGAGAAGTCGGACTGCAGCGTGACGCGCTCGCCGAGCGGCAGGTTCACGTTGCCCTTGTCGTCCGGCTCCAGGCGATAGGACTGGCCACCCACGCAGGCCGTCTTGCCGCCGCGCGCCAGGTTGACCTGGACCGGCGCGGTCTTCGCGCCGGGCGGCGGCTGGTACACGGGCAGCAGGGCGCAGCCGCCGAAGGCGGCCAGTGCGGCGCCGGCCAGGAGCATCGAGGCGAGGCGCGTCATGACTTGGCTCCCTGGCCTTCGATCAATGGCTTGAGCCGTGCGATCACCTCGTCGGCATCGAGCAGACCGTCCTCCTGCTTCTCGAAGAACAGGACGTAGACCTCGCCCCAGGGCTTGTTGTACATCTTGCCGACCTGCTTGGACGCGGTTCGCTGGTCGCGGATCGCGTCAGGCAGGTTGCGGTAGATCGCGAACCAGTTGTGGCCCTCGCGATGCGCGATCTCGGCGCAGCGGTAGGTCAGGTAGTCCCGCACCTTGTCCGCGGAGATGAACGCGTTGCCGGCGAAGCCCACCTTGTACAGATCGCCGGGGCCTTTGTGGTCGTAGTAGCCGCCGGTGTAGCCCAGCAGGCCGCCGGCATCATGGTAGCCGGTGGCGCAGCCGCCCAGTCCCAGCAGCGTGGCGCCCAGCGCGCACGCAGCGATTCCTCGCTTCATGGTCTTTCCTCCCTCGCGACGCGGCGTCGCCCTCGGACCGGGCGGGGCGTGCTCGAGGTGGCGCGCTCGATGTTCCGATCGGTCGCGGGCGATTCTGCCATCGCGCGCTGTCGCCGCCATGCGTGCGATTCCGGAGGCGCAAAGAAAGAGGGACTGCCGAAGCAGTCCCTTGTCGTGGTGTCGCGGTGCGACGGCTCCGGGCGCGGGGCGCCCGGAAGCGGACATCACATGTCCATGCCGCCCATGCCGCCCATGCCACCCATGCCGCCGCCGGGCATCGCGGGCGCGTCGTCCTTCGGCGCTTCCGAGACCATGCACTCGGTCGTCAGCATCAGCGAGGCGACGGATGCGGCGTTCTGCAGCGCGGTGCGGGTGACCTTCGTCGGGTCCAGGATGCCCATCTCGATCATGTCGCCGTACGTGCCGTTGGCGGCGTTGTAGCCGTGGTTGCCCTTGCCGGCCAGGACGGCGTTGACCACCACGCTGGCTTCGTCGCCGGCGTTGTAGACGATCTCGCGCAGCGGCGCTTCGATGGCCTTGAGCACCAGCTTGATGCCGGCGTCCTGGTCGGGGTTGTCGCCCTTCAGTTCGCCGACGGCCTGGCGCGCACGCAGCAGGGCCACGCCGCCGCCGGCGACGATGCCTTCTTCAACGGCCGCACGCGTGGCGTGCAGGGCGTCTTCGACGCGGGCCTTCTTTTCCTTCATCTCGACTTCGGTGGCGGCGCCGACCTTGATCAGCGCGACACCGCCGGCCAGCTTGGCCACGCGTTCCTGCAGCTTCTCGCGGTCGTAGTCGCTGGTGGCTTCCTCGATCTGGATGCGGATCTGCTTGACGCGCGCTTCGATGTCGCCCGCGGCGCCATTGCCGTCGATGATGGTGGTGTTTTCCTTGCCCACTTCGACGCGCTTGGCCTGGCCGAGGTCGGCCAGCGTGACCTTCTCGAGCGTCAGGCCGACTTCCTCGGCGATGACCTTGCCGCCCGTCAGGATGGCGATGTCTTCCAGCATGGCCTTGCGGCGGTCGCCGAAGCCCGGGGCCTTGACGGCGACGACCTTCAGGATGCCGCGGATCGTGTTGACCACGAGGGTGGCCAGCGCTTCGCCGTCGACTTCTTCGGCGATGATCAGCAGCGGACGGCCGGCCTTGGCGACCTGTTCCAGCGTCGGCAGCAGGTCACGGATGTTCGAGATCTTCTTGTCGAACAGCAGGACGAACGGGTTGTCCAGCAGGGCGACCTGCTTCTCGGGGTTGTTGATGAAGTACGGCGACAGGTAGCCGCGATCGAACTGCATGCCCTCGACGACGTCGAGTTCGTTGGCCAGCGACTTGCCGTCCTCGACGGTGATGACGCCTTCCTTGCCGACCTTGTCCATCGCCTCGGCGATGATCTTGCCGATCGAGTCGTCGGAGTTGGCCGAGATCGTGCCGACCTGGGCGATTTCCTTGGACGTCGTCGTCGGCTTGGAGGCCTTCTTCAGCTGTTCGACCAGCTGCGCGACGGCCTTGTCGATGCCGCGCTTCAGGTCCATCGGGTTCATGCCGGCGGCCACGTACTTCATGCCTTCGCGCACAATGGCCTGGGCCAGCACGGTGGCGGTGGTGGTGCCGTCACCGGCGTTGTCGCTGGTCTTGGAAGCGACTTCCTTGACCATCTGCGCGCCCATGTTCTGGAGCTTGTCCTTCAGCTCGATTTCCT
>Ga0209258_100956_pt1 | contig 13831 bp, 10 predicted proteins | sample Araplaol_mTSA_r2_FD_184281 | JGI IMG/M metagenome (GOLD analysis project Ga0209258, IMG submission 184281) | Arabidopsis root microbial communities from North Carolina, USA - plate scrape CL_Col_mTSA_r2 (SPAdes) (version 2) | ecosystem: Host-associated > Plants > Roots > Endosphere | place: USA...
GCACGGCGCGGCGCTTGTCCTCCTGCTCGGCGAGGTCGTTGTGCAGCACGTCCTCGATCATCGCGATGCCGCGCGCGGCGACCAGGCGCGCGAGCCGCTTGCGCTCCGCGGTGGGCAGGCTGCCGCCCATCGGGTTGGACAGCGTGGGCGACAGCAGCAGCGCCTTCACGGGCTGCGTGTCGAGCGCGAGCTCCAGCGCGTCCAGCGACAGGCCGTCGCGCGGATGCGTCGGGATCTCCAGCGCGCGCAGGTGCAGGCTCTGCAGGATCTCGAGGAAGCCGAAGTACGTGGGCGACTCGAGCGCGACGACGTCGCCCGGCTGGGTGACGGCGCGCAGGCACAGCGTGATCGATTCCAGGCAGCTGTTGGTGGCGACGATGTCGCGCGGCCGCAGCTGGCAGCCCAGCCGCAGCGCGTAGCGCGCGATGGCGCGGCGCAGCGTCTCGTTGCCGGAGCCGAGCACGTACTCGCACAACACCGCGCGATGGCGCTGCGCCGCGCGCATCACGGTGCGGCGGATGCGCTCGACCGAGAACAGTTCGTCGCTCGGCGCCGCAGCGCCGAAGGTGATGTAGCCCTCCTCGTGCGCGTAGCGCATCGCGTGCGCGGCCTGCGCGTCGATGTCGACCTCGCGCGAGCCGGCCGGCGGCCGCGTCGTCTCGGGCACCGGCGGCTTGGGCGGGCGCGCCGCGACGAAGAAGCCGGAGCGCGGACGCGTCTCGACGAGGCGCATGTCCTCCAGGGCGCGGTAGGCCTGCACGGCCGTCGACAGCGACACGCCGTGCTGCGCCGCGAGGTCGCGCAGGGACGGCAGCCGCTCGCCGCGCGCCAGCACGCCCCCGCGGATCGAGGCCGCGAGCGTCTGGGCGATCTGCAGGTAGAGCGTGTCGACCGGGTCCATGCCGCGATTCTGTCTTCGACGCGGCCTTGCAGACCAGTACAGATGGCGCCGAATTCGACCGTGACAGTGCCGCCTCGCACGCATCTGTACTGCTTCGCTTGACCGTCCGCTGTGGCTGTTTCGCGCGGGCCGCGGCTCCTAGAGTCGATTCATGCAACACGCCCTCACCCTGTCGCCGTCCCTCGCCCGTCGCCCGGCCGAGGCCCCCGACGACGTCCTGCGTCTGTCGTCCCAGGCCACGTTCGCGCGCCCGCTGCCCGCCGGAGCCCGCATCGCGGTGCAGGCCGGCTGCGTCTGGCTGACGCAGGCGGGCGACGCGAACGACTATTTCGTGTCCGCAGGCGAGACCCATGTCGTCACCCGCCCCGGCCGCGTGGTGATCGAGAGCTTCACGCCGCAGGCCGCGATGCGGGTGCTGCTGGGCGCGCCGGCGGCGCGGCCCGGGTTTCCTTGAGCGCCGCCTGCAGGGACGGCCGGCGCCCACCCCGGGCCCGCGCCAGCCCTCGCTCCCCCTTCGCGACTCGTCATCCCGCACCGCCGGTCATCCTGCGCGAAGTCGCAGGATCCACTTTGGCCAGCGGAAGCGCTTCGTCACCGTGGATCCTGCGACTCCGCTTCGCTGGGCGCAGGATGACAAGCCTCGACGCCTGTCATCGCCGCGGCCAGTCGAGGGATGGGCGCCTTGGGCGCGCCCTCAGCGCGGCGTCTCCAGCGCCGGTGTGTATTCACCGCGCCGCGCCAGGCGGTTCAAGCGCGCCCGCTCGACCAGCGCCTGCTGCGCCGCGCCGACGTTCTCCTTCCTGCCCGCCCAGGCCTTCATCGCCGGATCCTGGATCGCCCGGGCGAACGAGAACGCGAGCGGCCACGGCAGCTCGCGCGCGTGGCGCTGGTGCATCGCGTTCAGGCGGGCCGACGCGTCCCGCGCCGATTGGCCGCCCGACAGGAACGCGATGCCGCCGACGGCCGCCGGCACCACCCGGCGGAACACGTCGACCGTGGCGTCGGCCACCTCGTCGACGCTCGCCTGCGCCGCGCACTTCAGTCCCGGCACCACCATGTTGGGCTTGAGCACCATGCCCTCCAGCAACACGCGTTGGGCGCGCAGGGCGTCGAACACGGCGTGCAGGGTGCGCTCGGTGACCTCGGCGCAGCGCGCGAGCGTGTGGCCGCCGTCCATCAGCACCTCGGGCTCGACGATGGGGACGATGGCGGCCTCCTGGCACAGCGCCGCGTAGCGCGCGAGCGCGTGCGCGTTGGCCTCGATGCAGCCGCACGACGGCGCGTTCCCCGCATCGTCGATCGTGATGACCGCGCGCCACTTCGCGAAGCGCGCGCCCATCCCCGCATATGCCGCCAGGCGATCGCGCAGTCCGTCCAGGCCCTCGGTGACGACCTCGCCGTCGTGCAGCGCCAGCGGCTTCGTGCCGCCGTCGACCTTGATGCCGGGGATGATGCCGACCTTCTCCAGCGCCCGCGCGAAGGGCTCGTCGGCGAAAGTGGTGGAGCGGATCGTCTCGTCGTACAGGATCGCGCCGGAGATCGAGTCCGACAGCCCGGGGGCGGTGACGATCATGTCGCGGTAGGCGCGCCGCATCTCGGGCGTCTGCGGGATGCCCAGGACGGCAAAGCGCTTGTCGGCGGTGGGGTTGCTCTCGTCCATCGCCAGCAGGCCCTTGGCGTCGGCGGTCATCGCCGCGGCGGTGGCCTTCAAGATCTGTTCGTTCATCGTCGCTGCTCCGGTTCGCGCCGGCGTTCGCCGCGGAAAAGCCCGTCTCCGTGCGAGAGGACGCCAGCCCGGCCTTGCGGCAAATCGCGCACCCAGGACGCGCCTGTCGGCAGGCTTTCGAGCTCGTCCATTGGGCATGTCGCTTGCCGCCCCGCCGGATCGCCCCTGTTCGCGTCGACTCATCCGTGCGCGATGATGACGCCACTCAACTTCGGAAGAACAACGTGCAACTCGGAATGATCGGACTGGGACGGATGGGCGCGAACATGGCGCGCCGCCTGATGAGCCGGGGCCATGAATGCGTGGTGCAGGATCCCAACCCGGACGCGGTGGCGAAGATGGTGTCCGCGGGTGCCATCGGCGCCGCGACCGTGGCGGAGATGGCGGCGAAGATGACCCGGCCGCGCGCGGTATGGATGATGGTGCCGGCGGCCGTGGTCGACCGCGTGATCGACGACCTCGTCGCGCACCTGGAGCCGGGCGACATCCTCATCGACGGCGGCAACTCCTGGTACCGCGACGACATCGACCGCGCGGCGCGCCTCAAGGACAAGGGCCTGCACTACGTCGACTGCGGCACCAGCGGCGGGATCGCGGGCTCCGACCGCGGCTACTGCCTCATGGTGGGCGCCGAGCAGGAGATCTTCGATCACCTGACGCCCATCTTCAGCGCGCTGGCCCCCGGCGTCGAGGCCGCCCCGCGGACGATCGGCCGCACGGGCGAGCCCACGAACGCGGAGCACGGCTTCCTGCATTGCGGCCCGAACGGCGCCGGCCACTTCGTCAAGATGGTCCACAACGGCATCGAGTACGGGATGATGGCCGCGTTCGCCGAGGGCTTCAACATCCTGCGCCACGCCAACGTCGGCAAGCAGGAGCACGCCAAGGACGCCGAGACCGCGCCGATGCGCGACCCTCAGTACTACCAGTTCGACATCGACGTGCCGCAGGTGGCCGAGGTCTGGCGCCGCGGCAGCGTCGTCGGTTCGTGGCTGCTCGATCTCACCGCCAAGGCGCTGGTGGCCGACCCGCAGCTGTCGAACTTCGGCGGGCGCGTGTCCGACTCGGGCGAGGGCCGCTGGACGATCCAGGCCGCCATCGACGAGGGCGTCCCCACCCAGGTGCTCAGCGCCGCGCTGTACGACCGCTTCTCGTCGCGCGGGGAGGGCACCTTCGCCAACCAGATCCTGTCCGCGATGCGTGCCGAGTTCGGCGGGCACGCGGAGAAAAAAGCCTGACTCTCCATGACCGCAGACAACGACTCCTCTTGCGCGGGCCGAGCGCCGGGCCGCGCCCCAGCCGGCCCGGATCCCCTCGGGGGATCGGCCGACGTGCCCGGCGGACGCGGGGCCGACATGTCGGACGCCCTCGTCCTCTTCGGGTTCACGGGCGACCTCGCGAACAAGAAGATATTTCCCGCGCTCTACGCGATGAGCAAGCGCGGGGGGCTGGTGCCCCGGGTGGTCGGCGTCGCCGGGCGCGCACAGTCCGACGACGAGGTGCGTCAGCGCCTGCGCGATTCGATCGAGCGGCACGGCGGCGGCATCGACGACGGCGCCGCATTCGACAGGCTGGTGCACGCGATCCGCTACGTCGGCGGCGACTACAACAAGCCGGAGACCTTCGACGCGCTGAAGAAGGCGCTGCAAGGCAGCCGGCGCCCGGCGCACTACCTCGCGGTGCCGCCGACGCTGTTCGAGACGGTCATCAAGAATCTGGGCACGTCGGGCCTGGCCCGGGACGCGCGCCTGATCGTGGAAAAGCCCTTCGGCCGCGACCTGGCCTCGGCGCAGGAGCTCGACACGGTGGCGCACTCGGTGTTCCCGGAGGAGTCCATCTTCCGCATCGACCACTATCTCGGCAAGGAGGCGATCATGAACCTCCTGTACTTCCGCTTCTCGAACTCGTTCCTCGATCCGCTGTGGTGCCGCGATCACATCACCAGCGTGCAGATGACGATGGCCGAGGACTTCGGCGTCGAGGAGCGCGGCGCGTTCTACGAGTCGGCCGGCGCCCTGCGCGACGTCGTCGAGAACCACCTGTTCCAGATCGTCGCGCTGCTCGCGATGGAGCCGCCCAGATCGTGCGCGTTCGCCGACCTGCAGGCCGCCAAGGCCGACGTCTTCCGGGCGATGCGGCCCATCCGGCCCGAGGACATGGTGCGCGGCCAGTACGACGGCTATCGCCAGGAAAAGGACGTGGCGCCCGACTCCGACGTCGAGACCTTCGTCGCGCTGCGCCTGTACGTGGACACCCCGCGCTGGCAGGGCGTGCCGTTCTACCTGCGCGCCGGAAAGCACCTGCCGACGACCGCGGTGGAAGTGCAGATCCAGTTCAAGCCGCCCGCGCAGGCGCTGTTCGAGGACGCGGGCGACCGCCCCAACTACCTGCGCTTCCGCCTGCAGCCCAGTTCCTCGATCGCGCTGGCCGCGCGCGTCAAGGACCTGGGCAAGAACTTCGTCGGCACCCAGCGCGAGCTGTACGCGTGCGACGACCTCGTCGGCGAGGAGGCGCCGTACGACCGCCTGCTGGGCGACGCGATGGCCGGCGACCGCGCGCTGTTCACGAGCCCCGAGGCCGTCGAGGCCGCCTGGAAGGCGGTCGACGACGTGCTCGTCCACCACCCCCGGGCCATCGCGTACAAGCCCGGGAGCTGGGGCCCGAAGGAAGCCGACGCGCTGATCGCGCGCGACGGCTGCTGGAAGGCACCGCAGCCCGAGCCCGGCTGCGGCGAGCAGCGCAGGAAGGCGGTGTGATGAGCAAGTCCCTGACCCAGCGCGGCACCTGGAAGGCATTGCAGGATCACTGCGCCAGGATCTCGCGCAAGCACCTGCGCGAGCTGTTCGCCGAGGACGACGGACGCGGCACCCGCCTGACGCTGGAGGCGGCGGGGCTGTACCTCGACTATTCGAAGAACCGCGTCACCGACAAGACGCTGAAGCTGCTCGTCGAGCTCGCGCACGACTGCGGGCTCGAGAAGAAGATCGCCGCGATGTTCGCCGGCGAGCGCATCAATGCCACCGAGCACCGCGCCGTGCTGCACGTGGCGCTGCGCGCGCCGCGCGGCCAGCGCATCCTCCTGGACGGCGTCGACGTCGTGCCGGGCGTGCACGCGGTGCTCGACCGCATGGCCGTTTTCGCGCAGCAGGTGCGCGACGGCACGTGGCGCGGATTCACGGGCCAGCGCATCCGGCATGTCGTCAACATCGGCATCGGCGGCTCCGACCTCGGCCCCGTGATGGCGTACGAGGCGCTGCGCCACTACAGCCAGCGCGACCTGGACGTGCGCTTCGTCTCCAACGTCGACTCCACCGATCTCGTCGAGGCCACCCGCGGGCTCGATCCGGCGCGCACGCTGTTCATCGTGTCGTCCAAGACCTTCACGACGCTGGAGACCATGAGCAACGCGCAGGCGGCGCGCGACTCGCTCGTCGCGCAGCTGGGCAGCGAGGAGGCGGTGGCACGCCATTTCGTCGCGGTGTCGACAAACGCCGGGGCCGTCGCGAAGTTCGGCATCGTGCCGGACAACATGTTCGGCTTCGAGGACTGGGTGGGCGGCCGCTACTCGATGGATTCGGCGATCGGACTGTCGACGATGATCGCCATCGGTGCGGACAATTTCCGCGCGATGCTGCACGGCTTCCACCAGATGGACGAGCACTTCCGCAGTGCCCCGCTCGCGCAGAACCTGCCGGCGCTGATGGGCCTGCTGTCGATCTGGAACAACGACTTCCTCGGCTTTTCGACCCTGGCCGTGCTGCCCTACGAGCAGTACCTCAAGCGCTTCCCGGCCTATCTTCAGCAGCTCACGATGGAGAGCAACGGCAAGCGCGTCACGCTGGACGGCGAGGCGGTGCGCACCGACACCTCGCCCATCGTCTGGGGCGAGCCCGGCACCAACGGCCAGCATTCGTTCTACCAGCTGATCCACCAGGGCACGCGCATCGTGCCGTGCGACTTCATCGGCTTCTGCACGGCGCTCGCCCCGATCGGCGGCCAGCACGACCTGCTGGTCGCCAACCTCATCGCGCAGGCCGAGGCGCTGGCGTTCGGCAAGACCGCGAAGCAGGTCGAGGCCGAGGGCGTGGCGCCGGAGCTGGTGCCGCACCGCGTGTTCGAGGGCAACCGGCCCAGCAACACGATCCTGGCCGACGCCCTGACGCCCGAGACGCTGGGCAAGCTGGTCGCGCTGTACGAGCACAGCGTGTTCACGCAGGGCGCGATCTGGGACATCGACTCGTTCGACCAGTGGGGCGTCGAGCTGGGCAAGCAGCTCGCCGCCAAGGTCATCCCCGAGCTGCAGAGCCCGCACGATCCCGAGCTCGCGCACGACAGCTCCACCAACGCCCTCATCCGCCGCTACCGCGAACGCCGCACCTCCCGTTGACACCGACCATGGCCCAGATCATCTCGCCCCTCGCCGGCAAGCCGGCCCCGCGCTCGTCGCTCGTCGATATCCCCAAGCTGGTCAGCGCGTACTACACCATCGTGCCCGACCCGGCCGAGCCCACGCAGCGCGTCGCGTTCGGCACTTCGGGCCACCGCGGCAATGCGTTCGACGGCTCGTTCAACGAACGCCACGTGCTCGCGATCACGCAGGCGATCTGCGACCATCGCGCCGCGCAGGGCATCGCCGGGCCGCTGTTCATCGGCATCGACACGCACGCGTTGTCCGAGTCCGCGCTGCGCAGCGCGCTCGAGGTGCTGGCGGCCAACGGCGTCGACACGATGCTGGCGATGAACGACGAGTACACGCCCACGCCGGTCATCTCGCACGCCATCCTCACGCACAACCGCGAGCGCAACGCGCGGCTGGCCGACGGCATCGTGGTGACGCCCTCCCACAACCCGCCCGACAACGGCGGCTTCAAGTACAACCCGACCAACGGCGGCCCGGCGGCCGACGACGTCACCAAGGCCATCCAGGCCGCGGCCAACGCCTACCTCGAGAAGGACCTCGCCGGCGTCCGGCGGATGACCTACGAGAGGGCGCTCGCCGCGCCCACGACGCACCGGCGCGACTATCTCGGCTGGTACGTGGCCGACCTCGGCAACGTCATCGACATGCCCGCGATCCGCGACGCCCGCGTCCGCCTCGGCGTCGACCCGCTGGGCGGCGCCGGCGTCCACTACTGGAGCCGCATCGCCGACCAGTACCGGCTCGACCTGACGGTGGTCAGCGACGTGGTCGACCCGAGCTTCTCGTTCATGAGCATGGACTGGGACGGCAAGATCCGCATGGATCCCTCCTCGCCTTACGCGATGGCGCGCCTGGTGGATCTCAAGAGCCAGTTCGACATCGCGTTCGCGTGCGACACCGACCACGACCGCCACGGCATCGTCACGCGCAGCGCCGGCCTGATGCAGCCCAACAGCTACCTTGCCGTGGCCATCGACTACCTGTTCCGCAACCGCCCGCAGTGGAGCGAGAAGGCGGCGATCGGCAAGACGGTGGTGTCCTCGCGCATGATCGACCTCGTCGCGCAGCGGCTGCAGCGCCGCATGGTGGAGGTGCCGGTCGGCTTCAAGTGGTTCGCGGCGGGCCTGGCGGACGGCAGCTTCGGCTTCGGCGGCGAGGAGAGCGCGGGCGCCGCGTTCCTGCGCCGCGACGGCACGGCGTGGACGACTGACAAGGACGGCATCACCGCCGCGCTGCTGGCCGCCGAGATCACCGCGAAGACGGGTCGCGACCCGGGCGTCGCTTACGAGCAGATGACCAAGGAACTCGGCACGCCGGTCTCCGACCGCGTGGAGGCGCCGGCCGACGCGCAGCAGAAAAAGCGCCTGTCCGCGCTGTCGCCCGAGGCGATCACCACCCGGGAGATCGCGGGCGAGCCCATCACCGAGGTCACAGCGACGGCGCCGGGCAACGGCGCGGCCATCGGCGGCATTCGCGTGAGCTCCAAGAGCGGCTGGTTCGCGGCGCGGCCGTCGGGCACCGAGGACATCTACAAGATCTACGCCGAGAGCTTCGACGGCGAGGCGCACCTGAAGCGGCTGCTCGACGAGGCGCAGGCGCTGGTGGACCAGGCCATCGCGTCCTGAGGCCGTGGCCGCGGCGCGCGGCACAATGGCGGCATCGCGTTTCGCCGTCCTGGAATGCCGTCGCCATGAAGCCTGTCCTCGCCTTCGCCCTCGTCGCCGCCGCGCTGGCCGGCGGCGCGCATGCGGTGGATGTCTACAAGTGGAAAGACGCCAAGGGTGTCGTCCACTACGGCGACCGCCCGGCCGCCGGCGCGTCGGCGGCCATGGTCAGCGTGCGCGACGACCAGCCCGACCCGGACGACATCGCGCGGGCCCAGCAGCGGCTGTCCGAGGCGCAGGACCAGCTCGAGGTCGACACCCCTGCCGACGAGCCCGAGACGCCGCGCCGGTCGACACCGCGACCCAAGGCCCAGCCCGCCGCCGGCAGCTGTACCTGGAAGTGGCAGATCTACATGCAGGCCCAGGGCTGCTTCGACCAGCACCGGGTCGCGGGCGGCAAGGGCGTGACGCGCAACGGCGCGCGCGTCTGCCCGCAGATCGTCCAGCCGGACTGTCCCCAGCAATGACCTGCACGCCGGCGGCGACGCCGTGCTGAACACGTGACCGACCTGACCATTCGACCGATCGCACCCGCCGACCGCGCCGCCTGGGCGCCGCTCTGGGATGGCTACAACGCGTTCTATGGCCGCGAGGGCGCGACGGCGCTCCCGTCCGCCGTCACCGACGTGCTGTGGCAGCGCCTGTTCGACGCCGGCGAGCCGGTGCATGCGCTGGTCGCCGAAGACGCCGGCCGCATGCTGGGCATCGCCCACTTCCTGTTCCACCGCAGCACCACGCGCATCGAACCGGTGTGCTACCTGCAGGATCTGTTCACCGCGCCCGCGGCGCGCGGCCGCGGCGTGGGCCGGGCACTGATCGAAGGGGTGTACGCGCGGGCTCGCGACGCCGGCGCAAAGCGCGTCTACTGGCAGACGAAGGAAGACAACGCGACGGCGCGGCGGCTGTACGACCAGGTGGCGCGCCACCACGGCTTCGTGGTGTACGCCCACGACGCGTGAACGCCGACACGACGAGCAGGGCGCGCGAAGGAATCGGAACCGCTCAGCGGCGGCGCACACCCGGCCAGGCCTCGGTCGGGCCCATGCCCATCGGCGACAACGGCATGCGCTGGCTCGGGCGCAGCGGCATCTGGCCGGACAGCGGCATCTCGCGCGACTCGTCGCCATCGTCGGTGCCGCCGCTGCGCAGGCGCGGCGGGTACTGGCAGTCGAGGCCGGACAGCTCGGCCAGGTCCTCGGATTCGCGCACGATCCAGTGGATGGCGGTGTTGCTGCGCGCGCGGTCGGCGCTCAGCGTCTTGACGATGTGGCTCAGGGCCACCGGACGCGACGCGTCGGTGTCGCCCAGATCCATCGCGAGCTGGCCGGACTGGCGGCGGAAGACGCCCGAGACGGGCTGCTCGCCGGCATGCGCCCAGACGAAATGGCTGGGGATCATGTCGCCGGCCACGGCGACGCGGTCGGGAAACATGCCGACTTCCAGCATCAGCTTGTCCAGGATCGTGCGCGTCTTGTAGAGCTGCGGCTCACGCATGCACTGGAAGTAGAAGTGGATCTCGACGTTGGCCGGCACCGGCCACAGCGCCGCATCGAACTTCATGCCGCACCCGGAAACGACGTATGTCTTGCTCATGGTTCCAAGGCGGACTCCTGGCCCGCGCTGCCGGGCCCGACGCCCGATGCCTCGATTCTAGGCAGCGCCCTGCGGCCGAGCATGGGTGGAAAACAACAAGGCCAGGACATGCCTCACGCCCTGCGGAGATTTTTGTTCACCGTCGTAACGTGTGGCCACCGCCGGCGTGATTTTCTACCGCTCGCCGGCCCGTACCCGCCGCCCAACGCCGCGAAGTGTAAGTGCGGCGGGCGTTCTCCCCACGTTCGTGGGATGGGCCGTCGCCAGCGATTCGTGCTGGCAGATGCGGCGGTTGTAACGCACCAACCGGGTGCCATCCTGCGGACGGCACGTCATCGCGTTCATCGGTTCGTGCGGGTGGCCGGGCCGCCGCACCGCGCCTGCCCGGTGTCATCCTGCGGACGGCTGGTCATGGCGGTCGCCGGTGCGTGCGGGTGAGGCTGCCGCACCGCGCCACACCGTGTCATCCTGCGCGCAGTCGCATGATCCACGCCTCACGTTGCGCCTCATCGGGGGTGGATCCTGCGACTCCGCTTCGCTACGCGCAGGATGACGGTATGCGGAAGCTCGCCACGCGCAGGATGACTGCAGGCGGGAGTTCGCTGCGCACGGCGATGACGGTCGTCGGGTGTTCGATGCGCTCGGGACGGCGGCCTTTCGTCCCGCGGCTGTCCGCAGTGAGACGGTCTTTGGCCCCCGCCGCTACCCGCAGGACGACGGTCTCTGGATGTTCACGAGAGGGCCGGTCATCGCGTCCGCGCCATGGACGCCTTCCGTTTGCACCGCCACCCGGCCGATCACGAGGATCGCCGGGCTGCCGATCCGTTCGGTGCGGATCGTGTCGACGAGCGAGTCCAGCGTCGTGCGAGCGATCACTTCATCGAGCGCGCTCGCACGCTGAACGATGGCCACCGGCAGGTCGCCGGGCAAGGCCAGGCGCAGGCGACCGACGACGGCCTCGGCGCGCGCGAGCCCCATGTAGACGACCAGCGTGACGCCGCTGGCCGCGACGCGGGCGATGGCGTCCCAGTCCGGCTCCTCGCAGCCGTGCCCCGCGTGGCCGGTGACCAGCAGCACGCCCTGCGCGCCGGCCCGGCGGTCCGTCCACCCGATGCCGGCCGAGCCCGCGGCCGCCAGGCCCGAGGTGATGCCGTTGACGATCACGACGTCGACGCCGGCCGCCCGCAACGCGGCGATCTCCTCGCCGGCGCGGCCGAACACCAGCGGGTCGCCGCCCTTGAGCCGCACGACGCGCTCGCCGGCCAGCGCCTCGCGCACCATCAGCTTCTCGATGAACTCCTGCGGCGTCGACGCGCAGCCGCCGCGCTTGCCCACGCGCACGATGCGCGGCGACGCGGCCAGGCCGTCCAGCGCCGCCGCCAGCACCTGCTCGCCGACCAGGTCGTCGACCAGGATCACCGTGGCCTGCCGCAGCACGCGCAGCGCCTTCAGCGTGAGGAGCTCGGGGTCGCCGGGGCCGGCGCCGACGAGGTGGACGGGGTGCGGGGTCGGGGTCATGGCGTCGCTCAGGGTGTGGCGGTGGAGACGGCGTCGCGGTCGCAGGCTTGCTGGGCCAGGCGGCGCAGGTCGGGCAGGCAGGAGCCGCAGTTGGTGCCGCAGCGCAGCTTGTCCTGCGCCTGGGCGAGGCGCGCGCCGGCGTCGCCGCTGGCCGCGGCCAGCGCGCCGCTGGCCTGGGCGACGCTGACGTCGAAGCAGGTGCACAGCTGCGGACTGGCGGGCGCCATGTCGGCGCGGCCCTCGCGCGCGCCAGGCGCCAGAAGCCGATGGGCGGGCATCGCGAGCGGCGCGTCGCCCTGCAGCGTCTCGCGCCACCAGGCCGCGAGCGCGGCGTCGGCCGCGTCGCCGCCGGCGATCCAGAAGCCCCGCAGCCACTGCACGCCGGCGGCGTCGCGCGCGACGCGCAGGGCGCGCTGCACGCCGGTGCGCGGGTCGCGGTAGTCGAGCACGGCCGAGGCCTCCAGGCCCAGCTCGACGCGCAGCGCGTTCAGCGCGATGTCGTCGGGCGTGTCCTTGTCGGCGATGTCCAGCCACAGGCCCACGCGGCCATGCGCGTCGGGCTCGCGCCCGAAAGGCAGGCAGGCGGCGTAGCCGAACTGCGCGAGCTGCGCACGGATGCGCTCGCGCCGCGCCAGCGCCTCGTCCTGCGGCAGCCAGGCCATCGCGCGCAGGCGCCAGGGCAGGCCGGCGCGCGCGATGCGCACGGCGCAGTGCTTGAGCTCGGGCTGGCGCGAGGTGGGGCAGACCGCCGGCGTGGTCAGCGCGTTGATGCCAGCGAACGGGTCGGCCTCGTCGCCGCGCCCGGTCAGCACCTCGCTGCCCCAGTGCATCGCGATGAACGCCTGCGCCGAGATCTGGCTGGCGCTGCGGCGCGCGGGCAGCACCAGCTCGCCGCGGCGCGAGGTGACGCGCACGAGGTCGCCGTCGCCCAGGTTCAGGCGCGCCATGTCCTGCGCGCACAGGTCGACGGACGGCTCGCCGACGTGGCCGAACAGCCGCCCCAGCGTGCCGGTGCGGCTCATGCCGTGCCACTGGTCGCGCAGCCGGCCGGTGGTCAGCGAGAACGGGAAGCGCGCGTCGCGCGGCTCCGCCGGCAGCCTCGCCTCGGCGTCGAAGAAGCGCGCGCGGCCGTCGGCCGTCGCGAAGCGGCCGTCGGTGTACAGGCGCGCGGCGCCGCTCGAGGCGCCCTCGGGAAAGGGCCACTGCTGCGGGCCGTCGCGCTCGATCAGCGCATAGCTCAGGCCCGTGATGTCCAGGTCGCGGCCGCGCGTGGTCTCGCGGTGCTCGTTCCAGATCGACTCCGCGTCCTCGTACGGGAACAGCGAGCGGCTCGCCGGGCGCAGCCGCTGCTCGACGCGGCGCGCGACGTCGACGACGATGCGCCAGTCCGCGCGCGCCTCGCCCGGCACCGGCACCGCCGGCCGCACGCGGCTGATGCGGCGCTCGCTGTTGGTGACGCTGCCTTCCTTCTCGCCCCAGGTCGATGCGGGCAGCAGCAGGTCGGCGAAGGCCGCGGTGGCGGTCGTGGCGAACGCCTCCTGCAGCACGACGAACTCGGCGCGCTCGAATGCGCGCCGCACGGTGGCCTGGTCGGGCAGCGACTGCGCCGGATTCGTGCAGGCGATCCACAGCAGCTTGATCTCGCCGTCGGCCGCGGCCTGGAACATCTCGATGGCCGTCTTGCCGGGCTTGGCCGGCACGTCGTCGACGCCCCACAGCGCGGCGATCTCCGCGCGGTGCGCCGCGTTGGCCATGTCGCGGTGCGCGGACATCAGGTTGGCCAGCCCGCCGACCTCGCGCCCGCCCATGGCGTTGGGCTGCCCGGTGAGCGAGAACGGCCCCGCGCCGGGCCGGCCGACCTGGCCGGTCGCCAGGTGCAGGTTGATCAGCGACGCGTTGTTGGCGGTGCCCTGCGCGCTCTGGTTCAGGCCCTGGCAGTACAGCGACAGCACGGTCGCCGATTCGCCCCACCAGCGCGCGGCGGTGACGATGTCCTCCTCGCGCAGGCC
>Ga0209258_100957_pt1 | contig 13752 bp, 9 predicted proteins | sample Araplaol_mTSA_r2_FD_184281 | JGI IMG/M metagenome (GOLD analysis project Ga0209258, IMG submission 184281) | Arabidopsis root microbial communities from North Carolina, USA - plate scrape CL_Col_mTSA_r2 (SPAdes) (version 2) | ecosystem: Host-associated > Plants > Roots > Endosphere | place: USA...
CGGCCAGGCCGCCAGCGGCTACGTCGAGCACGACACGGGACGCTTCCGCCTGCCCGAGGAACAGGCGATGGCGCTGGCGATCGAGGACTCTCCCGTCTACGTGGCGGGCGGCGCATCGGTGTTGTCGAGCATGTACCTCGACAAGGACAAGCTGGTGGCCGCCATGCGCGGCGACGGCGCCCTGTCCTGGGCCGACCACCATCCCTGCCTGTTCTCCGGCACCGAGCGCTTCTTCCGCCCGGGCTACCGGGCCCACCTGGTCAGCGAATGGCTGCCGGCGCTCGACGGCGTCGTCGAGAAGCTCGAGCAAGGCGCGAAGGTGGCCGACATCGGCTGCGGCCACGGCGCGTCGACGGTGATCATGGCGCAGGCGTTCCCGAAGTCGACCTTCCTGGGCTACGACTTCCACGACCTGTCGATCGCCAAGGCACGCGAACGCGCGGCCGAGGCGGGCGTCGGCGAGCGCGTGAAGTTCACGAAGTCCACCGCGCGCGAATTCCCCGGCGGCGACTTCGACCTCGTGTGCTTCTTCGACTGCCTGCACGACATGGGCGACCCGGTCGGCGCCGCGCACCGCGCGCACGAGGCACTCAAGCCCGGCGGCACCGTGCTCCTGGTCGAGCCCTTCGCCAACGACGAGCTCGACGACAACCTCAACCCGGTCGGGCGCATGTTCTACGCGGCGTCGACGTGCATCTGCACGCCCAACTCGCTGTCGCAGGAGGTCAAGCTGGGCCTGGGCGCGCAGGCGGGCGAACGCCGCCTGGCACACGTGTTCCACCAGGCCGGCTTCAAGCACTTCCGCCGCGCCACCGAGACGCCGTTCAACCTGGTGCTCGAGGCGCGCAAGTAGCGCGCGCGCCAGGCGCTCGGCGGGGCGCGGCCGCCGAGCGCGAAAACCTCGGTTTTCACGGGGAAAGACGCCCGGCATCCACGGCGGGCAACGCCTAAAATCGCGTATCCGAACGGCACGCCGGTGTCCGGCCCCACCCAGGCCCAGCCCCGGCATCCCTCCCCTGCCCGGCCGGCCATCCGCCGCGCCGCGGCGCCGCCCACCGCGAAAGACACCCATGGACACCCGCACCTCCCCCGCCCGCGCCCGCATCGCCCGACTGCGCGAGGTGATGCACCGGCACGGGGTCGACGCCGTGCTGGTACCGTCCAGCGACCCGCACCTGTCCGAATACCTGCCGGGACGCTGGCAGGGCCGCCAGCATTTTTCCGGCTTCACCGGCTCGATGGGTACGCTGGCCGTCACCGCCGACCAGGCCGCCGTGTTCGCCGACAGCCGCTACTGGACGCAGGCCGAGGCCGAGCTGCAGGGCAGCGGCATCGCGCTCGTGAAGATCCCCACCGGCACCGCCGCGCACCACCTCGACTGGCTGGCCACGCAAGTGCGCCCTGGTGGCGTGGTCGCCGTCGACGGCGCCGTACTGGGCCTGGCGGCATCGCAGGCGCTGCGCGCCCGCCTGGCGGCCGCCGGCATCTCGCTCAGGACCGACACCGACGTCCTGGCCGACGCCTGGGACGAACGCGCCCCGCTGCCGACGGCGCGCATCTACGAGCATGTCGCACCGCATGCCGCGCAGTCGCGTGCCGACAAGCTCGCCCAGGTGCGCGCCGCGATGGCCGCGCTCGGCGCCACGCACCACTTCGTCTCCACCGTCGACGACATCGCCTGGATCACCAACCTGCGCGGCGCCGATGTCGACTACAACCCGGTCTTCCTGGCCCACCTGCTGATCGCCCGGGACGGCGCCACGCTGTTCGTCGGCGCCGGCAAGATCGACGCCGCGCTGCAGGCCGCGCTGGCCGCCGACGGCATCCGGCTGGCCGACTACGGCGCCGCCGGCGCCGCGCTGGCCACGTTGCCCCGGGACGCCGTCCTTCTGGTCGACCCGCGCCGCATCACGCTGGGCTTTCGCGAGCAGGTGGCCGAGGGCGTGCGCGTCATCGAGTCCATCAACCCGAGCACGCTGGCCAAGAGCCGCAAGACGGCCGCCGAACTGGCGTTCGTGCGCGAGGCGATGGCGCAGGACGGTGCCGCCATGTGCGCGTTCTACGCCTGGTTCGACAAGGCGACCGCGGCCGACCGTCCGTTCGGCCCCGTCACCGAGATCACCATCGACGAGAAGCTGTCGGGCGAGCGCCGCAAGCGCCCGGGCTTCGTCGGCCTGAGCTTCCCCGTCATCGCCGGCTGGAACGCCAATGGCGCGATGCCGCACTACCGCGCCACGCCGGAATCGCATGCGACGATCGAAGGCGACGGCCTGCTGCTGATCGACTCCGGCGGCCAGTACGTCGGCGGCACCACCGACATCACCCGCGTCTGGCCGGTGGGCCACATCACCGCGCAGCACCGCCAGGACTACACCCGCGTGCTGCAGGGCACGCTGGCGCTGAGCCAGGCGCGCTTTCCGCGCGGCACGCTGTCGCCGATGCTCGACGCGCTGGCGCGCGCCCCGCTGTGGGCCGCCAAGCTCGACTACGGCCACGGCACCGGCCATGGCGTGGGCTATTTCCTGAACGTGCACGAGGGGCCGCAGAGCATCAGCAAGGCGATGACGGAGGCGGCCCAGGCGATGGAGCCCGGCATGATCACGTCGATCGAGCCGGGCCTGTACCGCCCGGGCCAATGGGGCATCCGCATCGAGAACCTGGTGGCCAACGTCGCCATCGGCGCCAACGAGTTCGGCGACTTCCTCGAGTTCGAGACGCTGACGCTGTGCCCGATCGACACCCGCTGCATCGAGCCCGGCATGCTCAGCGCCACCGACGTCGCCTGGCTCAACGCCTACCACGCCACCGTGCGCGAGCGCCTGCTGCCGCTGGTCGACGGCGACGCCAGGGACTGGCTGATCAAGCGCACCGAGCCGTTCGCGGGCTGACCCCGGGCGCCGACGCAGCCGCGAGGGCGCGCCCGCGCGCCCCACCACCGGTCATCCTGCGCGAAGTCGCAGGATCCGCCCCGGCCAACCAGCCCGCCGGCCAGGCGACGCCCAGGCCCGCATGGATTCTGCGACGCCGCTTCGCTCCGCGCAGAATGACGCGCCTCGTCGATCCGCCACCCGCGCGCTTCGTCCCCGCCACCGCGGGATGCGACACTGTCACCCCGCGCCTGGCGCGGCCGTCCGCCCGAAGGCGGGCCATCGGAATCCACCTCACGGAGATCGCCATGGGCGCTCAATGGAAAGAAAAGGGCAAGGCCGCCGTCGCCGACGCCAAGGGCAAGCTGTTCGGCAAGCTCGTCAAGGACATCATGATCGCCGCGCGCGGCGGCGCCGATCCGAAGGACAACGCCAGGCTGCGCATGACGATCGAGGCGGCCCGCAAGGTCTCGATGCCCAAGGACACGCTGGAGCGCGCCATCAAGAAGGGCGCAGGCCTGAGCGGCGAGACGATCAACTACACCAGCGTCATCTACGAAGGCTTCGCGCCGCACCGCGTGCCGGTCGTCGTGGAGTGCCTGACCGACAACGTCAATCGCACCGCCTCCGACATGCGCGTGCTGTTCCGCAAGGGCCAGCAGGGCACGCCGGGCTCGGTGACGTGGGACTTCGACCACGTCGGCATGGTCGAGGCCGAAGCGAAGGACGGCGCCGACGCCGAGCTCGCCGCCATCGAGGCCGGCGCCCAGGACTTCGAACCGGGCGACCAGGATGGCACCACGCTGTTCATCACCGATGCCGCCGATCTCGACGTCGTCGCCAAGGCCCTGCCCGATCACGGCTTCGTCGTGCTGTCCGCCAAGCTCGGCTACAAGCCCAGGAACCCGGTCGACCCGTCGTCGCTGAGCCCCGAGGCGCTGGAGGAAGTCGAAAGCTTCCTGCAGGCGATGGACGCGAACGACGACGTGCAGAACGTCTACGCCGGCCTGGCGGGCTGAGACGTCCTTGCTGCATCCACGCGACGACCGCCCCTCCCGACATGGCCGACACGCCGCACGACAAGGCCTTCGACGCCGGGCAGGTCGACTGCCGGCCGGACGGCGACCGGGTCCGGGACGACGCGCGCCCATGGGCGTCGTCCCGCAGGTCCGCGCGCGGCCACGGCGCCGGCGCGTAGTCGAGGCCGCGATGGGCCAGGACGACACCCTGGGACAGGAGCCGCCGCGGCCGTCCGTGTCGGCCAAGCGCGGCCACGTTCCGAAGGTGCCGGCCCTGCGCGTGGGCGAGGTCCGCTTCGAGCAGGCCCGCCTGTCGCGCAAGGAGGCGGGCGACGGCCAGCGCCTGGGCTACCTCGCCGCCTACCAGGGCGACACCGACGAACTGCTGTGGCGCGTGCGCGTCTACACCATCCAGGCGGTGCCGCACCTGGAGGGTGACGTGCAGGACGTGTTCTTCACGGCCATGCGACTGTCGCCGGACGGCCGCCAGATCCTGGTCGACAACGAGCTCGGCAGGCACTTCGCGGTCGACATCGACGGCGAGCACACGGTGCACGCCCTGTCGTAGTCGCGCCGCGCGGACGCGCGGACGCGACGCCGCAGGATCGCCGTCCCACGGCGATCGGCCGCGCATGCAAGGCCGCGGCCAGCCTCCCGCACTCACTCCAGGCGGAAGGCGTGCACCAGCGTGTTCAGGCTCTCGGCCTGACCGCGCAGCGATTCGGCCGCGGCGGCGCTTTCCTCGACCAGCGCGGCATTCTGCTGCGTCATCGTCTCGAGCTGCTGCACCGAGCCGCCCACCTGGACGATGCCGGACGACTGCTCGGCGGCGGCGGCGCTGATCTCCGAGATGATGGCCGTCACGCGCTCGACGCTGGACTCGATCTCGCGCATCGTGGCGCCGGCGTCCGCGACCTGGCGGGCGCCCGTCTCGACGCGTTCGACCGAGGCGCCGATCAGCGACTTGATCTCCTTGGCCGCGCCCGCGGAGCGTTGCGCCAGCGAACGCACCTCGGAGGCGACGACGGCGAAACCGCGGCCCTGCTCGCCGGCGCGCGCGGCTTCCACCGCGGCGTTCAGGGCGAGGATGTTGGTCTGGAAGGCGATGCCGTCGATCACGCCGATGATGTCGGAGATCTTGCGCGACGAGGCGTTGATCTCGTCCATCGTGGAGACGACGGTCGACACCGCCTGCGCGCCGCGGCGCGCGACGTCGCTGGCCGAGGTGGCGAGCGTGTTGGCCTGCGAGGCGGCGTCCGCGCTCTGGCGCACGTTGCCGGTCAGCTGCGTCATCGCGCTCGCGGCATGCTGCAGGTTGCCCGCGGTCTGCTCGGTGCGCTCGCTCAGGTCCTGGTTGCCGACGGCCACCTCGCGACTGGCGGTGCCGATCGATTCGGCGGTGCTGCGGATATGGCCGACCAGGTCGCGCAGGCGCGCCTGCATCGTCGCGAGCGCGTGAAGAAGCTGGCCCAGCTCGTCGTCGCGCTCGGCGCGCACGTGCACCGACAGGTCGCCGTCGGCGACGCGGCGCGCGAACGACATCGCGTTGGCCAGCGGCCGCTTGACGCTGCCGATCACGCGCCAGCCCACGAGCGAGCCGACGCCGATGGCGGCGAGCGCGAACACGCCCAGGATGGTCATCAACGTCGCCTCGGCGGTGCGCGCGCTGGAGGCGGCAGCGGCGTTGTCGGCCGCGATCGCCTTCTGCAGCGACTGCAGCTGCCCGCGCCACTGCTTTTCCAGCGGCAGGATGCGGTTGGTCAGCGACAGCGCGGCCTCGACGTTGTTGCCGTCGGCGGCCTGGTCGGCCGTCTCCTGCAGCATCGGGATCGTCTGCGCCGCGAGCGCGGCGATGTCCTTGACCACGCGGCGCTCGCCGTCGTTGCCGCCGGCGCCGGCGGCCAGCGCCTGCAGCGACTTCTCGTCGGCGAGGTAGCGCGCCTTGGCCGCCTTGAACACCTCGACCTCCGCGGTGATCGACTTCATCTCGGTCATCAGCGCGACGCCGCGCACCTGGATGGCCATCTCGTCCATCGAGTTGCGCAGATGGGCGACGGCGTCGGACATCGCGTTGTTGACCTCGACCACGCGTTCGACCTTGGCGGCGATCACCTGCGCCTGCCAGGCGCTGACGGCCGAGCCCAGCAGCGACAACGCGACGAGGGTGCCGAAGCCGAATGCGAGTCGCTGGGCGACGGAGAAGCTCTTGCGGGAGGGAGGGTTCGACATGGAGGATGCCTGACAAGGGAATTCCCTGAGCTATCGGCTGTCCCGGCCGGAAATTGAGCTTGGCGAGCGCTGTCACCGCGCATAGTTCTCAGCCGGGCAGGATCACGCGCGGTCGGCGGTGCTGGCGCGACGCCAGCCGTTGCGCGGGCTCGACGTGGCGCCCGTCCGCGACCGCGTCATGTCGACCGGGCGGGGTTGACGCTCTCACGATACCGCCCATGGCCGGCCGGACGACCTCCGCTTTCGAAGACGCGGGCGACGCGGCCACGCCGTCACCGCGGCGCGTGCCGGGCTCTCAGTATTGCCGGAACCAATGCACGTGGTTGCGGCTGACGCTCAGCGTCTCGCTGCGCCCCTTCAAGTGCACCTCGGCTGTCTCGTTGGGGCCCTTGATCACCTGCGCCACGTAGCGCAGGTTGACGATGGTGGAGCGGTGGATCTGGATGAAGGTCTCGGGCTCCAGGCCGTCCAGCAGTTCGCGGATCGACTTGCGGATCAGCGCCTCGCCGCCCACCCAGACGACCAGCGTGTACTTCTCGTCGGAGCGGAAATAAAGCACCTCGTCGACCGGGATCAGCTTGATCATCTGCCCGACCGACGCGCGGATCCACTGCAGACGGTCGCCCACCGGCGCACGGCGCCGCAGCTCGCCGGCGAGCGCGCTGAGCACGGTGTCCAGGTCGCCGGGCGGCAGACGGCCGAGCGCGGCCGCGGCCTCGGGCGCGCCGCCGACGAGGCCTGCGGCTTGGCCCGGCTCCCCGTCGCCCGCGCTTGCGCGGCGCCGCTCGGCGACGCGGCGGCGCAGGCGCGCGACGCTCTCGGCCAGGCGCTCGGCGTCGAAGGGCTTGACGAGGTAGTCGATGGCCCCCTGCTCGAACGCCGCGACGGCGTACTGCTCGTAGGCGGTGACGAAGACGATCTGCACGTCCGGGCCCATCAGGCGCGCGGCCTCGACGCCGTTCATCCCGGGCATGTGCACGTCCAGGAAGACGACGTCGGGCTGCAGCTGCACGACGAGGTCGACCGCCTCGCGGCCGTTGCGCGCCTCGCCGGCGATCTCGAGCTCGGGCCACAGCTGCGCCAGGTGGTGGGCCAGGTGCGTGCGCAGCAGGGGCTCGTCGTCGACGATCAGCGCGCGCACCGCGCCGGGCACACCGGGCACGCGCGGTCGGCTGGCGGTGTCGTCGTCGGGAAATTCGGAATCGTTCATGAAGTGGCGGGCGTGGCGTGCGAGGCGGGCACGTCGATCAGGATCTCGGCCTGCAGCCCGTGCGGCACGACCTCGGTGAGTTCCAGGCGGGCGGCACCGCCGTAGAACGCGGCCAGCCGCTCGCGCAGGTTGACGAGGCCGGTGCCGGGCACGGCCGATTCGCCCATGCCCACGCCGTCGTCGCGCACCGCCAGGCGCACGGTGTCGCCCGAGCGCGCGACGCTCACCGCGATGCTGCCGCCGGTCTCGGACGGGTCGATGCCGTGGCGCACCGCATTCTCCACGAGCGTCAGCAGCAGCATCGGCGGGCACGGGAAGCCCTGCAGCGCCGGGTCGCCTTCGACCGTGAAGCGCAGCCGGTCGGGCATGCGCAGGTGCATCAGCTCGAGGTAGCTGCGTACCAGCGTCGTCTCGCGTCCCAGGCGCGCGTCGCCGTCGTCCAGGCGCGGCATCGTGGCCTTGAGGTAGGCGATCAGGCTGCGCAGCACCGCCGGCGCGCGCGGCGAGCCGGTCTCGACCAGCGCCTGCACGTTGGCCAGCGTGTTGAACAGGAAGTGCGGCTCGACCTGCGCGGTGAGGACGGCCAGGCGCGCGTCGGCGGCATGGCGCTCCAGGCGCGAGCGCTCGAGCGCCAGCTCGAGGCCCATCGCCTTGGCCTCGGAGTCGCGCTGGCGTTCCAGCGCCCCGAGCGCCAGCATCAGGCCGACGATGGTGCCGGTGCCGGAGATGAGGATGAAGCCCTGGATGCGGCCCTCGTGCTGCACGACGGCGCTGAAGTCGCCCCCCGTGGCCAGCAGGTAGACGGCCAGCGTGGCCAGGATGGCGCCGCACAGCACCGACACCGACTGCAGCACCCACGCCGGCACCAGGCGCTGGCTGGAGGCCACCGCGGCGCTGCGCGCCAGCAGCGTGACGAAGCCCACGAACAGCGTGCGCCCCAGCAGCACGGTGAACGGCAGCTCGAAGATCGGGCTCATCACGATCGCGACCACCAGCGAGGACGCCAGCGTGAGCCCGATCATGCGCGGCGTGAGCGCGCGCAGGAAGCGGCCCCAGCGCGAACGCGGCGGCTCCTCGGCCTCGAGACCGGGCTGCGCGGCGTGAAGAAAGAAGGACATGGCGGGACGATAACGCGCGCCGCCGCCCCCGGCCATGGGCAGCGGCCCGCGGTGCGACGGACGACGGATGCCGGGGGACGGGCGGCGGGCGGAAACGCTGCCGGCCGGCCGGGCGCGGCGGGCCGTTCGACCCGCCACGGTGGGCCTGCCGGTCAGTAGCCCGCGCGCTGCATCGGCGCGGCCAGCGCGACGCGCAGTGTCTCGGCGCAGTCGGCCAGGTGCAGGCGCGTGGCCTCGCTCAGGCCGGGCCGGCGCCGCGTCGCCTCGATGCGCGGCAGCAGGGCCACCGCCTCGGCGCGCTGGGTCGAACGCATGTCCACCCGCACCCCGCCGGGCGTGCGCAGCAGCACGGCGGCCAGGTGGTTGACGTGGTCGCGCTGCAGCTCGCGCCGGCGCGCCGGGATGTCGCCCTTGCCGTCCGGCCCGAAGTTGGCCGCGTCCTGCCACAGCGAACGCGTGACGCGCGCGTAGACCTCGGCCGTGGTGAGCGCCTGCGCCTGCGCGGCGCGATCGAGCTTGGGGGCGCTGTCCTCCAGGCGCTGCGCCAGGCCATCGCTCATCAGCGCGTTGAGCACCTGGCGCTGCAGGCCCAGCATCACCGATTCGACGGGATAGTCGGTGGGCACCTGGTCGCCGCCGGCCGAGGTGTCGCCACGCTCGAGGAAGTCCGGGGCGAGGCGGCGCTGCAGCGTCGGCGACACGCGGAAGCTGTCGGCCGCCAGCACGCCGTCGACGAGCGTGTCGAGCGCCGCGCGCTGCACGTTGCCGGGCACCGGCTCCATCGGGTCGCGGCCGGAGCCGGGGAAGTCGCGCAGCGTCGACACGCCGCCCAGCTGGCGCAGCAGCACGCCGGCCGAGCGCGTCGCGTCGCGCAGCGCGAACGTGACGGAGCGCCGCAGCACCCCGTAGTCCTCGGTGGGCTTGAGCGAGCGCGTCTCCTGGCGCGCGAACAGGTCGCGCGCGATGGCGATGCGCTTCCTCGCATAGGCCACCGGGTCGGCGCCGAGATCGCCCTGCAGCGACGCCGGATCCACGCCGAGGTAGTTGTCCTCGTCGGTGCCGTAGTCCAGGCCGGGCTCGGTGTTGCGCGCCGCGATCTTGAGCAGCTCCGCCTTCTGCTGCGCCGGCGTGGCGTCGGCCGGCAGTGGCTTGTAGGCGTATTCGATGGCCCAGTAGTCGTACGGGCCCAGCGTCGAGTCGAACGGCTTGCCGGCCGCCTCGCCGGGGCGCGGCAGGTTGATCGGCAGGTAGTCCATCACCGAGCCGCCGAGCGGATGCGTCTTCGTGAACTCGGGGTTGTCCAGATCCTTCTCGCTGTTCATGCGCGACGCGCGGAAGTTGTGGCGCAGGCCCAGCGTGTGGCCGACTTCGTGCATCGTCACGTCCTGCAGGTAGGCCTCGACGTACGCCTGGGCCTCGGGGCTGTCGGGATCGATCTCGCCGCGCGCGGCGAGCACGTCCAGCCCGTAGCCGGCCTGCTCGGCCTCGTACGGGCCCGCCATGCAGAAGTCGTCGAAGACGGACCCCGTGCCGCGGCCCACGGTGGGGGCGGCCGGCGGCAGCTCCGACGCCGGCGCCTGCAGCAGCGACGACAGCGAGGCGGCGCCCGCCGGGTCGAGCACCTGCGAGCGCACGTTGCGCAGGTCGCGCGAGGACAGGCTTTCGATGGAGATCGCCGCGTCGAGGATCTCGCCCGTGCGCGGGTCGACGTGCGTCGGCCCGATCGCGCCGTACTGGGGCTCGGCGTTGACCGTCCAGCGCACGGACGTGACGCCGACGTCCAGCGTGTCGAAGCTCGCGTCCTCGGGTTGCACCTTGACGACGATGGCGTCCTTGAAGCCGATGCGCTCGAAGGCCTTGTTCCACTCCAGGATGCCGCGTGTGATCGCGGCGCGGTACTTGACCGGGATCGTGCGGTCCAGCCAGTACGTGATGGGCTTGACCGGCTCGGACAGCGCCGCGGCCGGATCCTTCTTCTCGAGGCGCCAGTGGTTGACGAAGCGCTCGCGCGGGGAGCGCGCCAGGTCGTCCGTGAAGTCGGCCACCGTGGTGGTGAAGTAGCCCACGCGCGGATCGGCCGGGCGCGCGGCCATGGGCCTTTCGGGCAGGCGCGCCAGCGAGTAGTGCAGGCCCAGGAACAGGCTGCGCGCATCCGGCACGAAGCTGGGCAGCGTGGGCTGCGGCGTGTTGGGCGGCGCGTTGGGGAACGAGGTGGCGATGGACTGCGTGAAGTAGTGCGCCGTGACGTCGAACATCACCTCGTCGGCCGAGCCGCGCACGCTGTCGAAGTAGGAGTTGCGCTGGTCGAACCCGTAGCCCTGCCGGTACATCTGCTGCAGGTGGATGGCCATGCCCAGCGTGTCCACCAGGAACAGGCTGCTGGCATCGACCAGCACGCCGTGCGAGCTGGCGTCGGCCTGGCTGGCGACGGCCGCGCTGCCCACCAGGCTGCTGGAGTAGGCGGCCGCGACGGCGCGCGCCTCGGGCGTGCCGGCCTTGGCGCGGAACGTCTCGTTGAGGGCGACCAGCTGCACGATGTTGTGGATCTTGCGGAACTCGACGATCTGCGGTGCGCCCCAGGGCGAGTACGCGCGCATCACCGTGCCGCCGAACAGGCCGCCCTCGCCCAGGCCCTGCGAGATCTTGGGCGAGAAGAACATCGGCTTGTTGAAGTCCTCGGGCCGCAGCTCCAGCCAGACCTTGTCCTCCTTCTGCCACAGCGTGAGCATGCCCTCGACCTTGCGCGCGCCCTGGGTCACCGTGGCGAACGGCGGCAGCGGCGGGCCGGACGGCGCCGCGGCGCGCGCCGGGGTGCCGGGCTTGGCGGCCGCCGCGCTCGCGCCGCTGGCCGCCGTCGCCGCCGAGGCGGCCCCCGCAGGCTCGCTCGCCGCGACCTCGGTGATGGTGCCGGGCGGCTGCACCGCCTCGGGCGCGCTCGCGCAGGCACTCAGCAGCGCGAGGCACGCGGACGCGAGCACGGTCGACGACGGGTTCGGACGGTTGTCAGGCATGGGATCAGGAGTCGTGAGGGGGCGATAGGTTCCGGGGACGGGCAAAAGTACGGCAAAAAAGTCAGTGATTACCCTGTACGTTCGATTCGGTACGTATAGAATATGCATACCGAAAGATTCAGCATCGTACTTTCAAATCGCGGGGTCGAACACCATGGAAGCCACCGTCGCCGAACGCGGCCAGATCACGTTGCCCAAGGCCGTGCGCGATGCGCTGGGGCTGGCGAAGGGCACCGTGCTCAAGGTCGAGCTGGATGGCGGCAGGATCATCCTGCGCAAGGACGTCAGCGACGCGATCTCGCGCGTGCGCGGCCGGTTCAAGCTGCCCGACGGCGTGTCCGCCGACGACGTGATGCAGGACCTGCGCGGCCGCAAGCCGGGCGAGACGCCCGAATTCTAATGAGGCGCCGCCCTGGTCTCCTGTCCCCGCGCTGTCCCCGCAGGGCCGCACGATGATCGCCATCGACACCTCCGTGCTGATCGACCTGCTGGGTGACGGCGAAGGCGCCGACGCGGCCGAGGCCTGCCTGCGCCTGGCGCTCGGCAGCGGGCCCGTGGTGGTGTGCGACGTGGTGGCCAGCGAGATCACGGCCGGCCTCGGCCACGGCGCCGAGGTGATGGACGCGCTCGAGGACATGGGCCTCGGGTTCTCGTCCATCGAGCAACGCTCCGCCGTGCGCGCCGGCGAGATGCAGCGCAAGTACATGCAGCGCGCGCGCGCCGCGGGCCAGGCCGTCGCCACCCCGCGCACGATGCCCGATTTCCTCGTGGGAGCGCACGCGCTCCTGCAGTGCAACGGCCTCATCACGCGTGATGAAGGCTTCTTCCGCGACTACTTCAAGGGGCTGAAAGTCATCGTCCCGAAATGACAGCCCCACGCTCGAGACACCACGACCCCACGCTCGCTAGCGCTCGCTGCCCCCGAGGGGCCGGCCGCGACGGGCCCGGCAGAGCCGGTTACCGCGCTCCCTTGAACTTCAGGGCGCGGTGCCAGCGGCAGCACCGGCAACGAACAGACAGACCTCGATCTCTTCACCGTTCAATTCGTTTTCACCCCGACGTCCCCCAGGAGAACCCATGCTTGAAGCCTACCGCCAACACGTGGCCGAACGTGCCGCCCTCGGCATCCCGCCGCTGCCCCTGTCCGCGCAGCAGACGGCCGACGTCATCGAGCTGCTGAAGGCGCCGCCGGCCGGCGAGGACGCCTTCCTGCTGGACCTGCTGACCCACCGCGTGCCCCCGGGCGTGGACGACGCCGCCAAGGTCAAGGCGAGCTTCCTGTCGGCCGTCGCGCACGGCGACGTCCAGGTGGCGCTGATCTCCCGGGCCAAGGCCACCGAGCTGCTGGGCACGATGCTGGGCGGCTACAACGTCAAGCCGCTGATCGACCTGCTCGATCACGCCGAGGTCGCGCAGGAAGCCGCGAACGCGCTGAAGAAGACGCTGCTGATGTTCGACTACTTCCACGACGTCGCCGAGAAGGCCACGGCCGGCAACAGGTTCGCCGCGGAAGTGATCGCCAGCTGGTCCGACGCCGAGTGGTTCACCTCCCGTCCGGAAGTGCCGAACAAGATCACCGTCACCGTGTTCAAGGTCACCGGCGAGACCAACACCGACGACCTGTCGCCCGCGCCGGACGCGTGGAGCCGCCCCGACATCCCGCTGCACTACCTGGCGATGCTCAAGAACGCGCGCCCCGGCATCACGCCGGAGGAAGACGGCAAGCGCGGCCCGATGCAGTTCATCGAAGGCCTGAAGAAGAAGGGTCACCTGGTCGCCTACGTCGGCGACGTGGTGGGCACCGGCTCCAGCCGCAAGAGCGCCACCAACTCGGTGATCTGGGCCACCGGCGAGGACATCCCGTTCGTGCCGAACAAGCGCTTCGGCGGCGTCACGCTCGGCGGCAAGATCGCCCCGATCTTCTTCAACACGCAGGAAGACTCCGGCGCGCTGCCGATCGAGGTCGACGTCACGGCGTTCAACATGGGCGACGTCATCGACATCTTCCCGTACGACGGCCGCATCGAGAAGGACGGCGCGAAGGTCGTCGACTTCAAGCTGAAGTCCGACGTGCTGTTCGACGAAGTGCGCGCCGGCGGTCGCATCAACCTGATCATCGGCCGCTCGCTCACCGCCAAGGCGCGCGAGTTCCTCAAGCTGCCCGCCTCCACCGCGTTCCGCCTGCCGCAGTCGCCGGCTGCGTCGAACAAGGGCTTCTCGCTGGCGCAGAAGATGGTCGGCCGCGCCTGCGGCCTGCCCGAAGGCCAGGGCGTTCGCCCGGGCACCTACTGCGAGCCC
>Ga0209258_100961_pt1 | contig 13677 bp, 14 predicted proteins | sample Araplaol_mTSA_r2_FD_184281 | JGI IMG/M metagenome (GOLD analysis project Ga0209258, IMG submission 184281) | Arabidopsis root microbial communities from North Carolina, USA - plate scrape CL_Col_mTSA_r2 (SPAdes) (version 2) | ecosystem: Host-associated > Plants > Roots > Endosphere | place: USA...
GCGCTGGACGGCGCCGCTGCGGTCGTCGAACTCGGCCAGCATCAGGTCGAGCGCGCCGCGCGCCGCATGCACCTGCACTGGCTGCCACGGCGCGCCGAGCGCGGCCCAGCGCGCGTCGTCCAGCAGCATCTCGCCGGTCAGGAACAGCTGGCGCCCGGCGTCGCCATCCTCGAAATGCGCCGACACGGCCCGCCCCGCGTCCGCGGGCCGGCACAGGCCGTGCGCCATGACCGGGTCGAACACGACGAGATCGCCCGCGCGCAACGGCAGCCGCAGTGCCGCGTGCGGCATGACGAACTCCACGTCGCCCACGTCGAGCGCGAGGATCCAGAACAGGCTGCGCGACCAGTGGCGTGCGACGTCGTTGTGGAAGCCGGCGCCGCGCGAGGCCAGCCAGTCGACGCGCGTCGCGACGCTGCGCTCGTAGTCGGCCAGCTGGTCCCCGAGCACGCGCGTCACGCGCAAGCCCTGCGCGAGCGCGCCCGCCAGCCCCGGCACGCCCGCCGTCGCCGCGAGCTCGTCCCAGGTGGTGGCGGCGTAGTCCACGGCGAACGGCTCGGCGATGTCCACCCGCGCGTAGCCCGCCGCGGCCAGACGTGCGCGGGCGGACGCGTCCACGAGCCCGGAGGCCACCACGTGCACGCGGCCGTACGGGGCGCGCGCGTCGAAGGCGTGGCAGGGCTCGTCGCTGCGCACCGCGAACGCGTGGAACGGCGCGGGCACGGCGTGCGCGTCGGCGGCGACGATGCGATGGGCGGATGGCGGCATCCGGCCATTGTCGCGGCTGGCCGCGCGCCGCCGCCATCGGCGGGCCTACTTGAGCCTGAGCTCCTGCAGCTCCATGCTGCCCGAGAGCCTGCGCAGCACCTTGCGCTCGCCCATGCCGGCATCGAGCTTGCGGACGTCCTGGGCCATGAACTTCTCGAACTTCTTCTGGACCGCCAGCTGCTGCGCGGTGGTCAGGTAGTCCTTGGTCTCGATGGCGAGGATCAGGTCGGGCTCGCCGGCGCGCGCATTGTTGATCTGGAACACGTGGTACGAGACGATGTCGCCCTCCTTCGCCGCGTAATCCTGGCCCTTCTTCCAGGTCTTGGACAGGAAGTCCATGTAGTTCTCGAACTGGCCCGGCTCGATCGTGATGTAGCTGAAGTTCCAGACGGTGCCCGGCGTGTAGCTGGAATCCTGCGCGGACGCGGCAGACCCGAGCACGGCCAGGGCAATGGCGGTGGACACCGCCAGGGTGCGGACGATCTTCATGGCAATCCCTCCGTCACCTGTCACGCGGTGACTGCGTTGGCGCGACGTGCGCCGGCAGCGTGCGCGTTCTCGCCGGCCCGTGCTGCCGTGGGGGCGGCGCGCGCCACTTTGCGCTCGACGGCCGCTTTGCGCAACCGCTTTTTCCGCTGAAACCAGGGGTTAGGGTCCCGGCTCGCTGCAACGGCGACACCGGCTCCCGCCGCGCCGGCTGATCAGGCTCCTGGGCGCCGCGCGCGGATCGGGCAGGTGGCCCGGCCGCCGAGGCGCCTGCGGTACCCTTGCCGCCATGACCACCCCCGTGCTCCACCTGAGCATCCACGGCCTCGTGCAAGGCGTCAGCTACCGCTGGAACCTGGTGCAGGCCGCCCGCCAGCGCGGCGTCGCAGGCTGGGTGCGCAATCGCCGCGACGGCTCCGTCGAGGCCGTGATCGCCGGGCCGCAGGCCGCGCTCGACGACCTCGTCGCCTGGGCCCGCGTCGGACCGCCCGGCGCGCGCGTCGACCGGGTGGACGTCGAGCCCGCGGAAGGCATGTTCGACGGCTTCGAGCAACACCCGACCGCATGACCCCACGCCGCCCCGCCCCGCGCCTGCCGGTGGTCGACCCCGACCGCTGCACGGGCTGCGGCCGCTGCGTCGCCGCCTGCGACCCGCGCGTCCTGAGCCTGGAGACGCGGCCCGACTGGCGCAAGTCAGCCGTCCTGCACGAGCCCGACGGCTGCACCGGCTGCAGCCTGTGCGCGCTGCGCTGCCCGTTCGAGGCCATCACGATGCGGCGGCCCTGACCCCAGTTGGGGGTCTGCCGTCCCGCCCCGCCAGGCGCCTCAGCTCGCGCGCCGCGGCTTCGCCCACACCGCCTTGGCCTCGGCCAGCAGGCTGTCGGTGATCAGCGGGGCATTGAACGGATGCTCGTCGTGGCGCGCGAGGCGGGCGAGCGACTGCGACCAGTCGGCGAGCTTGGGCCAGGCGGCCGGAGGCGGCAGGCTGCTGGTCGGGAAGTAGCGCGGCTCGGCGCCGGCCGCCAGGGCCATCGCGTCGTGGCACAGCTTCTGCAGCACCTCGCGCAGGCGGGGGATCGTCGCGCCGGCGGGCGGTTCCCAGCGGCCGTCGGCGACGCGCCGGGGCAGCGCGATCCAGGCCGCGGCGTCGAAGCCCTCGGCGGCAAGGCGGCGCGCCGCGAGAGGCTGCCCGCCGGCCGCGGCCAGCAGCACCGGCGCGTTGGCGGCGCCCTGCCCCTCCAGCCACGCGAGTGCCTGTTCCGGCGTCGGGCCCTCGAACAGCAGCCGCTGGCAGCGGCTGCGCAGCGTGGGCAGCAGGCGTTCGGCGTCCTCGGCCACCAGCAGCAGGCGCACCCCTTCAGGCGGCTCCTCCAGCGTCTTGAGCAGCGCGTTCGACGCGACGAGGTTCATCGCGTCGGCCGGAAACAGCAGCAGCACCTTGGCGCGGCCGCGCGAGGAGCTCTTCTGGGTCCAGCCGATCGCATCGCGCACCGCCTCGATGCGGATCTCCTTGCTGGGCTTGCGCTTCCCCTTGCCCTCGCCGTCGCCGGCCTCGGGTGCGTCGTTGCCGCCCACGCTCCAGCCGAGCTCGACCTGAGTCAGCTCGGGCAGCAGCGCCAGCAGGTCGGGATGGCTGTTGGTGGCCAGCAGGTGGCACGCCGTGCAGTGGCCGCAAGGCGCGTCGGCGCCCGCGGTCTCGCAAAGCCACGTGCGCGCGACGCGCAGCGCCAGCTCGAACACGCCCGCGCCGGCATTGCCCTGCAGCAGCAGCGCATGGCCGCGTTGGCGGGTGGCGATGTCGCGTGCCGGGCCGGCGAGCCAGGGCAGCGTGGAATAGTCCGCAGCGGCGCTCATGCGGTCTGCCCGTTCGAATCCGGCCCGGGGTACCAATGGCGCGACGCCAGCGCCGCGATCGCGTCGGCGCGCACGGCCTCCAGCGGTTGCGACGCGTCGATGCGCGCGAAGCGCGCGGGCGCCGCCTTCGCGCGTGACGCGTAGCCGGCGCGCACGCGGGCGAAGAAGGCCGCGTCCTCGCGCTCGAGCCGGTCGGCGTCGCGGGCCGCGGCGCGGCGTTGCGCGGCGATGGCCGGGTCGACGTCGAACCACAGCGTGAGATCGGGCTGGCGGCCTTGCTGCACCCAGGTCTCGAGCTGCGCGAGCACCGCGCCGTCGAAGCCGCGGCCGGCGCCCTGGTAGGCGAAGGTGGAATCGGTGAAGCGGTCGCACAGCACGAGCGCGCCGCGCGCCAGCGCCGGCTCGATGACGTTGCGCAGGTGGTCGCGCCGGGCTGCGAACACGAGCAGCGCCTCGGTCAGCGCGTCCATCGGATCGTGCAGGAACAGCCCGCGCAGCTTCTCGGCCAGCGGGGTGCCGCCCGGCTCGCGCGCCAGCACGATCTCGGCGCCGCGCACGCGCGCCCAGTCGGCCAGCGCCGCGATGTGCGACGACTTGCCGGCCCCGTCGATGCCCTCGAACGTGACGAAGCGGCCGGTCGCACCCGCGGTGGGGTGGTTCACCGCCGTCATTTGTGGCCGCCGCGGATGTACTGGTTCACCGCGGCATTATGGGCGTTGAGCGTCTCGCTGAAGACGCTCGTCCCGTCGCCGCGCGACACGAAGTACAGCGCCTTGATCGGCTCGGGCCGCACGGCCGCCCGCAGCGCCTCGCGCCCCGGGAGCGCGATCGGCGTGGGCGGCAGCCCGGCGCGGGTGTACGAGTTGTAGGGCGTGTCGGTCTGCAGGTCGACCTTGTGCAGGCTGCCGTCGTAGGCCGCGCCCAGGCCGTAGATGACCGTCGGGTCCGACTGCAGCGGCATGCCGATGCGCAGGCGGTTGGAGAACACGGCGCCCACCTTGCCGCGGTCGGACGCCGCGCCCGTCTCCTTCTCGATGACGGACGCCAGCGTCAGGGCCTCGGCGGGCGACTTCAGCGGGGTGTCGGCCGCGCGCAGCGCCCAGGCGGCCTGCAGCTGGCGCTCGAGCGCGTCGTGCGCGCGCTTGAGCACGAGGATGTCCTTGACGCCCTTGCTGTAGACGTAGGTGTCGGGAAAGAAGCGCCCTTCGGCCTTCTCGCCGGCGGGCGCGCCGATCGCGGCCATCAGCGCGTCGTCGCTCAGGTCCTTCGTCGTGGGCTTGAGGCCCGGCGCGGCGGCGAGCGCGGTGCGCATCTGCCGGACCGTCCAGCCCTCGATGATGTGCACCGATTCGAGCTCCTCGTCGCCGCGCACCATCTTCTCGAGCAGCGAGCGCGGCGTCGCGCCCTGCGAGACGAGGTAGCTGCCCGCGCGGATGCGCTTCGCGTCGCCCGACCAGCGGAACCACTGGTAGAGCAGCTCGGGCGGCGCATCGACCCCCGCGTCGTGCCACAGCCGCACGATCTCGCGCACCGGCGTGCCAGGCTCGATGGAAACCTCGACGTCGTCGTGTACGAGTTTCAGCGGATGTTGCAGCCACCAGAAGGCGGCGCCGGCGGCGCCCGCGGCGAGCACGAGCAGCAACAGGAACAGGCGTTTGAGCATGGAACCCGGGCGTCCTCCAGCGGAGGCCCTGCTGGCGATGGGAAAGATGGGCCGCCATGATAATCGTGCCCATGAGTCCGACCGCCACCGCCTCTTCCGACCTCGCCCTGGGCGCCCCCGTGGCCGTGCGCCTCGCCGACTGGGGCGTCATCCGCGCCAGGGGCGAGGACGCCGCCGCCTTCCTCAACGGCCAGCTGACGCAGGAGACGATCAAGCTCGACGTCGGCCAGGCGCGCCTGGCCGGCTACTGCTCGCCCAAGGGCCGTCTGCTGGCCAGCTTCGTCATGTGGCGTTCGGCGCCCGACGAGATCCTGCTCGCCTGCAGCGCCGACCTGCTCGCGCCCACGCTCAAGCGGCTGTCGATGTTCGTGCTGCGCGCCAGGTGCAAGCTCACCGACGCGTCCGCCGAGGTCGCGCTATGGGGCGTCGCCCTGCCCGGGCTGCTGCACGACGACGCCGCGCATTCCGTCCCGGCCGCGCCGTACGCCACGGCGTCGGTCGCCGGCGGCACCGCCATCCGGCTGGCCGACGCCGCCGGCGCCACGCGCGTGCTGTGGGCCGCCGCGCCCGACGCCACGCCGCCGTGGTCCGCCACGTCCAGCCCCGACGTCTGGAACTGGATCGAGGTGCAGTCGGGCGTGCCGCGCATCGTGGCCAGCACCGTCGAGGCCTTCGTGCCGCAGATGGTCAATCTGGAGCTGGTGGGCGGGGTGAATTTCCAGAAGGGCTGCTACCCGGGCCAGGAGATCGTCGCGCGCAGCCAGTACCGCGGCACGCTCAAGCGCCGCATGGTGCTGGCCGAGGGCGCGACGGCCGCCGCCGCGGGCGCCGAGGTGTTCGCCGCCGCCGACCCGGAGCAGCCGGCCGGCCAGATCGTGCTGTCGGCCAGCCTGCCGCACCCCGAGGGCGGCGCGCGGCACGCGGTGCTCATCGAGGTCAAGCGCGCGCTGGCGGAAGCCGGCGAACTGCACCTGGGCGCGCCCGACGGACCCGTCGTGCGGCTGCGCGCGCTGCCGTACGACATTCCGGCCGACAACGCCGGATAGTGCGTTGGTGGAGCGCGCCCGGCGGGGTGAAAGCGTGACGGACCGCACGGCTGGACCGCTGGTTTGCGTCTACTATCGTGTCGCGCGTGCCGATGCGCCGCGAGTCATTTCGGAAGTGCGTGAATTCCAGCGCACATTGGGCCCGGCCGGCGGCGTGAACTCGACGGAAGTGCTCTTACGATTCGACCTGCCCTCCCCGGCTTCCATCGCCTCGCTGCCTGATGCCCGTGCGCCGTCCCTCCCTCCCGCAGAACCGCCCGTCGCCGACGCCGGCGCGGACGCGACCGTGATGGAGACCTACCGCCTGTCGCTGCCACTCCCCAGCCCCGAAGCGGACGCCGCGCTGCGGGCCTTCCTGGCCCGGCTGGAGACGGCCTCGCTGCCGCACGCCAGCCTGGTGCGCGGCGCCCGCCACGTCGAACTGTTTGCCCCATGTGCCTCGTAGCCCTCGCGATCGACGAGAACCGCCGTTTCCCCCTGGTGATCGCCACCAACCGCGACGAGTTCTTCGAACGCCCGGCCGCGCGCATGGGCTGGTGGACGCCCGCCGAGGGCGGCCCGGAGATCCTGGCCGGCCGTGACCTGCACGCCGGCGGCACCTGGCTGGGCCTGTCGGCTGCCGGCCGCCTGGCACTCGTCACCAACGTGCGCCGCCCGCAGGACGCCGACCCCGAGGCCCCCAGCCGCGGCGGCATCGTGCCGCACTGGCTGCGCACCGAACTGCGTCCCGACCAGTTCTGGATGCAGACCTCGCTGTCCGGCTACGCCCCGTTCAACCTGATCGCCGCCGACTTCCGGCGCGGCGACTGCTTCTTCGCCAGCAACGACCTGCCGATCCCGCGCCGCATCGAGCGCGGCATCTTCGGCCTGTCCAACGCCTCGCTCGACACGCCCTGGCCCAAGGTGACCAAGCTCAAGCAACGCCTGGGCGAGGCGCTGAAGACGGCCGAGTCCGTCGACGGCCTGTCCAGCCAGCTGTTCAGCGCGCTCGCCGACCGCGACGCCTTCCCCGACGACCAGCTGCCCAACACCGGCATCGGACGCGAGCGCGAACGAGTGCTGAGCTCGGCCTTCATCCGCACGCCCGACGGCGCGTACGGCACGCGCTGCTCCACCATCATCATCACCGAGAAGATCAAGCGCCAGTTGGTGACGCACGTCTTCGAGCGCACCTTCACCGCCGGCCCCGGCCTGGCGCTGCTGCGCCGCACGGTGCTCAAGGACTGGCCGCCGCGCTACGCCGACCGCGCGCCGCAGACGGTGGAGACGACGGTCGTCGCCGAGACCGAGGACGACGGCCAGGGCGTGCCGACGCTGGAGATGCCGATGCCGGTCAAGAAGACGCGGGTGCGGAGCCTGCTCAAGCCGATCAGCCGCTGAGGGCGCCGGCGTCCGACGCGCGCCTCCTGGACGCGTCAGTCGTACTTCATTTCCCAGCGGTGCTCGAGCACCTTTCCACCAGCGTCGACCCGCACGGCGCACACCGCCTTGTCGAATGGCGTGCTGAAGAAGTAGTACGCGTGCTCCGTCGATCCCGACACATGGCCCCGCCGGACGCCGCACCTAGCGTCCAGAGACCGATCTGCAGACTTCGCTTCATCGACATCGCCGGCTCCTGTGTCCTTTCAGCGGCGCGCGCCGTTGCTGACACTGTCAGTGGAACCGCAGCGCGACGCCGACGGCGAACAACGCGTACAGTACCGCCATCGCGAACAGCCGCCGCGCCGTCAGCGCATGGCACCTGAGCAGCACCAGCATCGCGACGATCGCCGCCATCGTGATCGCCGCGCCCCACAGCAGCGGCGCGCCCAGCAGCCACGGCGTGAAGAAGATGCCCAGCGCGCTCGGCACGGTCGCCTGGATCATCATCGCGCCGCTGATGTTGCCCAACGCTAGCTCGGTCTTGCCCTGGCGCACCCAGATCACCGCGTTGAGGATCTCGGGCAGCTCGGTGGCGATGGGACTCAGCAAGAGCGCCACCAGCTGCGGCGACAAGCCCAGCCACGGGCCGACCACCTCCAGCTGGTGCACGAACAGCTGCGAGGCGAAGAAGATGACGACCAGCGCCCCACCCGTCTGCAGCACGGCCCAGGCCGTCGCCGGATGCTCCGCGCGCGGTCGCAGTTTCAGCGGCTCGAACTCGAAGCCCGCGCAGCTCGGATCTTCCACGCCCTCGCCCTTCAGCTCGCGCCACACGTACAGCGCATAGGCCGCGAGGAACAGCCAGCCCAGCCACGGCTTCCACGCGAACGCGGCCACGCCGAGGGCCACCTTGAACACGAACACGCCCAGGAACCACGCCTGGTCGTGCGCGAGCCGCGCGGTGCTGAACTCCTGCGCGATCGTCTTCTGGTGACGCGCGCGATCCATCAGGAACATGGCACCGACCACCGCATACGCCAGCGTCGACAAGGCCAGCGGCCCGCCCAGCGCGGCCCCGACGCCGATGTCCTTCGCATCGGGCGTCCTGCCGAACACGACGGCCACCAGCGTGACCACGCTCTCCGGCAACGCCGTCCCGAACGCGGCCAGCACGGTGCCGACCGCCGTGCGAGAGACGCCGAAGCGATGGCCGACCCATTCGACGCCATTGACGAAGAATTCGCAGGCGAGGTAGATGATGGCGGCGGAGCCGAGCAGGAGTGCGAAGGTAAGCATCATCGCGGGGCTCCTGCCGCGGTCGTGCAGAGGCCCGGACGCATGCGCATCGTGATCGCTCGCAGTTGCCCGCCATTGGCGATCGCTCGCGGGCGCGCGCTCCCGCCCGCTCTCGCGCGTGACGCGCATCCCGCGCGAGTGCGCGCCGGTGCATCCAGAGACGTGCGCTGGCGCACGAGCGCACGCGCGCGCGCAAAGGCCGTCGCCGCAGACGGCGCGTGTCGATTCGAGAGATTCAAGTGAGGATTTCCGCGGGGCCGGGACGCATCAACCAATGACGCAGCGTCCTCCCCAGCCCCGGGTCAGGACACCACGCCAAAGGTCTTGCCAAGCCCGCCGATGACGGGCCGCGCCGACCATGCCGCGATGGGGCGGCAAGTGTGTTGATCGGCGCACTTCGCGATGGGTGCGAAGGTGGCTACTCCCCTAAGGACAATGAATTTTACCGCACTCCAAAGGGGCCGATGCGGTGCTGTCGACGATCGAACCGTTTGCCTGTTCGACTGACTGCTTGCGCTGCATAGGCGCCGTCGGGTCCGAGTTCGACTTGTCCCTGCGAATCAATTTCCAAGCTCGACGAGCCGGCGCTTGCCGTCGGCCCTATCCGGACGTAGATAGCCGTATCGACGTGCGGGCGGCGCCTCTTTCAGCTTTGCCGCATGGCGGCGCACCTCTGCTGCCGGGAGTGGGCCGCCGTGACCCATGTGGAAGCGTGTCATCCCTGCGTCGACCATGTCGACCAGTTGCGCGCTGACGGCAGCGGGATCGTCCTCGAAGGGCGGACGTATGGCGCGTCCGGTCCGGATCACGCCGCCCAGAAGAACGCCGGAGGCGATCAGGTCACCAACCAACGCATCGCCGCTAGCGAGTTCGACCGAGATGGACCCCGAGGTGTGGCCCGGAGTGTGCCGAACCGCGCCATCGGCGCCGTAGGGACGCAGGTCGACGCTGGCGCCGTCCGTCAACAGGAGATCCGGCGTGAACGCCCGGTACGGTTCGGTGGGGAGGCCTGATCGCAGGAACAGCGGCCCCCAGGCATGGGCGACGCAATACGTCATCTCCTTTCGCCGCTCGTAGTAGTCGATGTCTCCGGCATGGGCCAGGATGGGGGCTCCAGTCAGTTCCCGCAGCCGCGCCGCCGATCCGGCGTGATCGGTGTGCGCGTGGGTCACGATGATGAGCTTCACGTCCCCGAAGCCTCGGCCTTGCTTGCGAAGGGCGCGCTCGATCTTGTGCTCCGAACCGGGCGTGCCGGTGTCCACAAGTATGCAACTCGTCGGCCCGACGATCGCGTGGCAGTGAACCATGCCAAGCGGAAGAATTGGAATGGTGACGATGAGGGGGGTGGTCATAACGTGCCTTGTCTTTCGGTGTGATTGCCGCAGTGGCGGAAGCTCTGGCTGGAAATCAGGCCCTGCCGGGAACGTCCCGGGCATCGATTCCCAGAGGATTCGAGATGCGCAGCCGCCAGGTCCGATCCGTTCCACGCTCGAGCACTTGCGTGGCGATGCCCGACGCGTGGGTCTCGCTGCCGTCAGGCCTCTTCGAGGTCACCGTCCAATCAGCGAGCGCCAGGGCGAGGTCGCCGCTCACGTAGGAGCCTCGGATCCGGTTGTTGATTCGGGGCGAGTTCGACAACAGGGCCTCGAAAGATCGTCTCAGCGCGTCCTGGCCGCTCACGAGCGCGCCGTCGGTCATCCGCATCGTCGCGTTCGCGGCGAAGAGGTCGACGAGCCGGGCCACGTCGCCGGCGTTGAAGGCGCGATCAAACGCCGCCACCAGTTGGCCCGGCGTGCTACTGCCGGACTCCAGCTCCTGGACGAAGTCGGAGATGAGCGCCACGAGCTGCGACGGTGCCTCGAGCGGCGACAAATGTCCCACTCCGGGTAGCACCTGCAGGCGGGCGCCCGCGACGCGCGGCAGCAGCTCCTCGCGCAGCGTCTCGGTGCGGTCGACCTGGTCGCGGTCGCCCGAGATGACCAGCACGGGCACGTCGATCGCGCCGACCTCGCGCGTGATGTCGTCGAGCATCGCGACGTTCGGCCAGGCTAGCTTGGCCTGGGTTGCGCCGGCCAGGCTGTCTGCGACGACCTGCTCCCGGACGTCGCCGGACAGCTTCGTCGCTGTCAACACGTTGTCCAGGACCCATTCGACGGACTCGCGTGACGCATAGGCGCCCGCCACAACGGCACGCTGCTCGTCGGACAGGCGCATGGGGGAAGGCGGCGACGGCGCGACCAGCACGAGACCCTGCAGGCCAGGAAGGCGCCGTGACGCGAGCAGTTGCGCCGTCTTGCCACCCATCGAGTGACCCACCAGCACGAAGCGCCGCAGGCCCATGGCCTCGATGACTCCCTGGGCGTCGTCTGCGAGGTCCTCGATGCGGTAGCCATCGGCCGGTGCCTCTGACCGGCCCCAGCCTCGATGGTCGGTCGCGACGGTGCGAACCCTGGACGACAACGCATCCATGACGAACCGCCAGGTGCGCGACGAACCGCCGTAGTAGTGAAGAAACACGATCGCGAGATCGCCGTCGCCTTGCTGGGTGACGTGGATGCGCACGCCGTTCGATTGGATGTCCATGCCTGTTCTCCTTGGTGGGCGGACTGCGCCGCGGGTGATGGCGGAACAGCACGAGCCGCTGTCCAACCGTGCTTCTATGCTAGAGACGATCAAACCGATTGATAATCAGCCACTTCAGAAACACAGTCGATCACGCTGGGATCGAATAAGGGGGCATCGTGGATCGCTTCACCGGCATCGGCGTGTTCGTAGCGGCTGTCGACGAGGGAAGCTTCGCGGCGGCGGCCCGACGGTTCAGCCTGTCACCTGCCATGGCGGGCAAGTACGTGAGCGCACTCGAGGCGGAACTGGACGTCCGCCTGCTTCACAGAACCACGCGCAGCCTCATGCTGACCGAAGCCGGGCGGCGCTACTACGAGCGCTGCAAGCGCCTTATCGACGCCTTCGAGGAGGCGAATCGCGAAGCGAGCGACTCGCGGCAGGTCGCCCAGGGTGTCCTGCGCGTGGCCGCGCCTGTGACGTTCGGTGCGCTTCATCTCGGGCCCGTGGTGGCCCGCTACCTCGACGACAACCCGCGCGTCAACGTCGAAGTGCTGATGGACGATGGCTACACGGATCTGCTCACGGCGGGCATCGACGTTGCGATCCGGATCGGTCGGCTCGCGGATTCGAGCCTGGTCGCGAGGCGGATCGCGCCCTGCCGCATGACGGTCTGCGCGTCACCCGACTATCTCCGGCGCCATGGCGTGCCCAGCGATGTGGAGGATCTCGTAAAGGCCGACCGGCTGACCTACAGCCAGGCCGTCTCGGCGGGCGACTGGACACTCGTCGGACTGGACGGCCGCACGCATGTCATCGATGGGCCCTCGCGCATTTCCGCCAACAACATGCTGATGTTGGCGGCGGCCGCACGCGCGGGTGTCGGTATCGCCTATGGGCCAACCTTCGTGTTTGGCGACGACATCGCGCGCGGCGAGCTCGTCGAGCTGCTGCCGAACCATCGTGCGGCAGACCTCGCGATCCAGGCGGTCTACCCGAGCGCCCGACATGTACCGCTCAAGGTGCGCCTGTTGGTGGATCGTCTCGCGGCGGACTTCGGTGACGCTCCGCCATGGGATCGCTATTCGCGCGTTTGAGGCGGGAATTGAACCGGGTCGCGCGCCCGAAGCGTACTCTCGGCCGCGCTGAGGCATTTGGGGCGGTCTGTTGTGCGTCGCGTCCGCCGATCCATGGCGATTTGCGGGCGCTCGGGATGGCAGCAATGCAGCGGAAGCCGCCGGAGAGAAGGGCTGCCCGACGAGTGGCGCATGCGCCCCAGCCCAAGCCACCACTGCCAGTCATGACCTCCCTCTAGCCCGCCTCGCCACCAATGCACTTGCGGATCCGCGCCTCGCGCTCGTTGTGCTCGTCAGGCAAGGGAGCAACCTTCCGGAACAGACCCCAGTTTTCGACCAATCGCGCCGACGCCCGCACGAGCAACTCCCTCGCATCCACCTGCTCTCCATCCTTGACCAGCTTCTTGGCGGGACTCACCGGATCCATCTCGTCACAACGGTCGAGCGTCCCGGTCTCGTACAGCCGTTCGACCAGTTCGCCCTCCGCATCGAACGCTGCGCGCAGCGCAATCCCGCCCCAGCGCTCCATGAGCAAGCGCGTGACGAGCGTGGTGAACTCGTCGAGCATCGTCGCGAAATCCGAGTCGTCGGCCGCCGCGTCCAGCGCGAAGCCCTTCTTGCTCAAGCGGAACTGCACCAGCCGAACCTGTCCGTGCACGCCGACGAAGCCGAGCGAGTAGCCGCGTTCCATGAGGACGTTCTTGGCGTCATCGCCGAGGGCAGCGGCGAGGCGGTCGCGGGAGGAGTCGGAGGACATGAGGGCTTGCTCGACAAGGAGTGACGGATCGGGCAAGTCTAGAGCGCCAGAGCGCGAGTGGCCGCGGTGCATTCAGGGGCACCCTCCGGAGGGGCGGGTTGGCGGGGGTGGATCCTGCGACTGCGCGCAGGATGACCGGGCTGGTGGTGATGCGCTGTCGCGGGCAGCGTGCTCGCGGGCGAGGCTGGCTGGGTTGCTTGCAGCCGGGCCTCTACAAGTCACCGCGTGGCGGGCGGGAGGTGGATCCTGCGACTGCGCGCAGGATGACACGCTGGCGTCGGTGACTCGGTGACTCTGTGACGTCGGCGACGTCGCTGACGGCCTGGACGGCGCCGACGCGCCAGCGCCCCTACTCCGGCAGCAACCACGCCGGCGGCGTCCGGATCTCCATGAAGTTCTCCGGCTTGGCCGGCGCCCTGAACCCGAACTGCGCATACAACCCGTGCGCATCCCGCGTCGCCAGCAGGAACCGCCGCATGCCCTGCAGGTCCGGATGCGCCAGCACCGCCTCGACCAGGCGCTTGGACAGGCCCTGGCCACGGTGCGCCTCCAGCACGTACACGTCGGCCAGGTAGGCGAAGCTGGACCTGTCGGTCACGACGCGGGCGAAGCCGACCTGGGTCTCGGCGTGCGAAGCCTGGCTCTCGCGCAGGTAGAGCCCGAAGCACAGCGAGTTGGCGATCGCGCGGGCGACGACGTCGCGCGGGATGCCGGGCGACCAGTAGCTGCGGGTCAGGTAGGCGTGGATGGATTCGAGCTGCAACCGGCTCGGGTCGGTGCTGATGTCGTAGGTGTTCACCCTGGGTA
>Ga0209258_100962_pt1 | contig 13672 bp, 12 predicted proteins | sample Araplaol_mTSA_r2_FD_184281 | JGI IMG/M metagenome (GOLD analysis project Ga0209258, IMG submission 184281) | Arabidopsis root microbial communities from North Carolina, USA - plate scrape CL_Col_mTSA_r2 (SPAdes) (version 2) | ecosystem: Host-associated > Plants > Roots > Endosphere | place: USA...
GCACGCTGTGCATCTGCTGCCGCCCGAACATGCGCGGCACGAGGTAGTACAGCGACCCCATCGTGATCAGGCCGACCCAGCCGAGCGCGCCCGAATGCACGTGGGCGATGCCCCAGTCCGTGTAGTGCGACAGCGAGTTGACCGTCTTGATCGACATCATCGGACCTTCGAAGGTCGACATGCCGTAGAACGACAGGCTCACGATCAGGAACTTCATGATCGGGTCGTCGCGCAGCTTGTGCCAGGCGCCCGACAGGGTCATGATCCCGTTGATCATCCCGCCCCAGCTCGGCGCCAGCAGCACCAGCGAGAACATCATCCCGACGCTCTGCACCCAGTCGGGCAGGGCGGTGTAGTGCAGATGGTGCGGGCCCGCCCACATGTAGGTGAAGATCAGTGCCCAAAAGTGCACGATCGACAGGCGGTAGCTGTAGACGGGACGCTCGGCCTGCTTGGGGATGAAGTAGTACATCATCCCGAGGAAGCCCGCGGTCAGGAAGAAGCCCACCGCGTTGTGGCCGTACCACCACTGCACCATCGCGTCCTGCACGCCCGAGTACACCGAATAGCTCTTCCAGAGGCTCGCCGGGATGCTGGCCGCGTTGACCACGTGCAGCAGCGCCACGGCGATGATGAACGCGCCGTAGAACCAGTTGGCCACGTAGATGTGGCGCACCTTGCGGATGCCGATGGTGCCGAAGAAGTTGATCGCGTAGATCACCCACACCACGGTCAGCAGCAGCGCGATCGGCCATTCGAGTTCGGCGTATTCCTTGCCGCGCGTGATGCCCAGCGGCAGCGTGAGCGCGGCCAGGACGATGACCGCCTGGTAGCCCCAGAAGTGCAAGGCCCCCAGCGTCGACGAGAACAGCCGCACCTGGCAGGTGCGCTGCACGACGTAGTAGCTGGTGGCCATGAGCGCGCAGCCGCCGAACGCGAAGATGACGGCGTTGGTGTGCAGCGGCCGCAGGCGCCCGTAGCTGAGCCACGGGATGCCGAAGTTGATGTCCGGCCACGCGAGTTCGGCGGCGATGTAGACGCCCACCAGCATGCCCACCACGCCCCAGACGACCGCCGCGATCGAGAACAGGCGCACCGCCCGATCGTCGTAGACCGCGTCTTGCGGCGCCGTCACGGATGTGTTGCCCATCGGAATCTCCAGTCCAACCCAGCCCACGCTGGGAGTGGGCTCATTCTTCCGAAGGCTCGTGCGAACGCCCTTGATCGGCATCAACCGGCGCGTCCGGCTCGGTCAAGATCCGGTGACCTTCCCGCTCGAGATCGTCGAACTGGCCGGCGTCGAGAGCCCACCCGAACAGGCCCAGCAGCACCAGCACGAGCAGGGCGGACAGCGGTACGAGCAGGTAGAGGCTTTCCATGGCGTTCAGCGGCTCAGGCGCATCGAATTGAGGACGACGAGCAGCGAGCTCGCGGCCATGCCCAGGCCCGCGGCCCAGGCGGGCAGGTGGCCGGTGAGCGCGAGCGGGACGCAGGTCGCGTTGTAGGCGGCGGCCCACGCGAGGTTCTGGTTGACGACGCGCAAGGCCCGCCGCGCGAGGACGCGCGCATCGGCGAAGTCGCCCAGGCGGTTGGACAGCAGGATCGCATCGGCCTGCGAGCGCGCCAGCGCCGCGCCCGCGCCCATCGCGATGGCGACGTCCGCGCGCGCGAGCACCGGAGCGTCGTTGATGCCGTCGCCGATCATCGCGACGCATTCGCCGGCGCCCTGCGCCTGCGTCAGCGCGGCGAGCTTGTCCTCGGGCGACAGGCCGCCGCGCGCGTCGTCGATGCCGAGCGCGGCGGCCACCTCGCGCACGCGCGACGGATCGTCGCCGGAGAGCAGGTGCAGCGACACGCCATCGGCGCGCAGCCGCCGGATCGCGGGGGCGGCGTCGTCGCGCAGCGATTCGCTGAAGCCGAATGCCGCCAGCGGCATGTCGTCGCGCGCCAGCACCACGTCGCCGCCTTCGACGGCGGCACATCCGATCCACTCGCTGGACCCGAGGCGCCAGAGGTCGCCGCCGTCGTCGTGCGCCGCGATGCCGCGCCCGGCCGCTTCCTCGATGTCGCGCCAGTCCGTGGCGTCGGCGGTCCAGTGGCGATGGATGGCCCGCGACAGCGGATGCGTCGACCAGGCCGCGAGCGACGCGGCCTTCTCGCCGATCTGGACCAGGGAAAGCCACCGCACGGAGCCCAGTGGCCGCAAGCGCGTGCAGTCCGGCTCGCCGGTGGTCAGCGTGCCTGTCTTGTCGACGAACAGCGTGCGCACGCGCGCGAGCCGCGCGATCGCATCGATGTCGCGCACGAGCAGGCCGCCACGGCCCATCCGCGACGCGGCGGCCAGCAGGGCGGTCGGGGCGGCCAGCGACAGCGCGCACGGGCAGGTGACGATGAGCACCGCGATGGCGGCCTCGACGGCGCGATCCGGGTCGGTGCGCATCCAGGCGAGGAAGGCGCCGAGCGACAGCGCCAGGACGCTCCAGACGAAGGGTGCGGCCCAGCGGTCGGCGACGGCCAGCAGGGCCGGACGCTGCGTGCGTGCCGCGCGCATCAAGGCGGCGATCGCTTCGGCGCGCGTGTCGGCGCCCAGCCGCTCCGCGATGATTTCCACGGCGGCCCCGACGTTCAGGCTGCCCGCGACGACGGCGTCGCCGGCGTCCTTGGGCGCGGCGCGCGATTCGCCGGTCAACAGCGATTCGTCGACGGCGGTCGAGCCGTGGACGATGCGACCGTCGGCCGGGAATGCCTCGCCCACCGGTACCCGCAGCCGGTCTCCGGCGACGAGCGCCTCCAGCGGCACGTCGACCGCCGCGCCATCCGCGGCGATGCGCGTCGCCCGCGCCGGGAGCCGCGATGTCGCCTGTTCGAGGGTCGCCTCGGCGCGGTGCCGGGCCGACATCTCGAGATAGCGCCCGGCCAGGAGGAACGTGACGAACATCGAGAGCGAGTCGAAGTACACCTCGTGCCGGACGAGGCCCTCGGCGGGCCCGAAGGCGACGGCGCTGCTCGCGACGAACGCAATGGCGATGCCCAGCGCCACGGGCACGTCCATGCCGATGCGGCGTGATTTCAGGCTGCGCCAGGCGCCGGCGAACAGGGGCGCGGCGGAGAACAGCAGCACCGGCAGCGACAGCACCCACTCGCCCCAGTCGAGCAGGCGCCGATATTCCGGCGCGATCTCGCCCGGCGCAGCGAGGTAAACGGGTTCGGCCAGCATCATGATCTGCATCGCGCACAGGCCGGCGACGAACAGGCGCCACAGCGCGACGCGCCCCTCGCGCTTGCGGGCCGCGCGCGCCGCGGCCGTGGTGTCGGGCTGCGCTTCGTAGCCGGCGGCGCGCACGGCGGACGCGATGGCCTCCGCGCCGACGCGCGCCGGGTCCCAGCGCACCTCGGCGGCCTGGGCGGCGGCGCTCACGCTGGCGGCGACGACGCCAGGCACGCGGCGCAGCGCGGCCTCCACCGCATCCGCGCAGGCGGCGCAGTGCATGCCGGTGATGCGCAGCGTCGACGCCGCCGTCTCGGCCATCGCCTCAGCCCTTCATGCGCAGGTGCCGCCGACCAGGTCCTGCAGGGCCTGCGTGTCGAGGATGCGGACGTCGCGCTGGCGCACGTCGAGGACGTGCTCGTCGTGCAGGCGCGAGAAGCAGCGGCTGACCGTCTCGAGCTGCAGGCCGAGGTAGCTGCCGATCTCCTGGCGCGTCATCCGCAGCACGAAGGCCGACGGCGAGAAGCCCCGCGCCTTCAGCCGCAGGGCCAGGTTGACGAGGAACGCGGCGACACGCTCCTCCGCGCGCATGCCGCTGAGCAGCGTCATGACGCCGTGCTCGCGCACGATCTCGCGGCTCATGATGCGATGGAGCTGGCGTTGGAGCGCCGGGAGCGTGCGGGACAGCGACTCGAGGGCGTCCTGCGGGATGATGCAGACCTGCGAGCTCTCGAGGGCGATCGCGTCGCAGCGGTGCGTCTCGTCGTCGAAGCCGTCCAGGCCGAGGAGTTCGCCGCCCATCTGGAAGCCGGTGACCCGCTCGCGGCCGTCCACGCTGGTGGTGGCGGTCTTGAAGAAGCCGGCACGCACCGCGAAGATGCCGTGGAACGGGTCGCCGTCGCGGAACAGCGCCTCACCGCGCCGGATGCTGCGCCGGCTGGAGACGAGCTGGTCCAGCCGCTTCATCTCCTCGTCGCTGAAGCCATCGGGCAGGCACAGCTGGCGCAGGCCGCAGCTGGAGCAGCCGACCTGGTGGTGGCAGGCGGTGTCGACGGGAGGGATGGCAGTGGGCAGGGTGATCGTCATGGCGGGATCTGACTTGGCTCAACACGTCGATTGTTCGGACGTCGCCGCTCAACGAGCTTGCGCCAGATCAATGCAGCCCGATGCGCCGTCGCGAGGATCGTCCCCATGCACACGCTCCTCCTGCAAGAGCCGTCCGACCCCGCGCCGCCGCCGGCGCTGTTCGCCCGCTTCGACCGGATCGTGCCGCGCAACCTGGCGTTGCCGCCGGCGGAAACGTTCTCGCAAGCGCTTTCGCCGGACGCCTTCGGCGAGATGCTGGACGCGCGCGTGACACCCGGCGGACCGGGGCACGCGCTGGCGCTGCACATGCTGGTGCGCCTGCCGTGCACGCACTGCGCGGGCACCGGGCGTTCGATGGCAGCGGTGCTGCGCGAGATCGCCGTGCTGGCCGAGCGGCTCGGCACGCCGCAGCACATCGCGCGCGTCACCTTCCAGGCGGGGGACGGCATGACCGGCGGCGACCGGCGCGTGGCGGACGCGATGGAGGCCATCCGCCGGCGATTCCTTGCGGCGGATGCGCAAGTCTGCGTCGAGGCTTCGCGCATCGACCTGCCCACGGTGCGGGAGTGGCGTGCCGCGGGCAGCGCGCGCCTGCTCCTGACCGGCGCGCGGCCCGATCCGATCAGCGTCGGCCGGGCCGGCGAACTGCTGGCGGTCTCCGTCGCGATCGACTGCGCGCGTCCCGGCATGGACGTCGACGGAATGACGACGGACGTGCGCGCGCTGGCGCGTGCCGGGGTCGCGCGCATCGACCTCGGGACCCGCGCCTGCGTCGCGCCGGCAGGCGAGGCGGCGTGCCGCGACGCGTCGCGGCCGGTGTCACCGCGCGCCCGGCGCGGTGCCTTGCATGCCATGGCCGTGGATGCCCTGGCAGGCAACGGCTACCACCACGTGGCGGCTGGCCTGTTCGCGCGTGGCGACGATCCGCTCATGACCGCCTGGCGCCGCGGGCGGCTCCATCTGGAGGTCGACGGCCTGGCGCCGGCCGCCGCGGCGGGAACGCTGGCGGTCGGGCCCGGCACGTTCGGTCGCCTGGGCACGACGTTCCATCGCAATCGGTGCGGGACCGACCTTCATGCCGAGGCGGTCGAGCGCAGCGGCCTGTCGGTGGCGACCCGGGCCGCGTCGTCGCCCCAGGCGCGGGCCGCGCGGGCGGCGGTGGCCTCGCTGGTCTGCCACGGACGGCTGGATTTCGAGGCGATCGCACTGTCGCAACTCGTGGACGCGCGCCAGGTGCTCGCGCGGGCGCTGCGCGAACTCGAGACGATGGTCGCCGCGGGGCTGGTCGAACTCGACGACGAGGGCGTCGAGCTCACGCCGCACGGACGTCATCTGGTGGCCGTGGTGGCGGCGGCCTTCGAGCCGCGTGGACGGTAGCGGGCACCGCCCTCGTGGGGGCGCCGGCGCGCCCGCGGCCGCTCAGGCCTTCTTCACGTACGCGCTGCACCAGGCCTTGGCGCCCACCTGCTTGCCACCGAACAGCGCACAGGACGCGGAAGCGTCCGTCGGCTTGCCCTGGTACAGCTGGCAGCTGCCGCACGCCTGGCCCGCGGCATAGCGCGGGAACCGGGCCTTGTCGGCCTTCGTCGCGTCGGCCACGTAGCCCAGCGCGACAGCCTGCGGGTCCTTCGGATCGACGGGCGGCGCATCCGCGGCCCAGGCCGCATTGGCGCAGAGCGCGGCGGCGCCGGCGAGGGGGAGGATCTGGATGAAGGCACGGCGGGTGGTCATGTCGGGATCGCTTCTTTCAAGGGTCGGAAGCCGGCGGGATGGCGCGGCCTCGTCAAGATAGCCGAGGGTGCGCGCATCGGCATTGATCCTCGTCAGTCCTCGGGCGACGGACCGCCTTGCGGCAGCGCAAGCCGCGGCCGCGGTCGACTCCCCAGAATCCGCTCGTCACAACCCCCTCGGGAGCTTCTTCCATGACCTATCCGACCATCCTGATGTTCCTCGACGACGACGCCCGTGCCGAGGTTCGCAACCAGCAGGCGGTGAAATTCGCCCAGCGCCTGGGCAGCCACGTCGACGGACTCTCGTGCCACCGGCCGGTGCCCACCGGCGTCGGCGTGGCCGTGGCGATGGGGGGCTTCGCCGATCCCCTGACGGTGGAACTGGAGGCGGCGCAGCGCGAGGCCGTCGCGCGCGAGCAGCGCTTCCGCGCCTTGTGCGACCGCCTCGAGCTGGCGTCGTTCCAGACCGAGGTCGACGAGATCGAGGACGCGGACCGCGCGATCATCAAGCGCGCCGGGCTGCACGACCTGGTCGTCCTGGGCCAGCCCGATCCATCCGAGGACGGGGCGTCGCGTCGTCGCGAGGTGGTCGACGGCGTCGTCCTGCGCAGCCCGCGGCCCACGCTGCTGCTGCCGTACGCCGGACGCTTCGACGACTTCGGCAAGACCGTCCTGGTGGCCTGGGACGGCAGCCACGGCGCCGCGCGCGCGCTGGCCGATGCGCTGCCGCTGCTCAGGCGGGCGCAGACGGTGCACGTCGTCATGTTCGACACGCAGGCGGCATCGAGCGGCAGCATCGAGCAGTCGCCCGTCCAGGGCGTCGTGCAATGGCTCGCGCGGCATGGCATCCGCGCGGGCGGCCACGTGCGCTACCCCAGCGCGGACGTCGGCAACGCGCTGCTCTCGCACGCCGCCGATGTCGGCGCCGACCTGCTGGTGATGGGCTGCTGGGGCCACGGCCGCCTCGCCGAGCGGCTGCTGGGCGGTGCCACGCGCACCGTCATGGAGAGCATGACCGTCCCGGTGCTCATGTCGCACTAGCGCAGGTGTTGCGGCGACGCCGCGCCGTGCGCGCCATCTTGTCTCAGGACAAGGCGCGACGCGGGTGCGGGCGATGCAATGAGGGCTCCATCAACAAGCAAGAAGCTCTCATGTCACGCACCGTTCGACTCCTGATCGCCACCGCCGCCATCGCTCCCGTCATCGCCAGCGCCCAGACTCCCTTCGACACGGGCGACTGGATCGTCCGCGTGCGCGGTACCTACCTGCAGTCTGCGAACAAGGACAGCACCGGCCTGGACCTGTCTATCAACGACAAGGTGCTGCCCGAGCTGGACATCACGCGCTTCTTCACGCCGAACCTGGCCTCCGAGCTCGTGCTGACCTATCCGCAGAAGCAGACGATCTCGGCCGGCGGCACGCCCATCGGCTCCCTGAAGCACCTGCCGCCGGTGCTGACGCTGCAATATCACCTGACCGGCCTGCCGGTGCGTCCCTACGCCGGCGTCGGCGTGAACTGGACGCACTTCTCCGACGTCCACTTCGACGCCGCGACCACGCAGGCGCTGCAGCCGTCGATCAAGCAGAACAGCTTCGGCGCCGCGCTGCAGGCCGGCGTGGACATCCCGCTGTCCGGCGGCTGGCTCATCAACGCCGACGCGAAGTGGGTGCAGATCCGCACCGACGTCCGCTCCGCCGGCGCGAAGGTGGGCAGCTTCAAGGTCGATCCGTGGCTGCTGTCGCTCGGGGCGGGCTACCGCTTCTGACGCTTCGCCCGATCGCTGGAGGACGGCCATCGTCCTGCAGCGACGGTATGGGCCTTGCGCGGCGGCTCCTGCGGCCGCTCAGCGCATCGCATCCACGAGCACGGCCTGCATCAGCGCCAGCAATTGCGCTTCGCGGTCCGCCGGCGAGCCCTGCGCCGTCACGAGGGCCTGCAGCGGGCTGTGCTCGCCGCCGAGGTCGGCGAAGACGGGCACGCCTGCGGCCTGCTGCAGCGATGCCGCCCGCTCGGGCGGAAGCGGTATGAAATCGATGGCGTCGTAGAGGCTGCCGAGGAGGCGGGCGGCGATGTCCCGGCGTTGGGGAGCCAAGGCGAGGGCACCGGCGCCGATGTGGGACACGCGTGCGCCGAGCGACGTCGCGGCCCGCTCGAACAGCCGGGCGGAGGGCTTGTCATGGTGGTCCGCGGCGATGGCCACGTGGCGGCCCCTCAAGGGTGCCACCAGGCCCGCGGCCAGGGCCGCTCGCAGCCGCCCCGCGGTCTCGACCAATGCGCGGCCGGCGTCGTCCGGCGCGGACGTTGGCTTGGCTTGGGCGGGGCACATGGTGACGGCGCGGAAGCGGGACGAAGGACGAAGGAAGAAACCGATGTGACAGGTTAGGCGGCCGGCGGTGCGCCAGCTTGCGATCCGTCAAGCGCTGTCTCGTCGTGCGTGCTTTCGAAGTCCGTCACACCCCGTTCACACACCGTCACCCGACGACACGGCGCGTTGGCACGCGGCTGTCGCGAGCGCCTTATCGTGAGACATCCTTCCACCACCGCAGGACGACGACATGATCTCCGACACTGCCATCGCCAGCACCGCCTCTTCGCACCCGGCCTTGCCTGCCCAAGCAGGCTGCCGCGCAACGGTTCGTCAGCCGCGACCCGACGCGCAGCGGGAAGCCGCCCATGCGCAGCGGATCGCCGAACGCCTGGGGCTGGTGCAGGCCAGCGTCGAGGTCCAGCGTCGGGTCGTGCGCGCGGGCGACGTCGTCTACCAGGCCGGGCAGCGCTTCACGCACCTGTTCGTCGCCAGCACCGGCGCCTACAAGATCGTCAACCTGACGCGCGACGGCCGCGAGCAGATCGTGAGCGTCAAGTTCCGCGGCGACTGGCTCGGCCTGGACGGCATCGCCGACGCCGCGCACCAGTGCGACGCGGTGGCGCTGGACACCGGCGAGGTCTGGGCCATCCCCTACGCCGCGCTCGTGCAGGCCTGCGCGGTCCGCCCCGGGATGATGACGTCGTTCCACGAGGCGATGGGCCGCGAGCTCGCGCGCGACCGCAGCTCGCTGATGTCCGTCTGCACGCTGCCCGCGGACGCCCGGGTCGCGGACTTCCTGCACGACTGGGCTGGCGCGCTGGCCTGCCGCGGCCTGCGTACCGACCAGATCACGCTGCGCATGACGCGCGCGGAAATCGGCAACTACCTGGGCCTCACGCTGGAGACGGTCAGCCGCGCGCTGTCCCGCCTCGCGCGCGAGGGTCTGATCGCCTTCGCCGACAACGCGCGGCGCGAGATCGTGATTCCGGACTCCGGGGCGCTCGGCGCGTTCGTGCAGGACGCCCTGGCGCCGGCCACCGCGCTGCAGTGACGGATGGAGTTGCCATGAAACTGACCTTCCTCGGTGCCACCGGCACGGTGACCGGCTCGCGCTATCTCGTCGAGCACGGACGGCGCCGCGTGCTCGTCGACTGCGGCCTGTTCCAGGGACTGAAGCAGCTGCGGCTGCGCAACTGGGCACCGCTGCCCGTCGATCCGGCGTCCATCGACGCCGTCGTGCTGACGCACGCGCACATCGACCACAGCGGCTACCTGCCCCGGCTTGTGGAGCAGGGCTTTCGCGGAATGATCCATGCGACCCATGCCACGACGGAACTGTGCGGCCTGCTGCTGCCCGACTCCGGGCACCTGCAGGAGGAGGAGGCGGCCTACGCCAACCGCCACGGCACCAGCAAGCACCAGCCGGCGCTGCCGCTCTATACCGAGGCCCAGGCGCGGGCGACGCTGCCGCTGTTCCGGTCGCACCGCTTCGGCGAGATGGTGGAGGCGCTGCCGGGCCTGTTCGTGCGCTTTCGCGAGGCCGGCCACATCCTGGGCGCGGCCAGCGTGCACCTGCAGACGGAGGCCGGCAGCATCCTGTTTTCCGGCGACCTGGGACGCGGCGACGACCTGCTGATGAAGCCGCCCGCGCCGCCCGAGCCCGCCGACCTGGTGGTCGTCGAATCGACCTACGGCAACCGGCTGCACGAGCGGTCGAACCCGCTGACCGCGCTGGCAGAGGTCGTCAATCGCACGATCGCCCGCGGGGGCCACGTGATCGTGCCGGCGTTCGCGGTCGGCCGTGCGCAACTCCTGCTGCTGGCGCTGCGCCGGTTGAAAGACTCGCAGCAGATCCCCGACGTCCCCGTCTTCCTCGACAGCCCGATGGCCACCGATGCGACGGCGCTCTATCGCAGCCACCCCGGGCAGCACCGGCTGGACGAGGCCGGCTGCGCCGACCTGTGGCGGGGCGTGCGCTTCGTCAACAGCGTCGAGGAATCGCGCGGACTGGCCTCCCTGCGCTATCCGGCCGTCATCGTCTCGGCCAGCGGCATGGCCACCGGCGGGCGCGTCGTCCACCACATCGAGGCGTTCGCGCCGATGCCGGCCAACACGCTGCTGTTCGTGGGCTACCAGGCCATGGGCACGCGCGGAGCGGCGCTCGTGGGTGGCGCGAAGTCGGTGCGCATGCATGGGCGCTGGGTGCCGGTGCGAGCGGAGGTGGCGAGCCTGGAGGGCCTGTCGTCGCATGCCGACCGCGACGAGCTGCTGGCCTGGCTGGGTGCCTTGCCGACGCCGCCGCGCCATGTGTACGTGACGCACGGCGAACCGGAGTCCGCGGACTCGCTGCGCCAGGCCGTCGAGGAGCAGCTCAAGTGGCCTGCCAGCGTGCCCGAGTACCTGCAGAGCGTCGACCTGACGGCGATGGAGGAAGGGCGCGGGTCCGCCTCTTCCGAGTCAACGGCCAAGCTCGCGGGCATCGCCTGAGGCCGCCGCGCGACAGCGCCATTCGGCCGCCAGACGGATCGCGTCGACGGGGATGCTGGTATCGACCGCGATCGACAGCGGCCGTTCGGCGTCCGTGAGGGCTTCGCGTGTCCGCCACTGGCGCTCGAGCACCGTGAGGTCGGCGTCCGATGCGTCCGACCCGGCGGCGCTGCGCGCGGCGACCCGGCGCGCCAGCTCCGATGCGGGCGCCTCGCACACCAGGATGTTGAAGGAAGCCTGGAACTCGCGCGCGAGCCGCTCGAACGCGGCCCGCTGCGACCGTTGCAGGAAGGCGGCGTCGACCAGCACGTCAAGGCCCGCCGACAACCCGCGTCGTGCGCAGTCTGCCAGCCGGGCATAGGTGGCGGCGTTCGCCTCCGGGCCGTACAGCCCGTCGTCGGGCGCAGCCCGGTCGAGGCTGTCCAGGCCGCGCAAACGCTTGCGCTCTACATCGGAACGCACGCGCACGGCGCCCGTCGCGTCGACGAGGGCCGACGCCACGGTGGACTTGCCCGAACCGGCCACGCCGCACAGGATCGCCAGGCGCGGCCGGACGGACGCGGCGCCCATCCGGCGCGTGGCCAAGGCCAGATAGTCCGGCGCATCGCCGTCGTCGCGCGGCGCGAGCCGCTGGACGAGGCGGCGGATGCACGCGCGGCCCGTCTCGTAGAACCGCAGCACCGCCAGCCCGTCGTAGTCGCCGCTCGCCGCGAGATAGGCATCGAGGAAGCGATGCGCCAGGTCGGGGCGGCCGCGGGCTTCGAGGTCCATCGTCGCGAAGCCGGCGTCGTCCATGACGTCGATGCGGCGCAGTGCCGCGTCGAACTCGATGCAGTCGAAGGCCGTCACCTCGGTGCCGAGGTCGACCGTGTTGGCCAGGTGCAGGTCGCCATGGACGTCGCGCACCGCACCCTGGGCGCGCCGCGCCCGGAACGCCGGCGCGAGGCGGGCCCGGCTGCCTTGCAGCCAGCGGGTGGCCTCGCCATGCCATTCGGGGGACTCGAACGCGGCCAGCTGGGCCAGCACCCGCGCCAGCGGTGCGGTCGCTTCTTCGACGGCGTCGCCGACGTCGGGGACGCGCTCGGCTGCAGCGTGGAAACGCGCGATGCGATTTGCCAGCCGCTCGACGGTTCGTGCATCCAGGGTGCCGGTCGCGAGGCGGCGGGACAGCAGGGCCTCCTCGGGGAACCGACGCATGCAGAGCAGCGCGTCGATCGGCTGGCCCGCACCGCTGAACCGTGGCGCGTCGGCGGTGCCCCGGACGAGGACGACCCGGCGGTACAGCGACGGCGCGAGTCGGCGATTCAGGGCCAGTTCGTCCTCGCATGCCACCCGGCGGGCCGCGCATGTGGAGAAGTCCACGAACGGCAGGCGAACCGGCTTCTTCAGCTTGATCGCGAGCCGCCCGGCGAGCAGGACCCAGGACAGGTGCGTCTCGTGGAGCGCGACCGCGCGGCCGCCGCGCGCCAGGCGGCGGCGCAGGGCCTCGAGCAGGGCAGGCCGGGCGGGTGCCGCGCCGATCAATGCGTCGTGAAGCACGCGACCTCGAGCCCGGACAGGAGCGTGCGGGTGCAGCCACCGAAGGCGCGCTCCGACCAGCGCGGCCGTCCCCAGGCGCCCATCACCACCAGGTCGGCGCCGATGCGGCGGATCTCCTCGAGCAGGATGTCGCCCGCGTCGTCGCTGCTCTGGATGAAGCGCGCGGACGCCGTGACGCCGTCCCGCTGCAGGCGCGCGCCCATCCGTTCAACGTCGTCGCGGGCCGGCGCGTGCAGCACGTCGTCGAACGGCGAATCGACATGCAGCAGCGTCACCTGGTCGGCCGCCGTCAACAGCGGCAAGGCGGCGGCCAGCGCGCGTGCGCAGGGCCGCTCGGGCTTCCAGGCGATGGCGACGTGCCGGCCGACGGTGCCCGCGCGCGACGAGTCGGGCAGCACGATGGCCGGCGATGCGAGGTCGAGCAGGGCCTGATCGAAGTCGCGTTGCGTCCAGTTCAGGACGGGCGCGTCCGCGGCCGGCCTCGGCAGCACGACGAGGTCGGCGAACAGGCTGTGCCTGGCCAGCGCGGCGGCGGCGTCGCGGTCATCGATGGCCGCTTCGTGCGAGCGCAGGTGCTGGCGTGCGGCCTGCTCGCCGAAGGCGTTCGCGAGGGACTCCGCGCGGCGTCGTGCGCCCGCCAGCGCCGCGTTCAGCTCGGCGCGCGGGAGCAGGCCGGCGCCCAGGCTGGTCTCGAACAGCGCGTTGCCGGTCGCCGCCAGGCCGACCAGGTGGCTGCCATGCGACCGCGCCAATCCCGCAGCGACGTCCGTGCTGGTGGCCGCGGTCGGGCCGCCGTCCAGGTGGAGCGTGATGGTTCCGAAGGTCATGGCGTTCACTCCCGTTCAAGGATGCGTCTCGCCCTCGCGTTGGCGACCGGCGACCAGCGTCTCGGTCAGCGCCTGCGTCTGGAGCGTCAATGCCGCGACGAGGTCGTCGAAGCTCAGCAGCCCGACGAGCCATCCGGCCTCGGACACCACCGGCAGCCGGCGTACGCCATGCTCGCGCATCATCGACAGCGCGGCCCCCAGCGAGTCGTCTTCGCGCGCGATTGCGACGTCCCGGGCCATCACGTCGGCCACGGTCAGCACGCGGGGATCGATGCCGACGGCCACGACGGACACGACGATGTCGCGATCCGTGAGGATGCCCACGGGTACCTCGCCGTCGCCGTTGTTCTGGACGACCACGACGCAGCCGACATGTTCGCGCCGCATGCATGCGGCGGCCTCGGGCAGGGGCGTGGCCGGCCGCACGATCGTGAGGATGCGCGTGCACAACGCGCCCACGCCGAGCGGATCGGCATGCGGGCGCGC
>Ga0209258_100964_pt1 | contig 13630 bp, 9 predicted proteins | sample Araplaol_mTSA_r2_FD_184281 | JGI IMG/M metagenome (GOLD analysis project Ga0209258, IMG submission 184281) | Arabidopsis root microbial communities from North Carolina, USA - plate scrape CL_Col_mTSA_r2 (SPAdes) (version 2) | ecosystem: Host-associated > Plants > Roots > Endosphere | place: USA...
TTCGTGGAGACGACCGGCGGCGAGTCCGGCGCCAACATCCGCGTGCGCGGCTTCCCCGAGGACGGCGATTCGCCGTACGCGACGATCCAGATGAACGGCTCGCCGATCTTCGCGGCACCGTCGCTGTCCTTCCTCGAGGGCTCGTCGCTGTTCCGCATCGACGACACCATCGAGCGCGTGGAAGTGCTGCGTGGCGGCACGAGCCCGATCTACGGCTCGGGCCAGCCCGGCGTGTCGGTCAACTTCGTGCAGAGAAAGGGCAACGACGCCGCCGAGGGCGACCTCCGCCTGACCGCGGGCTCGGGCAACCTGCGGCGCCTGGACGGCTACTGGTCGGGCCCGATCGCCGGCAACTGGTACGCCACGGTCGGCGGCTTCTACGGCACCAGCGACGGCCTGCGCGACACCCAGTTCCCGTCCAACCGCGGCGGCCAGCTCAGCGCGCTCGTCACGCACAAGCTCGACGGCGGCGGCGAGCTGGACCTGTACGCGCGCTCGATGAACGTCAGCAGCGCCTGGTACACCGACGTGCCGCTGACCGGCAGCGCCGACGGCAAGCACGTCTCGGCCTTTCCCGGCGTGAACCCGCGCACGTTCACGTGGTACGACGACGAGACCCGTTACGCAACGATCGAGACCTCGCCCGGCGCGACGCCGGGCACGTTCCAGATCGACATGGGGCGCGGCCGCGGCCCCAGCCTCAGCACCTTCGGCGCGACGCTGGACCAGAAGATCGGCAGCTGGAGCCTGAACAGCAAGAACGGCTACACGTCCGGCACGGTGCCGACCTACGGCCTGGTCAACGGCGGGGTGCCCACCACGCTGGCGGCCTACATCGCGAGCCAGGTGGCCGCGGCCAACGGCGACCCGGGCGTGGTCGCCGCCGCCGGCGCCCCGGCCTCCGGCGGCAGCGCGAGCTATGCCGGCAACGGCGCGGCGATCGCCGACACCTCGATGAGGGTGGCGCAGGTCATGCCCTGGTCGGTCGACAAGCGCATCCAGTCGTTCACCGACGAGACGCACGTCAGCGGCGAATTGTTCAAGGGCAACACGCTGACCGTCGGCGCGTACTTCGCCGACTATTCCTCGCACGACCTCTGGTACCTTGGCAACCAGGAACTGGTCACGCTCGACGCGCGGCCCCGCCTCGTCGACGTGAAGCTGGACAACGGCGTGCTGGCGTCGAACCACGGCATGACCTCGTCGGCCTTCAACTTCGACCTCGATGCCGACTGGAACGGCCGCAACACGGCGGGCTACGTCGCCGACGAATGGAAGCTGACGGATGCGTTGCGCGTCGACGCGGGCACGCGCTTCGAGACGGAGCGCCTCGACGGCACGTCGCGCAACCTGTCCACCGGGGACCTCGACGGCAATCCGCTGACGCTGTACGACAACAACCTCGCATATTTCAACGGCGGCCACACCGTCTACCACTGGACGGGCCATGCCACGTCCTGGACGCTGGGAGCGAACTACGACCTGAGCAAGCAGTTCAGCACCTTCGTGCGCCTGAACAGCGGCGCTCACCTGCCGATGTTCGACGACGTGCGCAACGGCCTGCACGGCAGCGGCATCGAGCGCATCTCGCAGGCGGAACTGGGCTTCAACGCGGTGACGTCGCTGTACACGGCCTACCTGTCGATCTACACCAACAAGCTGAAGAACTCGCAGTTCCAGCAGTTCCAGGTCGGCACCGGCAGCTCGAGCTTCAGCGCCACGACGGAGTCGACGGGCCTGGAGTTCGAGGTGAACGTGCGGCCGGTGCGCAACTTCGACATCGCGTTCTCGGGCGATTTCGCGCGCGGCCGCTACGTCGACTCGGGCAACCTGAGCAGCAACGACGTGCAGCGCGTGCCCAAGGTGGAGCTGCGCCTGACGCCGTCGTGGCGCATCCCGACCGACTTCGGCTCATTCCGCCTGTTCGGCACGTGGACGCACGTCGGCCAGCGTTACAGCGATCCGCAGAACCTGCAGCCGCTGCCCGCGTACGACACGCTGGACCTCGGCGCGTCCGCCAGCCTGGCCAACGGCGTCGACCTGCGGCTGGCGGTCAACAACGCCACCGACACGCTGGGCCTGACCGAGGGCAACCCGCGCGTCTCGGGCTCGGGCCAGGGCAGCAGCGGCGCCATCATGGGCCGGCCGCTGTTCGGGCGGAACTACATGGTGTCGGTCGGCTATTCGTTCTGAAGACCAAGGAGAGGCGCCATGTCCGTCGCTCCCTACAGCCCTTTCGTCGACGGCTCGCCGCTGGTGACGGCGCACTTCGACGTGCTCGTCGAGGCCGACGGCCGTGTGCTGGACGTGCAGCTCTCGCGCCCGAGCGGTCTCGAAGCCGAGAACGTCGTGCTCGACGGGGCGCTGATGCAGGCGCTGCGACGCCTGCACTTCCGACCCGCCGACGATGGCGGCCGTCCGCGCCGCGGCTGGGGGACGATCGAATGTGTCCTGCGGCTCAGCGTGCCGGGCGTGTCGCCCAGCACGCGCGGGCCGCTCCGCAGGGTGCACGGATAGCGGGCGCCCGGGCCGTCTTCTCCCAGGCGCATGGGTTGGCGCTCCGCGGCCGCGAGGTTGCGGGGCGCCTTTTTCATGGCCCGACGCGCCGTGCGGCCGCCCGAAGCCGGGGGCGCGCCATCCCGTGTTCGCGGTATCGCCCGGCCAGGGGCCTCGCGTCGTCGCCGTGCGCGAGCCGCGTCATACCCGAAGCTGTATCCCGTCGGCCCAAATCTCCATCCATCGACGGACGTCGTCTGGCTACGCTTCGCTGCCGCTGCGGGAACCCGAAATTCCCGCGCGGCGGACGCAAGTCCTCGAAGCTGGCTTGACAGGCATCCGGATCGATCGCCGCGCAGCGACTCGAGCGCGGCGCGGCTTTCGGTCCCCACATCAACACAAGACCCGAAAGATCGACATGACGAGACAACGCACCCTGTTCCTGAAGGCGCTCCAACTCCTCGGCTTCCTGCTCGCGGCGTTCTGCACGCGCGCGCAGGCCGGCCCCTGCGACCTCTATGCCAATGGCGGCACGCCCTGCGTGGCCGCGCACAGCACGACGCGCGCGCTGTTCGGCGGCTACGCCGGCCGCCTCTATCGCGTGCAGCGGCAATCCGACGGCGCGTCCGCGGACATCGCGACACTCACCGCCGGCGGCTATGCCAACGCCGCGCAGCAGGACGCCTTCTGCGCCGGCACGACCTGCATCATCACCGTCCTGTACGACCAGACCGCGCGCCACAACGACCTCACCATCGAGGGCAGCGGCGGCGCTGCGCCGTTCGACTACGGCTCGAAGGCGAACGCACTGCCCATCGTGGCCAACGGCCATCCGGTCTATGGCCTGTACATCTCCGCGCGCAACGGGTACCGCAACAACGCCACGAACGGCGTGGCGTTCGGCGCCAATCCCGAGGGCATGTACATGGTGGCCAGCGGCACGCACGTCAACGACGGCTGCTGCTTCGACTACGGCAACGCCGAGACGAGCACCAACGACACCGGCAATGGCCACATGGACGCGGTCAACCTCAGCACCACGTGCTATTTCTCGCCGTGCACCGGCTCCGGCCCGTGGGTGGAGGCCGACCTCGAGAACGGCCTGTTCATGGGCAACAGCTCGAACACGAACAACCTGCCGGTCAGCGCCAACTTCGTCACCGCGATGCTCAAGAACGACGCACGCACGCGGTTCGCGCTGCGCTCGGGCAACGCCCAGTCGGGCGGCCTGACGACGCAGTACGCCGGCACGCTGCCCACGCGTGGCGACTACATCCCGATGAGCCTGGAAGGCGCGATCGTGCTGGGCACCGGCGGCGACAACAGCAACTGGAGCGTCGGCTCGTTCTTCGAGGGCGTGATGGTCGCGGGCTACCCCTCCGACGCCACCGAGGCCGCCGTGCAGGCCGACATCGTGGCCGCCGGCTACGGTGGCGACAGCCGCGGCGGCGAGATCAACACCGTGACCGGCCCCGGCATGAAGTGCATGGACGTGGCCGGCGACGACAACGGCGTCAATGGCACCAACGTCCAGCTGTGGGACTGCCAGACGTTCTCGGCCGACCAGCATTGGCAATACAACCTGGCCGACAACACCTTCCGCTCGCTCGGCCGCTGCCTCGACATCAAGGGCAACGGCACCGCCGCCGGCACCGGGGTCGAGCTGTGGGACTGCAACGGCGTCGGCGGCCAGAAGTGGATCCCGCGCGCGGACGGCTCCGTCTTCAACCCGCAGTCGGGCCGCTGCCTCGATACCCCCAATGGGATCGCCAGCAACGGCAACGTGCTGCGCATCTGGGATTGCAACGGCGCCGTCGCGCAGCAGTGGAAGCTCAATGGCGTGGCCACGGTGGCGGGCGCGGTGGGCGTCACGTTCTTCCAGGACATCGACTTCGGCGGCAGCTACAGCGCGCCCAAGGGCAAGGGCGACTACCCGTCGCTGCCGGTCGACATTCCCAACGACTGGGTCAGCTCGCTCAAGATCCCCGCGGGCTGGACGGTCGATGCCTACACCGACGGCAACTTCGGCGGCAGCAGGTGCACGTTCACGAGCGACACTCCGTGGGTGGGCAGCGCCTGCAACGACACGTTCTCGTCGTTCCGCATCCGTTGAACGGCGTGGCGGGGGCGGGGCCGGGACCGCGGCGCGGCCCCCGCCGCCGGTACGAGTCGAGATCTCCCGACGTGCCTGCAGGGAGGGTTCCCCTCGCCGGACCACCGCTCATCAGGCACGATGGTCCCCAAGCTCGATCCGGCCGTCACCGTGCGGTATCCCTGACTCCGAGCCGGTACGAAACGCCCCATGCGCGAGCTGCTGGGCCGTGCGGCGGCCGGGAATGTGCCTCCACATGAAGCGATTGAAGCAGCTCCGTTCGATGCCCCGCCTGCCGCGCTACTGGCCGATCGTCGCCGTCTTCGTCGCCATGACGATGATGCAGGCGTCGGTCACCGCCTTCAGCATCCAGCTGCTGTCGACGGTGCGCGCCTATGTCGGCGGCGAGAGCCTGTACTCGAAGGCGCAGAAGGACGCGCAGATCTACCTGCTCGACTACGCCGACAAGCACCAGGAGGCCGACTACGTGCGCTTCACGGCGGCGCTGGCATTCCCGCTCGGCGACCGCGCCGCGCGCGAGGCGTTGCAGCGGCCCGACCCCGACATCGCCGCCGCCCGCCGCGGCTTCCTCGACGGCGGCAACCATCCCGACGACATCGACGGGCTGATCCTCATGTTCCGCTGGTTCCAGCACCTGCCGTTCATGTCGCGCACGATCGCGACCTGGACGGAGGGCGATCGCACGATCGAGGAATTGCGCGTGCTGGTCGATCGCGCGCACGAGCGCATCCTTGCGGGCGACGCCGGCTCGGCGGACGTCGCGGAGATGTTCCTGCGCTCGCGCGAGCTCAACGAGCGGCTGACCATCCTGACCAGCCGGTTCTCCGCCGAGCTCGGCGAGGCGTCGCGCTCGACGCAGCGCCTGCTGCTGGCGCTGAACGGCTGCATCGCCGCGCTGCTGACGATCACGGGCCTGCTGTTCGTGCGCCGCAGCATCCGGATGCAGGCCGTGTCCGACCTGCGCATGGAGCGCCTGATCCACGCAGTCAGCGAAGGCGTGGTGACCGTCGACGAGCAGCGCCGGATCGTCCTGTTCAACGAGGCCGCCGAGGCCATGTTCGGCCTGTCGTCTGCCGAGGCGCTGGGCTGTTCGATCGACCGCTTCGTCGCCGCGCTGGACATCACCGAAGCCCCCGTGTCCGCGCCGGCCGCCGCCGCGACCGCCGCTGGCGCTTTGCAGGCGCTGACCGGCCACCGGCGCGACGGTCGCGCGTTCCCGATCGAAGTTTCGCTGTCGCGCCTGCAGACGGAGCAGGGCGTGCTCACGACCATCGTGCTGCGCGACATCACGGCGCGCATCCTGGCCGACGCGGAGCGGCGCACCCACGAGGCGCTGGAGGCGTCGAACAAGGCCAAGACGGAGTTCCTCTCGCGCATGAGCCATGAGCTGCGCACGCCGCTGAACGCCGTGATCGGCTTCTCCAAGCTGCTACGGCTGGACACCGTCAAGCCGCTGTCGGCCGAACAGCTCGAGCGCGTGCAGCACGTGGAGAACGCCGGCTCGCACCTGCTGGCGCTCGTCAACGACGTCCTCGACCTGTCGCGGATCGAGTCGGGCGAGATGTCGGTGTCGTCGCAGGCCGTGCAGCTGCCGCGCGTGATCGAGGAGGCCGCCACGATGGTGTCGCCCCTCGTGACCAAGGCGGGCGTCGAGGTCTTCGTGGCGTCCGACTGCCCGCTCGCCGGCATCGGCCTGGGCGCGACGCCGACGGGCGACGCCTGGGTCAACGCCGATCCGGTGCGGCTGCGCCAGGTGCTCGTCAACCTCCTGAGCAACGCCGTCAAGTACAACCGGCCGGGCGGCCGCGTCGCGCTCACGTGGCGTCGCACGGACGACGAGTGCGAGATCCTCGTCACCGATACCGGCCAGGGCATCCCGGCCGACCAGCTGGCCGATCTGTTCCAGCCGTTCAACCGGCTCGGCGCCGAATCGTCGGCGATCGAAGGCACCGGCATCGGGCTCGTGCTGTCGCGCCAGCTCGCGGAAATGATGGGCGGCACGCTGACCATCTCCAGCACCTTCGGCGTGGGCACCTGCGCGAGCCTGAAGCTGGGCATCGCCAGTCCCCCGGCCGCCAAGCCCGATTCCGCGCGTCTGGGCCGCTGCGATGCGCCTGCCACGCCGTCGCTGACCGTGCTCTATGCGGAGGACGACGAGGTCAACGCGGAGCTGGTGCGCCAGCTCGTGACGATGCGGCGCGGGGTGTCGCTGCGCGTGGCCACCAGCGGGGCGATGGCGCTGGAGAGCGCGCGTTCCGATCCGCCGGACCTGATGCTCGTCGACATGAATCTCGGCGACATGACCGGCATCGAGCTCGCGCGCGAGCTGCGCCGCGACCGCGCGACGCGCGAGGTATGCCTGGTGGCGCTGTCGGCCGACGCGCTGCCCGAGCAGATCCGCGCCGCGATGGCCTGCGGCTTCGAGAGCTACCTCACCAAGCCGATCAACTTCGACGAGGTGCTGGCCGTCTTCGACGCGCACAGCCAGGAGGCGTGCGCCTGATCTCTTGCTGATGGCCGCCATGAGGCGTGTCAAGGCCGCGGGATGTAATGGTTTGAAAGATGGAGAAATGACGACTTGTTCACGATTTTGCCCACGGGCAGCATCGAGGCCTGTGGTCATCAACCAAGAGGAGAACCATGTCGAACGCATTCCGCCGCACCGGCGATCTGAAGAGCATCGGTAGCTATCCGGTCTGGCTCCAGCGAGTCGTCCACGAGACGTCGCCGCACAAGCGCCGTGTCGTCGATCACGAGCTGTTCGCGCTGATGCGCGACGCGCGCCTGCCGCTGCCGGCGATGCAGCGCTTCATGCTGGGCATCTGGCCCACCATCGAGCAGTTCCCTCGTTTCATGGCAATGAACCTGAAGAAGGCGGCTTACGGCGACAGCGTCGGCACCGACATGGCGCGCCGCTACCTGATCCAGAACATCCGCGTCGAACAGAAGCACGCGGAGCACTGGGCGAACTGGGCGAACGCGGCGGGCCTGACGCTCGGCGACCTGCGCTCCGGCTCGGACATCGAGGAGATGCAGTCGCTCGCGCACTGGTGCTGGTACGTGTGCGATCGCGCCGAGCTGGCCGTCGCGGTCGCCGCCACCAACTACGCCGTCGAAGGCGCCACCGGCGAGTGGTCGTGCGTGGTGTGCTCGCAGGACACGTACGCGCAGTCGCTGCCCGACGAGATCCGCTCGCCGGCGATGCGCTGGCTCAAGGTGCACGCCGAATACGACGACACGCACCCGTGGGAGGCGCTGGACATCGTCGCCACGCTGCTGGGTCACGCCCCCAGCGCGCACGAGGTCGCGCAGGTGCGCCAGGCGATCCGCACGAGCTACCGCTACATGGAGCTTTCGCTGGACAGCGCCATGATGGCGTCCATCCATGGCACGTTCGACGAGACGGCGTCCAATTCGTCGACGCTGGGCCTGGACGCGTTGAACGTCGCCTGAGGGCGCGACGCCCGGCCTGCGGTCACCCGGCGACCGCGCCGGTGATCGTCATCGCGAAGGTGCCCAGGCTCGCGGCCGTCACCCGGACCGGCTGCAGCAGCGCGAGTTCGTCGCGTGGGCTGTCCATGAAACGCAGGGTGCCGGTCGCGGCATGCGTCGGCCCCTGCACGCGGTCCTGAACCGTGCAGCGTGTCAGTGTCGGCCTGCCGCGGTCCGGCGCGCCTAGCAGCGAGGCCGACGGGATCAGGCCGTAGCTCGGCGCCGCCAGGAAACCGATGGGCGCGGCGGCCTCGCCCGTCAGCGCGAGCTCGGCCTCGGCAATCCGGCGATCCTTGACCGCCAGGCTCGCACCGAAGCGGCGGCCCGCGCGCGCGGGCGCGGCGGCAGGGTGCTCCAGGTCGTAGCTGCGCGTGAGCCACACGCTGCCGGACTTCTTCGGCCACCCCTGCAGCCAGCCGCGCGCCATCGACAGGTCCTGGTCGACGTAGATGAACGGGCAGTAGAAGCAGCGCGCGCCGTCGCGCTCGGCCTCGACCAGCGCGAGGAACTCGCGGTACTGCGAATAAGCCGGATCCAGCAACTCGCTGCCATCGGTGGTCGCCTGCCACTCGCAGAAGTGCGCGGCGGCGGCGCCGGTGGCGCTGCCGAAGCCCTCGGGCAGCAGCGACTGCGCCGCGGCGCGATCCACGTCGAATGCCAGCGACAGCAGTTGTCCCGCGTAGTGCCAGGGCGGCGCGGGGATGAGCGCCGACCGGCCCGACGGGGTGTAGGGCGGGGTGAAACCTGAAAGCATGGAACGTCCTCGGGAAGTGGTGTGACGCGGCCCATGCTATTGCGGGATGGCGGGAAAATCTTGCCTTTCCATGCTGCTGAATAGGCGAGTCGAGGCATGGGGAATATGATTCTGGCGGATGAAAGGAATGCCCATGCCTCACGACATCGACGCCCACGATTCCCGCATCCTCGCCGCGCTGCAACGCAACGGCCGCCTGACGGTGGCCGAGCTTTCGGAGAAGGTGCACCTGTCCACGTCGCCCACCTGGCGCCGCGTCAAGCGGCTGGAGGACGAGGGGGTCATCGTCGGCTACGAGGCCAAGCTCGATCGCCGGGCGCTCGGCTGGGGCGTGCTCGCGTTCGTGATGGTGTCCATCGGCGACCACGGCGAGGCGGAGGCGAACGCCTTCGAGCGCGCCGTGGCCGACCTGCCCGAGATCGTGGCGTGCTGGAGCATCGCGGGCAGTTCCGACTTCCTGCTGCAGGTGGTCAAGCAGGACCTGGACACCTACGCCGACTTCGCGATGACCACGGTGCGCCGCCTGCCCGGCATCAAGGCGATGCAGACGATCCTCACGCTCAAGGAGGTCAAGTCGCCGGCGCCGTGGCCGGTGCCGGTGGCGGGCGGGGCGGGCTAGCGGGGATTGGGCAAGGCCGCGCCAAGGAAAGCGCGGAGCGCTATCATTTTTGCCGATTGATAGCCATTGCTGTCGCGCACGCCGTTTGCCATTCGGTGCACCGACACCCCCGCGCCCGTCGCTCCCGCCCCCGCGCAGCGATGACGGTTCCACGATGGGGCCGGAGACGACATGACCCAAGAATCGCGACAACCTCTACGTGCCTCGACCGGCGTCCACGGCCTGGACGACGTGCTCCATGGCGGCCTGATCGCCGATCGCCTCTACCTGGTCGACGGCAACCCCGGCGCCGGCAAGACGACGCTGGCGCAGCAGTTCCTGCTGGAAGGCCGGCGTCGCGGCGAACCCACGATGTACGTGACGCTGTCGGAGACGGCGGAGGAACTGCGCGACGGCGCGGCGTCGCATGGCTGGTCGCTGGACGGCATCCAGATCATCGAGCTGCATGCGGAGGAGGGCAACGCCGGCGCCGACAACGAGTTGACGATGTTCCATCCGGCCGAAGTGGAGCTGAGCCAGACCACGCGCCAGGTCCTGGCCGCCGTGGAACGGCACGCGCCCAAGCGCATGGTGTTCGATTCGCTCTCCGAGCTGCGGCTGCTGGCGCAGAGTTCGTTGCGCTACCGGCGCCAGATCCTGGTGCTCAAGCAGTTCTTCTCGGGCCGCGCCTGCACGACGCTGTTCCTCGACGACCGCACGGCCGACGGCTCGGACCTGCAACTGCAAAGCATCGCGCACGGCGTGATCTCGCTGGAGCACCATGCACCGGTCTACGGACGCGCCCTGCGCCACCTGCGCGTCGTCAAGTTCCGCGGCAGCGATTTCCGCACGGGCTTCCACCACCTGCGGCTGCTGCGGGGCGGCCTGGAGGTCTACCCGCGCCTGACGGCGTCCGACCACGGCCGCGATTTCGAGGTCACGCAGTTGACCAGCGGCATCGAGTCGCTGGACAGCATGCTGGGCGGCGGCATCGACATCGGCACCAGCACGTTGATCGTCGGCCCCGCGGGCTCGGGCAAGTCGACGATCGCGCTGCAGTACGCGATCGCCGCGACGCAACGCGGCGAGCGCGCCGTGGTGTTCACGTTCGACGAGTCGCGCCAGAACATCGCCTCGCGCCTGCAGGGCATGGGCATGTCCGTGGAGGACGGGGAGCACGCCCTAAGGATCTGCCAGGTCGACCCCGCCGAGATCTCGCCCGGCGAATTCGCTCACCGGGTCCGCCGCGCCGTGGAAGTGGATCGCGCGCGCGTCGTGGTGATCGACAGCCTGAACGGCTATGTCAACGCGATGGTCGATGGCCATTACCTGACCGCGCAGTTGCACGAGCTGCTGTCGTACGCCGGCAACCACGGCGTGTCGACTTTCGTGATCGCCGCCCAGACGGGCATGCTCGCGGGCCAGATGGGCGCACCGGGCGACGCCAGCTATCTCGCCGACACGGTCATCTACACCCGCTTCTTCGAGCACGCGGGCGAGGTGCGCAAGGCGATCTCTGTGCTGAAGAAGCGCAGCGGCCCGCATGAGCACACGATCCGCGAACTGCGCTTCGACGGCAAGGGGATGCGCCTGAGCGAACCACTGCGCCAGTTCCGCGGCATCCTCACGGGCGTTCCCACGGAGACACCGGGTTCCGAGCCGCCTTCCGGCACCGCGTCGCGAGCCAATTCGTGATGGACACGTTGACGACGCCCAGCGGCGCCGAGCTTCGCGTCCTGATGGCGCCGGCCACTCGGCGCGATGGCGAGGCCACCGTGCAGGCGCTGGCGCCGCTGGGCGTTCAGGTGATCGTCACCGCGGGGCTGGACAGCATCGCGGAGCACGCCGGCGCCGGCGGCGTGGGCGCGATCGTCCTGACGGACCTGGCGCTGGCGGATCCGGGCCTCGATCGCCTTGCGCGCGCGCTCGAAGCGCAGCCCCGTTGGTCGGACGTGCCGATCGTGCTGGCGATGCGCGGCGATTCGTCCTCGGCCGTCACCTCCCTGCACGTGCGCCTGAGCAACGTGACGGTGATCGACCGCCCGGCCTCGATCCGTACGCTCGCCAACGCGATCCAGGCCGCCCTGCGCGCGCGACGGCGGCAGTATGAGCTGCGCGACCACATCGTCGCGCTCGAGCGCGCCGAGCAGGCGCTGCGCGACGCGGACCGGCGCAAGGACCAGTTCCTCGCGACCCTCGCGCACGAACTGCGCAACCCGCTGGCACCCATTCGCAACGCGGCCTACCTGCTGGCCAACGTCATGCTGACGCCCGAGCACGTGGCCGAGTGCGCGGCGATGATCGCCCGCCAGTCGCGCTCGATGGCGATGCTGCTGGACGACCTGCTGGATGTCGCGCGCATCACCAATGGCAAGCTGGAGCTGAAGTTCATCGACGTCACGCTCGCGACGATCGTCGACAGCGCCGTCGAGGCGGTCAAGCCGCTGGTGGACGCGCGCCGGCATCGCTTCGTGACGTCGGTCGCCGATCCGCGCGCCGTGGTGAGCGCGGACCCGCTGCGGCTGTCCCAGGTGCTGACCAACGTGCTGACCAACGCGGCCAAGTACACCGATCCGGGCGGCAACATCGAGCTCTCCGTGCGGGTGGCGGGCGACGTGGCGGAATTCGTCATCCGCGACGACGGCGTCGGCATCGACCGTGCGCTGCTGCCCCACCTGTTCGAGATGTTCAACCAGGCGGCGGACACGCTCGATCGCTCGCAGGGCGGCCTGGGCATCGGCCTGTCGCTGGCGCGCTCGCTGATCGAGATGCACGGCGGCGAGATCAGCGCCTCGAGCGAAGGCAAGGGCAAGGGCGCGGCGTTCCGGCTGACGCTGCCCGTCGTCGACGGGGGCCGGCACGACGCACCGGCGCGGCTGGCGGCCATCGCGAGCGCGCCGTCGGGCGTCGGTGCGCAGGCGCGCGTCCTCGTCGCGGACGACAACGTCGATGCCGCGGCCTCCGTCGCGATGATGCTGGAGCTCGACGGCTACGACGTCGAGATTGCGCACGACGGCCGCCAGGCGATCGCGCGCGCCGACGCCGCGCCGCCGGCAGCGATGGTGGTGGACATCGGCATGCCCGGGGCCGACGGCTACGAGGTGGCGCGCCATGTGCGCGGCCACGCATGGGGACGTGACATGCTGCTGGTCGCCACCACCGGATGGGGCCAGCCGGAAGACAAGCAGCGCGCGCTCGAGGCCGGGTTCGACGCGCACTTCACGAAGCCGGTCTATCCGGAGCACCTGCGCGAGCTGCTCGCCGCGCGGCTCACGCGCGGGGCGGCGTGACCGGGCGCGAGTCGCGGCCATGGCTTGGTGGCGCCGGGGCCGCCGCGTCCGGGCCTGTCCAGCCTCTTCGAGAAGCGGAACCATCCATGTCCTTTCCCCTGTCTTCCAGCGAGATGTCGCCCCCGGTGGTTGCCGCGTTCGTGCGCGACGGCGTGCGCTACGAGCAGGACGTCGAGCGCCAGCGGCGCGGCGACGCCTTGCGCGGGGGCTGGCTCGTCGCGCGCGATGCCGCCAGCGGCCGCAAGCTGTGGGAGGCCGAGGTCTACGCGAACCCGTGCGATCCCGCGTCGCCGGCCGGCAGCCCGGCGATCTGGTTCGCGCGCATGGCGTTCGCCGGCGCTGCCGATGCGGTCGTCATCGAGAACACGTCGGGCGGCCGCTACGAGGTCGACCTGCGCACGCACGCGGTGCGGCAGACAGCCGGGCCGTCGACGCGCGCCACCGGGATCGGGCCGGACAATCGCCCGGTCTTCGACTAGTCGCGCGAGCCTGTATCGATCGACAGCGGTATGGCGCGGAGCGGCCCGGGCCAAGGGCTGGCGGGCGGACATCGATGGAGCGTCCGCCCGGCCGGGTGGCCGCTGAGCGAGGCGCCGGCGTACACTGGCCGAATGGACAGCCCGGACGATTTCGCCGACGGCGCGCCGGTCGGGCGCGACGGTCCGGCCGCGCCCACGGTGCGGCGGACGTCCAGCGCGTTCGGCACGCCGGGCATCGATTCCACCGTGCGGCGGCACGACCTCAACGACGTCTTCATCCGCCACCAGGACGCCACCTTCATGATGCGCGCCGCGGGCGGCGACATGCACGGCGCCGGCATCGACGATGGCGACACCTTGCTGGTCGACCGCGCGCTCACCGCACAGCACGACAGCGTGGTCATCGCG
>Ga0209258_100966_pt1 | contig 13575 bp, 13 predicted proteins | sample Araplaol_mTSA_r2_FD_184281 | JGI IMG/M metagenome (GOLD analysis project Ga0209258, IMG submission 184281) | Arabidopsis root microbial communities from North Carolina, USA - plate scrape CL_Col_mTSA_r2 (SPAdes) (version 2) | ecosystem: Host-associated > Plants > Roots > Endosphere | place: USA...
GATATAGATATAGAAAAAATAATTGATCATAAATATTACATCGATCCTGCTGGTCACTATTCCAACCAAAGCTTAAGTATGAATTTTAATCAAAATCCTACACCTGTTGTTCGTAAGTTTGGAGATAACGAGACTAAGAAAATGACTTATGAGGAAATCAATCTACAGATTGGAAGTCGAAACTTTTTAGGTGAAAATGCTTCCTATTAATTTTGTCACACTCCCAAAGCAAAGAAGAGCACTAATCTAATAAAGTGAGATCACATGAAAGCGTCTTGAACATCCGTCAGATAATGTTCAAGACGCTTCTATTTTCATGCACGTGGCATGGGCAAAAGGGGATGTAGTTATAAATCTCATAACTTTGTGAGCAAGTGCAGGTGTTGCTCCGGTCGCAAATCTTAAACCTAATGAGAGAGTGAATACTGCTATACCAAATTCTTTTTCGTGAGCATGTTTTGCAATCCTCCTTTTATATTTTTATAGAGGATTTTTTCATGCATTTCTTTTGATGCTCCAGTATGTAAATGTCTAGAAGCTGGCTAATTTGGGCGAAGCAGCTAATAGCCTACGCCGGACTGAATCCGAGTGTATATAGCTCACGGAAATTTACAGCTAGTAGCAACCGGATAACGAAGAGGGGCTCAAAGAGCCTACGTAGACCGTTGTTTCTTGCTGTACAATGCGGACTTCGCAAGGAAGTAATGAACGGTTAGTAACGTACTATGAACGAAAAAAGAAAGAATGCAAGCCTTACAAGGTAACGGTGATCGCTTGCTGGGTGCAAATATGTTTTCTATACACGAAACGGGCTTTAGAAGCAATTCTAGAGCTCGTTTTCTCTGACAGCTTAGTTTTTCATGAAGAAAGTGAACTTTTGCAGGGATCTCTAAAAGTGTCTTTTTGACGATAAGATTTATCGAATTTTCCTAAATAAAGAAAAAGGAGATTAAAGGAAAATCGTGATAAGGTTGTAACAGGAAGCGGCCATTAAGTGAGAGCGTTCAACGTGAAACGGAATGGGGATAAACTTTTTATTGCTGCTTTTCTAGCTTCATATGGGCTCCAGAATGAGATAGGTGTATAAACTCAAATTCCAATCTGTTGAGTTTTGAAAATTGATTTGGAATGAGAGTTATTATACAGACATTTAAAAAGAGGGAGGTGAAAACAATGGAAGTCGTTTATGGAAAAGATGAGAAAGAACATAAGCCATATATTATTAATGTAGAAGATCAGGAAGGAAATAACTTATTTGGTGTTGGCGTTCTCACTGGTGTGCAAGAACTAAGGATGGAGGGTGACACATACTGCTGTACAACCTGCTGTGGACAAGGAGGGGGAGCTGCACAGGCTAAAAAAATCAAGTTGTAAGGAAAGTTAGAGGCTGTAATCTTATACAGCCTCTAAGAAATAAGTTAAGGATAGTATAAAGGTAAGAAACTTTGAATAAGGGGTGAATAGTAATAAAATGTATACAGTTGGAAACTTCATTTATCATGAATTGCCAAGCGGGGATGTCGTTGTGCAAAATCAAGCTGGTATAGTGATGATTAATAATGAGGAAATGAAGGATTGGATTAAAATTCTTGACACAAAGACAAACACTGATCTTTCTGAGGAGGAAATCAGACAACACTTTAGCGAATACTGTGATCAATCAATTGAATTTTTGCTAAGATATAAAATTATTCAACACAAGATACAATATAGCTTTAATGTATCTACTGTTCATTTTTTTACAAATAATAGAGCTGTTGCACATAATATGAAGCAGCATATGAACAACTATTTATCGGATTTTGATATCGATTTTTCTATAGTCGATTCTCCATTAGGAGCTAAAAATTCGAATCTTCTTAATATAATATTTTTAAATCCATATGATAAAAAACTGGCAACAGAAATTGTATCCGAAACGAAAAAGAACGGGAACTTGTTGTTGATGACATATACATATAATAATAGCTTTTACATTGATTCGCTATATTATTGTAAATGGAAGAAGCCATGTCACCTATGTCACATGGGTCACATTGAATCTCAATTACGGACCAGCCAGTTCGGGGAACTTACTTATCAAAATTTGATAGATCTGCTTTATAATCAAGAACCCAACTTTAAAGTAGAAACTTCACTCAATGTGATTGATATCTATTCTATTGTAACGATGATTTTTAACTATTTAGACAGGTTGATATTCCGTTCAAAAGGAAATGTCTTATTTTCTAATGAAGCACTGGAAGATATCAATTATTCGGTCATGTATGACTTGCAAACCAAAAAGATAGCTAAAGATATTAGTATCCACTGGGAGTTGTGTGATTGTTATGAATAAGTACGTTATCACCAATCAAAGTGACTATTGGGATTTAATGCTTTATAAAATTATGGACAATCATTCGTTCAATGATGTAATGAAATTTCATCAGAGTTCAACAATAGTTAAAAACGGTAGTAGCATTTCTCCATATAATCAGGAGATACTTCTATGGCTCAATCAGGTCGAGAATACAGACATTATACCTAACTTTTTTGAATTAGAAGTGAATCTACCTCCCGTGACAAAGATTAATCATCAAGGAAGCATCAGGAGTTTTAAGTTTAATGAACCGCTTGGTTTATCCCTTCTGAGTCAAATTCTTCATTTATCATTTGGTCGAAGTGCTGAATCTACATCCAAACGTTATCCCTCTGGCGGAGGTCTTTACTCTGTTTTCCCAGTTTTGGTTATTTTAGAGGTCGATAATTTGGATTATCCGCGAGGATCATATATTTATGACAATAAGAATAATTCTATAAAATTAATAAAACAATGGAGCGATGAGGATTTTGAAACCTTAATAGGAACAATAAACTCGTGGGAAAGAAGGATGTATTCAAACTATTTTATTGCATATGCCATCGATATTCCAAGAGCAATAGCCAAATACAAAAGAAGAGGGTACAGACATGCATTAATAGAGGTCGGAACCATGGCTCAATCTTTACGTGAGTCAATATTGGATTTAAATCAATCTTTAGGGGACTTTTGTTGGTCCGGATTTGATGATAATGCATTAACGTACCTGTTAGGCTTAAATCCAAGGATATGCCCTGTAGCTTTAATACAGTGGTTTGGAAGGATGAGTTAATCATACTGTACATACTGAGAGATCAGTTGAAGTTTAATATACCGGAGAACAGATTTATCAACGGTAAAGATTATAAATCTTTTTTGTATCTCGGTAGTATCATCAGAAATCAATATATCAGTCCAACAGGCTGTAATGCTATAAGTGAAACGAAACGATTATCTTTATATAAAACATTTTCGGAATCTTTGGAAAGAAAATCATTAATGGCAGGGGGGAATCCACTTATAGGTAATATGGTGCCTACCTTTGAACTGATTAGTGGGCAACCCTCATGTTTACCCTTTGAACGAACCATCTATAGATCAGATAAAATGCAAGCTATCGATACTACTGGGACGGCTGCTCATTACGATTCATCTATTGCAGTTACAAAAGCTATTTTAGAATTACTCGAAAAAAATGCGTTATTTACTTTTTGGTATGGAAAAATAGGAAGCATAATTCCTAATACCTTGTTTCAGGATAACCTATATTATAAGAAATTAAATTTGGAAGATTGTAAAGTAATGATCTTCAAAAATGATGTTTTCGCTCCAATTATAGTAATTATAAGTATTGTGGTAAAGAATAATATTATCATTTCTAGTGGTGTGGCGGCATCATGTAACTTTGAAGAGTCTTTAAATCACTCGATTAGAGAGGCGTACCTGTTGAAATGGCAGTTGCGGAGAACTGATATTTATGAAGATGGAATCAATAGTAAAAGCATGAATGAAAGAGCCCTTGAGCATCTGTCTTCGTTTTCAATTACTGATTGTACAATTTCTCCTTCTTCGGATACAATATATACAAAAATTGCCGAATATTTACCGGAGTGGATTGATAATTTACATGTGATTTTTTTGAAAAACACAACGTTTCCTTTCTTGAATTGTGTGAAAGTTTATTCATCAAATTTGTATAATCATATTCCTATTAAGCGACTTATTAATTTGGATTGTGATATTAACAAACATGTTACTAAATTGACAATTAGTAATTTAGAGTCTTATCCAGAATGTTTGGTCATATAAGGAGGTGTACTGTGCTAGTAAAAAACTATAAAAAAGGAAATCCTTTTATTGGCGATTTGTGGGTTGTAGATCAGTCAATATTTTCAAATAATACGAAGCAAGTATTTGTTCGTTCAAGTAATAATTCGGAAGCCAATGGTCATAACGCGCACTTTCGATTTAAGCAAGTATTGAAATCTGCAATCGGAGAATGGATTGAACGTCAATCAGTATCTCACGATCCTTACAAAAAAACAAATTATTTATCAGCCTTTCATTTGATTACAGGACAAGAATATAAGATACAAAAAAACAAAGTCATTTTTAAAAGTGAAGAGAATTTCACTGACTCTTGCGGGTTAGCATCACACATCAATTCTATTGACGCAGTAAACTCGGCATTTTTAGAATTCTTTGAGAGGCAAAGCCTGATTTACAATTGGATTACGAAGTCGGCGGGACAGTGGGTTTGTACGGAGACAATAACGAATAAAGAAGTGCATTTTTTGATTGGTAAGTTAGAAGGTTTTGTTGATGAGCTGTTTATTTTCGATATATCTCTTCATAAGGAGATACCGGTTATATTAGTTCTTGGCATTGGCGGGTATTATAAAACAATAGGTTTGAAGGCTGGATTTCGATTTGAAGATGCTGTCAAGGGGGCACTTGAAGAGGCGATCCAAACTTTTGGGCGTAAGTGGACAAAAGCGAATGTAAATATGTATGAAGAGTACGTCGTAAACGGAAATGATGGACTTTATAAGAGTAATTATAATCGAATATCTCCTAAAAAGATGAAAGAGGAGTACTCTTATTTATGGGGGAGGCAAAGCCTAAACATAAAATTAATAGAGGAACCCAGACAGACAAAAAAGGTTTCCGAGATTATAAAAACCGTTTCAGAAGACTTATCGCTCTCACCTTATGGAGTATATATCCCTACATTTTATAATGGTTTTTCTTCAAAAATTATTAAGGTTTTCTCTCCAACAGGTTATCCACATATGTATCCAGAAAAATTTACGGAAGAAGAATCAAGGCTAAGATTTAATAAAGATCAATCACAATTTCCAAATCGAAATCGAATGATTCCTTTTCCGTAAAGGAATCGTTTGGAGGTAATTATGGAAACATTCAGATTCGGCAATGGTGTTCGTCTTATTATAGATAACATGCCCAGCTCAACCAGCGTTTCTATAGGTTTCTTTCTGAAAATGGGTTCTAAATATGAGAATAAATCAAATAGCGGTATTTCTCATATTATTGAGCATTTGTTGATAAAACAAGAAAAAGATGGTATCCCGGTTGTGGAATTGTTAGAAGACACTGGCGTATCCATAAATGCATTTACCACAAAAGAGTATCTATGTGTTTACTCTAAGTGCTTACCTGAATATTGCACTCGGGTAACAAACATTTTATTGGATATTTTACTTAATCCACAATTTATAGAAGTACAACTTGAAACGGAGAAAAAAGTTATACAAAGTGAAATAGCCAGATATCAAGATAATTTCTACGAAACGGTTCAGTCAAATTTAATAAGAACTATGTTCAATGACCATCCACTTTCGATGGATATTTTAGGTAGTGAAGACAATATAAAGGGGATTACAACAGCTGATTTGGAACAATACTATGATGGTCATTTTTCTACCGAAGAAATGGTAATCTCAATCTCAGGCAAAGTAAATGGCGGTATGCAAGTCGAGAAAATAAAAAATATTATAAGTAATATTAGAAAAAAAACAAAAAATAATAAACGTTCGATTCCAGAACTTATCATCACGTCAGCTGAGGAAATCACTTACAGGCGGACATATCAAAACTTTTTTTGCTTCGGTTACCCGACAATTTCTTATTTACATAAGGACATCGTGAAATTATTGACTCTTGTCCAAATACTCGGGGTAGGCTCTAGGTCCGTATTAGCAAAAAAAATGCGTGGCGAAGAGGGATTAGTATATTCATTACATGCGAGCGCTGTTTTATATAAAGAAGGGGGTGTATTACTGTTTAAACTTTCAAGTCCATTCAAGAATGGCATGGATAGAATCCTTAGCGTTTTTAAAAGTACGATATACCATGTGGTTCAGAAAGGTATACCTGACGGTGATTTCTTGAGAGCAATCAATACAATAAAGAGTCATATGATATTTAGTTCGGAAAATAATCAGTACCGAATGCTAAAATCGGGTAAGCGCTTACTACTAGGCATAGAAACAGAAAAACACTTTGATGTATTTGATTTTGATAAATCCTTCGCATTATTTGAAGAATTAACAGTCGAAAACCTGAATGCTTTTGCAAGTAACCAACTCCACGATGAGCCTTCTTACTCTATACTCCTATCGAACTGAAGAGAAGGAAGTGAAATCATGTTCAAAAAAATTTATGGATTTACGGTCTTGAATTTAAAAATCCTCTTGTCAGAGAAGGTTGTTTTCCTGTGGGCGGTGGCACTTCCTGTAGTTGTTACGCTTTTTTTTCAAAAAAGTTCCACGGACAGCCTATCTGTTCATGATAGCAAGATTTGGTATATGAAGTGGTTCTGGTGCTATATTATCATTGCATCGTTTGTAAATGGAATCGGATTACAGCTTGCCCGAATGCGAGAATATGGGCTGTTAAAAACGTACGTCTTAATCTCCGGGAGTAAATCTCCATTTGTTATCGCTACTTTTCTGACTCAGATCATATTTAGTCTGCTTAGTCTTTCGCTTTATAATTTAATTGTTGGGCTTTATTTCCAGGTGTTTTCTTTTGATCTCGTTGCTCAATCTCTTTTATTAATATGCGTAAGCATCCCTTTTGGACTTTTTACTCTTTTTCTAACTGTACTTCCGCTCAAAATAGGCAATCTTGGTACCGTAATTAACATCATTCTATACCCATTATTTATTTTGGCCTTTAAAGATGAGCATGTATCCTCGATTTGGAACCTAATAAATCCGTTTAGCTTTGTATATCAAATGAATAAGGCTATTAGCTTTGGTACGATTCATTTTTCGCTAATAGCAGTTGGTTTCCTCTATTTACTCGTTGGTGCGCTATCGTTCAAAAAAATGAACCTTATCTCGTATGTACAAAGATAAGGACGGTAGGAGGGATGGTATGAAGGCAGAACATATTACCTTTACATACAAGAAAGCAAAAAGGGTTTTGTTTGAGGATGTCAGTTTCCGATTGCATCCGGACAAAATTAATGTATTAGTCGGTCCGAATGGGGCGGGGAAAACAACATTGTTTGACTGTATCTCCGGCATTTTGCGCCCGCAATCAGGCAATATGGGTTTTCCCGGGATGGACGATATTTTATACGTTACACAATCGGTTTTTTTCTCTCCAGAATTGAAAGGGAGGGATTTCCTGAAGTTTATTAAGCGGATCGGCAATCAACGGGCAAACTCCAACCCCTTGGATTACTTTATGTCTGATGATGAGAGGGAAAAAGATTTATTACTGAAGTTGTGGGATCTGAAAATCGGGAAAATGTCGGTTGGCGAGCGGAAATGGTTGTTTATTATGATGCTTACACAAATCGAGCGGGAATTATATTTGTTGGATGAACCGACGAGCGGAGTCGATCCGACGTCAAGGAAAAGGATTTTCAATCTAGTTAATAACTTGGTAGCACAGAAAAAGGCAGTGGTGATTTCCACTCACCAATTGAACGAACTGTTGCATCTTGATTGCCACATGATCCTTCTTCATAAAGGGAAAATCTGCTATGAAGGGGATATTGACAAATGGTTGGAAATGCATGATACCGACGACCCGGATCAAGCATTCGATTTAGCTACATCTTTGTAAAGCGTTAATAGCATAGAATTTGAGAAACCCAAGAGGATCCTTATGGTAGGGATCCTTTTTTATTGTTGGAAAAAGTTTTATTTTGTAGATTTTCCTAAAATTAAGATCAAGTGATTGGAGGAAATTCGTGATAAATTTGCACCAGAAGCAATTATTCTAATGAAGTTATCAAATGATTAGGGAGGGGCGATTATTGTGTCTCTACTCTTGTGGGACGAATCCGAATATTTGATATGCAAAATAGAAACCATTCGGCAGCAAATGGTACAAGCAGCAGAAAAAAAGAGCCTCGATGATGAAACGGTTGTGAAGTTAAGCCAAGAATTGGACATTTACCTTGTGAAGTATCAGAAATCTAAACACTCAAAAAACAAAAAATCTATATATATAGGAATGTTGAGCGGCGCAAAAAAATCGGATATATTCAATTCCCCTTACAAGTAGTGTCGACATTTATAGCCTGTAATTTTAGCATGTTTGCGCTCATCATATCTATTAGTAATGGTTAATTTCTAATTAGAACCGGATTGTGAGAAAGGCGAAGCCGTGCTTCGCCCTTTTCTATTGCAAGCAAGGTAAGGCTCACATGCAGCTACCAATAACGCGATCCGTCCCAGCGAAAATGACTGAGCATTTCCTCATCGATAACCAGTCCGATGCCGGATCATCTGGAATGTCAACCACTCCTTGCAGAGCACGAATTAGTACCAATTCTGTAATTGTCCATTATATCCCAATCGATTGGTTCAATCGCTTCGTTAGCGTTCATTTTGCTCCAGGGAGGTGAGCATGCGTGGGCTAATATAACGTACCACCGGGCTAATGTCCATCGAAGCGCGAATGGTCGCGGTGCGCGTAAGCTTCAGTATATCGCGATACGAATCGATTCCGCCAAGATGAAGCGGGTCAGGCTGTTGTTTGAAGAGGATTGTCTACCTGTCAAAGGCTGTGTGAAATAGGGGAGATGAAATATGAATCGGCTAGACGAAATCTCCTGCCTACGGTTGGCGTTGAAGATCCTCAGTATGCGGATTTTCAAATTAATGCTATTTTTTCAGATAGGAAGGATAGATTGCAAATCTATCATATTGAACCAATTCTCTTTATAGCTCTTTTCATGTTTTCCATTTGAAACTCCAGTATATAAATATCCAGTTGTTGGCTTATCCGAACTACATTTTCATCAGTGAGATTTTCGTTTTTATTTGCAAGATTAATTAATTCTTGCCTAAGCCTATTAATTTTATTTTGATTGATGCATTCCTTCTCCCCTTCAATATCATTAACTCTTGTATAGTGTAATGCGCTTTCCAGAAATTCAGATATTCCTTTGTGGAGATCACCAACTGAAATGAAATATTCAGCTCGGTGATAATAATATTCGGCTAATTGTGAAATTACGTTGGGGTTATCTGTGAAAATGGTTTGTGGATTAATTGGATATGTAAGCAATTTTTTTGCTTCATCGAACCGGTTGCCCCGCAAATATAATTTCATTAACTGATTGATTGCTAGAAGTGCGTCCTCCTGGCTGCATGTTTTCAGAAAGTTCTTAAGCAGTTCGATAGCAACTTCGGAGTTTTCTCTTCTGGCGTTTAATGATGCTTTCATAAGCAATGAATTTGCTTTGATGTGTGGGTAGTCATTTTTTTCATACTTCAGCGAGTAATATTCGGACTTGTCGTAATCCTCAAGATAGAAATAAGAATCGCGTAATATGCCAAGCGCGTTGATGTAGTACCAATTGTCTGCATCTGCTTCTTGGAGTACATGAAGGCAGAAATCAATGCTCTCTTGATATAAAAATAAATTAAATGCATGAACACCAAATTTGTAATACAGAACGATTCTTTCTTCACAACTTAGAAATTGGGCATATTCCACAATATATTTGCGGCTAATATACACTGAACGGAGCTGGGAAAAGTCATCCCGTTCGATGAGGTACACCTGAAAAAGCCCTTTTGCCAGAAACGGTATAATACCGTGGTCACGCGAATAATCAATTATCAATTGATACAAGGCTAACCGAATTTCCTTGCGTTCTACGGTGGCTGTGAATTCATATAGACGTTCGACTAAGGAATAACTTTCGTCGCTGGGCGATGCCAAGAATTTGGCACCTACTTTTTGCGTCAGCTCGGCAGAGCCTAAATGCTGAATCACCTCCTGCATTACATGTAGCAGGGTATCTGCTCTTTTATCAGTGCTTATGTACAGTTCGATAACCGCATCTAACGGTATGTGTAAGGCTTTGGCAAGGGGACGAATCGTCGTATATTCAGGCCTTTTGACGTTTTCGTTTTCGATTTTGGATATTGTGCCTATATGGATGCCCGAAGATTCCGCTAATTGCGCTAAAGTCATCCCTCTATTGCGCCTATAACTATGTATTAATTCACCGATGGACGATACCAGTGCCATCCAGTATGCACCTACTCTCATTTTCAATCGTATTTACCTATATATTACCATTATCTTTGTCGAATGGAGATAAGCGGAAATTTTTCATGATTTAGTGAAATGCAATGTTTTTCTAGACACACAAGGTTCAATTATGAATGAAAACGAGCCTCCGAGCAACTCGGACACGCCCCTCTCAAATTCACCAACAGCGAGAAGTATTCCGCTCGATGGTGATAATATTCAGCTAGCTGTGAAATTGTGTTGGGATTGTTGTCAATGATGTGTTTTGGGTCGATGGGGTAGGATAGTAAATCGTTGGCTTCTTGTAATCGATGCTCCTGCAAATAAATAATCATTAATTGATTCAAAGCTAACAGAGCTGTGTTCTGATCACACGTTTCTAACAAAGAAGTGAGTTGGGCTATTGCCAAATCTGTATTCCCTCTCTTGGCATGAAGCTGTGCTTTGATCAGTAACGTATTTTCTTTGATGTAAGGGCCATCATACTGTGAGTAGAGGTGAGTGTAATATTCAGAATTGTCGTAATCCCCGATTTGAAAGTATGCCCCCCGCAATATACCAAGAGCATGAACGTAGTACTCATTGTCAGGCTCAGCTTCCTGAATCACATGATGGGCAAGCTTGATGCTCTGTGGATACAGATATAAATTATATGCATGAATCCCTAGCTTGTAGTAGAACATGATGCGATCTTCTGCACTCAAAAAATGTGCGTACATCTCGATATGTTTGTAACAGTCGTATACATCTCGAAGCCGAGCAAAATCGTCCCGTTCTATTAAGTACACCTGTAAAAGTCCTCTTGCCAGAAACGGCATAATACCGTGGTCACGTGAATAGTCAGCGATCAGTTGATACAGGGCCAATCGAATTTCCTTGTGTTCCACGGTGGCTGTGAATCCATATAGACGTTCGACTAAGGAGTGACAGTCGTCGCTGGGCGCTGCCAGGAATTTGGCGCCTACTTTTCGCGTTAGCTCGGCGGAGCCTAAATGCTGAACCACATCCTGCATTACATGCAGGAGGGTATCTGCCCTTTTGTCAGTGCTTATGTACAGTTCGATAACCGTATCCAACGGTATGTGTAAGGCTTCGGCAAGCGGACGGAGCGTCGTATATTCCGGCCTTTTGACGTATTCGTTTTCAATTTTAGATATTGTGCCTATATGGATGCCCGAAGATTCCGCCAATTGCGATAAAGTCAAGCCGTTTTTACGCCTATAACTATGTATTAACTCACCAACGGACAATATCTGTGCCATCCTGTATGCACCTTCTCTCATTTTCAATCATATCTACCCATATTTTATCACGGTTTTTGCCGAATGGGGATGTTTGGATTGTTTGAGCGAGGTCAAACGTAAAAAATGTCGATATGACGATATCTTGCGTTGAGAGATTAATCAGTTCCATTAACAAAAAAGAACCTTGCCCGTACGGTGGCAAGGTTCTCCATGGATGATGCGAGAGACAGCGAACTAAATATCCTCCTCATTCATGTCGACTCGCGAGCCCCAATAAAATAGGGTAATCACGAAAGCGATGACAATAATGAACGGGGCATAAAAGATTAAAAATTGATTCATCTGCTCTGTGCTCCTTTATATTTAACATAGCACTGCACGACATACATATCTGCCGCTTCATCCGCTGCATGCATTGCATGAATTGCCTTCTCATCCTCTTAGATGTGCTTCTTCCCTGTACGCCCGCCTTTTCCGCTTTTGATCCCCTTCACATAGTTCGCGTCGAACAGGAACAAGCGAAGGAGCAGGAAGAGGGAAGGCAGCAGAATGAGCAGTCCAAGGACGAATACAACGATCAGCGCATAGGCCATGGCCGGATTCGTGACATGCTCATAGACATTGATGTATGGGTAGAGCACATAAGGCAAATGTGCCGATCCGTATCCGAACCAAGCGAATCCGAATTGTAAGATGACACATAGAAACGCTAAGCCATAACGGCGTCTTCTCCATACATAATAGACGGCGATGACGAAGAACAGGAAGGACAGAACGAACATCCATGCCCGATCCACCATATTGTTGAAGTGCTCCGCATTATGACCCTGAATCGCGTAGAACACGAACAAGCTGGCTAGGATGGTGGGCGCAGACCACATCAGGGCATATTTGCGCACAATGTTGAGTGCCCCTTCATCCTCAGCTTTGGATGCATAGTACGTCAGGAACATGGCGGAAATATACAACACGCTGACAAGAGCGAGCACAATAACGGAATAGGGATAGATGTTAGTGAACAGGCTCAGGAACTGGAATGAGATGCTGCCGTCAGCCCCCTCCGAGATATACCCTCCTTCAGAAATCGCGAGCACGGTGGACAGCGCAGCGGGAATAAGCCATCCACTGACTCCATATAGAAACAGGTAGATCCGATTACTCTTAATCCCATATGTGCTAAAGGCATAGTACGATCCTCGTATGGCAAGCAGAATGAGCGCTAGACTGCCCGGGACGAGCAGTGCTGTTCCATAGTAGTACGCGGAATCTGGGAAGAATCCAACCAAGCCAATATAGAAGAAGACTAAGAACACATTCGTCACTTCCCATACAGGGGACAAGTAGCGCTCAATCACCTTATGGATAATATGGCGCTTGCCCGTTACCGAGCTGACATAACTGAAGAATCCTGCCCCGAAGTCGATTGACGCAACAAGCAAATAGCCGAACAGGAAGATCCATAGAACGGTGATGCCGACTAATTCGTAACTCATTTCTTCCCTCCTCCTTCCCAGCCAAGTGCTTTAATTTCGTCTTCAGCAGGATTGTGCTTGAACATGCGAATGAGCACCCGAATAGCTGTCACTGTGATTACAAGATAGAGCAGCGTGAACAGCCACAGCATCGTATCCACGTGATTGGATGTCGTTGCGCCTTCGGCTACGGTCATAACCTTCCATAGAATCCAAGGCTGACGTCCAATTTCAGCGAACATCCATCCGAATTCGATAGCCAACACAGAGAGCGGAGCGCCAAGCACAACGGCTCTTAGCAGCAGTCGATTATGCGGTTTTTTCAGACTTTGCCGGCGATTGCGCATGAACCAGATGACATACCATAGGGATACGACCGTTAAATACATGCCGATAAACACCATGGAGTCGAAGAAGTAGTGGGATGCCTTAAGCGGAGGTCTCTCCTCAACGGGCACATCGTTCAATCCCTTAACGACAGTATCAGGGG
>Ga0209258_100967_pt1 | contig 13502 bp, 11 predicted proteins | sample Araplaol_mTSA_r2_FD_184281 | JGI IMG/M metagenome (GOLD analysis project Ga0209258, IMG submission 184281) | Arabidopsis root microbial communities from North Carolina, USA - plate scrape CL_Col_mTSA_r2 (SPAdes) (version 2) | ecosystem: Host-associated > Plants > Roots > Endosphere | place: USA...
CTCCGACTACTCGGGCGACATCGCCGGCGACGACAAGATCCTCGCCCGCGTGGTCGACTCGTACCGCCGCATCCGCAACACGCTGCGCTTCCTGCTCGCCAACACGAGCGACTTCGACCCGCACGAGGACGCGGTGCCGCTCGGGGACCTGCTCGAGATCGACCGCTACGCGCTCGCGCGCGCGGCGCAGCTGCAGGGCGAGATCCTGCAGCACTTCCAGGTCTACGAGTTCCACCCGGTGGTCTCCAAGCTGCAGATCTACTGCTCGGAGGACCTGGGCGCGTTCTACCTCGACGTGCTGAAGGACCGCCTGTACACGACGGCGCCGAAGTCGTTCGCGCGCCGCTCGGCGCAGACCGCGCTGTGGCACATCACGCACGCGATGCTGCGCTGGATGGCGCCGATGCTCAGCTTCACCGCCGAGGAGGCGTTCCCGGTGTTCGCGCCGGGCGCGTCGTTCTCGATCTTCGCCGAGACGTTCTGGCACATCGAGTCGGGCGACAGCGCGCTGATCGCCAAGTGGGACCGCGTGCACGCCATCCGCGAGGCCGCCAACAAGGCGATCGAGGAAGTGCGCAAGGCCGGCGGCGTCGGCTCCTCGCTGCAGGCCGAGCTGACCATCGCCGCCAACGCGGAGGACCGCGCGCTGCTGGCCTCGCTCGGCGACGACCTCAAGTTCGTGACGATCACGTCGGCCGTGCAGGTGGTCGAGGGCGACGAGCTCGTCGTCACGGTCACGCCGTCGGCGTCGCCCAAGTGCGAGCGCTGCTGGCACTGGCGCGCGGACGTCGGCGCGGACGCCGCGCACCCGACCATCTGCGGCCGCTGCACGAGCAACCTGTTCGGCACCGGCGAGGTGCGCGCGATCGCCTGAGACTTCGCCGGCGGTCGCGGTGGACGAGTCGGCGCGGCGAGGCTCCGCCTCGTCGTGCTTGCGCAGGCCGTCCCGCTCGGATCAGTTCAGGGACCAGACGTACTCGACGTCGGTCGTCGTGCCCAGCGGCCGGCCCTGCTCGTCGGTGCCGACCTGCACGGGGCAGCGCGACAAGGCGGCGGCGGCGGCCTGGTCCATGAGCCGATGCTCGCGCGTCGGGCCCGACGGGTGCAGGATCTGCGAACCGGCGATGTGCCCGAGGGCATCCACCGTGAAGCGGATGCGCGTGCTGCCCGTGGCGCCCGCGCGCTGGGCGGCGGCCGGGTAGCCGGGACGGCATTGCGCGGCGCCGGCGTCGAGCCGGGCGGGTCTCGCCTGGGCGCGTGCAGCATGCACCGTGTCGTCATCGGGACGAAGGTCCGCGCTGCCGCCGGGCGGCATCGGGTCGGCGTGCGGCTCGGCCTGGGCCGCCACGACGTCGCGCGGCGGCGGCTCGTCGGTCTTGAAGTCGTCGGGAACGACGACGACCTGGCGCGGCAGCACGTGCGGCGGCGGGGGCGGCGGATCCTGCGGCCTGGCAAGCGGCCTGACCGGGTCGGGCAGGGGCGTCAGCGGAATGAACTTCTCGATCGTCGGAGCGTGCTGCAACCTGGCCGACAACAGGGCCGCCGCGAGCACGACGTGCAGGCCGACGACGATCAACAGCCCGACCGGATGGCGGTCTGTGCGGCGCGGCGAAAGGGCAAAGCTCATGCGGATCTCCTCCAGATGGACCGGCGGGGCGCGCTGGCCGGCGGTGCCGGCTCGCACGTTCGTCTCGATGAAACGCGCCGGCGGCCGAAATGGGGTGAAGCGCGGACGATTTCTTTCGCGGCCGTGGCGAGGTCGTCCCCGTGGGCCCGCACCGGGTGGTTCGCACGCCGGCGGTCAATGGGGAGAGGCCCCTTGTTTCGTACGTTTGCTAACACTCAGTAAGCGCTCGACAACGGCTAAAGTAGGTGCTTTTGCGCGGAGTCAATCCCCCGCGCAACGGCATCGCGCCCCTAGCCCCCTTTTCGTCCCTGATGGCCACCCGTTCCCTTTCCCGTTCCGCCGGTTCGAGTCCCTCGATGTGGCTTTGGCTAGCCCTCGCGCTCGCCGTGGTGCTGCTCGACCAGTTCGCCAAGGCGCTGATCGTCCGCGACTTCCTGATCGGCGACAGCCGCACCGTCACCAGCTTCTTCGACCTGGTCCGCTACGAGAACACCGGCATGGCCTGGTCGCTGCTGGAGCATGCCGGCGGCTGGCAGCGCTGGTTCTTCATCGGCCTGGCACTGGCCGCCTCGGCCTTCATGGCCCATCTCCTGCGTCGCAACGGCACGCAGAAGCTGTTCTCGTTCGCCATCGCGATGGTGATGGGCGGGGCCATCGGCAACGTGATCGACCGCATCGCGCGCGGCGCGGTGGTCGACTTCATCTCGCTGCACTGGCACCGCGCCTACACCTTCCCGGCGTTCAACCTGGCCGACAGCGCGATCACGCTGGGCGCCATCTGCCTGCTCGTGGACGAGCTGCTGCGCGTGCGCCGGGGATGAACGCCTTGCGACACGCCTCCCTGCACCGGTTCGCGAGCGTCGCGGCCGTGCTGCTGGCCCTGTGCACGCCCGCGGCGCGCGCCGCGCTCCCGGCCGGCTTCGCCGCCAACGACCTCGAGGCGATGACCAGCGTCGAGCTGCGCGAGCGCATCGCGCACGGCGCCACGACGATCATCGTGCCCATCGGCGGCACCGAGCAGAACGGCGCCCACATGCTGCTGGGCAAGCACAACGTGCGCGCCCATGTGCTGGCCGATCGCATCGCCGACGCACTGGGCAACGCCATCGTCGCGCCCACCGTCGCCTACGTGCCCGAGGGCAGCATCCATCCGCCGGCCGCTCACATGAAGTACGCGGGCACGATCTCGGTGCCGGACGCCGTCTTCGCGGGCCTGCTCGAAGCCACCGCGCGCTCGTTCAAGCAGCACGGGTTCCGGGACGTCGTGTTCCTCGGCGACCACGGCGGCTACCAGTCCGACCTGACGCAGGTGGCCGACCGGCTCAATCGCGAGTGGGCGCGCGATCCGGCCTGCCGCGCGCACGCGCCGCTGGAGTACTACCGCGTCACGCAGACCGCCTACCTCGCCGCGCTGAAGGCGCATGGCGTGTCCGAAGCGGAGCTCGGTTCGCATGCCGGCCTGGCGGACACGGCGCTCGCGCTCGCGGTCGATCCCGCGCTGGTGCGCACCGACAAGCTGGCCGGCCCGTATCCTGCCGGTGTCACCGGCAACCCGAAACGCGCCACCGCCGAACTCGGCGAGCTGGGCACCCGCCTGGTCGTCGAGACCACCGTCGCCGCGATCCGCAAGGAAACGCAGGCACCCCGATGAGAAACGCCGCAGGCTGACCCCATGCCGACCGCCATCGACTATCCGATGCTGCCGCTGCTGGACATGACGCTCTTCCCGGGGAGCGAGACGTCGCTGTTCGTGGGACGGGCGTTGTCGCGCGCGTCGGTGGAAGCGGCCGTCGCGGGCAACAAGGAGCTCGTGGTCGTGCGCCAGCGCGAGTTCGGCACGCTCGAGTTCACCGCCACCGACCTGCACACGGTGGGCACGCTGGCCACCGTCACGTCGCTCACCCGGCTGCCCGACGGCACGCTCAAGATCACCGTCACCGCGCAGGGCCGCGTGTCGATCGACTCCGTCCGGCGCTCCGACCACTTCCGCGTCTTCGCCACCGTCCTGCCCACCCCGCCCTGCCCGCCCGCACGCTCGGCGCGCCTGCGCGCGGCGCTGCTGCGACGCGTCGGCACCGCGCTGTCGCCCGAGCAGCTGGCCATCCTGCGCCAGGTGCCCGAGGCCGGCAAGCTGGTCGACGCCATCATGCCGATGCTGGCCACGCCCAGCGCGCGCAGCATCCATCCGCACCACTCGCTGCACCAGGGCCTGCTGGAGAAGCTCGACGGCGAACAGCGGCTGCTCAAGCTGATGAAGATGCTGCCGCACAACCGCCGCGCCGAGGTGCCGTCCAACGGCGAGTTCACGCAGGCGCTGCCGCTGCCCGGCTTCGATCCCGCCAACGAGCCGCAGGCGCGCACCACGGCCGACGGCAGCCTGTGGCTCGTGTTCGGCGCGATGCCGCCCTCCTGGTTCGTCCCCAACGACGCCACCGGCCCGCTGGGACCGTGCACCGACCTCGACCGCCTGCTGGAACGCGCCACCGGCTGCGCCATCTTCTGGGACAGCCTGAAGCTGCTGCAGATCGACAACCCCAGGCCCGACACCGTCGCCCGCATCGAGCGCTTCCTGCGCGGCGTGCGCCAGAACTGGGCCGCCGAGGCCAACTGACGGCGCCGGGCCGGCGCGCGCGGCGCCCGCAGCCGCGACTTTGTTCACGCGAATCCGCGCCGCACCCCGGGTGGCCACCTGCCACCGCCGCACGGCCGGCTTCAAGATGCGCGTCAGGCGGGCCGCATCGAACCTGCATCGTCGTCGGGAAGGAGGAGCCCATGTCCATCGAATCGAGCTTGCCCGCGTGGCATCGCCACGCCAGCGTGCCGCTCGCGCTGGCAGGCGGCGTCTCCCTGGCCATGCTGCCCGGGGCGCCGGGGGTGCTGCTGGGCCTGCTGCTGCTCGGCGCGTCGCTGCGGGCACTGCTGTCCGACCGGCTGCGCCATCACCTGCGGATGCAGGCGCAGTTCTGTGAACAATGGTCCGGCGCCGTGACCGCGGCGGGGGCCGCGCCCGCGCGTCCGCTTCCCGACGCCGGCGACCTCGACCTCGACCGCAGGCGCCGCGGCGTCGCGTCGAAGGCCGCCGCGCTGCGCCTGGCGATGGCCGGTGGCGAGGAGCCGGCCGAGCTCGAGCTCCAGCTGCGGGACTTGATGGATGCACTCTCGCGCCACGTGCGGCGCGAGACCGACCTGCTCGCCCGCCAGGCCGACGCGCGCCGCCGCGCCGATGTCGACGCGGCGCGCCTGCAACTGGCCAACGCGGAGTACGACTTCCATCGCTTCTGCATCGGCGAGCTGACGCTGGCCGAGCTGGTGGATCGCGTGAGCACCGCGCTGATCCCGGGCCAGGCGCCGGCGCCGTCGCCCGGCCTGCCGGCTCATGACCCCGCCCCGAGCCGCCTGGGCGAAGTTGACGCATAGCAACGACCAGCCGATCCGCGGCCACGGCCGGGCAAGCGAGGCGCGTTTCCCGGCGAGAATCAGGGACGACGCGAGGCGGCGCGCGCAGGGAACGTTTCCCGGCCGCGGCGCCTCGAACCCGCTCCCCGATACCCGGATTCGCCCATGAACGCCACCTCCCGCAGCGCGCTGTCGCTGCTCGCGCTCGCGGCCCTGGCGGCACTCGCCGCCGTCGGCCACGCCGCCGACCCCGCCGCATCCGGCGCTGCCCACGCCATCGTCACCGTGCCCGGCATGCCGCCGGTCGTCGACCCGAACAACCTGTACAGCGAGACCGCCGGGCCAGAGCACGTGCGGCCCGAGCTCAAGGACGACCTGGTGCGCGTGTACGTGCCCAACCTGCGCGGCAATTCGGTCAGCGTGATCGACCCCGCGAAGATGAAGGTCGTTGACACGCTCAAGGTCGGCCAGAGCCCGCAGCACGTCGTCGTGGGCTACGACCTGCGCACGCTGTGGGCGGCCAACAATGCCGAGCGCAGCAACAACGGCAGCCTGACGCCGATCGATCCGCGCACTGGCAAGACGGGCACGGCCATCCCGGTCGATGACCCGTACAACATGTACTTCACGCCCGACGGCAAGTCGGCCATCGTCGTGGCCGAGGCGCGCCACCGCCTCGACTTCCGCGACCCGAAGACGATGGCCATGCAGTACAGCATCGATGCGCCGAAGTGCGGCGGCATCAACCACGCCGACTTCTCCATCGACGGACGCACCGCCTTCTTCACCTGCGAGTTCGAGGGCTCGATCGCCAAGATCGACCTGGTCGAGCGCAAGGTGGCCGGCTACCTCGTGCTGCCGATGCCCGCCACGCGCCTGAAGGACAAGTTCGTGCCCGCCGGCGGCCCCACCACCGAAGTCTGCACCTCGCGCAAGGGCATGCCGCAGGACATCCGCTTCTCGCCCGACGGCAGGAAGCTGTACGTGGCCGACATGGAGGCCGACGGCGTGCACGTGCTCGACGCCGCCGCGTTCAAGGAGACGGCCTTCATCACCACGGGCGTCGCCGCGCACGGCCTGTACCCGAGCCGCGACGGCAGGCACCTGTACGTCGCCAACCGCGGCTCGCACCGGATCCACGGCCCGCGCAAGGGCCCGGGCAGCGTCACCGTGCTGGACTTCGCCACCGACAAGATCATCGCCAACTGGGCCGTGCCCGGCGGCGGCAGCCCGGACATGGGCAACGTCACCGCGGACGGCAAGTACCTGTGGCTCTCGGGCCGCTACGACGACGTCGTCTACCGCTTCGACACGGCCACCGGTGCCGTGCAGCAGATCGCCGTCGGCCAGGAGCCGCACGGCCTGACCGTGTGGCCGCAGCCGGGCCGCTATTCGCTGGGACACACGGGCAACCTGCGCTGAGCCGGAACATGCCCGGCAACGCCTGACCGGGGCCGGCCCCGGCAGGGCGATGCGAGGGCGCGTTCGCATGTCATCACCATCCAGATTCCCGGGAAGGAGTCCTGTGGCCAAGACATCGCTTCCTGCGAAGAGCGTCGGCATCGCGCTCGTCGCCGCCATCGCTGCACCGGCGACTCGCAGGCATGGGCGCGACTTCGTGCCGATGGCGCAGGTGGCGTTCTGATGGCCACCGCTTCGATCCCCAGTCTTCGGCCGGCCGTCGAAGCGGACCTGCCCTTCCTCGTCGAACTGCGGCTGGCCACGATGGCACCGCACTTCGCGCGCCAGGGCCTGGTCGTGAGCGTGGGCGAGCACTGCGAGCGCGCGAAGCATCGGCTCGACGCGGCCACCATCATCGAGGTCGACGGGCATCCGGTGGGCGTCATCAAGGTGATCCAGGACACCCGCACCTGGACGATCGAGCAGTTCCAGATCGTCCCCGCCCACCAGGGGCGCGGCCTGGGCGGCACGGTGCTGCGCGCGCTGATCGCCGAGGCGCGCCACGCCGGCGCGCTGCTGCACCTGAGCGTGCTGAAGCGCAACCCCGCCGCACGGCTCTACGCGCGCATGGGGTTCCGCACGCTGGGCGAGTCCGACCAGTCGTACAAGATGACCTTCATCGAGACGGAGGCGCCCGACGGCACGTAGGGCGGCCGTTCGATCCGCGTCCAGGCATGCCGGGGCGACCCGCGCAGGCAACGACGCGGATCGGACGACCCGCCCTATGTCAGCAGCACGCTGCAGCCGGTGGTCTTGCGCGCCTCCAGGTCGCGATGCGCCTGGGCCGCCTGCGCGAGCGGGTAGCGCTGGTCGATGCGGATGTTGACGGTGCCCTGGCGCACGACCTCGAACAGCTCGTCGGCCATCGCCTGCGTGCGCTCGCGCGTGGCCAGGTGCGTGAACAGCGTCGGCCGCGTCAGGTACAGCGATCCCTTGGCGGCGAGCACGCCCGGCGACACCGGCGCCGGCGGCCCCGACGAGTTGCCGAACACCACCATCAGGCCGAACGGGCGCAGGCAGGCGAGCGAACCTTCGAAGGTGTCCTTGCCCACCGAGTCGTAGACCACCTTCACGCCCTTGCCGCCGGTGATCTCCTTGACGCATTCGGCGAAGTCCTCGCGGCGGTAGTTGATCATGTGCGCAGCGCCGTACTCGCTGGCCAGCGCGCACTTCTCGTCGGAGCCGGCCGTGCCGATCAGCTCCAGCCCCAGCGCCCTGGCCCACTGGCAGGCGATCAGGCCGACGCCGCCGGCGGCCGCATGGAACAGGATGCAGTCCCCGGGCGCGAGGCCCTCGACCGGCAGCGTGCGGCGCAGCAGGTATTCGACGGTCAGGCCTTTGAGCATCATCGCGGCGCCGGTCTCGAAATCGATCTCGTCGGGCAGCCGGCACACGTGCAGCGCGTCGAGCACGCGCTGCTCGCAGTAGCTGCCGGGCCGGGGCGCCGCGTAGGCGACGCGGTCGCCGACGGCCAGGTGCGCGACGCCCTCGCCCACCGCCTCGACCACGCCGGCGCCCTCGCCGCCCGGGATCAGCGGCAGCGGGTTCTGGTACAGGCCGGTGCGCTGGTAGACATCGATGAAGTTGATGCCGCACGCGTGGTGGCGCACGCGCACCTGCCCCGGGCCGGGGTCGCCCACCGCGACGTCGACGAGGCGCAGCACGTCGGGGCCGCCGAATTCGCTGATCTGGATCGCCTTGCTCACGAGAGTCCTCCTGCTCGTCGCGTGGGAACGCCAGGTTGTAGCACGCGCGGCTTGTCCTTGGCGCCCCGTCGGCTGCGCTCAGAACCCCACGGCCTGGCCGTCGCGCCGGGAGTCGCTGGCGGCCACGTAGCCGTCGGCCGGATCGTCCGACAGCCGCCAGATGAACTGGCCGGAACCGAAGTCCATGTAGGCGTCGGTCGCGGCCTCGGACCGGTGGCCCAGCGCCTGCAGCCCCGCGACCAGGCCCGGCGCCATCGTGCGCTCGAAGTCGACGTCCAGGCCGGTGGCCACCTTCCAGCGCGGCGCGTCGCACGCGGCCTGCGGCTGCTGTCCATGGCGCAGCATGCGCATCAGCGTCTGCACGTGGCCCTGCGGCTGCATGTTGCCGCCCATGACGCCGAAGCTCATCAGCGGCTTGCCGTCCTGGCACAGGAAGCCCGGGATGATGGTGTGGAACGGCCGCTTGCCCGGCGCCACCACGTTCGGGTGCGCGGCGTCCAGCGCGAAGCCCTGCCCGCGGTTCTGCAGGCTGACGCCGGTGCCCGGCACGACGACGCCGCTGCCGAAGCCCATGTAGTTGGACTGGATCAGGCTGACCATGCGGCCTTGCTCGTCGGCCGCGCTCAGGTACACGGTGCCGCCCGAGGGCGGCGTGCCGTGGGCGAAGTCCTGCGCAAGCCCGGGCACGATCAGGCGCGCGCGTTCGCGCAGGTACGCGGGCGAGAGCAGGTGCGCGGCGGTGACCGCGGTCATCGCCCGCGGGTCGGCCACCCAGCGGTAGACGTCGGCGAACGCGAGCTTCATCGCCTCGATCTGCAGGTGCTGCGACTCGACGCTGTCGACCGGGAAGCGCACGACGTCCAGTTGCTCCAGCATGCCCAGCGCCATCAGCGCCGCGATGCCCTGGCCGTTGGGCGGGATCTGGTGCACCGTGTGGCCGGCGAAGCTCATCGAGATCGGCTCGACCCAGTCGGGCTGCCAGTCCGCCAGGTCGGCCGCGGTCATCGAGCCGCCATTGCCGGCCGCGTGCGCGACGAGCGCCGCCGCGATCTCGCCGCGGTAGAACGCCTCGCCGCGCGTGCGGCCGATGGCCCGCAGCGTGCGGCCCGCCGCCTCGAAAACGAAGCGTTCGCCCGGCCGCGGCGCGCGGCCGCGGGGCATGAACGCCTCGGCGAAGCCCGGCTGCGCCTGCAGCAGCGGCACCTGGCGCGCCCACTTGTCGGCCACGATGCAGGCCACGCCGTGGCCGCGCTCGGCCAGCTCGATGGCCGGCTCCAGCAGGTCGGCGAACGGCAGCCGGCCGCAGCGCGCCGACAGGGCCGCCCAGCCCGCCACCGCGCCGGGCACGGTCACCGAATCCCAGCCGCGCACGGGCAGCGCGCCGCCGTGGCGACGCTCGAAGTACGCGCGGTCCCACGCCGCCGGCGCGACACCCGACGCGTTGAGCCCGAGCAGCCGCTCGCCGTCCCACAGGATCGCGAACAGGTCGCTGCCCAGGCCGTTGGACACCGGCTCGACGATGGTCAGCGCCGCGGCCGCCGCGATCGCCGCGTCGATCGCGTTGCCGCCCTCCAGCAGCATGCGCAGCCCGGCCTGCGAGGCCAGCGGATGGGAGGTCGAGACCACGTTGCGGGCGAACACCGGGCTGCGCACGGTGGCGTAGGGGTTGTGCCAGTCGAAGTTCATCGCAGGTCCTCCTGACCGCCCATTCTCACGTCTTCGGCTTGGACCTCGCCAGCAGCCAGATGCCCGACAGCACGAAGACGGTGCCCAGCGCGATCCACGGCGTGAACGGCTCGCCCAGGATCACGATGCCCATCAGGATGGTGCTCAGCGGCCCGACCATGCCCGTCTGCGCGGCGACCGTGGCGCCGATGCGCTCGATGGCCATCATCACCATCAGGACGGGCGCGACGGTGCAGGCCATGGCGTTGAGCACCGACAGCCACAGCACCTGCGGCGCCACCGCTGCCGCCGACAACGGCCGCAGCAGCACGAACTGCAGCAGGCACAGGCCACACGCCACCGTGCTGGCCAGGCCCGTCAGGCGCAGCGAGCCCAGGCGCCGCACCTCCTCGCCGCTGAACACCATGTAGGCGGCGTAGCTGATCGCGCTGCCGAACACCAGCGCGACGCCGAGCGCGACATGGCCGCCGCCGATGTGCGCCTCGTGGCCGAACACCAGCAGCACGCCGGCATAGCTGACGGCCAGCGCGAGCAGCTGCGAACGCTCGACGCGGCGCTTGAACAGCACGCGACCGATCAGCAGCACCAGCGTCGGATTCAGGTACAGCACCAGTCGCTCCAGGCCCGCGCTGATGTAGGCCAGGCCCGCGAAGTCCAGGAAGCTCGCGAGGTAGTAGCCCGAGAAGCCCAGCCCGGCGACGATGCGCCAGTCGCGCGCCGTGAGCCCGGGCCTGCCACGTCCCGCCCACCACGCGATGGCCGCGAACAGCGGCAGCGCGAACAGCATGCGATACATGATCAGCGTCACCGCGTCGACGCCGTGGCGGTACGCGAGCTTGACGATGATCGCCTTGCCCGAGAAGGCGACGGAGCCGGCCGTCGCGAGCGCGAGGCCGGGCCACAGGCGCTGCGGACGCGGCACCGCAGTGGTGGTGGCCAGCGTGGCGAGCGGTGGCGTCGTGGTGTTGTCAGAAGCCATGCACCAGCTTACCCGTCGCGGTGTGGCGGCGTCGTCGTGCCTGGGCAAGACCGCATTCGCATCTGCTCAGGTGTGTCTTTCGACGTGCCATCCTGTCGCGTCGGGAATCTCGCGACGCAACCGAACGGCGGGTCGAACGCGCCTCGCCCTACGACGCCGCCCTGCCGCTGACCCACTGCGGCGTGCAGCGCAGCACCTCGTCGAGCGTCGTCAGGCCCTCGGCCACCTTCATCAGGCCGGCCAGGCGCAGCGGGCGCATGCCCTCGAGCACGGCCTGGCGTGACAGCCTGGCCACGTCGAGCGTCGGATGGATTGCCTCCTTCAGCGGCTCGGAGATGGGCATCAGCTCGTACAGCGCGGCGCGGCCGCGGTAGCCGGTGTTGCGGCACGCCGGGCAGCCCATCGCCTTCATCGGGCGCAGGCGTCCGCCCAGCTTCCAGGGCTGCGCCAGTTCCTCGATCATCTTGCCGGTGTCGGCCGAATCGTCGGGCACCTTGCACGTGGCGCACAGCGTGCGCGCCAGGCGCTGCGCCAGCACGCCGATCACGGTGGCCGAGATCATGTAGGGCGGCACGCCGAGGTCGACCAGGCGCGTGATGGCCGACGGCGCGTCGTTGGTGTGCAGCGTCGAGAACACGAGGTGGCCGGTCAGCGAGGCCTGGATCGCCATCTCGGCGGTCTCGAGATCGCGGATCTCGCCCACCATGATGATGTCCGGATCCTGGCGCATCAGCGAGCGCAGGCCGGCGGCGAAGTCCAGGTCGAGCGCAGGCTGCACCTGCGTCTGGTTGAAGGCCGCGTCGATCATCTCGATCGGGTCTTCCACCGTGCAGACGTTGACCTCCTCGGTGGCCAGCTTCTTCAGCGTCGAGTACAGCGTGGTCGTCTTGCCCGATCCGGTGGGACCGGTCACGAGGATGATGCCGTGCGCCTGCGTGATCAGCGACTGCCAGCGTTCGGCCTCGCCGGCGTTGAAGCCCAAGGCGTCGAACGCCTTGTCGACGGTGCCGGGATCGAAGATCCGCATCACCACTTTCTCGCCGAACGCGGTGGGCAGGGTCGACAGCCGCATCTCGACTTCCGCACCGGGCATGCCGCCGGCGCCGTCGGGGCGCTTGGTCTTGATGCGGCCGTCCTGCGGGCGGCGGCGTTCGATGACGTCCATGCGCGCCAGCAGCTTGATGCGCGCGGTCATCGCGTTCATCACCGCGGGCGGCACCTGGTGCGCAGTGTGCAGCACGCCGTCGATGCGCAGGCGGATCGCGCCCATGTCGCGGCGCGGCTCGAGGTGGATGTCGCTGGCGCGCTGCTCGAACGCGTACTGCCACAGCCAGTCGACCACCTGCACGACGCCCTGGTCGTTGGCGTCGAGCTGGTCCTTGTTCTTGCCGAGCTCGACCAGCTGCTCGAAGCTGTTGGCCGACGACGCCCCCGTGGTCTTGTTGGCGAAGCGCACCGATGCGGCCAGCGAGTAGAACTCGGGGGTGTAGCGCGTGATGTCCTCGGGATGCGCGAGCTGCAGCCGTACGGGGCGCTTCACGAGCGCCTCGATCTCGGGCACCCAGGCCACGTCGAACGGCTCGCAGGTGGCGATCACCACCTCCCTGGCATTGACCGTGACGGGTAGCGCGCGCCGCGACTCCGCGTAGGCCACCGACATCACTTCCGCCACGCGCCCCACGTCGACGCGCAGCGGGTCGATGCGCGCGTACGGCAGCTCGAAACGCTCCGCCAGCCAGCGCGCCAGCATGTCGGTGTCGAGGACGCGGTTGTCGCGCACGTCCACCAGGCTGGCCCCGCCCAGGCGCTGCAGCGGGTGCAGGCCGGAGGCGCTCGTGCCGAAGCGGCGCATGAGCTTGTCGGCCTCGTCATGCGCCAGCACGCCGTCGTCGCGCAGCCACTTGAGCAGCTGGCGCAGCTCGAGGCGCCCGCGCGGCGGCACGTGACGGGTGGCGGGCGCAGGGGCGGACTTGACGGGGGGCGTGGCGGACATGATGACCTTCTCAGAGGGACAGCGGCCGCACCATGCGCAGCCACTTGCGCGCCGGCAGGCCGAAGCGCGATTCGATGTTATCCGCCCGGGCGACCAGCGTGTCGCGATCGGGCACGGCGACGCCGCGCCCCGCGATGACCACCGTGTTGCCCTCGCGCGTGGGCCGCAGGCTCCAGGCCTGGTCGGCGCCGAAGGCCGCCGCGATGTGCGTGGCGCTGGCCGCGAAGCTCGTGTCGCGGCCGAACAGGTTGACGGCCATCAGCCCGCCGTGCACGAGCACGCCGCGGCAGGCCGCGTAGAAGGCCTCGGAGTCGAGCACCGGCGCGGCGGCGTCGTGGTCGTAGAGGTCGACGCTGAGCACGTCGGCCACCTGCAGGTTGGCGGGGTCGCGCACCCAGGCGCCGGCGTCGGCCTCCAGCACCGTCAGGCGAGCGTCGTCGGCCGGCAGCTGGAACCACATGCGGCAGGCGCTGATGACGGTCGGGTTGAGCTCGACGGCCGTCGTGCGCATGCGCATCACCTTGTGCGTGAAGCGCGTGATGGAGGCCGCGCCCAGCCCCAGCTGCACCGCGTGGCCCCGGTCGACCTCGTCCTGCGGCCGCCACAGCATCCAGGCCATCATGCGCTGGACGTACTCGAGCTCGATCGCCTGGG
>Ga0209258_100971_pt1 | contig 13437 bp, 9 predicted proteins | sample Araplaol_mTSA_r2_FD_184281 | JGI IMG/M metagenome (GOLD analysis project Ga0209258, IMG submission 184281) | Arabidopsis root microbial communities from North Carolina, USA - plate scrape CL_Col_mTSA_r2 (SPAdes) (version 2) | ecosystem: Host-associated > Plants > Roots > Endosphere | place: USA...
GCTTGTGGGGCATGCCCGACATGCGTGGCTACGGCATCTTCTGGATCGACCACGACACCCTGGCGGCCGCCTACGACATGGACGGTGCGTTCACCCAGGTGGCCGCGAAGCTGGCACCGGGCGCCTCCGAGCGGTCGGTGGTGGACGCGTTCGCGCGCCGCCTGTCGCCCTATGGCGGGCGGGACGCCATCGGCCGCGCCGACCAGTCGTCGAACCAGATGCTGGACAACGAGATCAAGGAGCAGCGCGTGCTCGGCACGGTGCTGCCGACGATCTTTCTTGGCGTGGCGGCCTTCCTGCTCAACGTCGTGGTGTCGCGCCTCGTGGGTGCGCAGCGCGAGCAGATCGCCGCGCTCAAGGCCCTGGGCTATCCCAATTCGGCGATCGCGCTGCACTACCTGAAGCTCGTCCTGACGATCGTGCTGGCGGGCCTGGCGCTGGGCATCGTGGTCGGCGACCGGCTGGGCAGCATGTTCACCGGGCTCTACGCCGAGTTCTTCCACTTCCCGCACTTCGAACATCGGATCGCGCCATGGCTGCTGTTCACGAGCCTCGGCGTCACCGTGGCGACGGCCGTGCTGGGAACGCTCAACGCCATCCTTCGCACGGTGCGGCTGCCTCCGGCAGAGGCCATGCGGCCGCCGGCGCCGGGCCACTACCGCAGGACGCTGCTCGAGCGCCTGGGCATCCGCGCCATGGGGCCGGCGCTGCGGATGATCGTCCGCAACATGGAGCGACGGCCGCTGCGCACGCTGCTGGGCATCGGCGGGATCGCCTCGGCCGTGGCGATCACGATCATGGGCAACTTCCTGCGCGACGCGATCGACATGGTGGTGGACACGCAGTTCACGCTGTCGTTGCGGGGCGACGTGTCGGTATGGACGTACGAGCCCGTCGACGACGAGGCGCGCCTCGAACTGGCGCGGCTGCCCGGCGTCACGCAGGTCGAATCGACGCGCTTCGTGCCCGTCATGCTGGTGCACGGCCATCTGCGGGAACGGGGCCTGGTGCGAGGGTATGCGCCGCGGGCGGAGCTGTACCGCGTCATCGACATGGACCGCCGCCAGACCCTGCTGGAGGGCCGGGGACTGATCCTCACCGACCGGCTCGCCGACAAGCTCGCCGTGGCGCCGGGCGACACCGTCCTCGTCGAGGTGCTGACCGGCCAAGAGCGCACCCTGCCGCTGAAGGTGGCCGGCACCGTGCGGGAGATGATGGGCCTGAACGCCTACCTCGATCGCGACTCGCTGAACCGCCTGGTCGGCGACGGCGACGTGGCCACCGGCTGGGTGCTGTCCGTCGAGCACGGGCGGGAAGCCGCGCTGCTCGACGCCTCGAAGGCGCTGCCCCGGGTGGCCGGCGCGTTCAGCAAGGCCACGATGCTGCGCAACATGCAGGAGATCAGCGCACGCAACGTGCGGATCATGAGTACCGTCCTCACCGCCTTCGCCGCGGTGATCTCGGTGGGGGTGGTCTACAACAACGCGCGCATCGCCCTGGCCGAACGCGGCTGGGAACTGGCCAGCCTGCGCGTGCTCGGGTTCACGCGGGCCGAGGTGTCCGCGCTGCTGCTGGGCGAGATGGCCATCTCCATCGCCATCGCATTGCCGGTGGGCATGTTGCTCGGCTGGGGCCTGGTCCACGGCGTGAGCGAGATGCTGAAGTCGGACCAGTTCTTCTTTCCGGTCGCGATCCAGCCGCGCACCTATGCGTGGGCGGCGCTGTGCGTGCTGGTCGCGGGCGTGGGCAGCGGCCTGGTCGTGCGACGCCGGGTCGACGGGCTCGACATGGTGGCCGTCCTGAAGACGAGGGAATGAGATGAAGAAGAGTTCCTGGATCGGCGGCGGCGCGGCCGCTGTGGTGGCCATCGGCCTGATGGCCTGGGCGTTCGCGCCGCGACCGGTGGAGGTCGAGGCGGCCCGGGTGACGCGGGGCCACTTCGAAGCCACCATCGACGAGGACGGCAAGACGCGGCTCCGCGACCGCTTCCTGGTGTCGGCGCCCCTGGCCGGCGTCGTGACGCGGATCTCCTTGCGCGAGGGCGACACGGTGCGGGCCGGCGATCCGGTGGCGACGCTCACGCCCGTGCTGTCGCCCATGCTCGACGAACGCACCTTGCGCGCGCAGCAGGTGCGGGTCGACATCGCGCAGGCCAGCGTGCAGCGCGCGGAGGCGCGCATCGAGGGCGCGCGGGTGGCGCTGCTGCAGGCCCGCAACGAGGTGTCGCGCAGCGAGCAGCTGGCCGCGCAGGGCTTCGTCTCACCCACGAAGCTGGAGTCCGATCGACTGGCCGCGCTGGCGGCACAGAAGGAGCTCGATGCCGCGATCCAGGAGCGCCACGTGACGGTCCATGAAGTGGAAGAGGCGCGCGCCGCCGTCGCCGCCGTGACGCGCCCGCGCGAGGCGCGCGCGTTCGTGCTCCAGGCGCCCGTGAGCGGACGCGTCCTGCGCGTCGCGCAGACGAGCGAGGCGAGCGTCCCATTGGGGGCCGCGCTGGTCGAGCTCGGAGACGTTTCGAGAATGGAGATCGTCGCCGAACTGCTGACCACGGACGCGCTGCAGGCGCGGCCCGGCAGTTCGGTCCGGATCGAGCGCTGGGGGGGGGACGGCCCGCTGCAGGGGCGGGTCCGGCTGGTCGAACCGGAAGCCTTCACCAAGGTGTCCGCGCTCGGTGTCGAGGAGCAGCGCGTGCGCGTGCTCATCGATCTGACGAGTGCGCCCGACAAGTGGCAGGCGCTCGGCGACGGCTACCGCGTGAGCGTCCGCATCGTGAACCAGTCGCAGGATCAGGTGCTGAAGGTGCCCGTGAGCGCGGTCTTTCCTCGCAGCGACAACGCCGGCATGGCCGTCTTCGTGCTCGATCACGGCCGCGCGCGGCTCGCCGCGGTGGACGTGGCCGCTCGCAACGGCGCCGAGGCCTGGGTGCGGCAGGGCCTCCAGCCAGGCACCACCGTCATCGTCTACCCGCCATCCACGGTGCGGGACGGCACGCGCGTCCGGCAGCGCCGGGTCTGAGCGAAAGCCTCGGGCCGCAAGCCCCGACGGCAGGAAGTCGGCAACGTCTTCGAAGCGCTCGGAGCTTGCTATCGGCGTGATCGCGCAGCCTCATCCGGTGCATCGAGCTGCCCGGAGCCCATGACGATGAACCACTGTGCGCAGTCGGCAAAGCGCTGACCGAGCGCCCTGGCCTGCCCCAGCCGGGCCTGCTGGTAGAGGCGCTGGGCATCCAGCAGCTGCACCAGGCTGGCCTGCCCGGCGCGGTAGCCTTCGCGCGTGAGATCGAGCGTGGCGGCGGCCGTGTCGAGGGCGCGCGTCTGGATTTCCAGCAGTTCGCCGTCGTTGCGCGATTGCTCGAGCGCATCGGCGACTTGCCCGAACGCCTGCAGGATCTCCTGGCGGTAGGCCGCAAGCTCGGCGGCGTAGGCCTGCACCGCGGCTGCCCGCTGCGCGGCCAGCGTACCGCCGTCCAGGACCGGCGCCAGCAGGCTCGCGGCAAGCGACCAGGGCGTCGCCGCACCTGCGAAGAGCGCACCGGGCGTGCGCCCCGTCGCCGACCATCCGGCTGCCAGGTCGAAGGACGGATACAGCGCGGCGGCAGCGATGCCGACGCCGGCGTTCGCGGCGCGCAGCCGGGCCTCCGCCGCCGCGATGTCGGGACGCTGCCGGAGCCACTCCGAGGGGACGGACAGCGGAAGCTCCGCCGGCATCGACAGCGAGCTGAGCGGGATTCGCGCGGGTTCCCAGCCGGCCGGTGTCTCGCCGACGAGGACGGCCAACGCATGGCGCCCGGCCGCAGCCTGCTGTCGCAGCGCGGGCAGGACGGCACGATCGCTGTCAAGCTGGCTGCGGGCGGTCAGCACGTCGAGTCGGGCGGACTTGCCCGCCTCCGCCGACAGCGTGACAAGGCCGACGTTCCTCTCGTCGGCCGCAAGGATGTCCTCGGCGGCCGCCATCTGCTCGTCGATCGATGCGATGGCGATGACTTGCAGGACGGTGCTTCCGGCCAGCGAAAGCCGTACGGCGCGAGCGTGAGCGCGCTGGTAGTCGACGAGCGCGCTCGCCTGCTCGACGCGGCGGCGAGTTCCTCCGAACACGTCCGGGTTCCAGTCGATCGACGGCTCGGTGGTGAATACATTGGTCACGCCACCGGACCCGTCCAGACTGCCGCGCCGGGCTGCAACCGAAAGCGCGACGTGCGGGACAAGTGCCCCCTGCGCGGCCTCGAATTCGTGCCGGGCCTGCGCCAGCGTGGCCCTTGCACCGTCCACCGTCGGACTCGACGCCAGCGCGCGGCCGACGATCTCGTTCAACGCGGCGCTGCCGAACGCCTCCCACCAGCGGGCCGGGACGGGAGCGCCAGCGCGAACCGACTGCTCGGGCAAGGCCGGACCGGAGCGGATGACGCGAGGATCCGCCGGGGTGAAGCGATCGAGCGGCGGCGCCGGCGGACGGACATAGTCAGGGCCCGCCGCGCAGGCCGCGAGCAGCATGCACGTCGCCAGGGCCAACCGACCACGGACGCCATCATTCATAGCGCAGCGCCTCGATCGGATTCAGGCGCGCCGCCTTGCGCGCCGGGTAGTAGCCGAAGAAGATCCCGACGGCCGCGGAGAAGAGGAAGCCGCCGGCCACCGCCGCCGGTGAAATGACCGTCGGCCACTTCGCCACGGCGGCGATCAGCTCGGTGGACACCGCCCCCACGGCGATGCCCGAGACGCCTCCCACCACGCTCATGAACACCGCCTCGGCGAGGAACTGGAGCAGGACGTGGCTGCGCCGCGCGCCGATCGCCATGCGCAGGCCGATCTCGCGCGTCCGTTCGGTCACCGACACGAGCAGGATGTTCATGATCCCGATGCCGCCCACCAGCAGCGAGATCGATGCGACCACCGCCAGCAGCACCGCCATCACGCGGCTGCTGCCCTCGGCGGCGTCGGCGATCTGGCTGAGGTTGCGCACGCTGAAGTCGGGCTCGTCCGTCGACCGGATCCGGTGGCGGCGCCGGAGGATGGAGGTGACTTCGTCGATCGCGCCATGCACCTGGGCGGCGGTCGCCGCCTGGACGTAGATCTGGTTGACGTAGCCGGTCAGGCGCGGTTGCAGGCCGAACGGATTGGGCAATCCGGGATATTGGCTCGCCGTCGCGCCCGGCTGGCTGGGCGCGGCGACGCCGAGAACCTTGCGCTCGCCGGTGCCGAACGGGATCATCACCAGGTCGTCCTGGTCCTGCCCATAGGCCGTCTGCCCTTTGGCCGCATACGACCCGACCACGCGCATCGGTATGCCGCGCACCAGCAGCATCGCCCCCACCGGGCTCTCATCGGCGGCGAACAGCTGGCGCCGAACCGTGTCGCCGATCACGGCCACCAGGGCCGCCGAGCGGTCGTCCTCCTCGGTGATCGCGCGGCCCTCCGCGACATGCCAGTTGGTCGTCGGCGGGTAGCTGGCCGTCACCGCCTGGACCATCGTCGTCCAGTTCTGGTCGCGATACTGCACCTGTCCGGACTGGCGGATCAGGTAGCTCACCGAACCGGCCTGCGTGGCTTCGTGCAGGATCGCGTCCGCGTCGGCGACCCGCAGCGTCGACGCGCTGCCGAAGCCGCCGCGCACGCCGCCAGCCGTGGCGGCGCCCGGCAGCACCACGAACAGGTTGGTGCCCAGGCTCTCGATCTGCTTGCGCACGGCCTCGTTGGCGCCCTGCCCGACGGCGATCATCGCGATCAGCGCCGCCACGCCGATGAAGACGCCCAGCATCGTCAATGCAGACCGCGTCTTGTTGCGCAGCAGCGCCTGGGCCGCCGCGGCGGCCACCATCGTGAAGAACGACAGGCTCGATGCGCGATTCGGACGCGTGGCGGCCTCGCGGGAGAGCATCGGGGGCGCGCCCGCGGGCCGCGGCAGCTCCGAAGGCGTCCGCTCGACGTTGCGCTCGTCCGAGACGATCTGCCCATCGCGCATGGTGATGACGCGCTCCGCGTAGTCGGCGATGTCGCGCTCATGGGTCACGACGACCACGGTGACACCCTGCTCGCGATTGAGGCGCACCAGCGTCTGCATGATCTCGTGGGAGGTCCGGGTGTCCAGGTTTCCAGTGGGTTCGTCGGCCAGCAGCACCCCGGGCGAGTTGATCAGGGCACGCGCGATGGCCACCCGCTGCTGCTGGCCGCCGGACAGTTGCGCAGGCGTGTTCATCTCGCGGTTGCCCAGGCCGAGCAAGGCCAGCGCCTCGCGCGCGCGTCGCGCCCGCTCCTGAGCAGGCGCTCCGGCCTGCGCGTAGATCAGCGGCAGGGCGACGTTGTCCTGGGCGGTCGTACGCGGCAGCAGGTTGAAGCTCTGGAACACGAAGCCCAGCCGCTCGCTCCGCAGTCGCGCGAGCTCGGGTTCGGGCAGCCCTGCGACATCCGTCCCCTCGAATGAAAAGGTGCCGCTGCTGGGACTGTCGAGGCACCCGAGGATGGCCATCAGCGTGGACTTCCCGGAGCCGGACGAGCCCATGATGGCGATGAACTCGCCGCGCGCGATGCTCAGGCTCACGCCGCGCAGCGCGTGCACGTCGACGTCTCCCACATGGTATGTGCGCGTGAGGTCGCGCACTTCGATGAAGGACGTGCCCATGACATCAGCGCCGGGGCGCGGCCAGTCCCGCGGGCTGCGGTGGCGACGCCGGGCGTGCAGCGGCACGCTCCGACACGATCACCTGGTCGCCCTCGAGCAGCGCGCCGCCGGTGATCTCGGCGTAGCTGTCGTCGTCCAGTCCGATGCTCACCGCGACCTGCCGAGGCTGTCCCTCGCGCAGGACCCAGACGACGCGCCGCGAACGATCCGCCTGCGCCGGCCGAACGGGGCGGTCGACCGCGGCGTCGGCGCCTGCGCGCTGCTGCGTCGGCCGGTAGCGCAGCGCCTGGTCGGGCAGACGCAGTACCCCGTCCACCTGGCGCGTCACGATGCGCATGGAAGCGGTCATTCCCGGCTTGAGCGCAAGGTCCGGGTTCGACACGGCCACGACCACGTCGTAGGTCACCACGTTCTGCACCGATTGCGGTGCCTGGCGCACCTGCAGCACCGTGCCGCTGAACTCGCGATCTGGAAAGGCGGTGACCGTGAAGCGCGCAGCCTGGCCGGTCGCGACTCGGCCGATGTCGGCCTCGCTGACGTTGGTGTCCACCTGCATCTGCGTCAGGTCGGTCGCGATGAGGAACAACGTGGGCGTCTGGAAGCTGGCCGCCACCGTCTGGCCCGGCGTCACGTTGCGCGACACCACGGTGCCGCTGACAGGCGAGACGATGTCGGCGTAGCCGAGATTGATGCGCGCGGATCGCAGCTGCGCCTCGCGCTGCGCGACGCCCGCCTCGTCCAGCACGAGCTGCGCGGCAGCCTGCGCGCGGTTGCTGGCGGACGTGTCGGCGGTCTCCTGCGAGACGACGCCGCGCTTGAACAGGCCCGCGTCGCGCTGGGCGACGACCTCGGTGTACTCGAGGTTGGCCCGGTCCTTGGCCACCTGCGCCCGCGCCGTGGCCAGCGACGCGGTCTCCTGGTCGACCGCGGTCTGGTAGGGACGCGGGTCGATGCGCGCGCACAGCTGGCCAGCCTTCACGCGGGTGTTGAAGTCGCAGGCGATGGTCTGGATGACGCCGGAGACGTAGCTGCCGACCTGGACGATCGTGACAGGATTCACCGTGCCGCTCGAGTTCACGGCCTGGACGACGCTGCCGCGCGTGACGGGGACGGTCACGTAGCGGCCCATGTCGGCAGCGTGCCGGCGAACGAGCAGGAGACCGGCCGCACCGAGCGCCGCCGCGATCGACAGCGCGACGACGAGCCACATCGCATGCAGCCTCGGCCTGCTTCGAATCGGCACCGCCGCCTGGTCGGCGCCCGACATGGCGATCGATACGGACATCGCAATCCTTGCTGGCAGGGCACGAAGTTGCCCCGCTCGATTCGGAGGCAGTGTCGACTCTCGTCGCGGCATGGCACTTGCGTTCGATCAAGGACGGCAGCGCGCGCACGGCAGCGCGGGCAACGAGCAAGCTCGACTCGACCGGAGCCGGCCATGGCCTTCCGTCGCCGACCTGGGCGCGGCCTGCGCACCGTTTGCGCGCGCGCAATCTGCCGGAGTGCGGCGCGCCGGAGCATGGAGCCTGACAAGACTCGGGAGTCCTCCATGATTAGATCCATCCCCATGTCCAGGCTCGCCGTCGCGGCATGCGCCCTGACGTTCGCCAGCGCCATGGCGCCGACGCCTGCCGGCGCGCAGCCCGCCGGCAAGGAGGGTCACGCCCCCGCCGGCCATCCCCCGCCAGGCAACGCGCCGCGTACGCCCGCCCCGAAGGAAAGACAGCCGCGCAATCCCGGCTGGCACGGCGACATCCGGCACTTCCCGGACCACGACTGGCACGTCTGGCGCGGCGGACGCTGGGTTCACGGACCTCACGGCGGCCGCCCCGGCTGGTGGTGGGTGGTCGGGCCGACGTGGTACTTCTATCCGGTGCCGATCTACCCCTACCCCAATCCCTACGAGCCGGCGCCCCCGTGGGCCGTGCCGCTGCCGGTTCCGAGCGCGCCGCCCGCGCAGTTCTGGTACTTCTGCGACGAGTCGCAGGCCTACTACCCGTATGTCTCGACATGTTCCGGCGGATGGAAGCAGGTCCCTGCCACGCAGGGTCCGGCCGCGTCCGAACCATCGAGATAGGAAAGACCATGTCCGCCAGTCGCTTCATCTCGTGTCGCGCGCTCGCCGTCGCGGCAGCCCTCGCCGGCTGCGCGCAGATGCCGACGGGCCCGTCCGTTGCCGTCGGCCCAGGCCCCTACAAGCCCTTCGAGGTGTTCGTGCAGGACGACGAACTGTGCCGCGGCTGGGCTGCCCATTCGATCGGCCTGCCCGGCCACGACGACGCCGCCCGGGCCTTCATCGCCTCGACCACCGCGGGCGCGGCGCTCGGCGCGGTGGCGGGCGCGGCACTCGGCGGTGGGCGCGCGGTCGGTGGCGGAGCGGCGTTCGGTGCCGTGGCCGGCGCGGCCGTCGGCAGCGACCAGAGCGCCGCGACGGCGTGGAATGCCCAGAGGCGCTACGACATCGCCTACCAGCAGTGCATGTACGCGAAAGGCAACTACGTCCCGGCCTACGGTTATCGCCCGGATGCGCCGGCCGCCATCCCGCCGCCCGTCCATCCCTGACGCGGCCCGGCCCGCGCGATCGTCGCGCTCGACGACGGCTGCGGCGAGTGCGGCGCGGCGGGTGCTCTGCATGACGGGAGGCAGCTGCCATCACACGCGCCCCACGGCCGCGCTCTCTCAGTCCAGCGACTTGCGGAACCGCAGCACGGAGGCCGTGAGCAGCACTGCGCCGAGCGCCGCCAGGCAGGCCAGCTCGGGCCAGAGCACGTCGATGCCGACGCCCTTGAGGAACGTGCCGCGGATGATCACCAGGAAATGACGCAGCGGGTTCAGCAGCGTCAGCCACTGCAGGGGCTGCGGCATGCTCGCGATGGGAAAGCCGAAGCCCGAGAGGATGAACATCGGATTCAGCACGAAGAAGTTCGAGGCGAAGGCCTGTTGCTGGGTGCGGCACACGGTCGAGATCAGCAGTCCCAGGCCCAGGGCGCTCAGCAGGAACAGGCAGGTGCCGGCGAGCAGCAACAAGGCGCTGCCGTTGAACGGGACGCGGAACCAGAGCAGGCCGATGCCCGCGACGATCGCCACCTCCAGCAGTCCGATCATGAAGAACGGCAGTGTCTTGCCGAGGATGAACTCCACCGGCCGGATCGGCGTGACGAGCAGTTGCTCCAGCGTCCCGACCTCGCGCTCGCGCACGATCGCGAACGCGGTCAAATTGACGATGGTCACGAGCACCAGCGAACCGATGACCCCGGGCACGAAGAACCATCGGCTGTCCAGGTTGGGGTTGAACCAGAAGCGCGGTTCGACCTGCAGGCGCACGCGCGGTGCCGTCAGCGCGCGCCCGCTGGCCTGCAGCAGGGCCTCGCCCTGCGCCTGTGCGAACGCCTGGGCGATCTGGCCGACGTAGCCTCCCGCGATCAGCGCGGTGTTCGAGTTCGTCCCGTCCAGCAGCACCTGCACCGGCGCCTCGTCGCCAGAGCGCAGGCGATGCGAGAAGCCCGGCGGGATCACGATGCCCACGTGCACGTCGCTGCGCTGGACGGCCGCACACACCTGCTCCGGCGATGGCACCACGGCCTTCAGTTCGAAGCGGCTGCTGTGCACGAACGCGGCGACCAGGGCACGACTCTCCGGCGTGCGGTCCTGGTCGGCGACGATCGTCGAGACGTTGAAGACTTCGAAGGTCGCAGCGTAGCCGAACAGCAGGATCTGGATGACCGGCGGCACCAACAGCCGAAAGCGCGCGGACTTGTCGCGCCGCAGCTGCAGGAACTCCTTGACCAGCATCTGGAGGATGCGCTGGAACATGGCGGCCTCTCAGTCCAGCGTCTTGCGGAACGCCCGCGCGGCCAGTGCCACGACGACGGCCGCGTACAGAGCCAGGCAGGCGATGGGCAGTGCGAGCTCCAGCGCGCTCGAGCCCTTGAGGAAGATCGCCTTCAGGATGGTGACGTAGTAGCGCGCGCTGACCAGCGTCGTCACGCCCTGGACGACCGCGGGCATCTGGTCGATCGGGAACGTGAATCCGGACAGCAGCGTCGTGGGCAGCATGGTCAGCACCAGGGCGACCTGGCTCGCGCCGACCTGGCTGCGGATGCTGACGGAGACGAGGTAGCCGATGGCCAGCACGACGGAGAGGAACAGGCTGGTCGTTCCCAGCAGCGTCACCAGCGCGCCGCGGAACGGCACGCCGAACCAGCCGACCGCCACCAGGACGCAGATCGCCGCATCGACCAGGCCGATGGCGAAATACGGCGCCAGCTTGCCGATCATCAGCTCCAGGCGCGTGACCGGCGTCGAAACCAGCAGTTCCATGGTGCCGCGTTCCCACTCGCGGGCGATGGTCAGCGAGCTCAGCTGCGAGCCGATCACCGACATCACCAGCGCCACGACGCCCGGGATGATGAAGTAGCTGCTTTCGAGATCCTCGTTGAACCAGACGCGCGGGCGCACGTCCAGCGGCCTGAGCGCGTGCGTCGGGTAGCCGTGCCGCTCGAGCGCCTGCAGCTGCAGCATCGTGGCATGGCTGTCGATCACGTTGCGCGCATAGCCGGCGGCGATCGTGGCGGTGTTGGAGTCCGTTCCGTCGACGAGCAATTGCAGCGTGGCACCCCCGCCGGCCAGGCGTTCGGCCAACCGCGGGGGCAGTACCAGCGCCAGCCGGCACTCGCCCAGGTCGATGTGGCGCACGGCGGGTGCCACGGTGCGATCGACCGCTCGCAGCGCGAAATAGCGCGACGAGGTGAAGCGCTCGACCAGCTCGCGCGAGCCCTGGCTGCCGTCCTCGTCGACGACGCACAGCGGGATGCGGTCGACGTCCAGCTTGACGCCGTAGCCGAGCAGGAACATCTGCATCAGCGGCAACAGCAGCGCGATCATCAGGCTGCGCGGGTCGCGCACGACTTGCAGCGCCTCCTTGCGGGCGACGGCGACGATGCGGCGCCACCTCATGCGGTGCTCCTGTCGGCGGCTGGCGCACGCGCGGCCTGGACCAGGTGCACGAACATGTCCTCCATCGACGGGGGGATGGCGCGCACCCTGGCGTCCGCGAGGCCGGCCGTCACCAAGGCCGCCAGCACGGCGTCCCGGGCCTGCGGCAGGGTCGCCGTGACGTGCACCGTGTTGCCGAACACCGCCGCATCGCGCACGCCGGCGACCGTCGCGGCGATCTCCAGGGCGTGGGCCGTGTCCGCACAGGCGACCTCGAGCAGGGTGCCGCCCGCGGAGCGCTGCTTGAGCTCGTGCGGCGCACCGAGCGCGATCAGCCGACCCGCGGCGATCATCGCCACCCGCATGCAGTATTCGGCCTCGTCCATGTAGTGCGTCGAGACGAGCACGCTCACGCCCTGCCCCGCCAGGTCGTGGATGAGACTCCAGAACCGGCGCCGGGAGCTCGGGTCCACGCCGGAAGTCGGCTCGTCCAGGAACAGCACCTGCGGCCGGTGCAGGATCGCGCAGCCCAGCGCCAGGCGCTGCTTCCACCCGCCCGCCAGCGACCCGGCGGGAACGTCCTCGCGCCCTGTCAGGTCGGCCATCTCGACTGCCGCGCGCAAGCGCTCGCCGATGTCCCGCGCGGTCACGCCGTAGATGCGGCCGAAGAAGCGCAGGTTCTCCGCGACGCTGAGGTCGTCGTAGAGCGAGAACCGCTGCGACATGTAGCCGATCCGGCGCCGCACGGCTTCGGGATCGGCGGCCACGTCGAGGCCGGCCACGCGTGCCCGTCCGCCGCTCGGGCGCAGCAGGCCGCAAAGGATGCGGATCAAGGTCGACTTGCCCGCGCCGTTCGGGCCGAGGAAGCCCATGACTTCGCCGGGCTCGACGTCGAAGCTCACGTCGGTGAGCGCGGCGAAGTCGCCGAAGCGCTTGCCCAGGCGGTCGACCGAGATGGCGGCCCCGGACACGGCGCTCATGGCGCGCCGCCTGGCGTCCGCCGCTCCAGCAGCGCCACGAAGAGGTCCTCCACGCTGGGCTCGACCTGGACGAGGTCGTCCGGCCGGACGCCGAGGTCGGACAGCGCGGCAGCCAGTTCCGCGCGCCGCAGCGCGGCATCGTCGACATGCAGGTTCACGCCGTCGCCGACAGGCAGCGCCCCCTGCACGCCGGCGCACGCCAGCGCACGCTGCGCCAGCAAGCGCGGCCGCTCGCTGGCCACGCGCAGGATGGCACCGGGCAGCAGCGCCTTCAGGCGCGCCGGCGTGTCCGCGTTCAGGATCCGCCCCTCGTTGAGCAAGGCCAGGCGATCGCAACGCTCGGCCTCGTCGAGGTAGGCGGTCGAGATGACCATGGCCACGCCCTGCCCGCGCAACTGGTAGAGGATCTGCCAGAACTCGCGGCGCGACAGCGGGTCGACGCCGGTCGTCGGCTCGTCCAGGAGAAGCACGCGCGGGGCATGGACCAGCGCACACGTGAGGCCGAGTTTCTGCTTCATGCCGCCCGACAGCTGCCCGGCCAGCCGCTGGCGGAACGGCAGCATGCCCGAGGCGTCGAGCAGCCGCGCGGCCCGCTCGTGCCACTGGCCGCGCGGCACCTCGAACAGGTCGGCGAAGAAGCGGATGTTCTCGTCGACGGTCAGGTCCTCGTAGAGCGCGAAGCGCTGCGGCATGTAGCTCACGCGGTGCCGCACCCGCTCCGGTTGCGCCACGACATCGACGCCGTCGATGGCGACCCGGCCCTGGTCGGGCCGCATCACGCCCGCCAGCATGCGCATCGTGGTCGTCTTGCCGGCGCCGTCCGGCCCGACGAGGCCGAAGATCTCGCCCGGCGCCACGTCGAAGGTGACGCCCGCGACCGCGCGGGTCTCGCCGAATCGCCGCGCGA
>Ga0209258_100972_pt1 | contig 13436 bp, 12 predicted proteins | sample Araplaol_mTSA_r2_FD_184281 | JGI IMG/M metagenome (GOLD analysis project Ga0209258, IMG submission 184281) | Arabidopsis root microbial communities from North Carolina, USA - plate scrape CL_Col_mTSA_r2 (SPAdes) (version 2) | ecosystem: Host-associated > Plants > Roots > Endosphere | place: USA...
TGATGCGATCGGCCATCGTGCGCAAGCTCACCTTGCCGCCCGTGGCGGCGTCGTCGAAGTTCAGTCGAACCGACTCGGTGAAGATGCTGGGGAGCCGTTCCCCGCTGCCCATGGGCACGCTGACCGATCCGACCCAGGCGTTGCGCGCCCGTCGCAGCACCGGCGGCGCGGCCTGTTCGGAGGCGCGCCGATCCGCGTCGGCTTGCGAACCGCGGGCCACGGCGACCTGCTGCGCCAGTGTCCGGTCGCCGTGCAGCGACGCGGTCCCCGCGTCACCCGCCGCATGGTCGGCCAGCACGCGCTCGGAGACGCCCGGCGCCGCACAACCGGCCAGCACGCCGGTCAGCAGCGCCCAACAGGCGAGCCTGTGCCAGGCGCTGGACCGCGCGATCGCCCGCATCACAGCGCCTCGCAGTCGCGCGCCTGCTCGCCGCGGCGCGTGATGCGCACCAGAGGCGGGTCGTTGGCGTAGATGCAGGCCTCCAGCGGATAGTCGCTCTGGCGGATGCCGGCCGAATCCAGCACCGTCCTCAGGGCCGTCTCGAACGTCCCTTCGATCGAGTCGGGCGCGCCGATCAGGAAGTTGCGCTGCGCATCCCATTTCAGGCGAACGCCCGCCTGGGCGCCCCAGCGCTGCAGCGTGCGTTCCAGCGTGATGTCCTGCACCAGGACGTTCCAGCGCCGGGGTGGCGCGTCGGCGGCGCCCGGGCCGGCGTACGGCGCGACCGGGAGCACGAGCTCCGTGGCCGCCGCCGCACGGGCGAGTCCGGCCACGGTGACCACGAGCAACGGAATCAATGGATTCATGGACAGACCTCTCCTGCAATCGATCGAGCGGCCGATCATTCGGCTGCGACGAACCGGACGACGCGGTCCGCGTCGATGCGGGCCTGCACCGGATAGCCCCGCGCGCGCAGCCCGGCCACCACTTGATGCACCGCGTCGACGAACGACGGCGCCTCGACACGCAGCGCGCCGTTGACCGGCGCGACCCAACCGACGTCCCACGCGATCTCATAGCCGCTGGCGCGCGCCCAGCGGCGCAGCGAGACCGCGATGTCGCGATCTGCCGACGTGATGTCGAACGACGGCACAGCCGACGCGGACAACGGCGCGGCATCGCGCGTCTGCTCGGCACTCGTCCAGCGCAACGAGGACGCATGCGGATGCGATCGCGTCCCGTCGTCGTCATCGGTGCCGATGTGGATGTCGCGCGCCGCGACGCCGCGCGCGAGCAGGGCGTTGCGCAAGGCTTCGGCACGCGACACGGCGAGTGCGTCATGCCCGCCGGCGTCGTTGCGCCCGACCGCGGTGATGGCGGTGTCGGGCCCGATGCGCAGCACGAGCACCGACAGCGCCTCCAGCACCTCGGGCCGCAAGGAGGCGCTGCGCGGCGCGAAGACGACGGGCTGCTCGTGGCGGACACGGCGCAGCGCCGGATCGGAGGGCGGCTCGTACTCGACGCCGCTGGTCAGGCCGCTGTCGGCCGACGCGAGCCGCGTGGCGTCGTCCTGCGGCGTGATCGTCTCGTCGCCGAGCATGGCGTCGCCGCGGCGGACGGTGGCGCGCGCGGCGCCCAGGACGAGCGTGAACTCGGTGGCCGACGTACAGGCCGAGAAGTACTGGCCTTCGGGCTGCAGCACCAGCAGCGCGAGGTCGCGACCCGCGAACACCGCGGGCATGGGCTGGTTGGGCCGCGCTTCGAAATAGACCTTGCCGCCGCCGTCGTCGAACACCTGCGCGGGGCGCGCGAGCCGGTCGCCGCGGACGGCATAGCCGAAGTCGTAGCGGCCGACGAAGCGCTTGCCGGTCAGGCTCGACGCGTTGCCGCCGACGGCCAGCAGCAAGGCGGCGCAGAAGGCACGCAGGAAGACGGTGCGGGTGCGCAGGGGCGGTGACGAATCGGCTCTCATGGTCGAGACGATTCTGCTGAGACGCCGGAAAACTGCCCTGCGCCAAACCACCCTGAAATCGCGCGTTCGGCGCGCCGCGCAAATCAGCGCGTGCTGCTCAAATCAAGGCGCACGCTTCAATGCTTCTCATGCGCCAACGCCCTTTCGATCCGCCGGTCCGGCACCAGCCAGATCAAGGCCGCCAGCAGGTAGATCGCCTGCGCGAGACCGACCACGCAGAACGACGCCAGGATGCCCACCAGGTACAGCCACGGCGAGAGCTTGCCCTTCCAGTCGGAGCCCAGCGCGCGCTTGAGAACGCCGTCCTCGCCCTGTGCGCGCACGATCAACGTCTGGAGGATCCACCACGAGACGGCGGCCATCAGCAAGGCCACGCCATACACGGCCGAAGGCGTCGCGGCGAAGTGGTTCTCGCCCATCCAGCCGGTCGTGAACGGGAACAGCGACAGCCAGAACAACAGGTTGAGGTTGGCCCACAGCATGCCGCCGGTCACGCTGGTGGTGGCATGCAGCAGGTGGTGGTGGTTGTTCCAGTAGATGCCCACGTAGATGAAGCTGATCACGTAGCTCAGGAACACCGGCCATTGCTCGGCGAGCGCGCCCAGCGTGTCGCCATGGGGCACCTTCAGTTCCAGCACCATGATCGTGATGATGATGGCCAGCACGCCATCGCTGAATGCCTCGAACCGACCCTTGCCCATCGCCGCCTCCCGGTGCCCCTTGCGCCGCACTTCATTGTCGCAAACGCGCGGCACGCGCTGCCGGCATCCCCGCGTGCGCCGCCGGAGCATCCACAGACGCGCGGGGCCAGCGGCGCAGAACGCGCCGGCGCGCCAAGCCAGCGCAAGCGCCGCGAATTCGGGGGTTGCCGGAGTCGGATTCGGGATAGCCTGCGCACCGGCGCGGGTGCACCATTTTTCCAACGTCCCTGCTCGACATGGCCGATGCCTGGCACGCACCGCGTCGACCACCGTCGGGCAAGCCGATTGCCATCATCCAATCCGAAGGATCGTGAAATCGATCCGCGAATGACGACTTGCCAGGGCTCGAGGGTGCGCTGGTCCGTGCCCGCGGGTTCACACTGGCCTGGAGACAAAGGCGGATGCCGGGTTGCGTCCTCGACGAGGACGCCGCCCAATCCGTGTGCCCATGAACCGATTCGACCCGCTCCGAAAAGTGTTGCACGCCGACGAAGCTGTCGCCCGCTACGCGTCGCAACCCGCCACGGTGTTCACCAATGGCGTCTTCGACCTGCTGCATCGCGGCCACATCGCCTGGCTGGCCGAGGCTCGGCAACTCGGCGACCGCCTGGTCGTCGGAATCTGCGGCGACGCCGCGGCACGCCTTGCCGACGCGCCGCACGACCGCCCGCTGAACCCCGAAGGGGACCGTGCCTTTGCCGTCGCGGCGCTCGAGAGCGTCGACGCCGTCGTGATCTACAACGAGCCCACGCCCATCGCGCTGCTCGCACGGCTGCGCCCGTCGGTGTACGTCAAGGGTGGCGACGACGACATGAGCAAGCTCGCGGAGGGCGCACTGGTGCGCGGCTGGGGCGGACATGCGGTGGCACTGCCCTTCGTCGACGTCTCCCCCGCCGCCTCGCTGATGGACCGGCTGCGCGCGTCCTCGCGCGTCGCGCCGGCAGAGTCTTGAGCGGCTCGGCGCCGGCGGCGTGCAACGGGGAGACGTCGTGATCCCCACCGTACGTCGTGCCGTCTTCCTGGGTCGCGACGGCGTCCTGAACCGCGATCATGGCCACGTCAGCCGCCCCGAGGAGTTCGAGTGGCTGCCCGGTGTGATGCACGCGCTGCGGGCCCTGCAACGGGCAGGCTGGGGGCTGGTGGTCGTCACCAACCAGGGCGGCATCGCGCGCGGCCTCTACGGACCGGCCGAATACGCCAACCTGACGGCCTGGATGCACAGCGAGCTCGCCCAGCATGGCATCGCGCTCGACGAGGTCTACCACTGCCCGCACCTGACCGATGCGCCGCTGGCCGCCTGGCGCCGCCAGTGCGATTGCCGCAAGCCCGCACCGGGCCTGCTGCGGCGCGCCGCGCGCGACCTCTCGCTCGACCTGGCGTCCTGCGTGATCGTGGGCGCCAAGCCCTGCGACATCCAGGCCGGGCGCGCCGCGGGCGTGGCGGCCTGCATCCGCATCGCCGATCAGATCGATCCGGCGGCCATCGCGGCCGCCAACCCGCCCGCCGACTACACCTGCACGAACCTGGCCGAGGCGGCGCGCTGGCTGCTGGCGCATGAGCAGACACGCTCGGCGTGAGGCGCGGGCGGGGACGAATGGTCGAGGACCATTGCCGAGCGAGGCGACGCGCCGTGCCCGGCGCGCGACGCAGCGAATCGATCTCTTCTTGCCACGCCGAAAATCTTTACGCTAGAATGGCAGGCTTCGCGGTACCCCACTTGTTTGGGCATTGCTGAAACGCCGGTGTAGCTCAGTTGGTAGAGCAGCTCATTCGTAATGAGAAGGTCGAGGGTTCGACTCCTTTCTCCGGCACCAAATCCGCGTTGCAAGTCGACGATTTGCAGCGATCGAAAGCCGACCCCCGGGTCGGCTTTTTCGTTGCTGGTGCGCGTCGACATCCTCCCGGAGGGGAAATCGGGTCGACGACGACGCCCGGCCCGCGAGATGTGCCGCAACCTCGACCTTCGGGCCGGGCCGCGGTCGACTCGGCCTGGACGAACTTTCCGCCCCGGCGTGTCCGGCGCGAGAATTCCTGCATTGTTTTCCGGCCCCCGCGGAATTCATGACGTCCGCTGGCGGTGCCGACCGCGGCTCAGGCTCGCCTGCGGCGCCTCGCGGGCCGCTGTCGAGTCGCATCGCGCCCTCGCAGGAGCCGCCTGCCACGACTGGTCGCCGCAAGCGGGCTGGCACGACACCGGATCGCTTCGTCAAGGATGTCCTGGCGCGGCCGGCGGCCGACGGCCACCGCGCGGTCGTACCAAGGCGATCGCGGCCAGAACGCAGACGGCTCCGAACAGTTGCCCCGCGCCGATGGGCTCGTGCAGCACGATCGCTGCCAGCACCAGCGCCGACACCGGCAGCACCGCGGTGTAGAGCGCGGCCACGCCCGCGCTGACGCGCGCCGCGCCGGCGTACCACAGCAGGTACCCGCCGACGGTCGGCACCGCGGCGTAGTACGCGACGCCCAGCAGCGCGGCGTGGTCGGCGGGACGCGTCCACGCGTGCTCGTACAACGCGGGCACCGCCGTCATCGCGAGGCCGAGCCCGCACATGAGCGTCGATTGCGCCAGCGGCGCGACGGGGACGCGCAGCCGCTTGTTCAACAGCAGGAACAAGGCCTCGCAAGCGACGGCGGCGAGCACCAGCGCATCACCCGTGAGGTCGTGTCGGCCGCGGTCGCCGCCAGGCGCCAGGACGACCGCCGCCACGCCGGCGCACGCGAGCGCTATCGCGGCGACCAGGCGCGCGCCCGGTCGCTCGCGCAGCAGCAGCAGACCCACCAGCGCGCCGACGGCGGGCAGGCAGCCGGTGATGACGCCGGCATCCCCGGCCGATGTCGAGCGCAGGCCGGCGACCAGCAGGACGGCGTAGCCGACGCTGCCGGACAGGGCCTGCAGGGCGAGCAGCCCCGCGTCGTGCAGGCCGGGCCGTGGCAGGCGGTGTCCGCGCCAGCGCATCAGCGCCAGGAAGATGGGCAGCGCGATGGCGAAGCGCAGCGCGGCGGCGGTGAACGGCGGCAGCCCCGCCGCGATGACTCGGCTCGCCACGACGGTGCTGCCCACCGTCACCATGGCCAGGGCGAGGAAGACGCCGCCCGGCACGCGCGGTGCGGGCGGAACGAGGGGAGCGGCGGCGGTGTTCATGAAGGCATCCTCGCCGGCCGGGGTCGCGCGGTCTTGAACGAAATTGCGCTGCGCGGGACCGCTTCCGCGACGGGCGTCATGGCGCGGGGGGGGGGGAACCTGCGACTGCGCGCGGGATGACCGACCCAGCGTGGCGTGCGTCCATCGGGCTCGGACCGTCGACCGCCGGACGGCACGCCTGCCGCGACGAGCGTCTTGCAGCAGGCGCATCCCGCGACTGAAGGCGGGATGACTGCCGCGAAGCGCCGTGCGGCCACGGCATCGAACCGCCGACGCCTCACGGCCTCACGGCCTCACGGCCTCAAGCCCCGGTGCCTCGGCGCCGCGCGCCGGCATATACCGCCGGTGTGTATCCCAGGCAGCGCCGGAACGCCCGCGTCAGGTGCGCCTGGTCCGCGAATCCGGCCGCGGCGGCCGCATCGGCGATGGGTCGCCCCGCGTCGAGCAGGCGGCGCACGAGTGCCAGGCGGCGCTGCACCAGGTACGCGTGCGGCGTCATCCCGAGTTCGCGCGTGAAGGCGCGCAGCAGCTGGAACCGGCTCAGGCCAGCCTCGCCGGCGAGCGCGGCCAGGCCCGGGTCGGTGGCGGGATCGTCGTCCAGGCGCTGCCGGGCGCGCACGATCGACGGGGAGGCGAGCCGCGCGGGCGCGACCTGCGCCTGGCGCAGCAGCAGTGCCGCCAGCAGCGCCGTCTGGGCTTCGTCGCGGGCGAGCGCCCCCGCGCGCGTGGCCAGGCGCGCGTGCCAGTGCTCGAACGCGCGCGCGACCACGGCGTCGCGCGCGACGGGCCGCCACATCGGCAGCGCGCTGCCGGTGGGCAGCACCTCGGCGGCGGCCGCCTCCACGATCGCCGGGGCGAGGTAGAGCATGTGCCAGCGACGGCCCGCGGCGTCCAGCGGCACGCCGTCGTGCACCTCGCCGGGGTTGACCATCACGAGGTCGCCCGGCCCGGCCTCGACCCAGCCGGCGGCGCTCCACGAGCGCTGCGCGCCGCGCCGGATGCGGCCGATGCCGTAGGTGTCGTGCGCGTGGCGCGGGAACACCTGCGCACTGTCGAGTCGCGTGGCAAGCACGCCGGGCGCGGGCTCGTGGACGGCTGGATCCGGCTTGGCGGGCATGCCGCAGTATCGTCGCGATCGTTGCCCCATGCACAAGCGTGCGGCCGACGGACCCGCGCTCCCATCGCGCCGCGAGACCACCCGGCATGCACGTCATCGATCGCCTGCGCGTCGGCGCCCTGCTCGCCATCGGCTGCCACGCCACCCACCCGGAGCCCGCCGATCGCACGAAGGTCATCCCGGCCCAGGCCGGCGACGCGCACGCCGACCACCGCCTGCAGACGGCCGAATCCTGCGGCGGCGTCGTCGGCACCCAGGGCACGTTCGAGATCCGCGCCGACCGCGTGCCGATGCATGCCGGTGGCGCACCGCCCTGCCATCCGAGCCGACGGCCCCCGCCCGGCGCGCGACGATCGTGTTCGCGCCGCGCATGGGCATCGATCCCGCGCCGCCGGCGACGGTGCCTGGAGCCTCGCCGACTCCGCGCTGGATGGCGACCGCCCGAGCAAGCAGCGTGCGCGCCACCCCCCTCGTCCGCAGGATGCGCTGCCGTCGGGCGCACCGCTAGCATCGCGCATCAGCGCGCAACTTCGCGCGCATCAACGAGAGGGTTCGCGATGAATTCGAAGATCCACGTCGGCCTGGCCCTGCTGCTGGCCGCCGCCGCCCCCCTGGCGCTCACCGCCAATGTCGCCACCGGCGCCAACGTCGCCACCTCCGGTTCCGGCTTCGGCCTCAGCGCAGGCTGGGGCGTGGGCACGCCGGCCGCGCCGTCCAGCCTCGTCGACGGCGCCTTCGTCGCCGACGGCCAGCAATGGAACCTCGGCACGGTGTACTGGCAGGGCGGCGCCCCCGACAGCGCCGACACGATCACGATCTCGCTGGCCCACGCGGCCACCGTCACGGGCCTGCTGCTGCAGGGCGACAACAACGACAGCTATGTCGTCAGCTACGAAGCCCTCGACGGCACGTGGCACACGCTGCCGGACGCCTTCTCGCCGCACGGCACCGTGGCCGACCCGGGCGCGGGCACGGTGGGTTGGGGCATGGGCGTGTCGGCCGAGAGCTTCGCGGCGATCACCGCGCAGGCGTTCCGCATCAACGCCAACGGCGACCAGTCCTACGCGGTGGCCGAGTTCCAGGCCACCGGCCAGTTCCTGCCCACGGTGCCCGAGCCGGCCTCCAGCCTGCTGGTGCTGGCGGGTCTCGGCGCGCTCGGCGTGATGGCGCGCCGCCGCGCCAGTCACTGACGCCGCCGCGTCCTCGCGCACGGCCGGCATCCGCCGCGAGGCGGGTGCCGGCCGTCGTCATTGCGACGCGCTGTCGATGCGTTCATCCGCCTCCGCAGGCAAGGGGGCACCTGCTCGACCGCTCGATCATCGCGACCCGACGGACGCCGTGCGGAGCGCGCGTCCGATGCGACGCGCGGCGCGCGCCCGACCGGCGCTGGACAGGCGTCCGGCCGCCGACGGCGCCAAGCACGAAACGGGGCCGAAACGACGTCTTCCGGACGCCCGGAAAAAAGTATTGTCCACCTGCCCGATTCCGCAGCAGTTCGCTTGACACCCAGCATCCATGCGGGCTGGCGAGCACTTCCCCGGACCACTCCCCAGAGTTGTCCACAGTTGCGGTGGATAGTCTTGGAGGCCTTCCCGACGGGGAGTTCCAGGCCCGATGTCAACCGAAAAAAGTTTGCATCGGGCTGCCCCATTCCTCAGCACTCCGCTTGACACCCAGCATCCATGCGGCCTGGCGAGCACTTCCCAAGGCCGCCCCACAGAGTTGTCCACAGTTGGCGTGGACAGGTGCCACGGCCCGCTCAACTGACCCGGGAAAACCCTTTTTCTCGAACGTTGGCCGGCCCGCGCGCGGCGTACCTTTGGAAACCTGAGAGGGACTCATCATGAACGCCGCCGCCACCTCGCCGCTGAAGGCCCAGCCCATCCCGGACATGTCGATCGCCTGGGAGGCGCCGCCGTCGCTGCAGCACCTGGTCGTTCGTGCCGACAGTGCCGGCGATGCGCCCACCTGGGCCGAGACGATGCCGGTGAGCCTGGAGGCGATGAGCGCCCCCGTGGTGTTCCGCGAGCCACTGGAAGGCCTGTCCGTGCGCGACATCGACGAGCCCGAGATCTTCAACGTGTTCTTCGGCGACGGCAGCGCCCCGCGGCGCCGCGCCGCCTGATCAGGCCACCCGGGGATCCAGCACGTCGCGCAACGCGTCGCCGATCGCGCTGAGCGAGTAGATCAGCAGGAACATCGCCGTCACGGTGCCCGCCAGCGGGCCCCAGATGTCGTTGGTCAGGTCCTGTGCGGCGCCCGCGATCAGCAGGCCCCAGCTGGCGCCGTCCTGCACGCCCAGCCCCAGCCAGGTCAGGATCACCTCCCCCTTGATCGCCGCCAGCAGCACCAGCGTCGTCGTGACGATCGCCACGTGCACGACGTTGGGCAGGATCTCCGAGAACATGACGCGCCCCGCGCCCGCGCCCACGCTGCGCGCGGCCAGCACGTAGTCGCTGCCCTTGTGCCGGAGCACCTCGCCGCGCACCAGCCGCATGATGCCCACCCAGCTGGTGGCCGCGATCGCCACGCACATCGACGCGAGGCCCTTGCCCATCGCGTACGAGATGGCGGTGATCAGCAGGATGTCGGGCACCGACGCCACCACCGAGTAGACCCAGTTGACGACCGCGTCGACCCAGCCCCCGAAGTAGCCCGCCGCCAGGCCCAGTGCCGTGCCGAAGGGCACCGCCAGCGCGGTGGTGGCCAGGCCGATGGTGACGGCCGTCTGCGCGCCGGCCAGCACGCGCCACAGCACCGAGCGGCCCAGCAGGTCGGTGCCCAGCAGCGTGGCCAGGTGCCAGCCGGGGGGATCCTGCGCGCCGCCGACCGCGGCCTCGGCATCGGGCAGCAGCCCCAGCCAGCCGCAGGTCGCCACCAGGCCGTACAGCGCCACCACCACGAGGCAGGCACGGATGTGCGGCCGCGCCCACAGCGCGGCCAAGGCCTCGCGTGCCGCAGAGCGCGGCGCCGGCGCGGCGGCGTGGAGTTCGGGCATGGCGCTCATTGCAGCCGCACCCGCGGGTCCGCGACCGCGTACAACAGGTCGTTGACGAGGTTGAACGCCACCAGCGCCAGCGCGCCCAGGACGGTGACCGCCTTCAGGATCGGCAGGTCGCCACGAGACAGGGCGTCGATCGTGAGGTTGCCGATGCCGGGGATCGAGAAGAAACGCTCCATCAGGAACGAGCCCAGGATCAGGAACGGGATCGTCGTGACGTTCTGCGTGATGATGGGGATCCAGGCGTTGGGCAGCACGTGGCGCAGCAGCACGCGGCCCTCGCCGGCGCCCTTGGCGCGCGCGGTGCGCACCCAGTCGGCGTTCATGTCGGCCAGGAACAGCGCGCGGTACAGACGGATGTCGGGGCCCATCAACAGCAGCAGCTGGATCATCCACGGCAGCCCGAGGTACTTGACTGCCGACCAGCCGCCTTCGTAGCCGTTGATCGGGAACCAGTCGAGCTTGAACGCCAGCAGGTACTGCAGCGCCAGCACCCAGACCAGCGCCGACACGCTCATCGCCGCGATGAACAGCGCGCGCGCCACCTTGTCGACGACGCCGTCGCGATGGCGCGCGATGAACAGCGCGATGGCGACGTTGACGATGCCGCCGAACACGAATGGCGGCATCGTCACGGACAGGCTCACCAGCGCGCCGTCCTTCAACTGCGTGCCCAGGTCGTCGCCGGTGACGAAGGACCGGCCGTAGTCGAAGGTGGCGATCTGGCGCAGGAAGTCCAGGAACTGCAGCGCCAGCGGCTTGTCCAGGCCCCACTGGTGGCGCAGGTTGGCCATCGCCTCCGTCGTCGCGTGGTTGCCCAGGGCGGTACGCACCGGGTCGGGGCCGAAGGCGTTGAACAGCAGGAAGGTCAGCAGCGCCACGCCGAGCACGGTCGGGACGGCCTGCAGCAGCCGGCGGACGATGTACGCGCCCATCAGCGACACTTCCCGCCCATCACTGCACGCCCTTGCGCTTGCGCGCCATGTCCACGCTCAGGTACATGTGCTCCTGGATCAGCAGGTTGCGCTTGAAGTTGCCGACCCAGGCCTGCGTGATGCCGAACTTCAGTGGATCGAACAGCACGATCAGCGGCACGTCGTCGACGATCAGCGCGTTCATGATGCGCAGCTGAACGAGTCGCTCAGGGCCATTGGCCATGAATCGCATGGTCTCGTAGGCCTTGTCGTAGGCCGGACTCGCGTAGCCCGTCCAGTTGCTGCCCGGCGGCGCATTGGGGCCGTACAGCAACTGATAGAAGTCCTCCGCGTCGGGATAGTCGGCCTCCCAGCCGAACGAGGCCAGCTGGTAATTGCCGTTCTCCGCCGCCTTGGTGAACGTGGGCTGGTCCATGAAGACGCCCTTGGCCTGCACGCCGATGGCCGCCAGCTGCGACTTGAGCAGGTCGAACTCGTTGTGCGCCGCGACGTGGGTCTGGAAGAAGCTGATCGTCAGCGGCGGCAGGCCCTTGCCATCGGGATAGCCGGCCTGGGCGAGCAGCTTCTTCGCGAGCGCGAGGTCGTGCGGACGGGCGGCGGCGCCGGTCTCGCGCTCGTTGCCGGGGATGTCGTACGGCACGAGGCTGTTCAGCCGGCGGCCGCGGCCGTTCCACAGCACGTCGATGATGGCCTGCGCGTCGAATGCGGCGGCCAGCGCCTGGCGCAGCAGCCTGTTGCGGCCCAGGACGGGGTCGCGCATGTTGACCAGCAGGTAGTCGGTCTCCAGGCTGGGCACGGCGTGGATCGCGAACTTGCCCGCGTACTCGGGCGCCAGCCGGAACGTGCCGTCCGGATCGCGCCGGACCATCTTCGCGAAGTTGGCGCGATCCATCGGGCGCCAGTCCAGGTCGCCGTGCAGGAACTTCAGCGCCGCGGGCTGCAGTTCCTCGATCAGCGGCATCTCGAGTTCGTCGACCAGCGGCAGGTGCTTGCCCGCATCCTTGAGCAGTCCCTTGGCCGCATCGCCCGGTTCGCCCGCCGTCGGATAGCTGCGGTAGTAGTCGGGGTTGCGCACCAGCCGGATCACGCCCTTGCGATCGACCTGCCGCGTGGCCATGAACGGGCCGGTGCCCACCGGGTTCAGCGCGAAGCGCTCCTTGTAGAACTGCACCGCCTCGCGCGGCACGATGGACGTGGGCGTCATCGTCAGCGCATACAGGAACAGCGCGTTCGGGTGAGTCAGGCGGATCGTGAACGTGTGCGCGTCGACCTTGCGCAGTCCGGCCACGTCGCGCGAGCTCAGGTCGGCCGAGGGGCCTGCCTTCACCGTCGCCGCGCGATAGTCGTCCAGGCCGACGACCGCGCCCTGCATCGCGAACCAGCTCTTGGTGTTGATGTTGCCGTCGGCGTAGCGCTTGAGCGAGTACAGCACGTCGTCGCTGGTGAGCTCGCGGCCCTTGCCGCCCGGAAAGCACGGGTTGTCGACGAAGCGGACCCCATGGCGCAGGTGGAACGTGAGCGTGAGCTGGTCGGGCGACAGCGTGGGCATCGCCTCGAGCAGGTCGGGCTCGAGCTTGTAGGGCCGCTCGAGGTAGGCGTAGGTGAGCAGCAGGCTGTAGACCTGCTGGACGACCTGCGTCTCCGTCTGGCCGAACCCGCGCGCCGGGTCCAGCGTCTCGAACTGGGAGATGCGCGGCACCGTCAGCACCGACTTCTCCTGCGCAGGCGCGGACGCGGGCACCGCGAGCGCGCTCGCGAGCGTCATGCCCGCGAACGCGCGCGCGAGGGCCGGCGCGAGGCGGAACCCGCTCACGGCCCCCTCCGCTTGGCCGCCATGTCGATGCGCATGAACTGCATCTCGGTGGTGAAGATGTTGCGCTTGTAGTTGGCGACCCAGGGCTGCACGGTGTCCACGCGCAGCGACTCGCGCACGGGAATCAGCGGCACCTGCTCGCGCACGATCGCGTCCATCGCCTTGAACAGCTCGTAGCGCCTCGGGCCGTCGGCCATGAAGCGCGAGGCCTCGTAGGCCTTGTCGTAGGCCGCGTCGGCGAAGGCGCCGTAGTTCGGGCCGGGCGAGACGTTGCGGCTGTACAGCATCTGGTAGAAGTCCTCGGCATCGGGATAGTCGGCGTAGTAGCCGTAGCTGGCCAGCTGGAAGTTGCCCGCGGCCATCGCCTTGGTGAACGTGGGCGTGTCGTCGAAGTCGCCTGTCAGCCGCACGCCGACGGCGGCAAGCTGCGCCTTGAAGACGTCGAATTCGTTGCGGATGGCGGTGTCGCTGCCCGGAAAGCGCATCGCCAGCGGCGGCAGGCCCTGGCCGCCGGGATAGCCGGCCTGCGCCAGCAGCTTGCGTGCGAGCGCCAGGTCGCGCCGGTGCGGCGGCGCGCCGGTGTCGCGCGCGCTGCCGGCGAGCTCCACCGGCACCAGCGTCTGCATCGCGATGCCGCGGCCGCTCCACAGCACGTCGATGTCGGCCTGCGGGTCGATCGCCGCGGCGATCGCCTGGCGCAGCGGCTTGTTCTTCCCGAGCAGCGGATCGCGCATGTTGACGCTGATGTAGACGGCGTTGCCGCCCGGCGCACTGGCCAGCGTGAACTTGCCGGCGTAGCCGTCGGCCGGGCGCA
>Ga0209258_100973_pt1 | contig 13413 bp, 7 predicted proteins | sample Araplaol_mTSA_r2_FD_184281 | JGI IMG/M metagenome (GOLD analysis project Ga0209258, IMG submission 184281) | Arabidopsis root microbial communities from North Carolina, USA - plate scrape CL_Col_mTSA_r2 (SPAdes) (version 2) | ecosystem: Host-associated > Plants > Roots > Endosphere | place: USA...
CGCCGGCAGGCTGGCCGGGGCGGGCAGGGCCGCGAGCGTGTCGGGCGAGGGCCGCGGCGCCTGCAGCGATACGGGTGCGCCCCGGGGCAGCGGTTCGACCGCGATCGCGCCGCCGGCGCGCTGCGCCAGCGCCTGCCACGCCGATTCGATGGCGGGCACGCCGTTCCTGTGCTCGAACCATTCCTCTGGCGACAGGTCTGCGCCGGCAACCAGCCAGTTCAGCAGGCTGCGCGTGCTGGCGGTGCAGCTGACGTTGCGGCCGGCCTTGCTGCGGTAGCAGCCCGCCACGAGCACGCAGCGGTGCACGGCGCGCGTCAACGCGACGTAGACCAGGCGCAGCGTCTCCGCGGACTCCTCCAGCTTCTGGCGAAGCTTGACCGCCTTCTGGTGCGCCTCGTCGCGGAACTCGTGGCCGTAGTCGATGACGGTGCCGCCGTCCTCGTCGTGGTACGCGTGGCCGGTGAGCCCGTCGGGACGGCCGCCGCGCGCGGCGCTCCAGAGGAAGGGGCAGAACACGACGGGGTATTCGAGGCCCTTGGACTTGTGCACGGTGACGATCTGCACCAGGTTCTGGTCGGACTCCAGCCGCAGCTGCGTCGCGTCTCCAGCGTCGGGCGCGACGCGCTGCTGCTGGAACCAGCGCAGCAGGGTGTCGGGCGCGGCGTGGCGCTCGCCGGCCTCGTGCAGGCATTCGACCAGGTGCAGCAGGTTGGTCAGGCGGCGCTCTCCGTCGGGGCGCGACAGCAGCCGGCCGGCGACCTGTTCCGCGGCGAGCCACTGGCGCAGCATGAAGCCGACACCGCGCTGCAGCCAGAGCTCGCGCCAGCCGGCGAAGCGCTGCACGGCGGCCAGCAGCGCGGACTCGTCGCCCGCCAGCGCCAGGATCGCCGCGGCATCGGCGCCCATCAGGCCGGTGGACAACGCCGCCTTGAGCGTGCGCTCGCGCGCCGGCTCGAGGATTGCGGTGAGCACGCGATCGAGTTCCTCGGCGTCGCTGCTGCGGAACACGCTGGCCTGCGACAGCTCGACGCTGCCCACGCCGCGCGCGGTCAGCGCCTGGCGGATCTGCGAGCCTTGCCGGTTGCTGCGCACGAGCACCGCGATGTCGCCCGCGGCGAGCGCGCGCGCCCGGGTGCCTTCGCCAAGCTTGACCTCGCCACGCTGCGCCGCCGCCAGCAGGCGGGCGATCTCGTCGGCGGTGGCCGCGACGACGGCCTGCGTCGCCTCGCGCAGGAACATCGGCTCGCCGTCGTCGGCCGCTGGCAGCGTCCAGACCTGCAGCGGCGCGCGCGGCGCGCTGGTGTCGGCGAACGCCTGGCGCGGCTTCGCGCCGAACGCGACGCTCTGGTAGGCGAGGCCGTCCATCATGAAGGCGCGCGGATTGGCCGTGAACAGCGCGTTGAGCGCACGGATCAGCGGCTCGGTCGAGCGCTGGTTCTCGCCGAGCGAGTAGCGCGCCACCGCATGCGCGCCGGCCTCGAGGTAGGTGTGCAGGTCGGCGTTGCGGAAGCTGTAGATGGCCTGCTTGGGGTCGCCGACGAAGAACAGCGGTGCGGCAGACAGCGTGTCGTCCGTTTGGGCCGCGTAGATCGTCCGGAAGATGGCGAACTGCAGCGGGTCGGTGTCCTGGAACTCGTCGATCAGCGCTGCGGGAAAGCGCTTCTTGAGTTCGCCCGCGAGCTGCGGGTCGCCGTTCGTCAAGCGATCGTGCAGGTTGAACAGCATGTCGTCGAAGGCGATCACGCGCTGGCGGCGCTTGGCCTCGCGCTGGGCGCGCGTGCCTTCGGCCAGCAGCTCGCGAAGCAGCGCGAGGCGCCCGTAGGCCAGCGCCTTCGTCGACGCGGCGCGCAGATCGACCAGCCGCTGGGCCAGGTCGAAGAAGTCGTGCGGCGGGACACCCTTCCTGGCCTTCTGCGTCTTGAAGACGCGTTCGCTGCCCAGCAGGTCGAGCTTGTCCGCGGCCACCGCGAGCGAGGCCATGCCGTCGGCCTCGGCCAGCACGGCGTCCCACGACGCGAAGGCGGTGGCCAGCGATTCCTCCTTGTAGCTGCGGCCGTCGAGCGCGGGCAGGGCGTCGGACATGAGTTCGCGAATCGTGTCGCGCTGCCCCTGCCAGAGCGCGCGGGCGGCGGCGTGCGCTTCGTCGATGGCGTCGCGCTCGACGCGTCGTGCGGCGTCGAGGTCGTCCGGCCAGGCGGCTCGCGCCAGCGGCTTGGACAGGTGGCGCTTGAGCAGCGCCGCGAAGCCGGCGGGCGAATCCTTGCTCGCCACCAGGTGTCCGGCCAGCGCGGCATCGAGATCGTCGGCCGCGATGCGGCGGCGCCAGAAGTCGTTGGCCGCCTCGGCCACCCAGTCGGCGTCGTCCTGCACCAGTTCCATCTGCAGCGGCATCCGGGCGGTGAACGGCGTGTCGGCCAGCGCGCGCTGGCAGAAGCCGTGGATCGTGAAGATCGACGCTTCGTCGAACGTGGCCTGCGCGAGGGCCAGGCGCGCGATCATGTCGGAGGACTCCAGGCCGTGCCGTTCGCGGGCGCCGCGCACCAGGCGCTCGACGAACTCGTCGCCGGCGGCGGGGGCCTGGCCGGCCTGCTCGGCGCGCAGCCAGGCGAGCGTGTCGACGATGCGTTGGCGGATGCGCTCGCGCAGTTCGGCAGTGGCCGCGTTGGTGAACGTGACGACCAGGATGCGCTGGACTTCCAGGCGCCTTTCAAGCAGCAGCCGCAGGTACAGGCCGCAGATGTTCCAGGTCTTGCCCGTGCCGGCCGAGGCCTCGATCTGGCGGATGCCGTCCAGCGGGCAGGCGAACACGTCCAGCGGCTGGAACGCCGGCAGGGCCGTCATCGCGTGGCCACCCCGTGTGGCGCCGGGGTCCGGGCGTTGCGAAGCGGTGGCAGCACGCTCATTCGACCTCCAGGCAGGCGCGCAGCGGCTCGAAAACGGCCATCGCATTGGCATAGAACGCGTCGACGACCTGGGGCGCGAACGGATCGGGGCGGCCGCGCAGCGCGAGGCGGATGCCGGCGTCCTCGCCCTCGGCGTACTCGTTGAAGCCGCCGGGCCGGAAGACCGCGGCGGCCTTGGCCGGGCCGTCGCGGTCGCCCTCGATCCATGCCCAGGCCGAGCGCGGGAAGAAGGCGAGCGGTTCGCGCAGGCCCTTGGCGTACAGGCGCAGGATCTGTTCGAGCGCGGCCTTCGGCGCCTCGCATTCGGTCAGGAAGAAGCGGCCGTCGCGCGCGATCCCGGTGGTGACGGGCAGCACGCCGGCCGGCGCGTCGTGGCACAGCAGCAGGTGCGGCAGCCAGGCGTCGAGGTAGTCGATGGGCGACTGCCTCGCATAGCGATGGCGCAGCAGGCCGCGCGGGCGCAGGTCGGCGAACTCGCCGTGCAGGCGCCAGGGCTGGCCGTCGATCTCGACGACCAGCTCGGCCAGGTGCGGCGGCAGCGCCGGCTGCGCCGTGTGCTCGCGCACCTGGGCGGCGAAATCGCGCAGGCCGTTCAGCTCGCGTTCCAGGAAGCGCAGGCCGAAGCCGCCCGCGGGCAGGGCCGTGCCGGCCAGCGCGAGCGTGCGCGCGGCCTCGGGCGCCATGCCCGCGAGCAGGGCCGGCAGCAGCAGCTGCACCAGCGGTGCGCGGCCGCCGTTGTCCGGGACGAAGGGCTCGTCATCCTGCAGCGCCTCGTCGTCGCGGCGCAGTGCGATGCCCAGGCGCTGCTCGAGCAGGAAGCGGCAGGGGTTGCGCAGGAAGGCCGCCAGGCGCGCGAGGGGGACATCGCGCCACGCCGCGTCGGGCGGCGGCAGGGGGCGGGCGAAGAAGGGCGCGGCGACGGCGGCCGACGCGTCGTCGTCGTCAGCGTCGCCTTCGTCGTCGACGCCCGGGCTGCTCGCTGGCAGCGGGGCCGCGGCCAGGCTCTGGCGCAGCGCCTGCGCATAGTCGGCCTGGTAGCTGCGCAGACGCGGCTCGCCGGCGGCGACGTCGAAGGCCTGCAGCGCGAACGGCTGCAGCGGGTGCTCGACCACCAGCGCGGCGCGCGCGGCCGCGCGTGACGCGGCGTCCGCGGGCGCGCGCGCGAGCGCCGGCACGAGCGTCTCCAGCAGCTCGGCCACCAGCACCGACGCCGGACGCACCGAGTTGTCGCGCACGCTGCGGCCCGCGTGGCTCAGGTGCACGTGGTCGCGCGCGGCCAGGATCAGGTCGAGGAAGACGTTGCGCTCGTCGATCCGGCGCTGACGGTCTCCCGCGCGAGGCGCGAGGTTCATCAGGTCGAACTCCGCGGGCCGCGCGGTGGTGGGAAAGGCGCCGTCGTCCAGGCCGATGGCGCATACCACGCGGAACGGCACGTTGCGCAGGCTGCTCATCGCGGCGAAGGTGATCATGCCGGTGGGCACGCCGCCGCGCGCCGGGTCGGCCAGCGCCTCGTCCAGCGCCGCGCGCACGACGTCGAGCAACAGCGGCGTGGCCAGCCCGCTGCGGCGCCACTGCTCGCCCAGCCTGGCGATCTCCTCGTCGACCTCGCGCAGGTCTTCGAGATCGACGTCGGCCGGTGCGACGAAGTCGCGCAGCGCGTCGCCCAGGATCGCGGGCCAGTCGGACGGTGCGCGCGGCACGGCCACGCGCTCGCGCAGCGCCTTCAGCGCGTCGACGAAGCGCCAGAACGCGCCCAGCGTCAGCGCGCCCGAGCCTTCGGCGTCGCCGGCCGGCAGGCGGCCCTGGAACGGCAAGGCGAGGTGCGAGGGCAGCGCGTAGCCAAGGAACAGGCGGTCCAGGCCGTCGGTGAAGCTGTGGCGCTCGTGGGCAGGCAGGTCGAAGCTGCCGCGGTGCTCGGCGTCGAGCGCCCAGTGGATGCCGGCGTCGACGAGCCAGTCGCGCACCTGGTCCAGGTCGTCCTCGGCCAGCCCGAAGCGGCGCGCGACCACCGGCTGCTGCAGCAGGCCGAAGACGTCGTTGACGGGCAGGCGCGAGGCGACCAGCGCGAGCAGCTCGAGCAGCGCGCGCGCCGGCGCATTGACCCGGGCGCGGGCGCGGCCGCTGATGGCATAGGGCAGGTGGCGCTCGCGCGGCGCGGTGCCGAAGACCGCGTCGATCAGCGGGGCCGCGGCGTCGAGGTCGGGCGTGACGACGAGGATGTCGCCGGGCTGCAGCGCGGCGTCGCCGGCCATCAGCCCGAGCAGTCGATCGTGCAGCACCTCGAGCTCGCGCGTGAGCGAGTGGCACACGTGCACCTCGACACTGCGGTCGGCCGCGACGTCGGCCAGCGAGCCGGGCGCGAGTTCGCTCAGGTCGAGGACGGCGTCCTGCAGCGCCCCCAGCACGCTGCGGTGCGCGGCGGGTGTGAACACCGCGTCCTCGACCGCGCCCTCGGCCGCGGCGTCCACCAGCAGGCTCAGCGCCGACTGCGTCTGCCGGCCCCAGGCCGCCAGCAGCCGGTTGCCTTGCTCGTGAAGCTGGAGCTCGCCGCGCGCGGCCAGCCAGGCCAGCCGGCGCGGATCGACGACATCGAACCAGAACTCCCGGCAAGGATTCAGCGCGTGCACGTGCAGCTCGACGTGGCGGGCCAGGCGCTGCAGCAGTTCGAGGTGCACGGGGGGCATCGTGGGCAGGCAGAACACGTGCGCGCTGGCGGGCAGCCGGCCGGTGCCGGCCAGGCCGATGCCGCGTGCGTCCAGCAGGTCCAGCAGCGCCAGGACGGGATGGCGGCCGTCGCTGGCCGTCTCGTGGGCGAGGCGGCGCCACAGCGCGGCCTGCCAGGCCTGGTCGAGCGCGGCGCTTGCGTCCGCCCCGGGCAGCGCGACGGATTCCTCGCGGAACCAGGCCTCCAGCCACTCGGGCCGGTAGACGAGGTACTGCTCGAACAGCCCTGCCACGCGGCGCGCGAGCTCGTGGCGCATCACGGCGTCGGCGTTGTCGAGCCAGGCCGCGAGCCGCGGCTGGCGGCTGCTCCAGGCACGGTCCTCGAAGGCCGCGAGGATGCGCCAGCCGAACACGTCGGCGTCGAACCGGGCCGACTCCGGCAGGTCGGGCAGGAGCTGCGCGGTCTGCTGCCACAGCCAGTGCGCGAGGTAGGAGAACTCGACGTTGGCGCATACCCCATGCCGTTGCGCGAGCTCGATGATCAGGCGCCGCGTGATGGCCGCACTCGGCACGACGACCTGGTCGGCCTCGAACGGCGAGCGCCCCGGCGCGGGCCGACCCAGGCGCTCCGCGAGCTGGTCGGCGAGGGTTTCGAAGCGATTGGCGAAGTGGAGATGCAGCATGCCGGGCGGGAAGGTCGATCACGCCGATTGTGACGGCTGCGCGGGCGCCCGCCCGCGGCTTCTCGACCACTTATCCTGCCCGCCGGCGGGCTCACGGGATGAGCCTGCCGCCGGAAACGGCCGCTCAGCGGGCCGATTCGATCGACCCCGTGCCGGACACGTGGCGGGAAACGTCGTGCGGGTGGCCCGAGTAGGTGACGTCACCCGAGCCCGCGACGCGGGCCTCGAGGGCCTCGGTCGCATTGACGTGGGCATCGCCCGATCCGCTGATGCTCACGTTGACCTTCTTGGCGGCGAAGTTGCGCGCGTCGATGTCGCCCGAGCCGGCGATGCCGAAGCGGGCCTCGTCGGCCGTGCCGGCGATCACGACGTCGCCGGAGCCGGCGATGCTCAGCGCGAAGGCGCCGACCTGCGCGTTGTCGATCTGCAGGTCGCCCGAGCCGGAGATCGACGACTCGAACTTCGGGCCGCTGATCTTGTCGACGTGCAGGTCGCCGCTGCCGCGCTGCTGCACCGCGGTCAGCGACGTGAACACGACGTCGACGACGACCTTGTGGTGGCTGTAGAAGCCGCTGCCCTTTCTCGTGCGCACGACGAGCGTGTCGCCGTCGACCACGGTCTCGACCAGCGGCTCGATGTTGTCGTCGGCGTGGACCGTGACCGACGGCGCCGTGCCCTGGTGGGCCCGGACGTCGACCGAGCTGTCCAGGCGCAGCGCCGAGAACGCCGCCACCTGCCGCGCCACGGCGACTTCCTTGCCCGAGCCCTTGACCGTGTTGGCGTCGCCACCGATGTTGATCGTGATGGCGTGCGCGGGCAGGGGCAGCGCGAAGGCGGTGAACACGGCCGCGGCGGTGACGGCCAGGGTGGCGACGGCGTGGGTGGCATTGGCGGTGAACTTGCGCATGTCGGCTCTCCGGGAGTTCGTTGTCGAATCGATGGAGGCACTGTAGGCCGCCGGCGCGGGCACGTCGCGCGGCAGGCGACGCACTGGGCTCCCGAGGCGACCAAACGCCGGTCGGCGCGACGAAATGCGCGGGACGGCGCACCGGGCGGCGGCGCGCAGCGCTCAGGCGGCGTCGGGTGCGTCCTGGCTGGGCCGCCAGCGGCCCTCGACCAGGGTCTCGTAGGGCTGGAACTGCACCTTGTAGGCCATCTTCGGGCTCTCGGCGATCCAGTAGCCCAGGTACAGATAGGGCAGCTTGAGCGAGCGCGCCTGCTCGATCTGCCACAGGACGGCGTACGTGCCGAAGCTGCCGCGCAGGTCGGGATCGTAGAAGGTGTAGACGGCGGACAACCCGTCGCTGAGGATGTCGGCGATGGCCACCATGCGCAGCGCGCCCGGGGTCGAGCCCTCGTCCGGCTCGCGGAACTCGACCAGGCGCGTGTTGACCCGGCTCTGCAGCAGGAACTGGGTGTACTGGTCGACGCTGTCGTGGTCCATGCCGCCCCCGGCATGGCGACCCGCCTGGTAGCGCAGGTACAACTCGTAGTGCTCGGGCACGAACGCCAGCCGCATCACCCGCACCTTGAGGCCGGAATGCGCCACCCAGGCGCGACGCTGGCTGCGCGACGGCCGGAAGCCGGCCACGGGCACGCGCATCGGCACGCAGGCGCGGCAGCGGTCGCAGTAGGGGCGGTAGGTGAACACGCCGCTGCGGCGAAAGCCGGTGGCCACGAGCGCCGAGTAGGCCTCCGCATGGATCAGGTGCCCGGGCGTGGCCACCTGCGAGCGAGCCATCCGCCCGGGCAGGTAGCTGCACGGGTAGGGCGCGGTCGCATAGAACTGCAGCGACGCGAACGGGGCTTCCTTCGGATGGGTCACGGCGAGAGGTCGGCGGTGGGGACGGCGGTCGACGCGGGGACGGGCGAGCCGAGGTCCAGCGCGTCCCACAGGCGCAAATCATAGGCCCAGACCGGCGCCCGTGCCCGGGAAACCAGCGCGTGCACCTCCCGTTCGAAGGCCGCGCGTGGCACCGGCGACGCGCCCAGGCTGGCCAGGTGGCCGGTGGCCTGCTGGCAGTCGATGGCGGGCATGTCGTGCAGGCGGCAGAAGCCCACCAGCGCGGCCAGCGCGATCTTGGACGCATCGGTGCGGTGCGAGAACATCGACTCGCCGAACATCATCCGGCCGAGGTTGACGCCGTACAGGCCGCCGACCAGCTCGCCGTCGATCCAGGTCTCGACGCTGTGGACGTCGCCGGCGCGTGCCCAGGCGGCGTAGGCGGCCTGCATCTCCGGCACGATCCAGGTGCCGTCCTGGCCTTCGCGCGGGGTGTCGGCGCAATGGGCCATCACCTGTGCGACGTCGTGGTCGAAGCGGACTTCGCAGCCGGGCGTGCGCAGGAAGCGGCGCAGCGTCTTGCGCAGCGAGTGCGACAGCCTGAACTCGGCCGTGCGCAGCAGCATGCGCGGATCGGGCGACCACCAGAGCACTGGCTGGCCCGGGCTGTACCAGGGGAAGACGCCGTGCGCGTAGGCGTCTCGCAGGCGGGCGACGGACAGGCCGCCTCCGGCCGCGAGCAGGCCCGGGGCCTCGGAACGATCGTCCAGCGCAGTGGAGGTGGGTGGCAGCGGAGAGTCCGCTAGCAGCCAGGGGATCGCCATGGGAGCAAGGATACGTCGGGCGATCGGGATGCGGGCGCGTCCGTGCTGCCTGCGGCGGGCCTTCGCGGAGCTGCTGCCGCCGGCTCGGATAGCGACCCCTCGCGCGTGCCTTCGTGCGCGCGCTGGCGCGGGAGCCCGCGGGCGCGCACCGGCGCGCGCGCGTGGCGGCGCACCCGTGCCAGCACCACGCCGGGCATGGCGGCTAGAACTGGATGCCGCTCTTGCTGGGCGGCGGTTGCACCGGCTGCGGCGCCGAGGCGGCGGTCGGGGCAGGCGCCTGGCCGGCGTCCTCCGCGGCGGCGGCCTGCTTCGCGCTGGCCGGGACCATCGGCGCGGCCGGCGGCCAGGTGTAGCCGCTCAGGTGCGTCTGCGCGGGATAGCCCGCGGCGTCGAGGTAGCTGGACAGGTCGGTCGGCGAGAAGCCCGCGAGGTTCTTGCTGCCCACGGAGATGCCCGGGAAGGTGGTGGCGTTCAGGCGCGACCGGTAGGCGGCGAAGTCGGTGTCGTCGCTGATCGTGTACTCGTTGAACGGGATGCCGCGGCGGCGCAGCGCCTGCCGGGCGTTGTCGCAGGCCGCGCAGTTCTTCGTGCTGTACAGCGTCACCGGGTACTTGGCCATGGCCTGGCGCGTCTCGTACGGGATGCCGTTGGCGGCCGGCGAGGTGTCGCCGCCCGGGCCCGGGGCCTTGATGGCCGAGGCGGTTGGCGGCTTGTCGGTGTAGGTGACCTTGCCATCCGGGCCGATGACCTTGTACGTCTGCGCCATCGCGCCGGTCGCGACCCCGCCGAGCAGCAGCGCCACCGTGGCCAGGTGCCCGAGGCGCGACGGGCGTGCGCCGGCGGAGGAAGAAGGGTGCAGGGTGTTCATCGTGGGCATCGTTCGAAAGGTCAGGAAGGAGTCGCAAGCGGCGGCATATCCCGGTTCAACGCGCCAGCCGCCCGGCAGGACGACCCGCGCTTCGGGACACCGTCAGGCCGCCGGCCTGGCGATCCCCAGGTGGCGCAGCATCGCGTCGATGCTGGGCGCCCGGCCCCGGAAGGCCTTGAAGCTGTCGAGCGCGTCGCGGCTGCCGCCGACCTCGAGGATCTCGCGGCGATAGCGGCGCCCGGTATCCAGGTCCAGCACGCCCGACTCCTCGAACGCGCTGAACGCATCCGCGGACAATACCTCGGCCCAGGTGTAGCTGTAGTACCCGGCCGCGTAACCACCGCCGAAAATGTGTGAAAAGCTGTGCTGAAACCGGTTGAACGACGGCGGCACCAGCACCGCGATCTCGGCGCGCACCTCGTCGAGGATGGCTTGGACGCGATCGGCCGAACCGGGCTCCGAGTGGATGCGCATGTCGAACAGCGCGAACTCCACCTGCCGCAGCGTCTGCATGCCGCTCTGGAAGTTCTTGGCGGCCAGCATCTTGTCGAACAGCGGGCGCGCCAGCGGGGTGCCGGTATCGACGTGCTCGGTCAGCTGCTGCAGGACGTCCCATTCCCAGCAGAAGTTCTCCATGAACTGGCTGGGCAGCTCCACGGCGTCCCATTCGACGCCCGAGATGCCCGACACGCCCAGCTCCTCGACCCGCGTGAGCATGTGGTGCAGGCCATGGCCGAACTCGTGGAACAGCGTGATGACGTTGTCGTGCGTGAGCAGGGCGGGGCGGCCGTTGACCGGCGCGGCGAAGTTGCACACCAGGTGGGCGACGGGCGTCTGCAGGCCCTGGCCGTCGGCGCGCAGCCAGCGCTGGCGGGCGTCGTCCATCCAGGCGCCCGGGCGCTTGCCGGCGCGCGCATACAGGTCGAGGAAGAACTCGCCGACCAGCGTGCCGTCGCGCTCGATGCGGTAGAAGGTGACGCTCTCGTGCCAGGCCGGTGCCGCCGACTTGACGATCTTCACCTCGAACAGCGTCTCGATGATGCGGAACAGGCCGTCCAGCACCTTGGGCAGCGTGAAGAACTGGCGCACCTCCTCGTCGCTGAATGCGTAGCGGGCCTCCTTCAGGCGCTCGCTGGCGAACGGGACGTCCCAGGCCTGCAGTTGCGCGATGCCCAGCTCCTGTGCCGCGAACTCGCGCAGCTCGGCGAGGTCGGCCTGCGCACTGGGGCGGGCGCGGCGCCCGAGGTCGCGCAGGAAGGCGATGACCTCCGCCGGCGAGCCGGCCATCTTGGGCACCAGCGACAGCTCGGCGAAGTTGCGGTAGCCCAGCAGCTCGGCCTCCTCCTGGCGCAGAGTCAGCAGTTCGCGGATGACCGGCGTGTTGTCGCGCTCGGTCGGGCCGGCTTCGCTCGCGCGGGTGACGTAGGCCGTGTACAGCTTCTCGCGCAGCGCGCGGTTGCGCGCCATCTGCATCACGGGCAGGTAGCTCGGGAAGTGCAGCGTGAGCTTGCAGGCGCCCGCGCGGCCGTCGGCCTCGGCGCCCGCGCGCGCGACCGCGATGGCGTCCGCGGGAACGCCGGCAAGATCGGTCTCGGGCACGTACAGCGCGTAGCCGTCGGTGGCATCGAGCACGTGCTCGGAGAACTGGCGTGACAACTCGGCCAACCGTTCCTGGATGGCGGCGTAGCGCGCCTTGGCCGCGCCGCGCAGATCGGCGCCCCCGAGCTTGAAGTCGCGCAGCCAGTTGGCCAGCGCCTTGCGCCGCACCGGGCCCAACTGGTCGGCGTCGGCCCGGGCGGCCACGGCGCGGTACTTGGCGTACAGCCGTTCGTCGGCGCCCTGGCGCGTGAAGAACTCGGTGATGCGTGGCAGGTTCTCGGCGTGCGCGGCGCGCAGCTCGGGCGTGTCGGCCACGCCGGTCAGGTGCTCCACTGCCCGCCAGGCGCGCGACAGCCGCTCGGTGGCCACGGTGAAGACCGACGACATCGCGTCGAAATCGGGCGGCACGTCCGGGCCGACGACGCGCTCCAGTGCCGCGTCGGCCTGCTGGAGCAGCACGTCCATCGCCGGAGTGACGGTCTCCGGTCGGATGTCGTCGAAGGCGGGCAGGCCGGGGCTGTCGAGCAAGGGGTTCTTCATGGTGTCGGGTGGCTGGAACATCCGGTGCAGATGGTGTCCGCGGCGGGCGTTGCAAGCCTGAAGGGGTGGGTGTCGCCTCGAATGTACCCCCCCGGGGCGGAGATCCCTGAGGGGAAACAACCGGGGAAAACGCCGGGTCCGCGCGGCAGGCAAGGCGAACGCGCGGGGCCGCGGGGCGGGCGACCGGCCGGCACTTCGCGGGGCGCGCGCGACCCGGGTCAGCGCGCCACGCGCTCAGCCGACTCGATCGTATTCATCAGCAGCATCGTGATCGTCATCGGCCCGACGCCGCCGGGCACCGGCGTGATGAACGAGGCGAGCGGCGCGACGGTCGCGAAGTCGACATCGCCGCACAGCTTGCCCTCGTCGTTGCGGTTGATGCCCACGTCGATGACGATGGCGCCTTGCTTGACCATGTCGCCGCGCAGCGTGCCGCGGCGGCCGGTGGCCACGACGACGATGTCGGCCTGGCGAGTGTGGGCGCCGATGTCGGCGGTGGCGCTGTGGCAGATGGTGACGGTGGCGTTGGCCTGGAGCAGGAGCAGGGCCATCGGCTTGCCGACGGTGTTGCTGCGGCCGATCACCACCGCGTGCTTGCCCTTGATCGGGACGCCGGTGCTCTCGATCAGCTTCATGCACCCGTAGGGCGTGCACGGGCGGAAGCCCGGCAATCCCGCCATCAGGTCGCCGGCGCTCTGCACCGAGTAGCCGTCGACGTCCTTGGCGGTGGAGATGCGCTCGATGACCTTCTGCGGGTCGATGTGCTTGGGCAGCGGCATCTGCACCAGGATGCCGTGGATCGTCGGGTCGGCGTTGAGCGCGTCCAGGCGCGCCATCAGCTCGGCCTCGGTCAAGGTGGCCTCGTACTTCTCGAGCACCGAGCGCACGCCGGCGTCGGCGCAGGCCTTGACCTTGTTCTTCACGTAGGTGGCCGACGCCGGATCGTCGCCGACGAGGATGACGGCCAGCCCCGGCTGGTGGCCGCGGGCGGTGAGGGCGGCGGCGCGCCGGGCGACCTCTTCGCGGATCTTGCGAGACAGCGCGACGCCGTCGATCAGTTGTGCGGTCATGGGCGGGCTCCTGGAGTCGGTTCGAAGTCGTTTCGGAAATGAAAGAGGCCGCTGGGTCAGCGGCCTCTCGTCGCGCGGGGTCGTTCAGGCTTGCTTGTTGGACGGCGCACCGAGCGCGATCTTGAGCAGGTCGGCCACCGTGTTGGCGTTGAGCTTCTCCATGATGTTGGCGCGATGCGCCTCCACCGTCTTGATGCTGATGCCCAGGTCGTCGGCGATCTGCTTGTTCAGGCGGCCGGCGACGATGCGCTCGAGCACCTGCGCCTCGCGCGTGGTCAGGCGCTGGAGCAGCGCGTCGCGGCTGGCCTGTTCCTGGTGCTGCGAGAAAGCCGAGCGCGCCTGGTCGAGCATGCGCTCCACCAGCGACACGAGGTCGTCTTCCTTGAACGGCTTCTCGATGAAGTCCATCGCGCCCTTCTTCATCGTCGACACCGCCGTCGGCACGTCGCCGTGGCCGGTGACGAAGACGATGGGCAGCG
>Ga0209258_100974_pt1 | contig 13407 bp, 6 predicted proteins | sample Araplaol_mTSA_r2_FD_184281 | JGI IMG/M metagenome (GOLD analysis project Ga0209258, IMG submission 184281) | Arabidopsis root microbial communities from North Carolina, USA - plate scrape CL_Col_mTSA_r2 (SPAdes) (version 2) | ecosystem: Host-associated > Plants > Roots > Endosphere | place: USA...
GCGAAGTCGCGCTCGGCGCGTTCGCGGCCGCGCGCCAGCAGTTCTTCGGCGGTTTCGTTGGCTTCGGTGCCGTGGGCGGAGCTGTCGAACAGGCCTTCCATGAAGGTCTTGAGCGCGTCGGCGCGTTGGGCTTCGCTTTCGGCGGCCATCGCGTGCGCGCGTGCGTCCTGCGCCGCCTGCCCGGCGCGATGCGCCTCGTGCAGGCCGACAATGGTGGTCGTGGCGAGCAGTACGGCGATGACGGAGCCGATGGATACGCCCAGCGCATGGCGCCGCGTAAAGGTGAGGGCGCGATACGCGAGCGTGTCCGCACGCGCCTGCAAGGGCATGCCATCGAGATAGCGCTGAATATCCATGCTGAGCGCTTCGACGCTCGCGTACCGGCGCAACGGGTCGGGCTGCGTTGCCTGATGCACGATGGCGTGCAGGTCGACGCCTAGCTTACGTCGCAGCGCATCGTCGTCGAACACGAAATCCATCGCGTAAGTGTCGGTGCGGTGCGGGTGTTGCCCTCCGAGCAGTTCAGCAAGCAATACGCCGAGCGCGTAGACGTCGATGGCGGTGGTTGCCACGTCGCCGGTCAACTGTTCGGGTGCCGCGTAAGAGCGGGTGAGCCGGCGTGCCTCGGTGCGTGTGCGGTCGGCATCGCCGGTGAGCAGTTTGGCGATGCCGAAATCCACCAGCTTTACGCCGCCGTCCGTGCTCACCAGCACGTTGCTGGGCTTGATGTCGCGATGCACGATAAGGCTGCGATGCGCATGTTCCACCGCTGAGCACACGTCGATGAACAGCGCGAGGCGTTCGCGCGTGGAAAGTGCGCGCGATGTGGCGTGCGAGACGAGGTCGTCGCCCGCGACGAATTCCAGCGAGAGGAATGGGGTGCCGGTCGGCGAGAAACCTGCATCGAGCAATTGGGCGACATGGGGATGTTGCAATCGCGCCAGGATGTGTTGCTCGCGCAGGAAGCGGCGGCGCTCGTCCGCGTCGTGCACGTCGATCCGCAGCAGCTTGAGTGCGACCTTCTGCGGGCCACCCGGCAACTCACGCTCGGCCTCGAACACGCTGGCCATCCCGCCCGCGCCGACAAAGCGCAGCACGCGATAACCCGGAATGACGGGGAGGTTGTCGTCCACCGTGGGCAGCCATTGCCCGATGCCGCGCTCGAGCGCCGCCACGCCGGGCGCGTTGTCCAGCGCCTGTTCCACCAGCACGCGCAGCGTGGGATCGGTGCAGTGCGCGCGCAGCCACTCGGCCCGCTCGTGTACGGGCACGTCGAACAGCTGGTCGATCAGCGGTTCGATCTCATGCCATCGCTGGGAGAAGGCGAAGATCATGGGTAGTGGGCATTCGCGACTGACCTACCTGTAAAGCGTAAAGGCTTGGCCGCGACCGACACGGCTCAGGCGCCCGGCATCAGGCAGGCGGAGAGAAAGGTGCGGGCCTTCAGCCAGTCGCGCTCGACGGTGCGCGCATTGATGCCCAGCGCCTCGCCGATCTCCGGGCTCGACAGATCGGCGAACAAGCGCAGCTCGGCCACGCGCGCAAGGCGTTCGTCGGTGTCGGCCAGTCGCTTCAGCGCTTCGTCGATGGCGAGCACGTCGAGGATGTCCGAGCCATGCACGGGCGCGGTGATCTCGGGTGCCTGGCGCTTCTGCGCCTTCTTGCGCCGCGCATGATCGATCAGCAGATGGCGCATCACCTGGCTCATGTAGGCATAGAGGTGCGCGCGATCGGTAAAGGCGACTTGATCATTGCTCACCAGCTTGAGATACGCCTCGTGCACCAGCGCCGTGGTTTCCAGCGTGTGCGCGGACTCGTGGGCGAGCTGGTGGCGTGCGAGGCGGCGCAGCGTGGCGTAAACCTTGGGTATCAGCACGTCGAAGGCGGCGACGTCGCCGTTGGCGGCGCGTGAGAGCACTTCGGTGATTTCGGGTTGCGCGTTCATGCGCGGCCGCGTGCTGTTGCGCGTGTCGGTATCCGCATCCCTTTTGCGCTGTAAGGGGAGATGGCGCAGTTGGAAACGGCCGCAGACCCTGGGAATGCCATCGCCCTTCGCATCCATAGAGGACTTAAGATCATGTCGAATCATCGCGCTACGCATGGCCGGATCACAAGGGCCGCAGGTTTCCTCGCGCTGGCTTTCGCAGGCCTGACCGGCGTTGCCATGGCTGAGGCCGGCACGGCGGAATCCGTCACTACTTACACCTATCAGACGCTCGACGTGCCCGGCTCGTCGGCGACCATTTTCTGGGGCATCAACGATTTCGGCGAACTGGGCGGCCAGTTCGCAGCAAATGGCGGTGTGCCGCATGCGATGGTGTATCGACGTGGGCAGTTCGAACCGCTCGATCCTGCCGTGCTGGGCACGTACTTCAGCGCGGCCGGCGGCCCCAATGACCAGGGCTGGACTTACGGCGCCTACGCGGATGCGTCGGGTACGCAGCATGGTTTCGTGATGCGCGGCCATCATTTCGAGAACGTGGATTTCCCCGGCCATGTCGGTTCGAACGTGGACGGCTACAACGAATTCGGCACCATTCTCGGCGTGTACTGGGACGCCGATGGCGCGTTCCACGGCATCATCCGCCGTGGCAAGCACTGGGATACGCCGTTTGACGTGGAAGGCGCGGCGGAAACCTATCCGCTCGGCATCAACGATCTCAACGAATCGGTCGGCTACTGGGATACCAACCCGAAGGCGCCCGCGCCGCATGGTTTCTATCGCGACGCGAACGGCAAGATCACCACCGTCGACGTGCCAGGCGCCGACAACACCGTGGTGTTCGCCATCAACGATGTGGGCCAGAAGGCCGGCTATTACTGGAGCGCCCACGGCCACGATCACTCATTCGTGGAAACGAATGGCCACTTCCAGACGCTGGACATGCCGGGTGCCGTGAGCACGCTGGCCACCGCCATCAACAATTTCGGCGTGGTGGCTGGTTATTACACGGATGCAAACCATCAGCTGCATGGCTTCATCGCCACGCCCAGGCACTGAAACACCCGTGCCACGTGGGAAGGCCTCGCGAGCGCGGGGCCTTCCTGTGCGAACGTCCGTGGACACCTGCGCGACTGTCCGGACATCGTCCGCGGACACTGCACGCGACGAACGTGCTTGCGTGAAAATGGCTTGGTGGCGCGGTTTTCCAGGCATCTGCGAGGTTGGCACGGCCATTGCTCTATCTACATCAAGAGCAAAACCCACCGACCTGGAGAGCCGTCATGAAATTCGAGAACCTCATCCTGAACAGCCTGTACGTTGCCTGCTTCGCCGTGTGCGTGCTGACCTTCGGCGCCATGATCACCACCACGCCGGCTTCCGTGTCCAGCGTCGCCACCCAGACGAGTGCTGCCGCATCGGCGGGCATCAACGGATAAGAAAGGGCAGGGGACACCTTCCCTGTCCTCTTCCGGGCCCTCGCATGTACGCTGTGAGTTCGAGTGATACCGCTTCGACGCAACAGCAACCACCGCAAGGCAGGACCCTGGAAGATGAAGGCTCTGGATCTCGACGCCGTCAACGCTTTTGTGTTTGTTGCCGATCTGCAGAGTTTTACGCGCGCAGCGCAGGCGATGGGTACCACCCAGTCCGCCATCAGCCTGAAGCTGCGCCGCCTGGAAGAGCATCTCGGCCGGCGCCTGCTTGAGCGCACGCCACGACAGGTGCGCCTTTCCGCCGATGGCGCCGTGTTTCTCGAAGCCGCGCGCTCGCTTATCGGCGCCCACGAGCGCGCCGTGTCCTCGTTTTTCGTCGAACAGCGTCGCCTGGTCATCGGTATCAGCCATCTGATCGTCGGCAGCGAATTGCCGTCACTGCTTCGCCGCATGAGCGAGCACGACCCGAATCTGGTGATCGAGATGCGCGTGGCCGGTTCGCGCGAGGTCATGCAGGCATACGAAGAGGGCACGCTGGACGCCGCGATGGTGGTGCAGCCACCGCATCGCCGCCACGACGGCGAAACGCTGTTCACCGAGCGCTTCGCGTGGATTGGCGTGGCCGGCTGGGAGCCCGTGCCGGGGCAGCCGTTGCCGCTGGCAACGCAAGGCGAGTCGTGCAGTATCCGCAGTGCGGCGGTGCAGGCCCTGGATCAGGCGGGCATCGCCTGGACCGAAGTGTTCGTGGGCAAGGGCGCGGCCGTAGTCGGTGCCGCCGCCGCCGCCGGCCTCGCCATCGCTTTGATGGCGAGCCGTACGGCGCCGGCCGGCACGGTGGACCTGGGCCCGGCGCTGTCGCTGCCTGATCTGCCGACGCAGGACGTGGTGCTGTATTCGGCGTTGAACGACCTGCGTTCACGCCAGGCGTTGCAGACGCTGGCGACGGCGTTCAAGAGTCTTTCCGCCGCCTGAGCGGTATCGCGCCACTCCACGGCAAGGCTCCGAAGGCGTGGCTCAGTCGACGTGTTGCCACACCACCTCGCCGTGGGCGCCATCGCCCGAGCCGCTGCTCGGCTTGGCCACGATATAGGTGAGCTGGTTGCCGTCGCGCGTGAAGCTGCTCTTGCCGTCGCGACCGTTCCAGTTGGGGAACGATGCCTGGTCGATATGCGTCACGATGCGGCCGTCCTCCACGTGGATGCTGCCGAAGTGCGAATTGCTGTCCAGCGAGGCCGCACGATATTCATCGGCCGTGCCCTTCGACTTGTCACCGCTGGCGAACGGCGTGCGCTGCACGCGCGCGATATGCATCAGGTAGTGACCTTTCGCGTCGATCATCCACAAGCCCTGCGGATGCGGCCCGTAAAGCTCGACCCGATGACCATCCGGATAGACATTGTCGCAACGCACGAGCGTCCACGTGCCGACCAGCCAGGCGGGGACACTGACAGCCTCGGTCATGGTGGTTGCGGCACCCGATGGATGCTTTTCCTGTGCCGGGCCCGCGTGGGCCACCGACACGACAAGGGCCAGTGCGAACAAACCGGATGCAAAACAACGAGCGCGAAGCAGCATGGGGAGTCCTTGGTGGGGCGAAAGCACATCGGCAGGCTAGGCCCGGCGGCGAGGTCGAAACAGAGGCCCGGTCATATTTCAGCGATTGCGAAATCGCATGGAAGCCTCGAAGCCGCTGGTTTTCAGGCGCAAAAGCCGGCCTGCGCGGAAATTCTTTCGACGCTGTGGCATCGCTTCGCGGACAAGATCCGTTTTCTGTGACGGAAGTCTTAATTGTGCTGTCATCGCCGGTCGGGTAGATTCATCGGTTGAAAGCCCAGGCCAGCTGGCAGACGGAAGCGTTGCGGACGAGTCAGTCCTAACCCGCCAAGGAAGAAGGCGCTGCAGCGTGATGGCTTGCATCATCGGTGTGCTGTCCTGATCCACGGCAGCGCGCCAGTAGCAGGGGAAATCTCGTCGTCAAGGACCTCCGATCTCGCATCGGATTCATCGCGCATGGCTGCCGTCAAGGCCACGGCGAACATCAGGGGGAGATGTGCCGCGTGTTCGAATGCATGTAGTGCAGGCCGCATCCGTTGGCCTGCAGTTGATGCCGGACGTACGAAACCGGCGGCATGGTCATGCGTCCCGTCCCCCGCGTCGCGTCGAGATCCCTTTGCCGTGCCGTCATTCGTGCCGCCCCTCGCCGGGTAGCGCACCGCTGCTTTTTCCAAAGAAAGCCACGCCTGCGCGCCACGCGCGGCGACCTGGCGCTGGAGACTCGTCGTCATGAAGATCGCCCTGGAATTCCTCAAGCGTCTCGGCTCGCGCGACTCGCGCGATACCCAACGCGCCGTGACGCCTGCGCCGCTGCTGATGGCGCTGGAGCCGCGCATCGTCTACGACGCGTCGGCGGCGGCGGTAGGAACGCAGCATCATGCGGAGGCGGACACGCACGTTGCCGGCACGCGGGCCATCGCGCATGCGAGGGAAACCGCGATCGCCGTGGAACGCGACGGCGGGACGTCATCGCGCTCGGCCACCTGGGTTCGCGGCGCGGATCAGGCGGGCCGTGACACGGGCGCTGCCACGGCGACACACGCCGTGGTGTTCGTCGATCCCAGCGTGGCGAACTACCAGCAGCTGGTGTCGGGGTTGCCGAAGGGCACCGCGGTCGTCGTGCTGGACGCAAATAGCGATGGTCTCGCGCAGATGGCGCAGTACCTTCAGCAGCATGAAGGCGTGGAGTCGATTCATCTGGTGTCGCATGGTGCCGATGGCCAGGTGCAGGTTGGCGCGACCTGGCTCAACGAAGGAGACGTATCCGCGCACAGCGCGACGCTGGCGCAGATCGGCGCGGCGATGAAACCGGGCGGCGACTTCCTGATCTATGGTTGCGACGTGGCTGCAAACGCCGATGGCCAAATGCTGGTGCAACAGATTGCGTCCATCTCTCATCTCAACGTGGCCGCTTCCACCGACGCAACTGGCGCGGCTGCGCTTGGTGGCGACTGGACGCTCGAATATAACGCCGGCGCGGTGCATACGGCCGTCATTCTTGCAAACGCCGCTGAGCGCCAATACGGCACCCTGTTGGGCGTCACGAATGAAACGTATGACAGTCAGATCGGCTATGTCACGCCTGGCGGCACTGCCGGCGTTACGTCGTTTTCTCTGGACGGCATCACCTATACGTTGGATCAGTCGGCTGAATTCGCCGTCGACAGCACGAGCGTAAATCAGATCGGCCCGCCACCGTTGAGTACCGGGCCGGGCGATGGCGTGCTTTTCGGCAACGTGAACGGTGCACCGTTGACCTCGATGACGATGTCGCTGCAGAACGGCGACAATATGGCTGTACGTAGCTTCGATATAGACATTTTTGCGCCCTCGGTTGTATCCGTCCAAGCCCTGAACGGGTTCGGGCAGGTTATCGGCAGCATTACCCTGGATTCGACGTCGAACGGCGGGAACTCGACGTTCCATGTCGATCTGACGAATAACGCCTCGTTCTCAAACGCCAGAAGCCTTAAGTTCGTCGAGACGGATTCGAACTATCTGTTGCCAACACTCAACAATTTTGCCTATATCGATCTATCCTCGCCCCCCACACTGACCGCCACCGGCGGAAGCACGTCGTTCGTGGCAGGCGACAACGTGGCTTCAACGCCCGTCGTCATCGATCCGGGCATGACACTTACGGATGGCGATTCCACGACGGCCGTAAGCGCGACCGTATCGATTACCGGCAACCTGCAAGCCGGGCAGGACGTGCTCGGATTCATCAATACCAACGCGTCCATGTATGGCGATATTTCGGCTGGGTACAGCGCCGGCGCTGGCGTGCTGACGCTGACGTCAGCGAGTGGGACCGCAACGATCGCGCAATGGCAGGCGGCACTTCGCGCCGTGACCTACACCGACACGGCCATCACGCCCACCACGGCCACGCGCACGATCAGCTTCACGGTCACCAGTGACGGCTACACCAGTGGCAACACCGTGACCAAGACCGTCACGGTGGCCGACACCGACCAGACGCCGATTGTCACCACCAGCAGCGGCAGCATCACGTATCACGCCGGCGCCAGCGCAACGACGGTCGACAGCCATGTGACGGTCAGCGACAGCGACAACACGACTCAGTCGTCAGGCACGATATCGATCAGTGGGGGGTTCCACAGCGGCGACACGCTGTCCTTCACCAATTCCAGTTCGACGACGTTCGGCAACATCGTCGGGTCCTATAACGCGGGTACCGGCGTGCTCACGCTCACCTCATCGTCTGCATCGGCCACCGACACGCAATGGGCCAACGCGTTGTCGGCGGTGACGTTCTCAAGCACCAGCACGGCGTACGGCAACCGCACGATCTCGTTCGCCACCAATGATGGTGCCAAGACCAGCACCGCTGCCACGGATATCGTCAATGTGCAGACGCCATTGGTGATCACTACGGATTCAGGCTCGGCTGCGTTCGTGGCGGGCGACAACACCATGTCGACGCCCGTGGCCATCGACAGCGGCCTGACCGTGACGGACAGCAGCGCCGCAACGCTGGGTTCCGCCACTGTCGGCATCACTGGCGGTTTCCACGCGGGCGAGGACGTGCTGTCGTTCACCAACGACGGCGCGACGATGGGCAACATCGTGGCTAGCTATGACGCCTCGACGGGCGTGCTCTCGCTGACCTCGGCGGGTGCCAACGCCACGTTGGCCCAGTGGCAAAGCGCGCTGCGTTCGGTGACCTACACCGACACCCGGGTCACGCCGAACAGCACCACCCGCACCATCAGCTTCAGCGCCGTGGATGGCGGCGGCAACGCCAGTGCCACTGCCACGCGCACGGTCACCGTGACCGACACGGATCAGACGCCGATCGTGCGCACCACGCAAGCGACGACAGGTTACGTAGGTGGCTCCTCTGCGGTCGTCATCGATGGTGTCGTCTCGGTAAGCGACCTGGACAATTCCACGCAATCGTCGGCGACGGCATCGATCTCCTTGGGTTTCCACAGCGGCGACACGCTGTCCTTCGTCAACGACGGCTCGACGATGGGCGACATCACGTCGAGCTACAACAGCGCCACCGGTGTATTGACGTTCTCCTCCTTCGGCGGGGCTACCAACGCGCAGTGGAGCAGCGCGCTGTCGTCGGTGACGTTCTCCAGCACCAGCACGACCTACGGCAGCCGTACGATCTCGTTTGCGACCAATGACGGTACCAAGACCAGCGCGGCCGCCACCGATACCGTCATGGTAACGGCGCCGCCAAGGATCACCACGGATTCGGGCTCGGCTGCGTTCGTGGCCGGCGACAACATCACGTCGACGCCCGTGGCCATCGACAGCGGCCTGACCGTGACGGACGGCAGCGCCGCAACGCTGGGCTCGGCCACTGTCGTCATCTCGGGCAATTTCCACGCCGGCGAAGACGTGCTGTCGTTCACCAACGACGGCGCGACGATGGGCAACATCGTCGCCAGCTACAACGCGTCCACGGGCGTGCTCACGCTGACGTCCTCGGGCGCCCACGCCACGCTGGCGCAGTGGCAGAGCGCGCTGCGTTCGGTCACCTACACCGATACCGCTGTCACGCCGAACAACGCGACCCGCACGATCAGCTTCAGCGCCGTAGATGGTGCCGGCAACGCCAGTGCCAGCGCGACACGCACGCTCACCGTGACCGATACGGACCAGACGCCCATCGTCACCACCACCGGGGGCACGGCCAACTACGTGGGCGGCACGTCTGCCGTCATCATCGATGGCGGTATCTCGGTCAGCGATCTGGACAACACCACGCAGTCGTCGGCCACGGTTTCGATCAGTGCCGGCTTCCACAGTGGCGACACGCTCACCTTCGTCAATACCAGCTCAAGCACCTTCGGCAACATCGTCGGCTCGTACAACTCCGCGACGGGCGTGCTGACGTTGACCTCCTCGGGCGCGACGGCAAGCACCACGCAGTGGACGCATGCGCTGGGCGCGGTGAGCTTTTCGGCATCCTCGTCGGCGACGCCGGGCAGCCGCACCATTTCCTTCAATACCAGTGATGGCACCAAGACGAGCACGACGGCCACGGACACGGTGGACGTTCTCGGGCCGCCAACGATCACGACGGACAGCGGCTCCGCGGCGTTCGTGGCCGGAGACAACGCGGCCTCGACGCCGGTAACCATCGACTCGGGCATCACGCTGACCGATGGTGTCAGCGGCACACTGGCATCGGCCACGATTGCCATCACCGGCAATTTCCGCGCGGGCGAGGATGTGCTGGGATTCACCAACACCAGTTCGGCAAGCTACGGCAACCTCACGGCCTCGTATAACGCGGCCACCGGGGTGTTGACGCTCACCTCCGCGGGCGCCAGCGCCACGCTGGCCCAATGGCAGGCTGCACTGCGATCGGTCACCTATACCGATACGGCGGTTACGCCGAACAATGCCACCCGTACCATCAGCTTCGCCGCCACAGACGCGGGTGCTTACACCAGCAACACGGCGACGCGCACGGTGACCGTGACCGATGTCGACCAGACGCCCATCGTCACCACCACCGGCGGCTCGACGCGCTACGTCGCCGGAACGTCCGCCGTCACCATCGATGGTGGGATCTCGGTCAGCGATCTGGACAACACCACGCAGTCGTCGGCCACGGTTTCGATCAGTGCCGGCTTCCACAGTGGCGACACGCTCTTCTTTATCAACACCAGTTCGGCGACTTTCGGCAACATCGTCGGCTCGTACAATGCGTCCACGGGTGTGATGACGCTGACCTCCTCCGGCGCGACGGCAAGCACCAGCCAGTGGACCCAAGCGCTGAGCGCGGTGACCTTTTCGGCATCCTCGTCGGCGACGCCGGGCAACCGCACCATTTCCTTCAACACCAGCGATGGCGCCAAGACGAGCGCGACGGCCACCGACACGGTGGACGTTCTCGGGCCACCAACGATCACGACGGACAGCGGCTCCGCGGCGTTCGTCGCCGGCGACAACGTCGCTTCGACGCCGGTGGCCATCGACGCCGGGCTGACTGTTACCGATGGCGCCGCCGCCACGCTGGCGTCGGCCACCGTGGCGCTGACCGGCAACTTCCACGCGGGCGAGGATGTGCTCGGCTTCGTCAATGACGGCGCCACCATGGGCAACATCGTTGGCTCCTACAACGCGGCAACCGGCGTACTTACGCTCAGCTCGGCGGGTGGCACCGCTACGCTGGCGCAGTGGCAGGGCGCGCTGGATTCGGTGACCTACACCGATACCGCCATCACGCCCACGACGGCCACGCGCACCGTCAGTTTCACTGTCGTGGACGGCGGTGGCGTTACCAGCAATACCGCGACGCGCACGATCACCGTCACGGCGGTGGACCAGACACCCGTTGTCGTCACCAGCGGCGGCTCGACCTCGTTCGTTTCCGGCGACAACACGGCGTCGACGCCGGTGCGGATCGATCCGGGCCTGGCGCTGTCAGACCGCGACAACGGCACGCTGGCGTCCGCCACCGTCGCCATCACCGGCAACTTCCAGACCGGCCAGGACGTGCTCGCCTTCGTCAATGACGGTGCCAGCATGGGCAACATCGTCGGCTCGTACAACGCATCCACCGGAACGCTTACCCTGACCTCGGCCGGGGGCGCCGCCACGGTCGCGCAATGGCAGAGCGCACTTGATTCGGTGACCTACACCGATACGGCCGTGTCGCCCAACCCGGCCACGCGCACCATCACGTTCAACGTCAGCGATGGCACCAGGACGAGCGTGCCCGCATTGCGCACGGTCAGCGTGACGGCCACCGACCAGACGCCGATCGTTACCACGTCGGGCGGCAGCGCTGCGTTCGTGGCGGGCGACAATGCAGCGTCCACACCCGTGGTGGTCGACGGCGGCATTGCGTTGTCCGACCGCGACAACGCCGGCTTCGCGTCGGCGACCGTAGCCATCACGGGTCACTTCCACGCGGGCGAGGACGTGCTGGCCTTTATCAACACGGGCGCCAGCATGGGAAACATCACCGGTGCGTACAACGCATCCACCGGCGTGCTCACGCTGACGTCGGCCGGGGGTTCGGCCACGGTGGCACAGTGGCAGGCGGCCCTGGCGTCGGTGACCTACACTGACACCGCCGTCACGCCCGACAGCGCCACGCGCACCATCAGCTTCACCGTCAACGACGGGCAGAAGAGCAGCACGGCCGCCACGCGAACCATCACGGTGGCCGATACCGACCAGACGCCCGTGGTGACCACCTCCGGCGGCAGCGCCGCCTTCATCGCCGGCGACAACACCACCTCGATACCGGTGACCGTGGACCCGGGCATCGCGCTGTCCGATCGCGACAACGCCACGCTGGTTTCCGCCGCCGTCGCCATTACCGGCCACTTCCATGCGGGCGAAGACGTGCTGGCATTCGCCAATGACGGCGCCACGATGGGCAACATCGTCGGCACGTATGACGCATCGACCGGCGTGCTGACGCTCAGCTCGGTGGGCGGCACGGCGACGGTGGCGCAGTGGCAGGCAGCACTGGCATCGGTCACCTATGTCGACACCGCCGTAACGCCGGACAACGCCACCCGCACCATCAGCTTCAGCGTCAACGACGGCGACAAGACCAGCATGGTTGCCACGCGCGCCGTCACCGTCGCCGACACCAGCCAGACGCCGGAAGTGGTTACTTCCAGCGGTTCCGCCTCGTTCGGCGGCATTGGCGTGGACAAGGCACCGGTCGCCATCGACCCGGGCGTCAGGGTGTCCGATCGCGACAGCGCCACGCTGGCCCGCGCCACCGTGTCGATCGTCGGCGGCTTCCGTGGTGGCGAGGACGTGCTGCATTTCGCCAATGACGGCGCCACGATGGGCAATATCACCGGCGAGTACGACGCCGCTACCGGCGTGTTGCATCTGAGTTCCGCCGGCGGCACGGCCACCGTGGCGCAGTGGCAGGCTGCGTTGGCGACCGTGTCGTACGCCGATACCTCGCTCACCGCGGCCGCGGGCACACGCACGATTGCCTTTGTGGTCAACGACGGCAGCCTGGACAGCGCCGTCGCCACGCGCACCGTGTCGGTCGTGTCGGGTTTCACGGGAAGCCTGATCATGCCCACGCCAGCGTCGACCGGCGACGTCACGGTCAGCTCGAAGGCGGGCGCCGCGATGTCCGGGCTGTTCTCACCGGTCGTGCTGAACGCGCTCGCCGACGTGCCGTTGCTGGGCCTGGCGCTACCGCCCACCCACACCATCACTTTTGCAGTGGCGGACATGCGCCACCACGAAAGAGAACTGGTCGGAACCACGCACGTTCCTCCAGTGGAGTGGACCCTGCCCGAACCGATCGCGCGGCCCTTCAACGTGCCGACGACCACGGTGCACGCGACGGCTGCGCATGGTGAGCGTGCCTCCGTGGCGCTGGCCTCGCTGCTCGACGCCAATGCGCGCGTCGTCGCCGTGATACAGGCGAATGGCCAGGCGCTTCCTGAGTGGCTGCACTACGACGCGGGCACCGGCATGCTGCAGGTCCGTGGGCCGTCGCATGGCGCGGCACCGCGCGAAGTGCACCTGCTGCTGGTCATGCAGGATCAACAGGGGCATCGCGTCTATCGCGAAGTCGTCGTCGATCTCGGCCATGGCAAGGCATCGCCGGCAGCCGCGTCACGCGACGCGCAGGCGGCAGCCAAGCCGCCGCTCAGCGAGCAGCTGGCGCGGGAGCGCCGCGCCTTCCACGTTTCTCATTCCGCACCGATCGCCCATCCACAGGATGCGGCGGCGGCGACACTCGCATCGAACCATTGAACGAACATCGAACAGGGGCCATCCATCGTGAATTCGTCTTTCATCGCTGCGCCTGAGCGCCAGCGGCTCGTCCGCACTCCGCTCGCGCTGGCGGTTGCCGCCACAGTGCTGCTTTCCGGCTGCGCCATCCACCCCAAGCCGTTCTCCGCGGCCGAGCGCGAGAGCCTCGCCGCCACCGAGCGCGCCGACCTGTTCAACCAGCAGGAGCCGGTGCAGGGCCCGATCACGCTTGAAGAGGCG
>Ga0209258_100977_pt1 | contig 13291 bp, 10 predicted proteins | sample Araplaol_mTSA_r2_FD_184281 | JGI IMG/M metagenome (GOLD analysis project Ga0209258, IMG submission 184281) | Arabidopsis root microbial communities from North Carolina, USA - plate scrape CL_Col_mTSA_r2 (SPAdes) (version 2) | ecosystem: Host-associated > Plants > Roots > Endosphere | place: USA...
CGACGATGCGCTGCACAAGCTGCGCCGGGCCGACCCGAGCGCGCCGCACGAGCTGATGCTGCTGGACTGGAAGACGGGCGATCTCGACCTGCTGCTCAAGGCGCGCCGCGCGGTGGAGGAACACCGCAGCCAGCCCGGCGCGGCGCCACTGTCGGTGATCGCGATGACCTCGCTGGCGGCGCGCGAGCGCGTGGCCGACTCGCTGAAGGGGCTGCCGGGCGTGGACATCGTCACCAAGCCCGTGACGCCCTCGCGCCTGTTCGACACAGTCGTTCGCCTGCAGCACGGCGAGGCGCCCCCGCCGCGCGCGAGCGAGCGGCACTTCGACCTGGCCGAGGCGATGCAACCCATCCGCGGCGCGCGCGTGCTGTTGGCCGAGGACAATCCGGTCAACCAGCAGGTGGCCGCGGCTTTCCTGCAGGCCGGCGGGCTCGAGGTGACGCTCGCGCAGAACGGCGTCGAGGCGGTCGAGTGGGTCAAGAAAGCGCAGTTCGACGTCGTGTTGATGGACATGCAGATGCCCGACATGGACGGCACGCAGGCCACGCGGCTGATCCGCAAGCTGCCCCAGGGCGTGGGCCTGCCCATCATCGCGATGACCGCCGCGGCGATGGACTCCGACCGCCAGGAATGCCTGGCTGCCGGCATGAACGCGCACGTCGCCAAGCCGATCGACGCCCAGAAGCTGGTCAGGACCTTGCTCGAATGGGTCTCGCCGCGCGGGATCGCGCGCGAGCGGCCCGCAGGCTGAAGCGCGCGGCTAGGTCCTGGGCAAGGCGTACGCGATCACGTAGTCGCCCGGCTTGGTGCCAGTGGACCCGTGGCCGCCGGCGACCACCAGCAGGTACTGGCGCCCGTCGGCCCCGAGGTAGGTCATCGGCGTGGCCTGCCCGCCCGCCGGCAGGCGCTGCTCCCAGAGCTGGCGGCCGGTGCGCACGTCGTACCCCCGCACGTAGTCGTCCATGCTGCCCGAGAGGAACGCCACGCCGCCGCCGGTCATCACCGGGCCGCCGAGGTCGGGCACGCCCATCCGGAACGGCAGCGGGACCGGCGACAGGTCGCGCACGGTGCCGTTGCGGTGCTGCCAGGCGATCCTGCCGGTGCGCAGGTCGGCGCCGGCGACGTAGCCCCACGGCGGCGCCTGGCACGGGATGCCCAGCGGCGACGTGAACGGATGCAGCTTGACGGCGAACGGCGCGCCGAAGTTCTCGTTGAGCGCCGGCAACGCGCCCGCCGGCGGCTTGCCGCCCTGCACCACCGGGGTGGTCGCGTCCGGACGCGGCACCAGCGTCGACACGAACGCGAGGTAGGTCGGCGTCGTGAAGGCCGCCTGGCGCTGCGGATCGACCGCGACGCCGCCCCAGTTGAACGTGCCGAAGTTGCCGGGATAGATCAGCGAGCCCTGCGTCGACGGCGGCGTGAAGCGACCCTCGTAGCGCAGCCTGTGCAACGCGATGCGGCACATCATCTGGTCGATGATCGTGCCGCCCCACATGTCCTTGCCGGTCAGCCTGGCCGGCTCGTACGACAGCGCGGACTTCGGCTGCGTCGCGGCCGCATGGTCGCCGGCGGCGGCGCCCTGCGGCGCGGGCACCTCGGCCACCGGCAGCAGCGGCTGGCCGGTACGGCGATCGAGCACGAACAGCTCGCCCTGCTTGGTCGGCTGCACCAGGGCCGGGACGGCCGTGCCGTTGACGCTCAGGTCGACGAGGGACGGCTGCGACGGCACGTCGTAGTCCCACAGGTCGTGGTGCACCGTCTGGAACACCCAGCGGACCTGGCCGGTGGCGAGGTCCAGCGCGACGACCGACGACGAATATTTCTCGACCGCGGGGCTGCGCCTGCCGCCCCACTGGTCGGGCGGCTGGTTGCCCATCGGCAGGTAGACCATGCCGAGCGCCTCGTCGACGCTGGCGATGGACCAGCTGTTGGGCGAGTTGGCGGTGTAGGTCGCGTCGGCGGCGATCGGCGTGGTCACGTCCGGGTTGCCGGAGTCCCAGTTCCACACGAGGGCGCCGGTGTCGATGTCATAGGCCCGGATGACGCCCGACTCCTCCTTCGTCGAGAAGTTGTCCAGCACCGTGCCGCCGACGATGACCAGCCGCTTCGTGACGATCGGCGGTGACGTCGAGTAGTACGAGCCGGGGTTCAGGTTGGGCATGTTGGCGCCGAGGTCGATCTGGCCCGCGCCGCCGCCGAAGCGCGCGCAGACGGCACCGGTGTCCGGATCGAGCGCGATCAGGCGGCCGTCGGCGGTCGCCAGGAACAGCTTGGCGCCGCAGTCCGCGCGCGCCTTGCCGTCCTCGGCGGCGATGTCGAGGTGGCGGCTCGAGTTGCGCAGCGCCGCGGAGGCGGCCGGCACGGGGGCGGAGGCGGCGTCGGGCGGCGGCTGGTAGGACAGGCCGCGGCAGGTCTGGTGCTGCAGCGCGAGGCCCGTCTGCATCTTCGGGTCGTAGCGCCAGGCCTGCCGGCCGGTGGTGGCGTCGAGCGCGATCACGGACTGGTGCGGCGTGCAGAAGTACAAACGGCTGCCGATCTTCAGGGGCGTGACCTCGTCGGTGGTCTCCTCCGGATCACCCGGGCGGCCACGCAGGTCGCCGGTGCGGAATTGCCAGGCCACCTGCAGCCGGGCCACGTTGTCCGGCGTGATCTGCGCGAGCGGCGACCAGCGCTGCCCCGCCGCCGTGCGGCCGTACGCGTGCCATTCGCCGTCGGGCACGCTGGCGGGCGCGCCCGCCGTGACGGCCGGCCCCGCGTCGGGCAACTGGCCGACGACCTCGTGGGTGTCGCGCAGGCCCGCACCGACGGCCACCACGGCCGACACGCCCACCACCAGCGCCAGCACGAGGCGCCCCGACTGCGGCCCGCGCAGGTGCCGTGCGATCCAGGGCAGCACCAGCAGCACGCCGAAGACGAAGGCGAGATCCAGCCGCGCGGCCAGCGGCCACCAGTCCAGGCCGACCTCCCACAGGCTCCACGCGAGCATCGCGGCCAGCAGCACGGCGTACGCGATCAGCGCCTCGGCCTGCCCGCGCCACAGCAGCACGCCCGCGGCACCGAAGCCGATCCCGGCCAGCAGGTAGGCGGGCGTTCCGCCGGCCGCCATGAGCACGATGCCGCCGGCGAGCAGCGCCAGTCCGGTCAGGATCAGCAGCGCGCCCACCACGACGAACCGGACCAGGGGACGGACGGTGGCCATCGCGGCGCTCCTCGGATGTTTCTCGATCCGCGGACATTAGCGGGCGCCGGCCGCCGCGGTCTGTAGGACGAGCCCGCGTGCCTGGTCGAGGACGAACCGCCGACTCAGGCCGACTGGCGCACCACCAGCCAGACGAACGCGGCGCCGCAACAGGTCAGCGCGATCAACCGGGCGGCGATGCCGGGGCCGGCGCGCGAGTGCGCCTCGGGCAGGATGTCCGAGACGCCGATGTAGAGCAGGAAGCCGGCGAAGAAGCCGAGGTAGACCATCAGCTGGAACGGCGGGATCGTGAAGGCCAGCGTCAGCAGCACACCCAGCAGCGGAGCCAGCGCGTCGATCACCAGCATCGCGATCGCGCGGCGCGTGGAGTTGCGATGGCGCAGCATCAGCGAGACGGTGTTCAGGCCGTCCGAGAAGTCGTGCGCGATCACCGCCAGCGCCACCGTCAGGCCGACCATGGGCGAGACCTGCCAGCCGATGCCGATCGCCACCCCGTCCATGCAGCTGTGCGCCGCGAGCACTGCTGCCGAGGCGAGCCCGACATGCGGGTGGTGGTGGTGCGAGTAGTGGTTCTCCTGCGCCGGATGGACGAGCACGAACTTCTCGAGGCTGTGGAACAGCAGGAACCCCACCACCAGCGCGACCATCGCGGCCGACGGGTCGAACGCGTTCTCGCGCGCCAGGGAGAAGATCTCGGGCAGCAGGTCGAACGCGACGACGCCCAGCAGCACGCCCGCGGTGAAGCCCAGCAGGTAGTGCAGCCGGTCGCGGAAGCGCAGCGCGAGCGCACCGCCGCCCAGCGTCGACGCGACGGCGGCGCCTGCGAGCACGACCGGGGAGATGCCTGAGAACATCGCTTAATGATAATGGATACTCAATATCGGCAGGCGTGGCAGAATTTCGGCGTGGAACGAGCCACCCGCCAGAACACCGCCATCCGCGAGGCGCTTGCCGCCGCCGGACGGCCGCTCTCGCCCGCCGAGGTGCTGGACGAGGCGCGGCGCCACGTCGCGGCGCTGGGCCTGGCCACCGTCTACCGCAACCTGAAGGCGCTGGTGGACGCCGGGGAGATCCAGGTCGTCACGCTGCCCGGCGAGGCGCCGCGCTACGAGCCCGCGCGGCGCGAGCATCACCACCACTTCCGCTGCGACGTCTGCCAGCGCGTGTTCGACGTGCACCGGTGTCCCGGCGACCTGGCCGGCCTCGCTCCGCCGGGCTTCAGCGTCTCGCGGCACGAGATCACGCTGTACGGGCGCTGCAGCGATTGCCAGCCGGTGCCCGAGGGCCGCGCGAAGCAGGCGCCGTCCTCCGGGCGTGCGAAGGAGCAGCCCCACCGCCATTCGCACTAGCAGGCGGCGGCTTCCGGACCCCGATGAGGTCGACGTCCGGTGGCGTGCCCAGGTTCGGGCTGAAGCGGCGTCGCGGGTCCGGCCAGGCAAGGCCTCGGTCCACGTGGATCCTGCGACTGCGCGCAGGATGACACTCGGTGTGCGCCGCGGGCGACGGTGTGACCCGCGAAGCCTCGCACCATCATTCAGCGAAACCCGGCACCCGCATCGGCGAAGCTACGAGCCGCCATCCTGCGCGCAGCCAAGCCGAGTCGCCAGACACGCCTCGGCAAAGACGCCTCACTTCGGCCGCGGCCGCCGCAGATGCGGCTGCACCGCAGGCAAGGTTCCCGTGCGCAGCGCCTTGACGCCATGCGCCACCGCCAGCGCCACGTTGCGCGCCTCCTGCTGCACGGCGACGTCCAGGTCGAGATCCTCGTGGCTCGTCGCATACGGCCTCCAGTAGCCGATGTAGCGATCGAGCAGCGCCTGCTGGCCGGCGTCGATCAACCCCATCCAGTCCAGCCAGTCGCCGAGGCTCCGGCGCGTGCTGTCGACGCCGGCCACGTCGCCGTGCACCATCAGCCCGTAGACGCGACCGGCCAGGTGCTGCGGATAGTCCCAGCCGGCCAGCTCGATGGCCTTGGCCTCCTCGGGCTTCTTGCCATGCGTCGATGTCGGGTCGGGGTTGCCGCCGTCGGCGCAGACCAGGCGATCGATCATCAGCTTGAGCGGACTCGGCGACTGGTACCAGTAGACGGGCGTGGCGATGATGACGCCGTGCGCGCCCGCCCAGCGCGGGTAGATCTCGTTCATCCAGTCGCCGGTCTGCCGCAGCGCGTGGTTCGGGTAGCAGCTGCAGGGCCAGTGGCACAGGGGCATCGCGGTGGAGACGCAGCCCTTGCACGGATGGATGACGCGACCGACCTCGGAGGTCATCAGGCTGAGATCGAGCGTGTCGACCTCGATGCCCTGCCCTTCGAGCTCCTCGGTCATCCACCGCGACAGGCGGAACGTCTTCGAGATCTCGCCCGGGCAGCTGCCGTCGTTGCGCGAAGCGCCCAGGATCATCAGCACGCGCGACGCCGAGGCGGGGTCGGCCTGCCGGGACTGGGCCGCGGCAAGCGCGTCGCGCGCGGCCAGCCAGTCGACCGAGAGGTCGTAGTCCGGATCGGCGAAGCCGGGGCCGGCCTTGCGCGTGACCGGCGCCTTGCGCTCGGCCTTGTACGCGCGCCAGGCGATCTCCTCGATGCGGCCCAGCGCGTCCTTCTCCGGCTCGAACGCGGGATCGCGGAACGCGGACTGGAATCGCTGAGCGAAGTCGGCGCGCGAGATCTGGCCGGGCGCCTGGCCCTTGCGAACGTCGGTCATGGGTCGCCCTTGCAGTGCGTCGGATGCGACCGCGTCGGCAATCGGGGCGCCCGAGGCGCTGCCTAGGCGCGCTTGACCCGCACCGCGTACTGCAGCTCCTTGAGCAGCGTCTCGATCGAATAGGGCTTGGACAGCACCTTGATGCCGCCGTCGATGTGCTGCGTCGTGTAGCCCGTGGCCACGATGACGGCGATCTCGGGCACGTTGGCCCGGCACCAGGCCGCCAGGTCGAGACCGCTCATCGTGCCGGGCATGACGACGTCCGTGAACACCACGTCGAACAGGCCGCCGTCCTGCAGCGCGCGCGCCGCGGCCTCGCCGGTGTGGCAGTGGCGCACGGCGTGCCCGGCCGCGCGCAGCGCCGGCACCACCACGGACGAGACGAGCAGGTCGTCCTCGACGAACAACACGCGCAGCGGCATGAACTCGGCCGGCGCCGCCGCGGCGGCGTCCCTGGCGAGCACCGGGTCGCTGGACACCGGCAGCAGCAGCGACACCGTCGTGCCCACGCCGCGCTCGCTGCTGATGGTGGCCATGCCGCCCGACTGCACGGCGAACGCGCGCACCTGCGGCAGCCCCAGGCCGCTGCCCACGCCCACCGGCTTGGTGGTGAAGTACGGCTCGAAGACGCGCTGCAGCACCTCGGCGTCCATGCCGCCCCCGGTGTCGACGACGTCGACGGCCAGGTAGCGTCCCGGCGGCAGCGCCGAGGCCTGCGTCGGGCTCGCGAGGCGGCCGCGGATCATCACGGTGCCGCCCTCGGGCATCGCGTCGCGCGCATTGAACACGAGGTTCAGCAGCGCCAGCTCGAACTGCGTCGGGTCGGCCATCAGCGGCGGCAGGCCCGGTTCGATGTCGGCGGCAAGACGCACCTTGCCCCCGACCGCGCGGCCCATCAGATCCTCGCAGCGCAGCACGAAGTCGTGCAGGTCGATCGGCTGCGGCTTCAGGGGCTGCGTGCGGCCGAAGGCCAGCATCTGGCGCACCAGCGTGGCGGCCTTGTCCAACGCGCGGGTGCTGGCCTCGATGACGCGCCGGCCCGTCTCCTCGTGCACCAGGCGGTCGAGCACCTGCAGGCCGGTGCTCATCGTCTGCAGGAAGTTGTTGAGGTCGTGCGCGAGGCCGCCCGTGAGCCGGCCGATGGCCTCGTGCTTCTGGCCATCGAGCAGCCGCGTCTGCGCCTCCTGCGTCTGGCGGATCGCCTCGGCGACGCGCGACTCCAGCACCTCGGTCGCGCGCGCCGAACGCACGCCCGCCTCGTGCAGCGCCGCGCCTACGCGGTCGGCCTCGACCAGGCCCGTGCGCAGCGGCGCCGGCACCCTGTCGCGCCCGAGCTCCGCGGCCGCGTCGCTCAGCGCCAGCACCGGCTCGCCGATCTGGCGCGCGAAGTACAGCGCGAGCACCAGCCCGATCGCCGCCAGGATGCCCGCCGCGGCGAACGCCTGCAGCGTCACGCGGATCGCCGGCTTGTCGAGGGCGGAACGCGGCAGGCCGACGGCCACCGTCCAGCCATAGCGCGACCGGGCGATGACGGCGATGGTGGCCTCGCCTTCGCGCGACGTCGATTCGAACTTCTGGCCCAGCAGGCCGCGCGAGGCCGCCGCCACGGTGGCGGGCGAGGCCAGCGAGCCGAACCACTTGCGCGCGTCCTTGCTGCGCGCCACCGTCCTGAACTTGCCATCGAGCACCGAGGCGACGGCGCTGGGAGGCAGTTGCTGGACGTCCAGCACGTGCTGGATCACGTCCGGCCCGAACGCGATGCCGATGTTGTAACGCTGCACGTCGACGCCCGGCTCGGGCGCCAGCACGGTCAGCACCGGCTGGCCGGTGACCTTGCTGATGAGCAGGTCCGTCACGACCGGCGCGCCGCTGACCAGCGGCGGATCGGGGATCCAGCCCCGCGTGGGCAGCTCCGCGCCGTACGGGCGCAGCGTGTTGAGCACCTGGCGCGAGGCATCGACGACCAGCACGGAGTTGCCGGTGCCGTCCGTGGCACGCAGCGCATGCTGGTAGAAGCGCTCCATCTCGCCTTCCTTGAGCGAGCGGGCGGCCCCGAGCGTGTTGGCGATCGCCGCACGCTTGTCCAGCTCGCTGTCGACGACGAAGCTGATCGAGTGCGCGAGGTCGCCCAGGTGCCGCGTCGCCGTCTCGGTCTCGTTCAGGTAGGTGGAGCGCGCCAGCAAGGCGAAGCCCGCGAGCGCGGGCAGCCACACGGCGAACACGAGCAGCAGCAGTCTCGTTCGGATACTCACGCGGTCCCTGGGGCGATCTGGTCTGCTGCGGACGTTACCCGAAATGACCGCCCCGCGCGTGACCGCCCGGGGGCGAATCTGTCGCAAGAGCTAACTCCGGTCAGGCCTCGTTGTCAATGCGCAATCCCCGAGACTCGATGGGACTCGCTCGACCGCTTACATTTGAGCACTCACGACCCGGCCCCGTCGGGGAACTCACGGAGACAAGACAAGTGGACGACCTGACCCGCATTCCCCGAATTTCCGCGATCGCACTCGCCGCGGCCCTGTGCTTCGGCACGGCCCAGGCCGCCGAACCGATCAAGATCGGCGTGGCCGAAGCGCTATCCGGCGGCGCGGCCCAGTACGGCATCAGCATCCGCAACGGCTTCCAGATGGCCGCCGAGGAGATCAACGCCGCCGGGGGCGTCAACGGCAGCAAGATCGAGCTGGTCGTCGAGGACGAACAGGGCAAGAAGGACGAGGCGATCAACGCCTTCAAGAAGCTGATCTTCCAGGACAAGGCGCTGATGCTGTTCGGCCCCACCCTGTCGAATTCCGCCGCCGCCGCCGACCCGATCGCGCAGGCCGCCCACGTCGTCGTCTTCGGCACCTCCAACACGGCCGAAGGCATCACCACCATCGGCGACCACGTGTTCCGCAACTCGGTCACCGAGGCCGACGTGCTGCCGGTCACGATCAAGACCGCCGCCAGGATCGCCAAGATCAGGAAGGTCGCGGTGATGTACGGCAACGACGACGTCTTCACCAAGAGCGGCTACGACGCGTTCAGGAAGGCGCTCGACGACGAGAAGATGCCGATCACGACGACCGAGACCTTCGCCAAGGGCGACGTCGACTTCAAGGCGCAGCTGACCAAGATCAAGGCGACCAATCCCGACGCCGTGGTGCTGTCCGCGCTGATCGCCGAAGGCGCGCCCATCATGGTCCAGGCGCGCCAGCTGGGCCTGAACGTGCCGTTCATCGGCGGCAACGGCATGAATTCGGTCAAGATCTTCGATCTCGCCAAGGGGGCGTCCGACGGCCTGTGGGTGGGCAGCCCGTGGTCGATCGAGAACCGCACGCCGGAGAACAACAGCTTCATCATCGCGTACACGAAGAAGTACAGCGCCCCGCCCGACCAGTTCGCCGCGCAGGCCTACGACGCGATGCACATCGCCACGGCGGCGCTGAAGAAGGTCAAGCTGACCGGCGACCTCGCCAAGGACCGCGAGGCGGTGCAGCAGGCGCTGCCCGCGGTCAAGTGGACGGGCGCGACCGGCCCCTTCGCGTTCCGCCGCGTCAGCGACAAGTCCGGCAAGCCGGCCGGATACGACGCGAACCAGACGGCCATCGTCAGCACCACCCGCGGCAAGAACTACGAAATCGAAAAGTAAGGCCCACGCTTCGGCTGGCCGCCGACCCCGCGGGGCCGGCCCGTCCGGCCCCGGCAAGGCCGGCTTCCTCCCGCCCTCGGGCGGGCCCGCGGCCGGCTGAGTCTTCGACCGCCCTCGACCAGGCCCGCCAGGGCCGCAACTTCCCAACGCGCTCCCCGTGCTCGAACAGCAACTGTTCAATGCCTTGTCCCTGGGCTGCGTCTACGCCCTGTTCGCGCTCGGCTTCACGCTCGTCTTCGGCGTGCTGGGCGTCGTCAACCTGTCGCAGGGCGCCGTCTTCATGGTCGGCGCCTATGCCGCGCTGACGGCCATCACGAAGCTGCACGCGCCGCTGTGGCTCGCGATCGGTGCCGCCTTCGCGTTCTCGGGGCTGCTGGGCCTGCTGATCGACCGCCTGGTGCTCAAGCCGCTGCGCCGCCGCGATGCGCCGCACCTGATCCCGATGATCGCCACCATCGGCCTGGCGATCGCCATCAACAGCCTCGTGCAGGGCCTGTTCGGCGCGGAGAACCAGCGCTTCCCCAGCGAGGTGCTGCCGCAGGACTCGCTGGCCATCGCCGGCGTCAGCGTCACCGTGCTGGAGCTGGGCATCATCGGGGTGTCCTTCGCGCTGATGGCGGTGCTGATGGTCACGCTGCGCCGCACGCAGCTGGGCCGCGCGCTGCGCGCCATCGCCGAATCGCCCAAGGCCGCGCGGCTGCTGGGCATCAACGTCGACGGCCTGTTCATGCTGACGTCATTCGTCGCTGCCGGCCTGGGCGGCATCTCCGGCGTGCTGATCGGGCTGTACTCGAACGCGCTGTTCCCGCTGATGGGCCAGCCGATGCTGCACAAGGGCATCGCCGTCATCATCCTGGGCGGCATGGGCGACATCCGCGGCGCCATGTTCGCCGGCCTGTTCCTCGGCTTCGCCGAGGTGCTGTCGGTGGCCTACATCGGCTCGGACATGCGCGACGCCGTGGCCTTCGGACTGCTGTTCCTGGTGCTGCTCGTCCGGCCGAAGGGGCTGTTCGGCAGCGTGCAAGAGCGCAAAGTATGACCCCCTCGCTCCTCATGTCGGGAAGCATCGGGCTTGCAGGCCCGCTGCCGTTCCGGCGGGGCCTTGCTGCGCAAGACCTTTGCCGCCTGCACTCCCCCGTGGGGGAGCCCGGTTCGGCTCGGGCGCAACCCCCGCTTCCCGGAATCTGACCCGATGCTCGAAGCCTTCGACAACTTCTGGTCCATCTACAGCAACCTCGTGCTGTCGCTGGGCACCGCGTCGCTGCTGGCGCTGTCGATCTACCTCACGCTGTCCTGCGGCATGCTGGCGATGGCCAACGCGGCGTTCATGGGGATCGGCGCGTACACGTCGTCCATCCTGACGATGAACTACGGGTGGCCCTTCCCCGCTGCGATCGCGGCCGGCATGGCGGCGCCCACGGTCGTGGCCTTTCTCATCGGCAAGCCGACGCTGCGGCTGTCGGGGGTCTACCTGGCGATGGCCACGCTGGCCTTCGGCGAGGTGGTCCGCCTGTGCATCATCCGCGCCGAAAGCCTGACCGGCGGCGCGCTGGGCCTGAACGGCATCCCGCAGCTGACGCAGTGGTGGCACGTGCTGCTGGCCGTCGTCGCGGTGCTGCTCGTGCTGGCCCGGCTGCGGCGCTCGAAGATCGGCCGGGCCTTCGAGGCCATCAAGGAGGACGAGACCGCCGCCGGCCTGATGGGCATCGACGTCAACGGCCACAAGATGCTCGCCTTCGCGCTCGGCGCGGCGATCGCCGGGCTGGCCGGCACGCTCAACGCGCACCTCACGTTCTTCATCGGCCCCCAGGAATACGGCTTCGACCGCGGGGTCGAGATCCTCACCATGACGATCCTGGGCGGCATCAACAGCCTGTTCGGCCCCGTGCTGGGCGGCATCATCGTCACGCTGCTGCCCGAGCTGCTGCGCAGCTTCAAGGACTACCGCGCCGTCGCCAACGGCCTGATCCTCGTGCTGATCGTGCTGTTCCTGCCCAAGGGGCTGTGGAACCCGGCCTGGATGCGCCGCGTGCTGGGGCTGCAGCGCAAGGGCGTGACGCCATGAGCGACGCACGGCCGCCCGAAGGCGCTCGCCTCGCAGTCCGCAGGACGGAGATCGTCGAATGACCGAACTGCTGAAGCTGACCAACGTCTCGCGCCACTTCGGCGGCCTGAAGGTGCTGCAGGACGTGTCGTTCACGGTGCGCCAGGGCGCCATCTCCGGCCTGATCGGGCCCAACGGCGCGGGCAAGACCACGGTCTTCAACCTCATCACCGGCCTGCTGCCGCCCACCACGGGCGACATCGCGCTGGACGGCGCCACGCTGCTGGGGCGCAAGCCGCACGAGATCACGCGCGCCGGCGTGGCGCGCACCTTCCAGAACATCCGCATCTTCAAGGAGATGACGCTGCTGGAGAACGTGATCGTGGGCATGCACCGCCACCTCGCCTACGGCGTGCCGGGGCTGATGTTCGCCCTGCCGCGCTACCGCGCGCAGGAGCGCCGCGCCCGCGAGCGCGCGCGTGAGCTGCTGTCGTGGATGAAGCTCGACCACAAGGCCGACGATCTCGCCGACAACCTGTCGTACGGTGCCCAGCGCCGCCTCGAGATCGCGCGCGCGCTGGCCACCGAGCCGCGCCTGCTGCTGCTGGACGAACCGGTCGCCGGCATGAACAGCACCGAGAAGACGGAGCTGATGCGCGAGATCGTCAACATCCAGGGCCGCGGCTACACGATCTTCATGATCGAGCACGACATGCGTTTCGTCATGGGCCTGTGCGAGGAGATCTCCGTGCTGAACTTCGGCAAGATCATCGCGCACGGCGACCCCTCGCAGATCCGCAACGATCCGCAGGTGATCGAGGCCTACCTGGGTCGCGAGGACGACGAGGTGTCGGTGACGCCGGACGAGGTCGAGGAATGAGCGAGGCCCTTCTTTCGGTCACCGGCCTGAGCGTCAACTACGGCCACATCGAGGCCGTGCGCGAGCTGGACCTGTCGCTGGCCGCCGGCCAGATCTCGACGCTGGTCGGCGCCAACGGCGCGGGCAAGTCGACCACCCTGCTGGCGCTGTCTGGCCTGGTCCCCAAGGCCGCGGGGAAGGTCCTGTTCGACGGCCACGACGTCACAGCCCTGCCCGCCCACCGGCTGGTGGCCGCCGGGATGGTGCAGGTGGCCGAGGGCCGCGCCACGCTGACGACGCTGACCGTGCGCGAGAACCTCGAGCTCGGCGCCTACACGCGGCGCGACGGCGCGTCCGCGCGCGCGAGCGACCTCGAACGCGTGTTCACGCTGTTCCCGCGGCTGAAGGAGCGCGAAGGCGGCCTGGCCGGCAACCTGTCCGGCGGCGAGCAGCAGATGCTGGCGATCGGCCGCGCGCTGATGGCCCGGCCGCGCCTGCTGCTGCTGGACGAACCCTCGATGGGCCTGGCTCCGATCGTGGTGCAGGGCATCTTCCGCACGCTGCGCGAGATCCATGCCGGCGGGCTGACGATCTTCCTGGTCGAACAGAACGTGCGCCAGGCGCTCAAGATCGCCGAGCGCGCCTACGTGCTGGAGAACGGCCGCGTCGTGCTGCAAGGCAGCGGCCGCGAGCTGCTCGACGAGCCGCGCGTGCAGGAAGCCTACCTGGGCGGTTGATCCCCGGGCCGCGCCTGCCGCGACGCCTCGGCCATCGCGCGGCGCAGCTCGCGCAGCAGGTCGTGCGGCGGCGTCGGCTTGGGCATCACGCGCAGCCCGCCCGACACCGCCTCCTCGAGCTGCTT
>Ga0209258_100978_pt1 | contig 13284 bp, 10 predicted proteins | sample Araplaol_mTSA_r2_FD_184281 | JGI IMG/M metagenome (GOLD analysis project Ga0209258, IMG submission 184281) | Arabidopsis root microbial communities from North Carolina, USA - plate scrape CL_Col_mTSA_r2 (SPAdes) (version 2) | ecosystem: Host-associated > Plants > Roots > Endosphere | place: USA...
GAACCCCACTTGCCCGGCTTAGCGACGCCAACCAGCGCGTTCATGTTGGCGCCGTCGGTGTACACCTGGCCGCCGTGCTCGTGCACGATCTCGCAGATCTTGACGATGTCTTCCTCGAACACGCCGTGCGTGGACGGGTAGGTGATCATCAGCGCGGCGAGGCGATCGCTGAACTTCTCGGCGGCGCGCTTGATGTCTTCGACGTCCACGTTGCCGTTCGCGTCGCACTTGGTCACCACCACCTGCATGCCGCACATCTGCGCGGAGGCCGGGTTGGTGCCGTGGGCCGACTCGGGGATCAGGCAGATGTCGCGATGGCCCTGGCCGCGCGAGCGGTGGTAGGCGCGAATGGCCAGCAGGCCGGCGTATTCGCCCTGCGCGCCGGAATTCGGCTGCAGGCTCACCGCGTCATAGCCGGTGCATTCCACCAGCATCGCTTCCAGCTCGTCGATCAGCTGCTTGTAGCCGGTGGCCTGGTCGGCCGGGGCGAGCGGATGGATGTTGGCGAACTCCGGCCACGTCACCGGGATCATCTCGGCGGTGGCGTTGAGCTTCATGGTGCAGCTGCCCAGCGGGATCATGGTGCGATCCATCGCCAGGTCCTTGTCGGCCAGCGAACGCATGTAGCGCAGCAGCTCGTGCTCGCTGTGGTGCGTGTTGAAGGCCGGGTGGGTGAGGAACTTGGTCTTGCGCAGCAGACCGCGCGGCAGCGCATCGTGCACGTCGGCATCGAGCGCATCGATGTCGGCGATGGTTGCGCCGAACACGTTGGCCAGCGCAATGACGTCAGCGCGCGTGGTGGTCTCGTCCAGGCTCACGCCGACGCTGTGGGCGTCGATCGCGCGCAGGTTGATGCCGGCGGCACGTGCCTTCGCATGCAGCGCGGCGGCATCCACACCGGTGACGTGCAGCGTGTCGAAGAAGTCGCTGCCGGCGGTGACGCCGGCCTGGCGCAAGGCCACGAACAGGATCGAGGCCAGGCGATGCACGCGGCGGGCGATGCGGGTAAGGCCTTCCGGACCATGGTACACGGCGTACATGCTGGCCATCACGGCGAGCAGCACCTGCGCGGTACAGATGTTGGAGGTGGCCTTCTCGCGGCGGATGTGCTGCTCGCGGGTCTGCAGGGTGAGGCGATAGGCCGGCTTGCCCTCGGCGTCGATGGATACGCCGATCAGGCGGCCCGGCATCGAGCGCTTGTAGGAGTCACGGCAGGCCATGAAGGCGGCATGCGGGCCGCCGAAGCCGAACGGCACGCCGAAACGCTGCGTGTTGCCCACCACGATGTCGGCGCCCCATTCGCCGGGCGAGGCGATCAGGGTGAGCGCGAGCAGGTCGGTGGCTACGCAGACCACGCCGTGGCGCGCGTGCACCGCGTCGGCCAGGGCCTTGTAGTCGTTGATGCGGCCGAAGGTGTTGGGGTACTGCAGCAGCACGCCGTAGCTTTCGACCGTGGTGGCTTCGCTGTCGTCGCCGATATGCAGGTCGATGCCCATCGCCTCGGCGCGGGTCTTGATCACTTCCAGCGTCTGCGGATGCACGGCGTTGGAGACGAAGAACACGTTGGACTTGGACTTGGCCGAACGCTTGGCCAGCGTCATCGCCTCGGCGGCGGCGGTGCCTTCATCGAGCAGGGACGCGTTGGCGATCTCCATGCCGGTGAGGTCGGCGCACATGGTCTGGAAGTTGATGAGCGCTTCCATGCGGCCCTGCGAGATTTCTGCCTGGTACGGCGTATAGGCCGTGTACCACGCAGGGTTCTCCAGAATGTTGCGCAGGATGACGTTGGGCGTGTGCGTGCCGTAGTAGCCCTGGCCGATGAAGCTCTTGAACACCTGGTTCTTGTCGGCGATGGCGCGGATCTTGGCGATCGCTTCGACTTCGGTGATCGGTGCCGGCAAGGCGAGCGGAGCAGGCGACTTGATCTTGCCCGGCACGATGGCGTCGGTCATCGCTTCCAGCGAGTCGTAGCCGACCGCGCCGAGCATGGTGGCGATTTCCGCGTCGTTGGGGCCGATATGACGCTCGATGAAGGCGTCGTGGTGCTCGAGGTCGCGCAGCGAAGGATGGGCGTTCTGACTCATTGGCAGGGGCTTCCGGAAATGACCGATGACGGCCGGACGTGCAAGCCGCACGTGAAGCGCCCCTCTGTCCTTTTGCCTGAGAGTTTGGAAGCTTGCGCTTCGTGCCCCTTCGGCGCCGGATTCAACCGGTCTCTCCAGAGTGTTGGTGCGTGATGATGGTATGGGGCCTGAGCGATTACGGGCGTTGCGCCTTCGGCAGCGGTTCGCACCGCTTCTCCCACCACACGCTAAACGGCGATTATAAGGTGCCCGGACGGGCTTTGCCTCCCTCCCCGGGCGGCGCTTCAGTCGCGGTGCGGTCCGAGTCTCACCCCGCGTAAGATGAGCGCCCCCAAACCCGGTTAACGCCATGACGCCTCCCTTCCAACTGGCCCGGATCGACCATGTGGTGCTGCGCGTGCACGATCTGCCCGCCATGCAGCGCTTCTATTGCGAAGTGCTCGGCTGCCGTGAGGAGCGTCGGCAGGACGAAATCGGCCTGGTCCAACTGCGGGCCGGGGATTCCCTGATCGACCTGGTCGCGCTGGACGGCAAGCTCGGACGGTTTGGCGGTGCTGGGCCGGGGACGGAAGGACACAACATGGACCACCTGTGCCTGCAGGTGGAGAACTACGACGAGGCGACCATCGTGGCTCACCTCAAGGCGCATGGCGTGCGCGTCGGCGAGATCGGCTCGCGCTATGGCGCCAAGGGCGAAGGTCCGTCGATCTACCTGTATGACCCGCAGGGGAACATGGTGGAATTGAAGGGGCCGCCGCTTCGGGGAGAGGGTTGAGGCTGGCCTTCCGTTTGTCCTCGGCCGCATGAGGCCGAACGCAGGGCGCTGATCTTCTTTTGTGGGAGCGCACCCTGTGCGCGACCGTGGACTCTCACAGTCCAGCCTCAGTCGGCGGTTATCGCCGGAGTTCATGCATTCCTACGCGAGCACGCCGCGCCTTGTAGGAGCGCATCCAGTGCGCGAACGCGGAACGACAATTCAACCTTAGTCAGCGGTTGTCGCCAGAATTCATGCGTTCCTGCACGAGCACCTCCACGGCTTACCAGCACAACACGCCTCAACCTCCAACCGCTCACCCCTGCGGGATCTCCGCCATGTCGGGCAGGTGATGCGCGATGCCCTTATGGCAATCGATGCAGGTCTTTTCGCCCGACCCCAACCAGCGTTTGTGGATTTCCGCGGCGCGACTCGATTGCCGCGTGAGATCCATGGACGTGTAGTTGTGGCAGTTGCGGCACTCGAGCGAATCGTTGGCCTTCAATCGCGCCCATTCATGCTCGGCCAGCTCCAGCCGATGATCGAGGAACTTTTCGCGCGTATCGATGGTGCCGAAGATCTTGCCCCAGACTTCCTTGGAGGCCTGCATCTTGCGCGCGATCTTGTCGGTCCAGTCGTGCGGCACATGGCAGTTGGGGCAGGTGGCGCGCACGCCCGAGCGATTGGTGTAGTGGATCGTGGTCTTCAGCTCCTGGAACACGTTGTCGCGCATCTCATGGCAGCCGGTGCAGAACGCTTCGGTGTTGGTCGCCTCGAGCGCGGTGTTGAATGCACCCCAGAAGATCACGCCGGCGATGAAACCGCCCAGCGTGAGAAAGCCCAGGCTGTAATGCACGCTGGGGCGGCGCATGGTCCGCCAGAAGGCGAAAGCCCACGACTTGATCCGTGTCCACATGGTCAGTTCGCCTTGTGCTCGGGCTGTTCGGACTGCTCTGACAGGATGGTATCGATATCCTTGAAGTTGTTGGCCACCAGCGGCTGGGCGTCGGTCTGCACGACGTGGCACTGGTTACAGAAATAGCGACGCGGCGAAATGGTCGCGAGGAACTGGTCGTCGCGATCCATGTAGTGAGTCACACTGACCGGCGGCGCCTGGAACTTGTCCGCATTCGCGCGTGCGTGGCACAGCAGGCAGCGATTGGAGTTCTTGTCGACCTGGTAGTTGTCGATGGAATGCGGAATGGTCGGCGGCTGCATGGGGTAGGCGCGATTGCGCTTGATGTCCGCGTTCTCCACATGGGCCAATGCGGGCGCCATGCCTTCCTGGTTGATCGGTACGCCGCGGCGGATGGCGTCGATCTGCTTGCCCTGTGGCGCCTCCTCAGTCGCAGGTTTGGTGGCGGGCGGGGGCAGGTTGGCCGATGTCGATGCGGTAGCGACCACGGGTGGTGGAGCACTGCCGGCTTTTCGGCCCGCCACGAAGGCAACCGCGGCCACGACGATGACCACCAGCAGGCCGATGGCGATGAGAGGCTTGTCGCGCATATCGATGTCCCCTTTTTAGACGGCCACGACCTTGACGGCGCACTTCTTGTAGTCGGTCTGCTTCGAGATGGGATCGGTGGCGTCCAGCGTGACCTTGTTGATCAGCTGCCCCGCATCGAACCACGGCACGAACACCACGCCGGGAGGCATGCGATTGCGTCCGCGCGTTTCGATGCGTGATCGCATGTCGCCACGGCGCGACACCACGCGCACCTCGTCGCCGCGCTTGAAACCACGCGCTTTCGCATCGTCGGGATTCATGAACACCACGGCCTGCGGAAACGCCCGGTAAAGTTCGGGCACGCGCATCGTCATCGAGCCCGAATGCCAGTGCTCGAGCACGCGGCCGGTCACCAGCCACAGGTCGAATTCCTTGTCCGGGCTTTCCGCGGGCGGTTCATAAGGCAAGGCCCAGATGACCGCGCGACCATCCTTGTTGCCATAGAACTGGAAGCCGGTGCCGGCCTTGACGTAGGGGTCGGTGCCTTCGCGATAACGCCACCGCGTTTCATGGCCATCCACCACCGGCCAGCGCAGGCCGCGTGCCTGGTGATAGGCGTCAAAGGGCGCCAGGTCGTGGCCGTGGCCGCGACCGAATTCAGCGTATTCCTCAAACAGGCCCTTTTGTACGTAGAAACCGAAGGCCGTTGATTCGTCGTTGTCGTAACCTGCTTCGATCTGCGAGGTGGGAAACTTGTCCACCTTGCCGTTCTTGAACAACACCTCGAACAAGGTCTTGCCCTTGTATTGCGGATTGGCCGCGAGGATGTCCGTCGGCCAGCATTCGTCGGTGGTGAAGCGCTTGGAGAACTCCATCAGCTGCCACAGGTCCGACTTCGCATCACCGGGTGCCTTCACCAGTTGGTGCCAGAACTGCGTGCGCCGTTCGGCGTTGCCGTAGGCGCCCTCCTTCTCGACCCACATGGCCGCTGGCAGAATGAGATCCGCAGCCTGGGCCGTGACCGTGGGGTAGGCGTCCGACACGACGACGAAATTGCGCGGATCGCGATAACCCGGATACGTCTCCTGCATCAGGTTCGCGCCGGCCTGCATGTTGTTGTTCACCTGCACCCAGTAGGCGTTGAGCACGCCGTCGCGCAACTTGCGGTTCTGTTCCACCGCGTGGAAACCGGGCTTGGGCTGGATGATGCCGTGCGGAATGTTCCAGATTTCCTCCGCATGCTTGCGATGCTCGGGATTGGCCACGAGCATGTCCGCCGGAAGGCGATGGCTGAACGTGCCCACTTCGCGCGCGGTGCCGCAAGCGGAAGGTTGACCCGTCAGCGAGAACGGGCTGTTGCCCGGCGTGGAGATCTTGCCGGTCAGCAGGTGCAGGTTGTAGACCATGTTGTTGGCCCATACGCCGCGCGTATGCTGGTTGAAACCCATGGTCCAGAAGGAAACGACCTTGGTTTTCGGGTCCGCATAGAGTTCGGCGAGTTGTTCCAACCAACCCTTTTCGACGCCCGTCATCTCGACGGCTTTCTCCAGCGTGTACGGCGCCACGAACGCGGCGAATTGCTCGAAGTCGATGGGGTCGCTGGCCGTCGGGTCCTTCGCGTTCTTGGCATTCACTTCCAGCGGGTTGTCCGGGCGAAGGCCATAGCCGATATCGGTGACGCCGCGCTTGAAGCTGGTGTGCTGGTTGACGAAATCCTTGTTGACCTTGCCGCTCTTGATGATGTGGTTGGCGATGTAGTTGAGGATCACCAGGTCGGTCTGCGGCTTGAACACGATCGGGATATCGGCCAGCTCGAAACTGCGATGTTCGAACGTCGACAGCACCGCCACCTTCACCTGCGGGTTCGACAGGCGCCGGTCGGTGACGCGCGTCCACAGGATCGGATGCATCTCGGCCATGTTCGAGCCCCACAACACGAACGCATCCGTGGCCTCGATGTCGTCGTAGCAGCCCATCGGCTCATCCATGCCGAACGTGCGCATGAAGCCCATGACAGCGGATGCCATGCAGTGCCGCGCGTTGGGATCGAGGTTGTTGCTGCGGAAGCCTGCCTTGTAGAGCTTGTTGGCCGCGTAGCCTTCCCACACGGTCCACTGGCCGGAGCCGAACATGCCGACCGAGCCGGGGCCTTTTTCCTTGAGCACGCGCTTGAACTGCGCGGCCATGACATCGAACGCCTCGTCCCAGGACACCGGCGTGAACTCGCCATCCTTCGCATAGGCACCGTCTTTCTTGCGCAGCAGTGGCTGCGTCAACCGATCGGTGCCGTACATGATCTTGGAGAGGAAGTAACCCTTGATGCAGTTGAGGCCGCGATTGACCTCCGCATGCACATCGCCGTGCGTCGCCACCACGCGCCCGTTCTTGACGGCAACGTTCACGCCGCAACCCGTGCCGCAGAAGCGGCAAGGTGCCTTGCTCCACTTGAGCTGCGTGAGGTCCCCTTCCAACAGCACATTGGTGGCGCTGGCGGGGAGGGCAATGCCGGCGACGTTGGCGGCAATGGCGACGGCCGTGTTGCGGATGAACTCGCGTCGCGTCATCTGGGCGGTCATGCGTCGGCTCCCTGATGCGATGCCATGATGATGGCGGGTTGATCGAGCTCGTCGGTGGGCTCGACGTGGTGATAGACCAGCGACACGTTGATCACGCCCGGAAGCAGTGACAGGGCATCGATGTGATCGACGATGGCGCGTTGATTCGCTGTCTCGCACAACAGCACGCAGCGGCAATCGCCTTCGGCGGCGAGGGTCAGTGCGTCATGCGCTGCCGCGAAGCCGCGCACGATCGCCGCGCCATCCGGGCAGTGGAGCACAACCAGGCTTGAAATGTGCTGCTCGTCTTTCATGGTGTCCCCTTGTGCAGACAGGCAACCAGCCGAACGCCGTCGCGTCAGTGCCCGGGCGGGCCGCTGACGAACATCTGCCAAAACCAGACGATGAATCCGTAGCTGGCCACGAAGATCACGGCCAGCACCGGAAATAGAACCACGGCAAGCAGCAGGAAGGTGTTCCTCTCCTGGCGCTTAAGACCCGCTTTCGGTGATGTTTCCATGCACACCTCTCGAGCAGGAGTTTTCCCCACGATCTCCGGCATTCAAGCCTGGCGCCTCACGTGCACTGCTTCGGACGTATAGCAGGCCAGCGTCATGATGGACGTGTGCGCTGCACTGGACGATGCATGTGGACGTCGGCAAGTTTACGCAGCAGACGGAGCCATGCAGTGAAGGTCATGTGAAATCAGTCAGGGTGTGACGCATGTTGAGTTCGGAACGTTTCGCCGTTGCCTGCTGATGTGTCTCCTCGGTCTTCCTGTTCTGCCGATTCACGCCGCGGACGTCGCGGTAGATACGACGTCGAACGTGCAAATCCGCGTGGCGGGGAAAGTCACGTCACTGAGCGCATCCGTGCTGGCGGGCATGCCCCATGTCGATGTCACGGCGGCGGCGCATGACGAAGCGCCCAGTGCATGGCGAGGCGTGCCGTTGACCGACCTGCTGGTGCGCGCAGGGGTTGCCCTGGACAAGCCGTTACGGGGCAGGGATCTTGCTTCGTTTGTCCGCGTCACCGCGGCGGACCCCTATCAGGTCGTATTTGCCTTGTCCGACCTGGACCCGACGCTGGGCCACAACCAGGTGGTGTTGGTGGACCAGCGCAACGGCAAGTCGTTGGACAGGGATGGCCCACCGGTTGCTGGTTCCGGCGGACGAGCGGCCGGCTCGCTGGTTCGCAAGGTCACCGTTATCGAAGTGGTCGATGGAGCGACGTCGACGCGTCCTTGACGCGTGCTCAGGCGGCGTCGACGGGCGGTACTTCCAGGTCGACGATCGCCTCTTTGGCCAGCGGTATCAGGCCCTCGCCGCCCTCCGCGAGGTGCGCCTTGATCTGCCGGCGCATCGTGGGGTCCCAGAATCGCTTGAGGTGATCGCGCACACTGATCACGGCGGCAGCGTGATCGGGCTCGCTGGTGAAGTACGTCGCGATGTCATTGGCCATGGTGACCAGGCGTTCGATTCTCATGGCGTCTCCTGCGGTGCCGGCGGCTGCAGGCGGTGTGGATGGGTGTAGATATTGTGGCTGCCAGGCCGGGTGAAGCCCACCAAGGTGATGCCAGCGCTGCGCGCCAGTTCGATCGCCAGTGCCGTGGGTGCCGAAATCGCCGCCAGTACGGTGATGCCGGCGCTGGTCGCCTTGGTCACCATTTCGTAGCTGGCACGGCTAGTGACGAGCGCCATGCCGTCACCGGAGTCAAAGCCGCCACGACGCATTGCGCCGATCAGCTTGTCCAGCGCGTTGTGGCGACCGACGTCTTCGCGTACCAGCAGGATCTCGCCCTCGCGGTCGGCCCAGGCAGCCGCGTGCACGGCGCCGGTGGCGGCGTTCATCGGCTGGCGCGACTGAAGGTGTTGCAGTGCCCGTTCCAGCGCGTCGCGCGTCATGACCTGGCCCTCACCGACCGCTTCGCCGTGGCGGATGGCCTGCTCAAGCTCGCGCGTGCCGCAGATGCCGCAGCCGCTGCGACCGGGCAGCAGGCGCTGGCGCTCCTTCTCAAGATGTGCGCCGGCGGCGTTGTCGGTGACCCGGATGGCCAGTTCGATACCTTCGATAAGCGCATGACTTTCCAACTGCAGCAGCTGCGAAGGATCGTTGATCAGCCCTTCGCTGAGCGAGAAGCCGAGCGCGAAGTCATCGAGGTCATGCGGCGTCGCCATCATCACGGCAAAGGTCGCGCCGTTGTAGACCATGGCCACGGGCACTTCTTCGGCGACGAAATCGCTCTCGTGCGAGGACTCGCCATGTCGCCACCGGTCGACCGGCCGGGTCACGTAGCCCTTGGCGGGCTCCTCTTGCCCGGGAGCCGTCAAGCGGGCCTCACCGACGGGTCGAGCAGTGCCTCCTGGGCCTCGGTGAAGGCGCGGTAGCGGCGTTGCCATTCGGACGGCTGGGTGACACGGGTGACCTGTACAGCGGTCACCTTGTACTCGGGGCAATTGGTCGCCCAGTCCGAATTGTCCGTGGTGATCACGTTGGCGCCGGAGCCCGGGAAGTGGAATGTCGTATAGACCACGCCGGGCTGCATGCGCTCGGAAATCAGCGCGCGCAACACGGTTTCGCCCGAGCGGCTGTTAATGCCGACCCAGTCGCCGTCTTCCACGCCGCGTTCCTCGGCGTCGTGCGGATGGATCTCCAGCCGATCCTCGTCGTGCCACATCACGTTGGCGGTACGTCGCGTCTGTGCACCCACGTTGTACTGGCTGAGGATGCGGCCCGTGGTGAGGATCAACGGATGTTCGGCGTTGACCTTCTCGGAGGTCGGCACGTACTCGGTCAGCATGAAGCGGCCCTTGCCGCGCACGAACTCGTCGACATGCATGACCGGCGTGCCGAACGGATGCTCGTCGTTGCAAGGCCACTGTACCGAGCCGAGCTCGTCGAGCTTGGCGAAGCTGATGCCATGGAAGGTCGGGGTGAGCCGCGCGATCTCATCCATGATTTCGGAGGCATGCGTGTACTGCATCGGGTAACCCATGGCCTGCGCCAGCAACTGGGTGACCTCCCAGTCCGCATAGCCGCCCTTGGGCTCCATCACCTTGCGCACGCGCGAAACACGCCGCTCTGCATTGGTGAAGGTGCCGTCCTTTTCCAGGAAGGAACTGCCCGGCAGGAACACATGCGCGAACTTGGCGGTTTCATTGAGGAACAGGTCCTGCACCACGATGCATTCCATCGAGGTGAGCGCCGCGGTGACGTGCTGCGTATCCGGATCGGACTGGGCGATGTCCTCGCCCTCGATGTAGAGCCCCTTGAACGTACCGTCCAGTGCGGCTTCGAACATGTTGGGAATGCGCAGGCCCGGTTCGGCCAGCAGCGGAACGCCCCAGGCTTCCTCGAAGCTGTGGCGCACGGTGTCGTCGCTCACATGCCGGTAAGCAGTGAACTCGTGCGGAAACGAACCCATGTCGCACGAACCCTGCACGTTGTTCTGCCCGCGCAGTGGATTCACGCCCACGCCTTCACGTCCGATGTTGCCGGTCGCCATGGCGAGATTGGCGATGCCCATGACGGCGGTGGAACCCTGGGCGTGTTCGGTGACACCGAGGCCGTAGTAGATCGCGGCATTGCCTCCGCGCGCATACAGGCGCGCCGCGCCGCGCACGAGTTCCGCTGGCACGCCGGTGACTTCCTCCATCGCTTCGGGGCTGTACTTGTCCTGCGCGACAAAGTTGCGCCATTTGGCAAAGGCATCGGCCTCGCAGCGGCGGCTTACGAATTCCTCGTCGACCAGACCTTCGGTCACGATCACGTGGGCCACGCTGTTGAGCATGGCGACGTTCGTGCCGGGGCGCAGCTTGAGGTGGAAGTCCGCCGCTACATGCGGCGTGCGCACCAGGTCGATGCGGCGTGGATCGATCACGATCAACCGCGCGCCTTCGCGCAGCCTGCGCTTCATCTGCGAGCCGAACACGGGGTGCGCATCCGTCGGGTTCGCGCCGATCACCAGCACCACATCCGTCGATTCGATCGAATCGAAATCCTGCGTACCCGCCGATTCGCCGATGGTGGACTTGAGTCCGTAGCCGGTCGGCGAGTGGCACACGCGCGCGCAGGTATCCACGTTGTTGTTGCCGAAGCCGGCGCGTACCAGCTTCTGCACGAGATAGGTTTCTTCGTTGGTGCAGCGCGATGACGTAATGCCGCCGATGGCGTGCTTGCCATAGGTCGACTGCAGCCGCTTGAACTCGCTGGCGACGTGGGTGATGGCTTCCTCCCAGCTCACCACGCGCCACGGGTCGGAGATCTTCGCGCGGATCATCGGCGTGGTGATGCGATCCGGATGCGAGGCGTAGCCGATGGCGAAGCGGCCCTTCACGCAGGAATGTCCATGGTTCGCGTGGCCGTCCTTGTTCGGCACCATGCGCACGATGTCCTGGCCCTTCATCTCCGCACGGAAACTGCAGCCGACGCCGCAGTAGGCGCAGGTGGTCACCACGCTGTGCTCGGCCTGGCCCTTGTCGATCAGGGACTTCTCCGACAGCGTGGCCGTGGGGCAGGCCTGTACGCAGGCGCCGCAGGAGACGCATTCGGAATCGAGGAAGCGGTTGTCCTGGCTGGCCGATACCTTCGAGTCGAAGCCGCGATCCTGAATGGTCAGTGCGAACGTGCCTTGGACTTCCTCGCATGCGCGTACGCAGCGCGAGCAGACGATGCACTTGGAGGGATCGAAGGCGAAGTACGGGTTGGATTCGTCTTTGGCCGTAAAAAGGGGGTTGGCGGAGCCGTCCTTCCGCGTCGGCGCGACATGATTGGCGCCGTCGTAGCCGTAGCGAACCTCGCGCAGGCCGACCACGCCGGCCATGTCCTGCAGTTCGCAATGTCCGTTGGCGGGGCAGGTGAGGCAGTCAAGCGGATGATCCGAGATGTACAGCTCCATCACGCCGCGACGGATCTCGGCCAGCTTCGGCGTCTGCGTGTGCACATGCATGCCCGCGGCAACGGGCGTGGTGCACGAGGCGGGATAACCCTTGCGTCCTTCGATCTCCACCAGGCACAGCCGGCACGAGCCGAACGCCTCCAGCATGTCGGTGGCGCACAGCTTGGGTATGGCAATGCCGGCCTGCGCCGCGGCGCGCATCACCGACGTGCCTTCGGGCACGCGGATGCTGCGACCGTCGATGTGCAGTTCGACCAGGCTTTCGGATTTGGATTGGGGCGTGCCGTAGTCGATTTCGACGATGGACAGCATGGGGTTCTACCTCCTCAGACGTTGGCCTTGTCGGCCGCGCCTGCGAAATCTTCGGGGAAATGATCGAGCGCGCTGAGCACCGGAAACGGGGCCATGCCGCCGAGCGCGCACAGCGAACCGGCAATCATGGTCTGGCACAGGTCGCGCAGCAGTACTTCGTTGCGCTCGCGCGCATCGCCGGCGACGATGCGGTCGATGACTTCGACGCCACGCGTGGAGCCGATCCGGCATGGCGTGCATTTGCCGCACGATTCGATGGCGCAGAACTCCATCGCGTAGCGCGCCTGGGCCGCCATGTCGACCGTGTCGTCGAACACCACCACGCCGCCGTGGCCGAGCATGCCGCCAACGGCGACGAATGCCTCGTAATCAATGGGCGTGTCCAGTTGCGAGGCGGGAATATACGCGCCGAGCGGACCGCCGACCTGCACGGCGCGGATCGGTCGACCGCTGGCCGTGCCGCCGCCGTAGCCTTCCACCAGGTCGCGTAGGGTGAGTCCGAACGCGCGCTCGACCAGCCCGGGGCGCTTGAGGTTGCCGGCAAGCTGGATGGGCAGGGTGCCGCGCGACTTGCCGGAGCCGTAATCGCGGTAGTAGCCGGCGCCCCGATCGAGGATGATCGGCACGGAGGCGAGCGTGACCACGTTGTTGATGACCGTGGGCTTGCCGAACAGACCCTCGATGGCCGGTAGCGGCGGCTTGAAGCGCACCTGCCCGCGCTTGCCTTCCAGCGATTCCAGCAATGAGGTTTCCTCGCCGCAGATATAGGCGCCGCCGCCCATGCGCACTTCGAGACGGAACGCCTTGTCGCTGCCGCAGACGTTGTCGCCGAGATAGCCCGCCGCTTCGGCGGTGGCGATCGCGGCTTCCATGGCGCGCTGGGCATGCGGATATTCGACGCGCAGGTAGATGTAGCCCTGCGTGGCGCCCACGGCGAGGCCGGCGATGGTCATGCCTTCGATCAGCACGAAGGGGTCGCCTTCCATGATCATGCGGTCGGCGAACGTACCGGAGTCGCCTTCGTCGGCGTTGCACACCACGTACTTGCGCAGCGATGACGCATCCAGACAGGTTTTCCACTTGATGCCGGCGGGGAATGCGGCGCCGCCGCGTCCTCGCAAACCGGAATCGAGCACGGTCTGCACGATCTCCTCGCCGCTCATGTGCAGGGCGGCCGCAAGGCCGCGATAGCCGCCATGCGCGCGGTAGTCTTCCAGGCTTCGCGGATCGACCAC
>Ga0209258_100980_pt1 | contig 13263 bp, 12 predicted proteins | sample Araplaol_mTSA_r2_FD_184281 | JGI IMG/M metagenome (GOLD analysis project Ga0209258, IMG submission 184281) | Arabidopsis root microbial communities from North Carolina, USA - plate scrape CL_Col_mTSA_r2 (SPAdes) (version 2) | ecosystem: Host-associated > Plants > Roots > Endosphere | place: USA...
TGAACGATCCGATCATGGTGAAGCCTCCAGGGCGACGGCGAGCGTGAGGGTGTCGACGCGCTGGACGCGCACGCGTTCCCCTGCGCGCAAGGGGCCGTCGCCGTGCACGCGCCAGCGTTCGCCCTGCACGAGAGCCCAGCCGTCCTGCCCATTCGCCTCGAGGATCTCGCCGATGCTGCCGACCATGGCCGATGCGCCGCTGATCGGCACGCGGCGCCGGATGCGCGCCGCGAACGCGGCCAGCGCGCCGACGAAGGCCAGGGACACGAGCGCCAGCACGGCGATCAGCGGTCGCGAGACGCGCAGGTCCGGGACGTCGCTGTCGACCAGCATCAGTGCCCCCAGCACGAAGGCGGCGACGCCGCCGAGGCCCAGCGCGCCATGGCTCGGCACGAAGGCTTCGCTGGTGAAGAATCCCAGGCCCAGCAGGATCAGCGCGATGCCCGTGCCGCTGACCGGCAGCGTCTGCATGCCGAACAGGCCCAGCAGCAGGCAGACGGTGCCCACGACGCCGGGCGCCAACAGGCCCGGGCTGGAGAACTCGAACAGCAACCCGTAGAAGCCGACGAGCAGCAGCATCAGCGCCAGGCCGGGATCGCCGATCCAGGCCAGCAGTCGATCGCGCCAGTCGGGATCCCAGCGCTCGAGCCGGGCCCCCGCGGTCGCCAGCGTCACCGCGCGGCCATCGGCCAGCGTCACGCTCCGCCCGTCGAGCTGGTGCAACAGGTCCGGCACGTCGCGGGCCACCACGTCGACGACATGCTGCGACAGCGCCTCCGTCGACGACAGGCTCGCCGCATCGCGCACGGCGCGCTCGGCCCAGTCCGCGTTGCGGTGGCGCAGCAGCGCGAGCGAGCGGATGCCGGCCGCTGCGTCGTTGACGTGCTTGGCTGCGAGCGCGTCGTGCGGGGCGGTGGGAGACCGGGCCGCGGTGCTGGCGGGCGACGGCGGTTCGGTCGGATATGGATCGGGGGCCGGGCCGATCATGACCGGCGTCGCCGCGCCGAGGGCCGTCGCCGGTGCCATCGCGGCGACGTGGCTCGCGTACAGGATGAAGGTGCCGGCGCTGGCGGCGCGGGCGCCGGACGGGCCGACGAACGCAGCCACCGGCACCGTCGATCCCAGGATCGCCTTGACGATCGCGCGCATCGAGCTGTCGAGGCCGCCCGGCGTGTCGATCTGCAGGACCACCAGGCCTGCGCCCTGGCGTCCGGCCCGCTTGAGCCCGCGTTCGACATAGTCGGCCGTCGCCGGGCCGATCGCACCGTCCACGCTCAGCAACGCCACTTCGCTTCCGCCGGCCGCCGGAGCGGCAACGGAAGGCGTCTGGGCGCCGGCGAGGGACGCAGACCACAGGGCCAACGCGCACAGGGGAGCAGCCAGGCTGTGCATGAAGCGATATTAGGCCTGGCGTTGGCGATAGTCCATGACGCGGCCTGGCGCCCGGCGGCCGCCGATCGGGGGCCGCTTGGCGCGCCGGCCTGGCCTGGCCGCGCGAGGGCGGCCGGCCCGCCTCGCCCTACACTCACGCGATGACCGCGACGACCCCCGCCACCGCCCGCAAGCGCGCCGACGAGCTGCACGAGATCCTGCACGAGCACGCCTACCGCTACTACGTGCTGGACGAGCCCAGCGTCCCCGATGCCGAATACGACCGGCTGTTCCAGGAACTGCAGGCGATCGAGCAGCAGTACCCGCAGCTGGCGCGGCCCGATTCACCGACGCAGCGCGTCATCGGCCAGGTGCTCGAGGGCTTCGCCGCCGTGCGCCACGCCGTGCCCATGCTCAGCATCCGCACCGAGACCGACACCACCGCCGGCGGCGCGCTGGCCTTCGACGCGCGCGTGCGCCGCGAGCTCAAGCTCACCGAGGCCGATCCGCCGGTGGCCTATTCCGCCGAACTGAAGTTCGACGGCCTGGCCATCAACCTGCGCTACGAACACGGCGTGCTGGTGCAGGCCGCCACGCGCGGCGACGGCGAGGTGGGCGAGGACGTCACCTCCAACATTCGCGCCATCAGGCAGATCCCGCTGCGCCTGCGCGGCGTCGACGCGCCGGTGCTGGAGGTGCGCGGCGAGGCCTACATGCGGCGTGACGACTTCGAGGCCTACAACGAGCGCCAGCGCGCGCTGATCGCCGCGGGCGCGAAGAACGAGAAGACCGTCGTCAACCCGCGCAATGCCGCGGCCGGCGCCGTGCGCCAGCTCGATTCGGCGCAGTCGCGCAAGCGGCCCCTGAGCTTCTTCGCCTACGGCCTGGGGGCCGTCGACGGCTGGACGGTGCCGCCGACGCACAGCGGGCTGCTCGACGCGCTGTCCGCCATGGGCCTGCCCGTGGCCAGGCAGCGCATCGTGAGCGAAGGCGCGGCGGGCCTCGTCGCATTCCACCAGAAGATCGCCGACGAGCGCGACAAGCTGCCGTTCGACATCGACGGGGTCGTCTACAAGGTCGATTCGCGCGAGCTGCAGGCGCGGTTGGGTTTCGTCAGCCGCGAACCGCGCTGGGCCGTCGCGCACAAGTACCCGGCGCAGGAGCAGATGACGACGCTGCTGGACATCGACGTGCAGGTCGGCCGCACCGGCAAGCTCACGCCGGTGGCCAAGCTGCAGCCGGTGTTCGTCGGCGGCACCACCGTCAGCAACGCCACGCTGCACAACGAATCCGAGGCGCAGCGCAAGGACGTGCGCGTCGGCGACACCGTCATCGTGCGGCGCGCAGGCGACGTGATCCCGGAAGTCGTCGGCGTGGTGCTGGACAGGCGCTCGCCGGAGGTCGCCGCCAAGCCGCTGTTCGACATGATGTCGTGGGTGCACGGCAAGTGCCCGGTGTGCGGCAGCCCGATCGCCAAGGAGGAGACCGAGGCCGACTGGCGCTGCACCGGCGGCATCACGTGCCCCGCGCAGTTCAAGCAGGCCGTGCTGCATTTCGCCAGCCGGCGCGCGGTCGAGATCGAGGGGCTCGGCGACCGGATCGTCGAGCAGCTGGTCGACGCCGGCATCGTGCGCACGCTGCCCGATCTGTACAAGCTCGGGTTCGCCAACCTCGTGGCGCTGGAGCGCATGGGCGAGCGGAGCGCGCAGAACCTGGTCGACGCCATCGACAAGAGCCGGTCCACCACGCTGCCGCGCTTCCTGTACGGCCTGGGCATCCGCCATGTCGGCGAGACGACCGCCAAGGATCTCGCGCGCCACTTCGGCGACATCCACAGGCTGATGGACGCGAGCGTCGAGCAGCTCCTGGAGGTGCCCGACGTCGGGCCGATCGTCGCGCAGAGCGTCCACGAATTCTTCGCCGAGCCGCGCCACCGGACCGTCGTCGACCTGCTGATCGCTGCCGGCATCGCGTGGCCTGCCATCGAGGGCACCGCCAGCGACGCGCACCGCCCGCTGCTGGGCAAGACGCTGGTGATCACCGGCACGCTGCCCACGCTCAGCCGCGACGAAGCCAAGGACCTGATCGAGGCGGCCGGCGGCAAGGTCAGCGGCTCCGTGTCGAAGAAGACGAACTGGCTCGTCGCTGGCGAGGAGGCGGGCAGCAAGCTGGAGAAGGCGCAGTCGCTCGGGGTGGCCGTCATCGACGAGGCCGGGCTGCACGCACTGCTGGCGGCGCCGGTGGATGCGGTGGACGCGGCGGCCGGCGAGTGAACGCGCGGCCTGGCGTGGCGCCGGCCCGCACGGGCAGCGCCGTCCTGCCGGTCAGGAGGCCCGCGGGACGAGCTGGACGCCGCTGACTTCCTTGGATACGGCCTTCGCGCCGTCCTGGTCCTGCTCGAACTCGGACTCCAGCTGGTCCAGCAGCTCGTCGAGGCCGGCGGAGCCGAGCTGTCGCCAGGCCCGGATCCGTGGCCCCCGGAGCTCGGGACGGCCCAGCATGGCGTCCATGTCGACGATCCGTCCCGTGCAGCGGCGCACGGCGAACTTGATGCGATTGCGCAGGATGAAGCTCTCGGCGTTCATGGGCGGCGGGGCGGTCCTGCCGGACGAGCAGGAACTGCCGAAGTGATGTGGCGTCACGCGGGAGCAGCAAGCCCGGTACCTGCACGACAGCACGCGCACGCCGCGTGCGCCGCCGGCGCCCGGGCGTCCTCAGCGGTACGACAGCACCAGGCCGTGGATCAGCCGGGCCCAGCCGTCCAGCATCACGAACAGCAGCAGCTTGAACGGCAGCGAGATGGTCGTCGGCGAGATCATCGACATCCCGAGCGCGAGAAGGATGGTCGCGACGATCAGGTCCACCACCACGAACACCATGTAGATGACGAAGCCGATCTGGAAGGCGCGCGTCAGCTCGCTGAGCGTGAAGCTGGGCACGAGCACGATGAAGTCGTCCGAGCGCAGCGCCTGGGCGCGCGCCTTGGGCCACACGCTCGTGGCCGAGTCCATGAAGAACTGCCGCTCGCGCTCGTGGGTGTGCTTCTGCAGGAAATCCTTCAGCGGCTGCTTGGCCGCGTCGGCGACGGCCATGATGTCGGAGGCGGCCTCTCCCTTCTGGCCGAAGGTGTGGTTGCGCAGCGCGTCGCCGACGTCCATGCCGATGGGCGCCATGATGTAGACCGACAGGATGATCGCGATGCCGTTGAGCACCATGTTGGGCGGCGTCTGCTGCAGGCCCAGCGCCGTGCGCAGCAGGCCGAAGACGATCACCAGCTTGGTGTAGCACGTCACCATCAGCGCGGCGAACGGCGCCAGGCCGAACGCGACGATCAGCGCGACGAGGGTCAGCGGGTCGGGCAGGCTGCCGTTCACGGCGCCGGCCTCCGGGGCGGGGGCGTGCGGCTCACAGGTCGCCCGGCGCGAACTCGCTGACGCGCACGCCCAGGCGGTCGCCGACAGCCACCAGCGTGCCCTTGCCGAGCAGGTTGCCGTGGGCGACGATCCGCACCGGCCCGCGGTTGAGCGGCTGCCCGAGCTCGAACACGTGGCCGGCGCGCACGTTGCGCAGCTCGCCGAGGCTGATCGCGAGATCGCCGACCTCGAATCGCAGCGTCACCTCGATCGCGTCGAGGCGGTCGACGGCGAGCTCGGGGGGCTCGCTGGCCGAGGTGGCGGGCGGCGTGTCCGCAGGTCGGTTCATGGGCTGTTCCCTCCTTTGCTGGATCGTGATGCGCGAGCCCTCGGCCAGCGCGGTGAAGCAGGGGCCGGCCGCGCCGCCCGGGGCGGCGTCGACCACGACGGCAGCGCCCGCCGCGCGCCACTCCTCGATCGCCACGATGTCGCCGCGCTCGATGCCACGCACTTCCGCCAGGCGAAGTCGGGTGAGGCCGAGGCCAAAGCGCAGCGGCAGGCGCAGACCGTCGAGTGGGTCGAGCGCGGCCGCGCGCGGCACCGGGCCGCCGGCAGCGAGCACGGGCACGATCGCGTCGAGCGCGCCCGGTGCGTCGAATTGCAGGGCGCCGGACCAACCGGTGTCGTCGATGCGAAAGCGCAGGGCGGCGATCGGATCCAGCGCCGGTTCGGTCGCGTCGCCGGGCTGCCATTCGAAATGCAGGCGCGTCACGCGCGCGAGCGCGTCCGCGCACGAGGCCAGGGCGTCGGCCAGCAGCACGGCCCGCAGCGGGCGCGGGATGCGGTCGGGCCGCGCTTCGCCCAGCAGGGCGGCCAGCGCGGGCCGGTCCAGGCCGATGCGGCCGTCATGCGGGCCGAGCCGGAATCGGTGGACGTCCAGCGGCGGCGCCGAGGCAGCGCGATCACCCTTCTCGTCATATACCCACCGAAGTATCAAGGGTCGACCCCCCACGTTCAAGGGAATCGGAGCGGCCCTGCGGTCGTGCAGGCGGTTGAAGGCGCGCGCGAGCGCGGCGTCGATGCGCGGCAGCGTGGGTGCCTCGCCGAGCTCGACGACCGCGGCGCGACCCGGCGCGGGCGTCAGGCGGTCGGAGGGCGGATCGGCGAGGTTCACGGCGTTCCTGGCGAGGCGTTGGGCGACTCGTCGGCCGCGTTGGCGTGAGGGTAGCCAAGCCGGGCAGTCACTGGAAGGTACGAAGAATCGTAGGTATGCGCGAAGCCAGGGCAGGCCATGTGCGTCGCGCATGACTACGAGCTCTCGTTGTTGCTCGACTCTGGAGCGGAACCTAGAGTGGTCTCAAGCCATCCGTGCATACCGGTATACGTATATGAACCCGAAGGGACGACCCGCCGCCTCCGCCATCCTCGGCGGCAACGGCCCACGACGCGGCGGCCGCAACAACGACCTCGTGCTCGCGGGGCTGCTGGTGCTGATCGTCGTGCTGTTCGTGCTGCCGCTGCCCACGGCGCTGCTGGACCTGCTGATCGCCACCAACCTCGCGGCCAGCCTCGTGCTGCTCATCGTGGCCATGTACGTGCCGTCCGCCGCGTCGCTGTCGACGTTCCCGTCGCTGCTGCTGTTCACCACGCTGTTCCGGCTCGCGCTCAACATCGCGTCGACCAAGCTCATCCTGCTGCACGCCAACGCCGGCCACATCATCGACACCTTCGGCAAGCTGATCGTCGGCAACAACGTCGTCGTCGGCGGCGTCGTGTTCCTGATCATCGCGATCGTGCAGTTCGTCGTGATCGCCAAGGGCTCGGAGCGCGTGGCCGAGGTCGCGGCGCGCTTCGCGCTCGACGCGATGCCCGGCAAGCAGATGAGCATCGACGCCGACGTCCGGGCCGGTGCGATGTCGTCGGCCGAGGCGCAGCGCCGGCGCCAGGCGCTGGAGCAGGAGAGCGCGCTGCACGGGGCGATGGACGGCGCGATGAAGTTCGTCAAGGGCGACGCCGTGGCCAGCATCATCGTCGCGCTCGTCAACATCCTCGCGGGCCTGGCGATCGGCGTGCTGATGAAGGACATGAGCGTGGGCGACGCCGTGCACCGCTACGCGATCCTGACGGTGGGCGACGGCATGGTGTCGCAGATCCCGTCGCTGCTGGTGTCGATCGCCGCGGGCGTCGTCATCACGCGGGTCGATGCCTCCGGCGGCGATCCGCAGCTGGCCAACCAGATCGCGCGCCAGGTGATGGCGCATCCGCGCGCGCTGATCGTCGCGGGCCTGGCATTCGCCAGCTTCCTGCTGGTGCCGGGCTTCCCGGCCTGGGCGTTCGGGCTGCTGTCGGCCGGCATCGTGGCCGCGGGCCTGCTGGCGCGGCGCGCCCACGAATGGCGGCGCACGCCGGCATGGATCTCCCATCGCGACGCCGAAGCGCCGCACGCGGTGGCCGCGCCGCTGGTGGTGCGCCTCGCGCCGGAGCTGCGCGCGGGCCTGGACCGCCACGCGCTCGATCAGCGCCTGGACGCCATGAAGCAGTCCGTGGAAGGCGACCTGGGGCCGGTGTTCCCGCGGCTGCGCGTCGAGCATGCGAGCGAGGCGCCGCCCAGCGGCTACGAGATCCTGGTCGAGGACGTGCCCGTCTCGCGCGGCGTGCTGCGCCCGGGCTGGCGCCTGCTCGACCCCGCGGCGGCGACGGTGCCGCCGCCGGGCGCGGAGGTGGCGGAACCGTTCGGGCCGTTCGCGCGCGTCGCATGGGTGCGCACGGCGCCGGCGGACGCGCCAGCGTGGACGTGCGAGGAGGTCGTCTCCCGCCATGTCGACCAGGTGGTGCGCCGTCACGTGCCGCGCCTGATCGGGCTGCAGGAGGTGCAGCGTCTGCTGCGCACGGTGCAGGCCGACGCGCCCGAGCTTGCCGCCGAGGTCACGCGCGCCGTGCCCGCGCAGCGCATCGCCGAGGTGCTGCGGCGCCTGCTGCAGGAGGGCATCCCGGTGCGCAACCTGCATGCGATCTTCGAGAGCCTCGCCCTGCGCGGGCCGGCCGAGGCCGATGTCATCGCGCTGACCGAGCTGGTGCGCATCGACCTGGGCCGCTACATCACCAGCCGGCACGCGGGCACCGCACGCCGCATCGAGGCCATCCTGTTCGAGTCGGGCCTGCTCGATCGCGTGCTGGGCGCCATCGAGCACTCGGCGCGCGGCAACCTGCTGCTGCTGAGCCCGGCCGTCGCGCAGGACGTGCGCGACCAGGTGCGCGCCATCCTCGCCGGCACGGCGGGCTCGGTGGTGGCGATCGTGTCGTCGGATGCGCGCCGCTACGTCAAGACGCTGATCGAGCCCATCGCGCCGGACCTGCCCGTGCTGTCGTACCAGGAGCTCGATGCCGACGTCGCGCTCCACCCGGTCGGCTGGATCACGAACCCGCAGGCCGCCTGACATCTCCCTCTTTCCGACCCATCGCTTTCGCCATGACCCCCCAGAACGTACTCGATCTCACCCGGGAAGGCCTGCAGCTGGTCTTCTGGGTCTCGCTGCCCGTGGTGCTGGTGGCCGCGCTCACCGCGCTGGTGGTGGCGCTGGGCCAGGCCGTGACGCAGATCCAGGACCAGAGCATCGGCCAGTCCATCCGCCTCATCGCGGTGATGCTCGCGCTGGTGGTGCTCGCGGGGCTGCTGGGCCGCAACGTGCTGCTGTTCGGCGAGCGCGCGTTCGATTCGCTGGTGCGCTTGGCATGAAGCGCTGGCTGACCTTCCTCGTGGCCGGCGCGCTGCTGTGCGCCGGCACCGTCGCGCCCGCGGCCGACCTGCCGTGGACGGGCAAGCCGTACCAGATCGTGGCCAACGAGAAGCCGCTGCCCGACCTGCTGCGCGAGCTGTCGGCCTCGCAGGGCACCACGGCCGTGATCGATCCCAAGATCGCGGGCTCGATCAGCGGGCGCTTCAGCGGCTCGCCGCTCAAGACGCTCAACAGCCTGTGCGCCACCTACGGATTGAGCTGGTACTACGACGGCGCCTTCCTCTACATCGATCCGTCGGCCGATGCGCGCAGCGAGGTGCTGTCCATCGGCAGCCAGGCGGGCAACGCCGGCTGGCTGGTGCAGTCGCTCACGCAACTGCGCATCTACGACCCGCGCTACCCGTTGCTGGTGAGCGGGCGCGACGGGACGGCGCGCGTGACGGGTCCGAAGCGCTACGTGGAGATGGTGCGCCAGGTGGCGCGGTTGCTCGATTCGAAGAGCGCGCTCAACGACGGCGCCGAGATCCGCCTGTTCCCGCTGAAGTACGCATGGGCCGGCGACTTCAAGATCACGCGCTCCGGCAAGGAGGTGGCGGTGCCCGGCATCGCCGCGACGCTGCGCGGCCTGTACGGGCACGCGGGCGGCGGAGGGTCGTCGACGGGCAACGCCACCGCGGCGAAGGGGCGGCAGTACGCGGCCTATCAGGCCGGCGCCGACCGCCAGCTGCGGCTGTCCACGGGCGACGTCGTCAACGCTCCGATGGTGCGCCTGCCGGGCCTGGGCGCGGCGGAGCAGGGCGAAGACGTCGACGCGGCGACGTCCGCGAGCGTTTCGGCCCTGTCGGCGGACAACCGGCAGCTGCCGCAATTCCAGGCCGACACGCGCCTGAACGCGGTGCTGGTGCGCGACATTCCCGGGCACATGGCGCAGTACGAGAAGCTGATCGCCGCGATGGACGTGCGCCCGCGCCTGGTCGAGATCGAGGTCACGATCATGGACGTCAGCACTGACACCCTCGACAGCCTGGGCGTCGACTGGCGCGCGCACTCCTCGCACGTCGACTTCCAGACCGGCAACGGCGGCAACTCGCCGCTGACCCTCGGCGGCGCCACTTCCGAGTCGGGCCAGACCGGCGGACTGTGCTGCACCAATTCGCAAGGCCTGCCGACCACGCCGCTGGGCTCGATCTTCACCGCCGCGATCGGCAACACCCTGCGCGACTACCTTCTCGCCCGCGTGAGCGCGCTGGCGCAGACGGGCAACGCCGACGTCGTCGCGCGGCCCAAGGTGCTCACGCTGGACAACAACGAAGCCAACCTGGAGAACCTGAGCGACTTCTACGTGAGCGTCGCCGGCTTCCAGGACGCGAGCCTGTTCAAGGTGACCACCGGCACGTCGGTGCGCGTGACCCCGATGATCGTCGACGAGCGCAACGGCCGCGGCGTGATGATGACCATCGACATCCAGGACGGCAACATCGACCAGACCCAGTCGGTGGGCCAGATCCCCATCGTGCGCCACCGCACGGTGAACACGCAGGCGCTGATCGACGAGGGCTCCAGCCTGCTGCTGGCGGGCTACACCTCGGAGTCGCGCAGCAGCGCGGCGTCGGGCGTGCCGGTGCTGTCCAGCATCCCCCTCATCGGCCACCTGTTCAAGTACGACCAGAAGCAGCGCAGCAAGGAGGAGCGCCTCTACCTGCTCACGCCGCGGCTGGTGACCGCCGGGCCGGCCGGCAATCCGACCGGGCTCGTCCCGCTGCCCGTGCAGGACGGCCCCGCCGCCGCGCCGGCGGCCACCGGCGCCGCCTCCACCGCATCGACCGGGGGACGCTCGTGAAGGCCGCGCCCGACTTCGTCACGCACGGCTGGTGCCTGCGCTTCCTCAGCGGGGCGATGAAGGGCCGCACGATCGAGCTGCGGCCCGGGGCGAACGCCGTCGGCTCCGCGGGCGACTGCGACGTGATGCTGCCCGGCGGCGACGTGCTGGCGCGCCACCTGGTCTTCAACGTGGGCGAGCTGGTGGTGTCGGTGCACAAGTCGGCGCAGGCCGAGGTGCAGCTCAATCGCGAGCCGATGCAGCAGCCGCGTCGCAGCCTGGTGCCGGGCGACGTGGTGACGGTGGGACGCATCGACCTGCAGCTCGAACGCAGCTACCCCACGCCCGAGCGCGCCGACCCGATGTTCGCGGGCCCCGAGAGCGTGCTCGCCGACGACGCGGCCGCGGCGCGGCCGGCGGCTGGCCGCGGCATGGCGTTCCGCGCGGGCGCGGCACTGCTGCTGCTGGCCTGCGCGGGGCTGCTGGGCGTGGGGCTGTGGGCCGGCGGCGAGGATCGCCCGCCCGCCGCCACGAGCCCGGCCGACGTGGCGCGCGCGCTCGCGCCGTTCCCCGAGCTCGAGGCCGTCGCCGCACCCGGCGGCCAGGTGCGGGTCAAGGGCTTCGTCGAATCGCGCCAGCGCCGCCAGCAGCTGGACCAGGCGCTGGCGCCCCTGGGGCGGCGCGTCGCCGTCGAGGCCGTCGCGGTGGACGACCTCGTCGAGCAGGCGCGGCGCTATCTCGGCAACCCCGCGCTCGGCGTGAGCTACGCCGGCAAGGGCCAGCTGGTGGTCAGCGGCGCGAGCGATGACGACGCGCTGCGCCAGCGGGTGGCGCGACTGGCCGAGGACCTGCACCCCGAGGTGCTGGTGTCCGACCGCGTCTCGTGGCGGCCCGCGCCGCTGCCCGACCGGGAGGCTGTGTTGCGTGCCCACTGGGAGGCCTGGCAGGGCGCACTGCCGGCGCGCCTGGTGGGCATCACCGAGGACGAGGCCGGCCTGCGCTCGATCCAGCTGGCCGATGGCACGCGTTACTACGAAGGCGCCCCGCTGAAGTCGGGCGCGCAGATCGCGCACATCGGCGCGGACGGGCTGGTGCTCGAGGGAGGGCCGCATGCCGACACGAAATGAACCCCATCGCAGCGGGGCGCCCCGGCGGCCCGCGCCACAGGATTCGCGACGACGCTTCGCCGCGAATACCCCGGGAGGCGTCCGCATCCCGGGACATCTTCAAACCGCATAGGAGAGAGCTCATGTCCACCGTCGATACCTCCATCGCCGCGATGCAACAGGCCGCTGCCGACAGCGCGCGCCTGCAGGCCGCCAGCATCAGCGTGCAGACGCAGATCCAGGGCGCCACCACCTCGGCGCAGACCATCAACAGCTCGAGCGCCGCGGCCAGCGAGACCGCCAAGGGCGTCGCCAGCGACACGAAGGCGGCTGCGCGCGCGTCCTGACGCCGTGCGGCGTCCCTCGCGCGCCCGCGGGCCGCGAGGGCGCCGCACGGGCGAGCCCGCGCTGCCCGCGCAGTCTCGTCCGTGGCGGCGCTTTCCTCCGCAACCACCGAGGAGCCAGCCATGACCGATCCCGTCGCCGTCCTCGCCGCGAGCGCGCCCCAGGCCGCCGCGGCATCCTCCTCCCCGCCGGCCCGCTTCGAGCCGGCCGACACGCGCATGTTCGCGACGCTGATGCAGGGCGCGCCCGCGCTCGATCCCGCCGCGACGCCCACGCCCGGCGACGTCGCGCATTCCTTGGCCACCGAATTCGGCAGCACGCGCTCGTTCGACGAGATCCGGGCCAGCATGCTCAGGGCCTACGACCCGCGCGACCCGATCAAGAGCATGTTCACCGTCGCCAGCGACGGCATGGAGGCGCAGATGCTGTTCTCCAAGCTGCACATCGCGACCAGCCTGGCGAGCTCGGCCACCAGCCTGTTCGGCAGCCTGCTGAAGAACCAGGGCTGATGCCATGTCCCACCGCATCTGCCCCCCGCGCCTGGCCGCCTGCATCGCGCTCGTGCTCGCGCTGGCCGGCTGCAAGGTCGAACTGTATTCCGGCCTCAACGAGACCGAGGCCAACGAGATCGTCGCGGCGCTCGCCGACGGACGCATCGCCGCGCGCAAGGAGCACGTCGACGGCGCCGACTGGCAGGTGCAGGTCGACGAGGACCGGGTCGGCGCGGCGCTGGAGCTGCTGCGCGCGCAAGGCCTGCCGACCCAGCACTACGCGAGCATGGGCGACATGTTCCAGAAGCAGGGCCTGGTCTCCACGCCTGCGGAGGAGCGCATGCGCTACATCTTCGCGGTCTCGCAGGAACTCTCGCGCACGCTGCGCTCGATCGACGGCGTGGTGGAGGCGCGGGTGCACGTCGTGATCCCGCAGGACGATCCGCTCAGCGACAAGGTGCGGCCGTCGTCGGCGGCCGTGTTCATCAAGCACCGGCCCGACGTCGACCTGCGGCTGCTGGCACCTGCGGTCAAGGACCTGGTCGCGCACAGCATCGAGGGCCTCGCGCCGGACCGGGTGGCGCTGACGCTGTTCCCCGCGCCGCGCAGCGTGGGGCTGTCGGTCAGCCCGGGCCCCGTCGACGCGTCGCGCGAGGTGCTGGGCATGTCGCAGCGCGCGGTGGTGACGCTGCTGGTGCTGCTCGTGTTGGCCGCGATCGCGCTGATGTCGCTGCCGACGCTGCTCGCGCGGCGCGGCCTGGATCTGCGCACGTGGCTGCAGCGCGAGGTGCTGCGGCGATGACCCCCGCCCTCGCGCCGTCCGCCGGCAGTCCGCTCGACCGGATGCGGCTCGTGCTGCGCTTCAACCTGCATCCCGAGGCGAGCCTGCATCCGAGCTGGCTGCCCGCGGACTGGCCGGTGTCGGCGCGCACGCGGCTGGGCCGGCTCGGGCCGGAGGCACAGGCGGTGCTGCGCGACGTGCTGGTGCGCCTGGGCGTCCTGCCCGCGGCGCCGGACTATGCGTTCGACTCGCCCGTCAAG
>Ga0209258_100981_pt1 | contig 13253 bp, 7 predicted proteins | sample Araplaol_mTSA_r2_FD_184281 | JGI IMG/M metagenome (GOLD analysis project Ga0209258, IMG submission 184281) | Arabidopsis root microbial communities from North Carolina, USA - plate scrape CL_Col_mTSA_r2 (SPAdes) (version 2) | ecosystem: Host-associated > Plants > Roots > Endosphere | place: USA...
TCAGCCTCTCCTTGCGCCTCTCTACGGATTGTTCGACTTCTTTGAAATGCCAATGCAATTCGTTGTTGAAGAGTTGGCTCGAATGCGCGGGCGCTAGTTGGTTGTTTTAAGTTTGCTACAAGGCGTGCCTCTCTCATCCGAAAGTTGTGGCTTCGCGTTTGGGGCAATGCTCGCAACCTCAAATCATGCTTTTCCGAGTTGTCTCTGGTGGGTAAAAGCTACTGGATATCGAGCCAAGGTGACTGACAACTGGTCGTTCTGGCGATGCAGGGGGTATGCGTGAAAAAAAATCGAATCGATAGCGCGATTGAAGCAGGAACGCGCAACCTCGAGACCGTTGAGCTGGTCAAGAACTGGTGCACACATGCCGAAGTTATTCGCGGTGGTGGCATAGGTATGGTCGAGCAAATGACGGGATTGCCCATCGGCCACTTTGGCGTCTCCTGCAAGTTTGCGTCTCGCAGCGGATTCATGTCCTGGGATTTGGCCGATGCTGCGTGCACCTTCCATGACGATAACTGTGTTGGTTGCGGCCATCGAAGTGCCGTCGGCATGCCGAATCTTTCAGTCCTGATTGCTAAACGCGATGAGGCCATAAGGCGCGAAGAAATCGAAAGGGCCCGCCGAAGCGCTGAAATTGCAAAGGCAAAAGGGGACAGACAAATAGAGCGATCTGAATTGCGGGCAAAGTTGGATGCAGTTGGTTGCACGTTGGTCGATCAGTTGGACGATCTAGATCAGGGCGAGAATAAGGATGCGAAGCAGGTCCTCTTGAAGTCCGTTCGAGTAGCACCCGAGGCGCTGACCGAGCCCCTTGTGGACTACATCTATCGAGCGGTAGAGCGCGGGGAGCCTTGGATTACGGAGGCTGGACTTACGATCCTTCGAGACATTGGCCTCAGTCCGCAAAAGCTTTCTCGTTTAGCGGCGCTTTCTCTTGCGCGCTACGATCAGATTTGGTTGGCATCGGATTTGCTGAACGCAACCGCTTCCCACGTTGAAGAATCTCTTGTGCGGGCCGCAGTTCCGGCGCTGATCGATGTCGCTATGCCGGCTAAATCTCCATTTCATTCACAGAGGGCTGGCGAGCCGAAGGCTTTGCTAGCCATCCATTCGAGATTCCCTAAAGAGGTTTTGGGCGGCATCGAAGACCTGCTTGGCTCTCGCAATCCGCGAAAGGTACAGAAGGGTGCCAGAGCCACTTCTGTGCTGTTTGAACAATGCATTTGTCTTCCCGAAAATTTCTTCCGGTCCCTGGCAGCAATATTGGCTAGGGCAGAGACGCTTCTGGACGACGATCCTTACGATACGGAACTAGACCAGTCTCTCGGTGAAGTCAGTCACGCATTTTCCAAGGCATGGTTGGCTGATCCCGTCCAGGCAAGGCGCCAATTTGACGCCTACTTTGATGGCGCTAGGGCCGAAGGTCAGAAAAGACTTGTTGGAGCTCTAGCTGATGTGCTCCGTTCTGGAAGACTTGATCGAAAGTTGATCATTTCAGACGCTCACGAATCGGCCATCCGCCTACTAGTCGACCTCGCTATCACCAGCAAGGAATACGAAGTTCTTTCAGCGATCCAAGATGTATTTCATGGAGAGCCATACGAACTCACGGAACTTGTTCGTCGATGCTCCGACGTCATGCTTGGCGCAGCAGCAGTACTCGACGGAGAGCAGGAGCGCCTAAGTGCCTATCCTGCCATTGAAATCGGCGAGCTTGGAATGCTCGATCGGCACAACCTCAGGAGAATGGTCGGTTACCTAAAGGAAGGTTTAGTTACGTGGGCAGCCCACGCGGCGCGAAACGATCTGAAGGCTGCGAGATCCTATGTTCAGTTCATTGAGCAGATCTCGAGCGAGCGGGAGTCTTTCAAGGCAAAGCTGGTCTCTAAGCTCGGGCCCATAATGAGTGACCCGGAGAGCATCAATCTCGCTCTCCCAACAATTTACTCAATGCTCGTTGGATCTTCCTCGCTTCTGCGCGCCTCGGCAGCTGATGCGCTTCGTCAGTTACGTCATTCACGGGTGGCGGAAGATCTTCCAGATTTGATTTATGAGGCTCTTCTGGCGCAGCTAGGCGATTCCTACATCATCGTCCACCAGGCTGCGCTGAGGGTGATTGACGATATTGGCGTGCCGGAAAAATTTCTTGTTCAGGCGAAATCTTCTGTTCTCAACCTTCTTCTACACTACGGAAGAGGCCAAGATAAGATAAGCAATGCTGACCACTTCTTCGTGAATTGTGTAGAAGTCTATTTTCAGCTCGGTCAGGTTGGAGAGAGAGAGGGAAGAGCGCCGATCCTGGAATTCATCACGGAGAAGCTTACAAACATGGATGGATATATCGTATCGAACGTGCTGCCCCGAATCAGAAAGGAATTGGAATCAGCTGAGGGCTACTCCAGGTTGTTGGGCAAGCTTCTCACTGACCGCGAATCGCGCGGGTCAGACCTCGACTCGATCTGGAAGGTCATCCAGAGCATCCCCTCTGCTGCCGTGAGAAACCATTCGAGTGATTGGGTAAGGGTGGGTGAGCAACTCGTGGCGCAGGGCGTTCCCCCGGGGCCATTGATTGAAATCCTGACGAGGGCTGCTCAATGGGACGGAGCTGAGAAGCTCGCGGTCGGCTATCGCGACCAAATTCCTGACACAGTTCGAGACGCGCCACGGAGGCAAAGCGGCACTCTTGGGGTGCTAGCTACGCAGTTCGAAAGAGCAGTCGCGCAAGGTGACTTCTCCACGATCGAGAAAGTCCAGAACGAATGGCATCAAGTGGCAAAAGAGCTGGGAAAATGGACGAAAGATGAGCAGGCACGACATCCTTTTGCAGGCATTCCGACCTCGCATCGAGGCAGTCCGGGAACTCCGTAGGTCGTCTAACCATCAAGCGGACACCGGGTCAGTTTTACGGAAAATAGCTGCGGATCTCGAACAATCCACCCTGTTGTATGGGCGTGCTGTGTCGGCGAACGTGTATTCGTCCTTTGCCGATCTCGTTGGCATCGCTGCTCAGTTAGTGGGCTGGCGGGCCGCCGTGCTGCAAGCAGAGCTGGACGGAGATAGGCATCTACGCGCCGCGAAAGCTAAGGCCATTCTTTGGATCGCTGAGTATGGTTCCGCAACGGAGGTGCCCGACTTGCTCGGCATCGCTCTAAGAGTGAACGAAGTGACTGACATCGTCCACGTCGGGAATTTTTGCGCCGGTCTAGCTGCCATACCGTTGCCGATAGGCTATTACGCTGAGGAGCATCGGCTGACCCTGCGGCAATCCCCAAATGACGATAGACAGCCACCGCCTCCGGACCTGGAGATCGCTTTCCTCTTATTTAGGATAAACGGAGAAGCCGCCGCTGAGGTGCACTTTGTCGCACCAGGCGTGCTACACGATCTTGAAGTTGAGGTTCGAATTTCGCGCTGGGCTGATGGCGCGGATCTGCTTCAGCTCAAGCCGGTAACTATTGAGCCTTCGTCATCCTACGAACTACCAGTATTCGAGTTTCCTAGACCAAGTGACAAGCCGCCCTACATCATGAGGAAAACGGGCAGAGCTTTGCTCAAGTACGCGCAGCACATTGGCGCTCGTCCATATGAATTCAAATATGCAGCCTGGTTTTCGCCAAACGCTTCTGAGCAGGCGCTAGCAGTGGTTGGGCAACGTACTTTGCGGTTGGAGGGCATTGACGTGACAAATTCACCTGTCACAGGTTACGTCCATGTTGATAGCAAGCTTCTAGAGATACGTGATCGGCTTCGCCGGTACCACAGGCAGTCACAAGACGAGTTGGCCAGCGTTATGGAAGTACTTCAGCCAATCGCCTCGCTTGCAGCAAGGTCTCTTCAGGATGCAATTTTTGACTCGAGCGTGAGTGAGGGTACTTTCCAGAAAGCGCTGAGGGACGAGTTGAGAAAGGCTCCACGAATCGGCTCGAAACTTGAAGAGCATCCTCGATCGGGCGCAGGAGTAATGGATCTCTCGTTTCAGGGGATACCAATTGAACTCAAGTACGAAGCTGATCGGCTTCTGACCCTTGAAGACTGCGAGCGATTTGCTCAGCAAACACAAAGTTACGTGGTTGCCAACGGAAAAAGGGTCGGAATTCTCTGTGTCTTGGACAACAGTAAGAAGGTTACTCCGCCGTTTCCGGCGGAGGATGGCATTCGACTCTTGTCCCTAAATGATGGCGGCTCACCGGTACATGTCGTCGTTGTCCTAATACAGGGCAATCTAAGTAGACCAAGTGACCTGTCTAGGAGATCGGCTAGCTCTACAGGTCGGTGACCGTCGACGATGGGCGAGTGCATGCCGAAAGATCTTCAATATGAAACGAATCCCGACAAGGTTGATGTCCGACGCAAGGCCGCGCGGGCGATTCAGATCGACACCATGCATCAGCTGGTTTCTAAGGAGGAATCATTCTAGATCGACGCTGGCAATTCGTCGTCGATGGGACCAAGCGAGGCGGAGAGGCGCCCCCACCGGCAGCAATACACCCGATTGACCGTGCGGGCACACACAACCAACCTGCGCAGCCCCAGCTGACAGGCCGGGTCGACAACCGACCCGTCGTGGCCCGCCTCTGAATCCACTTGCGCTCGATCTTGCGGCTGCCGTACCTTCTTGCTGCCGCCCGGGGGCGGCTACAGGGGCTTGCACAAGCAGCTGACGATTCAGGCACGCGCGCGCTGGCCTACCAGGTCGCGTTCACTGTTTAGCCATTCCAGCGATTGCGCAAGAGTCGTATAGGGGACGACTATCAGGGAGATGCGCATGCGTTGCGCAGGGAAGTGGATCGCGGCGGCCTTTTGCTCGGTATTTACGCTGTCGGTTGCGGCTCAGGTCGCGGTTGATGACAACTTTAACCAACTCATCAAGCCCCGAACTGAAATTTCAACCTTAGGACCTGACCTCTTCGGAGACAAAGTGGGCCTGTACACTGGCACCACTGAATTCGAAGTTACCGATGCTGCCGTTCCGGGGAACAATGAGCTCTCCGTTGCCGTTGGACGCCGATTTGTCGTCGAAGACCGCAGCAAAAGTGTAGGCGCCTACCCTGGCCTGTTCGGCGACTGGGACCTCGATATCCCACACCTTCACGGCGTGTTTGCCGCAGGGGCCGGGTGGCAAGTATCAACGGCTGGTTCGCCCAACGCCCGGTGTTCGGTTCCTGCACAGTTCGCCACTTCCAACGGTGTCATTAACGCAACGCCACCTAATGTAAACGGCACGAACAGCTTTCCCTTTGCGAGCGCGGAATACTGGTCGGGGAATCACCTTTACATTCCAGGCCAAGGAGACAAGACCATGATGGTCGTCGATCCTGGCAATGGAAATCTGCCTAGTGACGGAAAGGCCCACCCTTGGGTCACGGCAGATAACTGGACTTTTTCTTGTTTGCCCTCCACGGCGAATGGAACTCCTGGCGAGGCTTTTGTTGCCATATCGCCCACCGGGGTGCAGTACACCTTTGACTGGTTCGTTTCGCGTGCGTATCAGCGGCTGGAGAAGCCGTCTGCCGTCTGCACCGTACCAAATCCTTCGTGCCTGACCGACTTGGACCGCATCGAGATCTGGGTGCTCCCCACCAGCGTGCGCGACCGATTCGGCAACACAGTGACGTACAGCTACGATCCGGCCAATCCATGGCGACTAACCGGTATCACGTCGAGCGACCAACGAAGTATTACTTTGTCGTATGGCAGCAATGGTCACGTATCGAGCGTGTCTACGGGTGGTCAATCGTGGAGTTACGGCTACGACGCGAATGGCGGCCTCAGCACCGTGACCCTGCCCGATGGCAGTGCATGGCAGCTCAATTACTCTCCGGTGCTTGGATTCAACACGGGCACATCCATGCATGCAGCTTGCGCGGATGCGGCGAGCTACTTTGGTGGCTCGGCCCAGGTCGTGGTGACCCACCCCTCCGGAGCGATCGGAACCTTCCAATTCAGCACGCATCAGCATGGTCGTTCATACGTGCCCCTCAGCTGCGTGGGTCTGATCGGCGGCGGAAGCTACGCGGGGGAATCCAACACCATCAATGTGATCTCCATCGACAGCAAGTCCATCGCGGGCGCCGGCTTCGGATCGTCACTTGCTTGGACCTACACCTATGGCCCACAGAATCGTAGCTATACGCAAGATTGCACGACCAGCACCTGCCCGACGACAAAGACCGTCACCATCACAAATCCCGATAGCACCTGGTCGCGACACACATTCAGCAACCAGTACAACGTTGCCGAAGGTCGTCTGCTCCTTCTCGAAACCGGTACCGGCTCTTCGGTGGTCCGCACTGAAACGACAAACTATCAACTCAGTGCGACCGGCCAACCTTATCCCTCTATTGTAGGAAAGGCACCGTGCAATCGCTGCGATCATGAAGGTTGGCAACCACTCCCCGTTAGCTCTGTCGTTATTTCGCAGGACGGGGTTACCTACACAACAGCCGTCAATGCTTTTGACGGGCTTGCGCGCCCTACGAGCAAGACAAAATCAAGTTCCATTGGGTACTCCAAAGTCGACACCACCGAATACGCCGACAATCTAAGCAGCTGGGTGCTTGGCCAAGTTAAACTTACGACTTCGAATGGCGTCGAGGTATCACGAGCAGACATCGATCCGGTGTCAGCGCTCCCAACCGCTCGTTACTCATTCGGATCCTTGGTTGCACAATACGGCTATGCCGGTGACGGCACGTTGAGTAGCGTCACCGACGGCAGAAGCTACACGACCCAATTGAGCAACTGGAAGCGGGGAATACCGCAGTCCGTCAGCTATCCAGACTCCAAGACGACGACCTTGCTTGTCGATGATCTTGGGCGAATCACATCCCTCACCGATCGAAGCGGATACACCAAGGGTTACACCTATGATGGCGTCGGTCGCGTCACGCGCATCGACTATCCCACTGGCGATGAGGTGGCGTGGTACCCGTCGCTATACACATACGACTTCGTTACGTCGACAGAGCGAGGGATTACGGGCAGTCACTGGAGGCGTACGGTATCCAAAGGCAACGCCGTCGCCGTCACCTATTACGATGCCTGGCTGCGCCCCATACTAACCGATACCTACGCATCCACCGACGCTGCCTCGCATTCAACGTTGCGAAAGGACTTTGACTGGAACGGCAATGCTGTTTTTCAGTCGTACCCTCTTTCTGGTTCGCCGGACTGGGGAAGTGCGACCAGCGGAGTCCACACCACCCTTGATGCGCTTCAGCGCGTGACACAGGTCAGCCAGGACTCTGAAAAAGGCGCGCTGGTCACGACGACGACCTATTCTCAGGGCGAGCTTGCCACGGTGAGGACGGACCCCCGGAACGGCGTCACAACGACGCGCTTCCAGGCTTTCGAGGGGCCAGCTTATGAGGCCCCGGTTCAAATTCAATCACCTGAAGGTATAACTCAGACAATCGATCGAGACGTCTTTGGTAGCGTGACATCTATTACGCAGTCCGGAGTGTACGGAACAGGAACAGTAAGCGTCACGAAAAACTTCTATTACGACGCGAACCACAAGATATGCCGAATCTATGCGCCCGAGAGCGGGAGCAACGTGACGGCTTATGATGCCGCCGGCAACATTAATTGGACGGCGGTTGGGCAATCGATTGGGACGTCGGACTGTGGTCAAAGCGTCGTCGCGGAAGCTGCGAAAACGTACTACCAGTACGATTCAATCAACCGCATGACCGCTGAGCAACCACCGGCCAATACGCAGAGCTCATTGTTTACCTACTATCCGACAGGGGAGCTGCAGACGGCGACGTCGGGCATTTCCACGTGGTCGGGCACGCGCAATAAGTTGGGTCAATTGACGGCGGAGACATTCGGGGTCAGCGGCAACGGAAGCAATGCGATTCGCTATACGCACGATGCCTACGGCAACGTGCAAACGATTACTTATCCCGACAGCGTATCGGTTGATTATGCGCCTGATCCGCTTGGTCGTCCGACGAAAGCGGGGACCTATGCATCCGGTGCCACCTACTATCCCGACGGAAGCCTGCAGCATTTCACCTACGGCAATGGCACGGACTATCTCGCCCAGCAGAACCAACGTCTACTGCTGAGTAACGTCACCTATGCGAAGGGCTCGACGCTCAACTTCAGCGAAGATTTTGGATACGACGGCAATGGCAATCTGGCCTCCGTCAGCGATCTAGTGGACGGATCGAGAAATAAGACCTTCACGTACGATGGTCTCGATCGCTTAAGCAGTGCGACGGCGGCGGGCTTGTGGGGAACAGAGAGCTATAGCTACGACCCGATCGACAACTTGCGTAGCCGTACAACGCAGGGACAAACATTTACCTACAACTACGACACAACGAATCGACTTAGCACGATATCCCAGGGTACCAGTACTACCGTGAGCCTCCTGCACGACGATCGTGGCAATGTGTCGAGCAGGAACGGTGCTGCGCTTACCTTCGATCAGAAGAACCAGTTGCTCAACATTGCCGGCTACGACAGCTACTCGTATGACGCTAGCGGACGCAGAGTGCTGCGGTCGCCCGCCAATGGATCGCCCGGCACGTTCTACTTTTATAACCAGGCGGGTGTGCTGCTGTACCAATACGAGGCTGCAACGACTAAGACTGCCGACTATATTTATCTGGGCAAGAAGCTGATTGCGCGGAGCGAAAGCTATGCGTCCATGATCCGCGGCAACGTCGACGCAGTTTCTATTGATGGGCAGGGCAATGCGAGCGTCACGGGATGGGCGTGCTCTTATGGCTCCACGCAGTCGGTGAACGTTGACCTGTACCTTGGCAGTGCGTCTGGCACCTATATCAGCCGCACGGCAGCGACGCTAGCCAGTGAGCCAGCGGTCGCCAGTGCCTGTGGTGTTGGTAGTGGCAGCTTCCGGTTTAGCATTCCCTTGAGTGCTTCCGTGCGATCTCAGTATGCCGGCCAAGGGATCTATGTGTATGGCATCAATACGGCGGGCACGGATCACTTCTTGATCCTCAACGCTGGAACATTCCAGGTACCCGCGCTTCCATCGGCCCCTTCTTCGCCCGGTTCCGTCTCAGCGGCTGCGGCGGGTGATCTCTCGAGCATTTCGGTGTCGTGGTCTGCCTCCACGGGAGCGACCAGCTACACGCTGCAGCAGCGATACAATAATGGCTCCTGGGCCAATGCCTATAGTGGCACCGCAACGAATTTCACGCTCAGTAGTCCTGCCGATGGCACATATGGTTTCCAGGTGCAAGCGTGCAATTTGGGAGGCTGTAGCCTGCCCAAAGTATCGAACAACGCAGTCATTGCACACATACCGGGCACGCCCAGCGGTATCAGCGCTCCCGCAACGAGCAATGGCCCCATTACTGTCAGCTGGTCATCGAGTACGTACGCAACCTCGTATACCTTGGAACAAAGTGTTAATGGAGCCACGTGGGGGGCTATCTACAGTGGCGCGGCTACAAGCTACGCGTTCTCAGTAGGCACTACCGCCAACTATGCGTATCGCGTCAAAGCATGCAATGCGAATGGCTGCAGCACGGGGTATGTGACGAGTGGAACGGTTACCGTAACGATCCCACCTTCAAGCGCACCGGTGGTATCTGCCCCGGGCACGGCCTACACCTCCAGCTATACCGTTACCTGGAGCGGCGTGAGTGGCGCCACCAGCTATGACTTGCAGGAGCAGGTCAACGGCGGAGGCTGGACTACTGTCCAAAGCGCTAATGCGTTGAGCTGGGGGGCTTCCGGCAAAGTGCATAACACGACCTATGGCTACATCGCGCGCGGATGTAACGCGGGTGGTTGCGGGCCCTGGAGTGCACCCGCAAGTGTCTACGTGTGGCTCATTCCCGGCACGCCATCGGCACCCTCACTAAGTGTCAGTCCCGGCGGCCATCTCGCCAACGTCACGTCGAGCTGGCCAGCAGTTGCGAATGCTACGCACTACCAGGTGGAAGTGACAGCGCCCGGAGAAGGGGTGCGCGCAATCGTCAATGTGGGTACCAATGGGTACAACTGGACGGCGCACTACTCAGGAGTCGCGAAAGAGAGGGTGACCGCATGCACTAGCTCCGGATGTTCGGGGTGGAGTGGGTATGGGTCAGCGTTGATCAGCGTGAGTCCGTAAATGGAGAGCACAAGGATGAAACGGTCTCTTGCATTGCTTTTGATCCTCTGCGGTATCGGGTGCTCTTCCATCGCGTCCGCCGGCGGCCCGACGGTGACCTATATCTACACGGATGGTCAGGGGTCACCCGTGGCGGAAGCCGACAGCGCAGGCAACGTGACTGCGACCTTCGATTACACCCCCTTCGGAACTACGTTGCTCAGCACTCAGCAGAATGCGCCTGGGTATACCGGTCACGTGGCGGATCCCGATACGTCGTTGACGTACATGCAGGCGCGCTACTACGACTCGAGCATCGGTCAGTTCTTGAGCGTGGATCCGGTGACCCCTTCGGCAGGAAAAGTGGAAGCGCTGGGAACGTACGCATACGCGGAGAACAACCCGGCGACTCGGACCGATCCCGATGGGCGGTGGACGGAACAAAAGGACCTAACCTCGATGGGTTACATAGTCCACTTCACCGATCCACAGCCTTCGGAAGGAGGCAGTGGCGGCAATGGAGGCGACGGTTCAGCTGGTCAAAAGCAAGGGGGGCAGTCTCAAGGCCCGGGGAATTACAACACGCCTTATAACGAGGATTGGTTTGCGAACGTCGATCAAATGGGTAACCCTGGAGGAGGGAATGAGGTTGGCGGTGCAGGCATCACCGCCGGTGTAGCAGGGTTCGGTGTTCTCGCTACTGGAGGCATTGCTTACGATGCGGCGGGGGGGGCTGAGGGCATTTCATCGGGCGCGTCGGCGCTCCGCAAGAACATCACGATCGATGGTCCATCGCCAGGTGCCAGATACATGAACGGCCGAATCGTTGGAGTCAGATGGAAGCAGAGTCAATGGGGAATTCGGTTGGATATTCACCCATTGAAGGGCGACCCCACCAACACTCCGGTTCTTCATTTGAATGTCGGGCCGTTGGGCAGAGGTGAGGCAGGCCACATTATTCTGTTTGACCCACGTTGGTTTGGACAGGGGAAGAAGTAACTATGGCCGCTATGGGACTGAGTGAATTGGCCCAGAAATTGGAACAGCTGGTGTCCGCGGAGCCGAAGTCTTCACAAGAGCTTCAAGGCTGGTACGAGTTGGCGCACGAACTCGAGGATAGTCTTGTTTGCGAAGGCGGGCTTGGCCCGACGGTGCCACATCTCCTGTGGCACTTCCTGTCAGACGCAGATCTTCGAATGAAAGACTCGATGTATGGATCTCTGCAGCACAAGCAAATTTCGATACTCATCAATATACTCAAGCAAGGCAGGATGCCTGACGACCATGAACTTTCTGTTTGAAGCGCGAGTCCCTTTGTAAGCCCCTTGATCGTCTGTGACTACGCCATCGAATCCGTGGACGCTTGATGATGTCCTATAAGGGGCAGTGGATCTATTGACCACTAGCTCGATCAGCTGGTGGCCATCAACCTGCTTTCCGCCCACCAATGTGGACTCCCATCTTCGAGAAGGCTCAGGACTTAGATTCCCGGACGCGGGTCCGTGTGACGGCCGCCTGCCGCCTGCATGCCACCGCTACCGTGCTCTTCAATAGGAGGACTAATCTCTTCTGCGCCGGCCGTTATCGGTTCGACGTAGCGGCGACAGGGACCAGAGCGATCCGCACTTCTTTCTCGCCGAACATCGGCATATACGATCGATGACATGCGCGGACCAACGACAATTGGTGCCGAATCGAGTGCAAAGACATCGGCGGTGCACTCATGGATAGATTTAGAACCGCTCCACCCAAGGCCTGATCTCAATTTCCGATGACCACGCACTCCGATGCTGACAGAGCACATCAACGTAAGTTTGAGCGATAGCGTCGGGATTCAGCGAGGCATCTGAAGGGTCGGCTCGGTTCGATGCACGCACGCTCCCGTCAATGACAAAGTGTGCGACATGAATGCCCTTTGGCATGAGTTCGCGCGCGGCGCTTTGCGCGAGTCCACGCAAAGCGAATTTGCCCATGGCGAAGGGCGCCGAGAGGGCGAATCCTTTGAGGCTGGCAGTTGCGCCTGTAAGAAGGATTGCACCCTTGCTGACGGGCAGCATGCGTTGGGCCGCTTGTTGCACCGCATAGAACGCGCCCATTGCCGTTACGGCCATCGCCTGCTCGACGGCTTTTGGGTCGAGTGACGTAATGGAGCCCTTCAAGTACGCGCTCGCGTTATAGATGACGACTTCGGGCGGTCCGATCAGCGTGTCCGTTTCCCGAAACAGGCGCTCGACGTCTGAGGCATTGGATGCGTCGGCCGAAAGCGCAAATGCCCCCGTTTCTGCGGCAAGTGACTCCAGATTTCCCGCGCGCCGGGAGGCGATAACTACCTCCATGCCGGCGCCACGAAGAGCCCGGGTAAGCGAGGCACTGATGCCTTGACCTGCTCCAATGATCAGCGCGTTCCGGTAGAAATTGGCGCTCATGCGGCCACCGTAGGATGGGTATTAGGAACAAGCGGTGGTTCGAGTGGTTCTTCGGCGACCAGATAGGGATCGGCCTTGAGGGGCAAGATATCACCCAGCCACAGCGCGTCGAAGAGATGGTCGCGACGAGGGTGGCCAGTGTTGGGGTGCACGAGAATCGTCAGGCCACGACGATTCAACATGAGCCAGGGTAGGAATTGGCTGAACTCGGCAGGTGAAAAGGCCACCTGATACATGGGCCTGGCATGGGGCCCGATGGGCATGTCCCACCACCGGCCCATGACGACGGAAAACCGATGCTCGATGTCTTCGCGTAACGTCTTGGCGATCGCGGCCTGCAGCGGACCGTCAAAATAAATATGAGCGTGATAGCTCACGATGCTGTCGATGGATTGGACAGTCATGATGAAGTCTCCCATGGCAGCGGAGCGCGTCGGGCCCGCTCGGGCTCGGTACGTTAGTCCGAAGGGTCAGAGGGCCGACGCAATCGCGTGATTGCGCCGGCGTCATAATTAAGCGACGGTGGTCGCCGGTGCGTCGAAAAGGTCGACCCTGCCGCCTGTGTACAGCGGGCGCGCACTTTCGAGCACGGTGTAGGGAAACGTCGGCGGAAGGGCGCTGACCGCATCCAGGCGTGCGATGTGTTCCGGCGACAGCGTCAACTTTGCGGCGGCCAAGTTGTTGCTCAGCTGAGCGAGCGTGCGCGGGCCAATGATCGGCAACGTGCCCTTGGCGGCAACCCAGGCGAT
>Ga0209258_100983_pt1 | contig 13230 bp, 10 predicted proteins | sample Araplaol_mTSA_r2_FD_184281 | JGI IMG/M metagenome (GOLD analysis project Ga0209258, IMG submission 184281) | Arabidopsis root microbial communities from North Carolina, USA - plate scrape CL_Col_mTSA_r2 (SPAdes) (version 2) | ecosystem: Host-associated > Plants > Roots > Endosphere | place: USA...
TCCACGCTGTTCCTGCCGGGCGGTGGCCCGGCCGGTGGCTGGACCATGTACCCGCCGCTGTCGCTGCAGGGTGACTCGGTGGCCTACCTGGTGTTCGCCGTCCACTTGATGGGTATCAGCTCCATCATGGGCGCGATCAACATCATCGCCACCATCCTCAACATGCGCGCGCCGGGCATGGATCTCCTGAAGATGCCGGTGTTCGTGTGGAGCTGGCTGATCACGGCGTTCCTGCTGATCGCGGTGATGCCGGTGCTGGCGGGTGCGGTGACCATGCTGCTTACCGACAAGTACTTCGGCACCAGCTTCTTCAACGCGGCTGGCGGTGGCGACCCGGTGCTGTTCCAGCACATCTTCTGGTTCTTCGGTCACCCCGAGGTCTACATCATGATCCTGCCGGCCTTTGGCCTGGTATCCGAGATCATCCCGACCTTCGCGCGCAAGCCGATCTTTGGTTACAAGGCGATGGTGTTCGCGATCGCTTCGATCGCCTTCCTGTCGTTCATCGTGTGGGCGCACCACATGTTCGCCGTGGGTCTGCCGCTGGGCGGCGAGATCTTCTTCATGTACGCGACCATGCTGATCGCCGTGCCGACGGGCGTGAAGGTGTTCAACTGGGTCAGCACCATGTGGGGCGGCTCGATGACGTTCGAAACGCCGATGTTGTTTGCCATCGCGTTCGTCATCCTGTTCACCATCGGCGGCTTCTCCGGCTTGATGCTGGCGCTGGCTCCGGCCGACTTCCAGTACCACGACTCGTACTTCGTGGTGGCGCACTTCCACTACGTGCTGGTGACCGGTGCGATCTTCGCGATCATCGCCGGTACGTACTACTGGCTGCCCAAGTGGACCGGCCACATGTACAGCGAGTTCTGGGGCAAGATGCATTTCTGGAATAGCGTGATCTGGGTGAACGTGCTGTTCTTCCCGCAGCACTTCCTGGGCCTGGCCGGCATGCCGCGCCGCATCCCGGACTACAACGTCGCGTTCGCCAACTTCAACATGATCAGCTCGATCGGCGGCTTCCTGTTCGGCGCTTCGCAGCTGATCTTCGTGGGCGTGATCATCCACTGCTGCTTCTTCTCCAAGAAGAAGGCGCCGGATCGCGTGTGGGAAGGTGCGAAGGGCCTGGAGTGGACCGTGCCGTCGCCGGCCCCGTTCCATACCTTCGAACTGCCGCCGGTGATCCACGACGAAGAACTCGCCCACGGGCACGTCGAAGATTGATGCAAGGCTTGACCGCTCCGGCTTCGTGCCGGAGCGGACGGAAACGAGTCGGATGAACCAGTCGAAAGCAACGATCGAAGAAGTACGCAAGAAGGGCGTGCGACGCACCGTAACGGTGTTTGGCGCGATCGCCATCGGCATCTTCCTGCTGTCGTTGCTGCAAGGGCTGAAGTACTCCTGACGCGGATCCGCCGCAGTATTACTCCGGGGTGCCGGTGAGGCAGTTCGGGTTGTAGCTCCCGCCAACGCGGGAGTGGAAGCAAACAAGAGATATCCACGGGGTCGCACCATGGGTCAGCAGCAAGGCGCTTATTTCGTACCGACCAAGAGCTATTGGCCCATCGTGGCCGCGGTCGTCATGTTCGTCACCGTGCTCGGTGCCGCGCACTGGCTCAATGCGCCTCCGGGTGAGGCCAGCTTCGGCAAGACCGTGATCACCGTCGGCTTCGTCGGCATCCTGCTGATGTTCTTCGGCTGGTTCCGCTCGGTGATCCGCGAGTCGCTCGCCGGCAGCTACAACAGCCAGGTGGACCGCTCGTTCCGCATGGGCATGATGTGGTTCATCTTCTCCGAGGTGATGTTCTTCGGCGCCTTCTTCGGCGCGCTGTTCTACGCCCGCATGTTCGCGGTGCCGTGGCTCGGCGGCGAAGGCCATGGCGTGCTGACCCACCAGTTCCTGTGGAGCGACTACGCCGCGTCGTGGGGCGCCGCCGGTGGCGGTGGCCCGGCGCGCATCGGCGGTGACTTCCAGACGGTGGCGCCGTGGGGCCTGCCGCTGCTCAACACGCTGATCCTGCTGACCTCCAGCGTGACGGTCACCATCGCGCACCACGCGCTGAAGGCCGGCCATCGCGGCAAGATCCTGGTGTTCCTCGCGCTCACCGTGCTGCTCGGCGCGACGTTCCTGTACTTCCAGGCGCACGAGTACATGGAGGCCTACAAGGAGCTCAACCTGACGCTGCAGAGCGGTGTCTACGGTTCGACCTTCTTCATGCTCACCGGCTTCCACGGCATGCACGTGACGCTGGGCACGATCATGCTGGCGATCATCTGGCTGCGCGTGGCCAAGGGCCACTTCAGCAAGGATCACCACTTCGCGTTCGAAGCGGTGGCCTGGTACTGGCACTTCGTCGACGTGGTGTGGCTCGGCCTCTTCATGTTCGTCTACATCCTCTGAGGCGCTTGCGCGTCGCAGCAAAAGCCCGCCGAAAGGCGGGCTTTTTGTTTCCCGCGACCTGCCGCCTCTGTGGGAGCGCACCTTGTGCGCGACCGCGGAACCCCGGCGTCACCGCCTCGGTAGGTTGTCGCGCACAAGGTGCGCTCCCACAACGGCCCGGCGCCCAAAACGAAGGCCCGCCAGTGGCGGGCCTTCGGGGAAACGGTTTACGCGGCGAGGCGTTTGCTGCGTCGTAACGCTACAATTACTGGCCCACGCCGTGCGGGTGCAGCCAGCCCATCCAGATACCAAGCACCACCATCAGGATGAGCAGGACGGACAAACCGATGCGGCGGGTCAACGCCCATACCGTGCGCTTGCTGCCGTCCTTGTCGGTCATCATGAAAAACAGGGCCTGACCAAGGTTGAACAGCACCACCAGCAGCAGGATCACCAGCGCATATTTGTAGATGGTTTCCACGTGATTGGTCCGAACGTTTTTGACATCCGCAGTATAGCGGCCGTGCGTGGTGCCACTGCGTGAAGTGGTTGCGCCGTCCTTCGTGGTTTGCCTTGCTGCTCACGGCGGCAGGCGCCTTGCTGTTCATACGCTTGGGCGTGTGGCAGCTGCATCGCGCGGACGAAAAGGAACAAATTCTGCGACGGTATGCCGCAGCAGAAAACGCTGCGCCACGCGACTTTTCCGCCGTGGCCGCAAAGCCCCCCATCGATGCGTTTGCGCGCGTGAGCGTGCAGGGCGAATACGTGCCCGACCGCCTGTATCTGCTGGACAACCCCAAGCACGACCAGCGCGGTGGTGCGGAAGTCTATGCGCCTTTCCGTCCACAGCATGACGATCGCCTGCTGCTGGTGGATCTTGGTTTCCTGCCCGGCAATGGCACCGACCAACCACCGCAGTTGCCGCCACTTCCGTCGGGCGAGCAGACGCTGCGGGGCTTGTATGTGCCCGCGCCCGGCGTCGGTTTCGAGATGGGCGGCAACGCGCTCGCGCGCCAGGCGCACTGGCCCAAGACCACCGTCTATCTCGAACTGCCGCAGGTGGCCGCCGACCTCGGCGTCACGCTCTATCCGCAAGTGCTGGCGCTGGATGCCGATCCCGCGTCGATCTACGTGCGCGAACACACCATCGACTTTTCCTCGATGCCGCCTGCGCGACATCGCGCCTATGCCTTCCAGTGGTTCACCTTTGCCGTGGCGGCAGTGGTGATCCTGCTGGTGCTGCACCGTCGCCGCCCCTCCAAACCGTTGGACAGGTCATGAACCCACCCGATCAGCGCGCCATGCGCGCGAGCCGCCTGAAACTGCTGTTGATCATGCTGGTGTTCGCCGCGCCGATCATTGCGGCCGGCGTACTCACCGCCGTGGACTGGCAACCGGGCGGCAAGGCGAATGGTTTGCCGATCACGCCGCAACGCAACTTCGCGAACGAACAGCTGCAGGTCACCTTGGCCGACGGCAAGCCGTGGGCATGGCGCGCAAGCGAGCCGCAGCTGACGCTGGTGGCGCTCGCAGGTCCAGGTTGCGCGTCGCACTGCGTGGACACGCTGACCAAGATCGCCGCCGCGCGCATCACCCTCAATCGCAACGCCACGCGCCTGCGCCTGCTTTACGTGGGTGCACCTCCGGCAGATGCGGCGACCAACGGCATGGCCAACTATTGGCAGGTGGGTCAGGACAGCAAGGGCGCGCTCGCGGCCTTCCGCCCGTCGGAGCCCGACAGCGTGAGCGCCTTGCTGGTCGAGTCCGATGGCACGGCACTGTCGCTGTATCCCGCCGGTTTCGATCCTTCCGGCTTACGAAAGGATCTGCAGAAGGTGATTCGTTGATGAGCGCCCGTTCCTCCCGAGTACTGCGTGGTCTCGCGCTGCTCGCCGCGGTGTTCGCCTTTGGCGTCGTGATGTTTGGCGCGTTCGTGCGATTGTCCAATGCCGGCCTGTCGTGTCCTGATTGGCCGACGTGCTACGGCCGGGCTACCTGGCCCGAACAGCAACACGAAATCGCGCAGGCCAACCAGGCCTTTCCCGATCGTCCTTACGAAACGCACAAGGCGTGGCGCGAACAGGTGCACCGCTTTCTTGCCGGGACGCTGGGCACGCTGGTGTTCGCGCTGGCGCTGATCGCGAGCTGGCGGGATCGCTGGGCACGCCATGCCGTCATCGTCGGCGCGATCTGCGCGGCGATCGGCGTGGGCATGTACATACGCGGCGAACACCACTGGTCGCTACTGCTTTCGATCGTGGCGATCGGATTGCCGCTTGTCGCGGCCATCAAGCTGCATCGACCCGGCGCGTGGCGCATCAGCGTGCTGGCGCTTTCGGTGGTGGTGTTCCAGGCCATGCTCGGCATGTGGACGGTGACGTTGCTGCTCAAACCCATCGTGGTGATGGGACACCTGATGGGCGGCATCACCACCTTTGCGCTGCTTGCCTACGCGGCTCTGCGGTTCGCCGGCGTGGGCGCGCCGGACGACGGCCATGCCAGCTTGCGGAAAGCGGTAGTGCTCGGCATCGTGCTGCTGCTCGCGCAGATCGCCCTGGGTGGGTGGACGTCTTCCAACTACGCGGCACTCGCTTGCGGCACCGATTTCCCGAAGTGTCTCGGCCAGTGGATGCCACCCACCGATTTCCACGAAGGTTTCGTGCTGTGGCGCGGCGTCGGCGTGAACTACGAAGGCGGCGTGCTCGACATGGCGGCGCGCAGCGCGATCCAGATCGCGCATCGGTTCGGTGCGCTGGTGGTGTTCTGCTACCTGGCATGGCTGTCGCATCGTGTCTCGCGTCGCGGCCTGCGTTCGCTGGGCCTGCTCATCGCGGTGGTGCTGGTCACCCAGGTGCTGCTGGGCATCAGCAACGTGCATTTCGGCCTGCCGCTGCCGGTGGCGACGATGCACAATGGCGTCGCGGCGCTTCTGCTGTTCACGCTGCTCGCGACGTTGGCGCGCACGCAGAAGCGTCATGACGACGCGATGTTCCTTTCCCTCGGGCGCTGATGATGACGAGTCGTTTCCACGAATACATGGAGCTGACCAAGCCACGCGTCGTCGCGTTGCTGGTGTTCTGCGCCGTCATCGGCATGTTCCTCGCCGTGCCCGGCATCCCGCCGTGGCGCGCGCTGGTGTTCGGCACGCTGGGCATCTGGATGGCGTCGGGTTCGGCTGCCGCGTTCAATCACCTGATCGACCAGCGCATCGACAAGGTGATGGCGCGCACCGCGCATCGCCCTCTTGCGACAGGGCATCTCAAGCCGCGCCAGGTGCTCATCTTCGCACTGGCGCTCGGGGCGCTTTCGATGGTGGTGCTGGTGGTGCTGGTGAATCCGCTGACCGCCTTGCTGACGTTTGGCGGCCTGATCGGTTACGCGGTGATCTACACGGCGTATCTCAAGCGCGCCACGCCGCAGAACATCGTCATCGGTGGCCTCGCCGGTGCGATTCCGCCGGTGCTTGGATGGACGGCTGTCACCGGCTCGCTGCATCCGTTCGCGTTGCAGCTTTGCCTGATTATCTTCGTGTGGACGCCGCCACATTTCTGGGCGCTGGCGATCTTCCGCCGCGACGATTACTCGCGAGCGCAGGTGCCGATGCTGCCGGTGACGCATGGCGTGGTGTTCACGCGCTGGCACGTCCTGTTCTACACGATCCTGCTGGTGCTGGTGACGCTGCTGCCCGCGCTGACGGGGTACAGCGGGATGGTGTATCTCGGTGGGGCGGTGGTGCTCGGCGTGGGCTTCCTGTACTACGCGATTCGCCTGTTGAATCCGCCGGATGAGTTCTTCGCGATGAAGGTGTTCAACTATTCCATCGTGTATCTCATGGCGTTGTTTGCGTTTCTTCTCGTCGACCATTGGGTGATGGAGCCGCTGGTGCAGCATCAGGGCTTGGTATTCGAACGCTCCGCTTGAGCGAGCCCCGTTCCTCTCCTCCGGGGAGAGGGTTGGGTGAGGGGTGCCCTTGCCTCTTCCTTTATCGCCGAGACCACCCGTTGTAGGAGCGCACCCTGTGTGCGATCGCCTTTCGCGCCGGTCTTCATATTCGTCGTCCCGGCGTAGGCCGGACGGAGCGAAGCGCGGAGAACGCCCGAAGGGGCGAGCTAAGCGAGTCACCCGGTAGCGTCATTCTTCGTTTGTCGCGATACCGCTAGATGGCTCGCCTGCAGCGGGCTTCCGCCGTCCTGCCGGCCGCCGGGTCACTTCTCTTTGTTTGGCCAAAGAGAAGTAACCAAGAGAAAGGCCACCCCGATGCCGCACCCCTTACGGGGTCGCAGGCGGGAGGCGGGGTGGATCGACAGGGCGTCCTGCCCTGACGATCCCCTGGCCGGCGTCCTGCCGGCCACCCTGCGGGCTGATCCGCCTCCCGCCTGCTCGCGGCATAGGGGGGAAGGCCACTGGCCAGAGCGAAGAGCAGGATCTCTTCCCTGTAGGAGCGCACCTAGTGCGCGACCGCGGCGTATCTATTACCTCTGCGGTCGCGCACACAGTGCGCTCCTACAAAGGACCGGCGATTTTCTGTTGCGATGTGCCGCGCAGCGGCGCGAGCCTTCAACGGGTCCCCTGTGTGGTGGTGAGGGGTGGACGATCAGGCCCGCAGGGGTGCCCGACAGGACGTCGGGCACTTTTCGTCCGGGCAGGAGCCCGGTCGAAAAGCCCGGCCGCCCCTCACGGACTGGTCGAGCTATCGGCTCGGCCAGCGCCAGGCGGGGTGCCTTTCTCTTTGGTTACTTTCTCTTGGGCAAGCAAGAGAAAGTGACCCGGCCTTCCCATGGGGACTAGCTTCGCGTCGCCGGCAGGAGGACGGAAGCCCGCCGTCCCACAGGGACTCCCTTCGGTCGCAGGTGAGCCAGGTCGCGATATCGCTGCAACCGAAGACTGACGAAACTGGGTGACTCGCTTCGCTCGCCCCTTCGGGGCCGCCCTCCGGGCATTCTGCGCGCTTCGCGTTCCGTCCGGCCTACGCCGGGACGACGAACATGAAGACCGAAGCGAAAGGCTGTCGCGCATAGGGTGCGCTCCTACAGAGGGGGAGGTGAGGTGCGGCTAGAGGGCGAGGCCTGCATGGCGCTCGTACAAACCGTGCACACCGCATGACGACGAAGTCACATCCGGTCGACATGCCGCCCTCGCGCCTAAACGCAACAACTTTCGCCACCAAAATCCACGCCACAGGGTTGACACTCCCGCACCGCAGCAAGACAATTTGCGCGCCACCGGGCGCGGTTTCGCCCTCAGTGGCCTCTGTCCTATCAACCCAAGGCATATGGACGTTTACCCTAGTCGCAACGTCGACATCCGCGAGCATCGGGTGCCGGCATTGCATAACAAGCTGATCTGCTGCGGCGACCGCCTGCGGTCGGCTGGCGCTTTCCTCGACTAGGGAAGTCCGGCCCACCTCTGATGGCGCCGTTGGCGCCGTTAACGAGGAGAAAGGGCCATGAAGCTCCTTCGCGATTTCTTCCGTCTGCGTACCGTGGTGCGTTCGGTCTCCGGCCGTCGCGCGGACGTGCGCCGTTCCTGGACGATCACCGTCCCCGCTCCGTTGAATGACACCCAGGCGCCGGCCGCGCTCGAATCGCAGCCGGCCCAGGATGCGCCGCAGGCCTATCAGGCCCGCCGCCGCGAACATGCTGCGCCGCAAGCTCATCGTCATCTGCAGCTGGTATCCAGTCTCTGATGAACGCTTCGTTGCGCGCTGCGATGCCCCGTAAGGGCTGGCCTCCGCCAGTCCCGTGGCATTTGTCGCAACGAAGTCCGTAGCGCAGGTCTGAGCGTCACGCGGGGAACCATCCCCGCCGGCTCGCTGGTCCGGCCCAGATGTCACCGATTTCACGGAAGCGAGTCATGTTGAAGCACTCCACCCAGACCGTCACCGGCAAGGCGACCGTCAAGAGCGCCGCTGCACCGGTGCGCGTGGCCGTCGCGCAGGAAGCGTTCCGCCACAACGAAGCCCTCTATGCCGCGCTGGATACCAGCGCAGCTGGCTTGAACGAAGAGCAGATCGCCGAGCGCCTGGATCGCGACGGTCTCAATGAGGTCTCGCACGAGAAGCCGCCGCACTGGTCGGCGCAGCTGCTGCGCGCGTTCAAGAACCCTTTCATCATCGTGCTGCTGGTGCTGGCCGTGGTGCAGCTGGCCACCGATGCCAGCGACATCACCGGCCCGATCATCATCGCGGTGATGGTGGGCATCAGCGTGGTGCTGAGCTTCACGCAGGAGTATCGCTCCTCGGTCGCTGCCGAAAAGCTCAAGGCGATGGTGCGCAATACGGCCACAGTGACGCGTCGCGCGTCAGACGGCCACAGCGAGCGCATCGAAGTGCCGGTTGGCGAACTGGTGGCGGGCGACATCGTGCATCTGGCGGCAGGCGACATGGTGCCGGCGGACCTGCGCCTGGTGTCGGCGAAGGATCTCTTCATCAGCCAGGCCATCCTCACCGGCGAATCGCTGCCGGTGGAGAAGTCCGCGCCTGCGCACAGCCATCGTGATGACGAGCTGGAAGGCGGCGCACACGGCGACAATCCGCTGGACCTGCCCACCGTCTGCTACATGGGCACCAATGTGGTGAGCGGCAGTGCGACCGCGGTGGTCGTCGCCACGGGCTCACGCACATATCTCGGCTCGCTCGCGCGCACCATCGTCGGGCAGCGTGTGCAGACCAGCTTCGACAAGGGCGTGAACAGCGTCAGCTGGTTGCTGATCCGCTTCATGGCGGTGATGGTGCCGATCGTTTTCCTGATCAATGGTCTGGACAAGCACGACTGGCTGCAAGCGTTTCTGTTCGCGTTGTCAGTGGCGGTGGGCCTCACGCCTGAGATGCTGCCGCTGATCGTGACGGCGAACCTCGCCAAGGGTGCGCTGGCGATGTCCAAGCGCAAGGTGGTGGTGAAGCGCCTCAACGCGATCCAGAACTTCGGCGCGATGGACGTGCTGTGCACCGACAAGACCGGCACGCTGACGCTGGACAAGATCGTACTGGAGCGCCACCTCGACCTGTACGGCGAGGAGTCGGACGAGGCGCTGGAATACGGCTACCTCAACAGCCGCTTCCAGACCGGCCTGAAGAACCTGATGGACAAGGCGGTGCTTACGCATCGCGACCTCGAAGAGGTCGCGCAGCATTACCGCATCGTCGACGAGATTCCGTTCGACTTCCAGCGCCGCCGCATGTCGGTGGTGCTGGGCAACGGCGATGGCCACGAACTGCTGGTATGCAAGGGCGCGGTCGAGGAGATGCTGTCGATCTGTTCGTCCGCCAAGTCGGGCGACGACGTCCTGCCGATGACCGACGAGATGCGCGCCGAGATCAAGGCAATGACGCGTGGTCTCAACGAAGACGGCCTGCGCGTGCTCGTGGTCGCGATCAAGCAGCAGCCGCCGGCCGGCCGAGCCTACGGCGTGGCGGACGAAAGCGGCCTGACCGCGATCGGCTGCCTGGCCTTCCTCGATCCGCCGAAGGACAGCGCTGCCACCGCCATCGCGGCGCTGCATCACCACGGTGTCGAAGTGAAGGTGATCACTGGCGACAACGAGGCGGTAACGCGCAAGATCTGCCGTGAGGTCGGCCTCGACGTCGAGCACTCCGCACAGGGCAAGCACATCGAGCCGCTGACCGACGACGAACTGGATGAGCTGGTCAAGCGCACCACCGTGTTCGCCAAGATGTCGCCGTTGCAGAAGGCGCGCGTGGTGAAGTCGCTGCAGCGCCAGGGCCACACGGTGGGCTTCCTCGGCGACGGTATCAACGATGCGCCGGCGCTGCGCGAAGCGGACGTGGGCATCTCGGTGGATACCGCCACCGACATCGCCAAGGAGTCGGCGGACATCATCCTGCTCGAAAAGAACCTGATGGTGCTGGAAGAGGGCGTGATCGAGGGACGCATCACGTTCGGCAACATCATCAAGTACATCAAGATGACGGCCAGCTCGAACTTCGGCAACATGTTCTCGGTGCTGGTGGCGAGCGCGTTCCTGCCGTTCCTCCCGATGCTGCCGCTGCAGATCCTGGTGCTGAACCTGCTGTACGACATTTCGCAGCTGTCGATTCCGTTCGACCGCATGGACGATGAATACCTGCGCAAGCCGCGCAAGTGGGATGCCAGCGACATCGGCCGTTTCATGGTGTGGATCGGACCGGTCAGCTCGATCTTCGACATCACCACGTTCCTGCTGCTGTGGTACCTGTTTGGCGCCAACTCGGCGGAGCACCAGTCGTTCTTCCAGTCGGGCTGGTTCATCGAGAGCCTGCTGACGCAGACGCTGATCGTGCACATGATCCGCACGCGCCGGATCCCGTTCCTGCAGAGCTTCGCTTCTGCGCCGGTGCTGGCGCTCACCACGGCCATCATCATCATCGGCATGCTGGTGCCCTATACCGGGCTCGGCGCGAAGATCGGCATGATGCCGCTGCCCGGTGTGTACTTCGGCTGGCTCGCGCTGACAGTGCTCACGTACTGCGTGCTGACGCAGCTGATGAAGCTCATCTACATCCGTCGCTACGGTCGCTGGTTGTAAAGGCAAGGGCGGCGGACGTCGATACGTCCGTCGCTCATCGTGAGATCATCGTCTGCTCGAAAGCCGGTGCCACCCGGATGATGGCGTATCGCGATGGCGCCACGCCGTCATCGACATGGCGGTAGCCCGCGGTTTTCACGGGGCTGCCGCCTGACGCCCCCACGACGACGGCTCTCGACCTTCCTTCGCGCGAGGTTCCCGCATCGGCACTTCGCTTCTTCACCAAAGGCTGCTGCAAGGCAGTTTGCGGATGCTTCGCGCATCGCGCCGATACCAGGAGGGTTCGCCATGAAAGGCACCTTCGCTCTTCTCGACATCGCCGGTTACGTCGCCCTGCTGCTGTGGGGCGCGCACATGGTTACCAGTGGCGTGCTGCGTGGCTATGGCAGCGCGCTGCGCCGGTGGATGGGCCGCTATCTTGGCCATCGTTCGGCCGCACTGGGCTTTGGCGTGTGCGTTACGGCGATCCTGCAAAGCAGCACGGCCACAGGATTGATGGCAACCTCGTTCGCCGCGAGCGGATTCCTTGGTCTTGCGCCGGGTCTGTCCGTGATGCTGGGTGCCAACGTCGGCACGACGCTGATCGTGCAGGTGATGTCGTTCGACATTTCCATCGTCGCGCCGGTATTGGTGTTGATCGGTTTCGTGATCCATCGCCGCACGGACGATGTGAGTTACGAAAATCTCGGTCGCGTATCGATCGGCCTGGGCCTCATGTTGCTTGCGCTGCATCTGCTCGTCGGCGCGATGGCGCCGGTGGAAAACGCGCAGGTGTTGCGGGCGATCCTGCAGAGCCTGGCCAGTGAACCGGTGTTGGCGATGGTCGCCGCCGCCTTGCTTACCTGGGCCTGCCATTCGAGCGTGGCGGTGGTGTTGCTGATCGTGTCCCTAGCCAATGCGGGTGTCGTGAACGCGCCTGGTGCGCTGGCCCTGGTGCTGGGCGCCAACCTGGGCAGCACCATTCCGTCATTGATGGAAGCGCATACGCCGGTGGCTCGACGCCTGCCCATGGGCAACCTGCTCGTGCGTGCAGTCGGTTGCGTGGCGTGCCTGCCGTTGTTGCCTTGGTTGGCGCATGCGCTGGCCGCGCTGGGCGACAGCCCGGCACGCATCGTGGTGAACTTCCATACCGCTTTCAATCTTTCACTGGCGCTGGTCTTCATCGGGCCCGTCGACAGCCTGGCGCGCCTGCTGGTGCGATTGCTGCCGGAGCCGCCCAAGCCGAATGATCCGGGCGTGCCGTTGTACCTGGACACAGGCGCGCTCGATTCGGCGAACGTCGCGTTGGCCAATGCGGTGCGCGAATCGATGCGCATGGCCGACATGGTGGAAGGCATGCTGCAGGGCCTGGTCAAAGTCTTCGGCAAGGACGATCGCGCGAGCGCAGCCGCCATTGGCCGTGCCGACCAGTGGTTGGACCGCCTGGGCGTGGCGATCCGCGATTACCTGGCCGACCTCGGCGGCGAGGCGCTCAATGAGGAAGACGGCGAGCGCAGTCAGGAGATCCTCGCCTTCGTCATCAACCTCGAGCACATCGGCGACATCACCGCGAACAACCTGATGGAATTTGCTGCCAAGAAGGCGCAGAACGGTCAGGAGTTCACTGCCGAGGACATCCAGGATCTGGCTGCCATGCATGCACAGGTGATGGAGAGCCTGCGATTGGGGCTTACCGTGTTCCTGCGCGGCGACCTGCGCGCCGCGCAGCAGCTGGTGGCGCGCAAGGAGGTGCTGTGGCGTCTGGAAAACGAAGCGTCCGAACGGCATATCAAGGCGCTGCGCGAGCGGCGTGATGGCGGTGGCGGTGCCGACATCTACCTGCGCATCGTGCGTGACCTCAAGCGCATCCATTCGCACCTCGCGGCGCTGGCCTATCTGCCGCTGGAGCGCGCCGGCCTGCTGCAGGATCGCTTGGTACGCGAGCCTGCCTCGACCTGAGCGGGATGGAGTGACGGTGGGCGGCGTGCACGCTTTGTTGCGTGCGCGGCGAAGGAGGGTGGTTTCAGCGCGTTCCCGATTCGCACGCGACCCGGCGCTTGTGCCGCCACCACAGCAGCAGCACCACCAGCACCACCGCGCCGCCGAACAGCCACAGGCCGTTCTGCCCGCGGCGGATCCACATGGCCAGCCACTCGTGGTTGTTGGCGCCGAAGTAGCCGAGATAGACCCAGATCGGCACGCTGATGAGTGCGGCGCTACCGTCGAGCAGGAAGAAGCGCAGGAACGATACGCGATGCGTGGAGCCGGCGGTGATGAACACAGCCGTGCGCATGCCAGGCAGGAAGCGTGCGATGAACATCAGGCGGTTGCCGTAGCGCTCGAAC
>Ga0209258_100984_pt1 | contig 13219 bp, 11 predicted proteins | sample Araplaol_mTSA_r2_FD_184281 | JGI IMG/M metagenome (GOLD analysis project Ga0209258, IMG submission 184281) | Arabidopsis root microbial communities from North Carolina, USA - plate scrape CL_Col_mTSA_r2 (SPAdes) (version 2) | ecosystem: Host-associated > Plants > Roots > Endosphere | place: USA...
GATCACTGCCGTGCGTGATGCCACCGACCACAGCGGCGGCAGCAATCCGTACTACCGCAAGGAAGGCCAGTCGGCGATGGGCTGATCGTCGCCCACGCGATCACCCGTCCATGAAAAAGGCCCGCATCGGAGCGGGCCTTTTTTATTGCGTGTTGCGTGGCGCTTACTTGTCGCCCTGGATGTGGCCTTTCACCGTGTCCAGCTTGGTCGGCAGGCTGGAGAAGTAGGCGGCGACATCTTCGATGTCCTGCTCGGAGAGGGTGGCGACGAAGCCCTTCATGATGGCGTTGTCGCGCTGGCCGCTCTTGTACTCGTGCAGGGCCTGCTGGATGTACATGTTGTACTGGCCGGCCAGGCGCGGGTACTGCGGATCGACCGCGTTGCCGTCGGCGCCATGGCAGGCGAAGCAGGTGGCGGCCTTCTGCTTGCCGTTCTCGATGCTGCCGGCGGCGAAGATCTGCGTGGAGGCGAACGCCAGGACGGCGCCGAATGAAAGCAGGGTCAGTGCACGTTTCATGCGGATCAGTGTCCTTGGCTTACTTGGCGAGGCTGGAGAGGTAGGCGGCGATGTCGTCGATGTCCTTGTCGGACAGACTCTGCGCCTGAGCCATCATCGTCGGATGCTTGCGGTCGCCGCTCTTGTAGCCGTGCAGCGCGTTGACGATGTATTGCTCGTTCTGGCCCGCGATGCGCGGCACCGGGTAGTTCGGATAGGCGTTGGCGTAGCCAGGCACGCCATGGCAGCCGTTGCAGGTGTAGATCAACTTGCGTCCGGCAGCCTTGTCGCCCTCGGCGTGCACGCTGGCAGTGGCGAAGAGAGCTGCGGCCACGGTCAGGCCAAGCAGTTGCAGTCGAGTCATCAGAAACGTCCCCACGATTCCGGCTGGTACATGGTGAAAAGTCCCGGAAGTATAGTCGTTGCTTTCACAATGGGACAACATGTCGCAAGCCACTGATTCTTATCAGTGCTCGACGGCACGATAGATGGATCACGGCGCCGACCCTCCTTCATGGCGCCCATCAACCGGGAATTACAAGCATGACGAAGAGGCTGGCTGGGCACGCAGGCAGGCGCGTGTGGAAGGCGGTGATGACGCAATGCCTGATCATGGCGTTCACGGCGGGCGCCGTGCCGGTCATGGCCGCAACGGCTTCGGCGGACTATCGCATCGTCGGTTATGTGGCGGATGCTTCGCCCTTGCCGTCGGTGAACGCGAACAAGCTTGACGTCATCAATTATGCGTTCGCGAAGCTCGATGCCAAGAGCAACGTCGTGCTCCCGAGCCCGGTGGCTGACCGGACGCTGGCCACCTTCGTGGCGTTGCGCAAGATCAACCCGCAGCTCAAGGTGGTCGTTTCCGTCGGTGGCTGGGGCGCGGATTATTTCTCCGAAGCAGCACTCACCGACGCCTCGCGCCAGCACATGGCGGACGAGGTGGTGGCGCTGGTGGAGAAGCACGATGTCGATGGCGTCGATCTCGACTGGGAATACCCCACCTTGCCGGGACCGGGCATCAGCCATCGCCCCGAGGACAAGCGCAATTTCAGCCTGCTGCTGGAGACCCTGCGCACGCGCCTCGATCAACTGGGTACGAAGCATGGCGGCCGCCACTACCTGTTGACCATTGCCGCGGCTGACAGCGAGTTCGTCGCGGGCATCGAGCTGGAGCGCGTTTCGCGCTCGCTCGACTGGATCAACCTCATGACCTACGACTTCCACAACAGCCTGACGCCGACCACCGGCCATCACGCGGGCCTGCATCATTCCGCGGTGACCCCAGCCGATGATCGCGCGGGCGACAAGGCCGTGGCGCAGTTTCTCGCGGCAGGCGTGCCGGCGAAGAAGCTCAATCTCGGCGTGGCGTTCTACGGCCGTGCGTTCACCGGCGTCGACCCGGCGCACGACGGCCTGCAGCAGAAGTACGCCAAATACGACGGCAGTCCGTCATGGCGTGAACTGGTGGACAGCTACATCGACAAAAACGGCTACGTACGGCACTGGGACGCAAAGGCGCAGGCGCCGTTCCTGTGGAACGCAGGCACGCACACCTTCGTGACGTATGAAGACCCCCAGTCGCTTCGCGCCAAGGCGGCCTTCGTCAAGGCGAAGGGCCTCGGCGGCGTGATGTATTGGGAGCAAAGCCTGGATCGCAACGACGAACTGCTGGACGTGCTCGACCAATCGCTGCGGCCGCACTGACGCCTGAGGTTGCCGATCTCGTCTATATCGGCGAGGGATGTGCCTTTGGGCGCGACGCCAGCTTATGCGCTGGCGTCGGCAAGTGCCTTCAGAACAGGCTCTTGAAGATGTGGATCCCGGCGGTGTACTCGCCAATGATGGTGCCGAGGCTCACGAGGAAGAAGTTGAGCAGGGTGCGCGCCACGCGGTTGCGCCACCAGCCACGCCACTGGCCGATGTCATCGCGCAGCGTGTCGAAGTCGGCCACGCGCGGACGCCTTATCCAGGCTTCCGTCATCGCGCTGATGCCGCCTGAAGGAATGCCCGGGCGGAACGGCTTGATCGGCCCGGCCACGAACGCGGCCAATGCACTGAGCGGATGTGCGCCGGCAATGATCGCGCCCACCAGCGAGAAGCCGCCGGTGTAGAGGACCCAGTCGCGCAGGGCGGCCGCGCCAAGCGAGGTGTTGCGATGGAAGGCGAAGGCGATTGCCGCGAACACCGCGAGCACCAGGCCAATTGCCACCCATTTCGGCCAGCGTGCCTTCGGCGGCGCCGCGGCCAGCGTCGACGATTCCACGGACGGATCGCTCTGCTGCGTGCGCAACTGCTCGCACAGGCCCTTGAGGTGCCCCGCGCCAATGACCACCAGCACCCGCCGGCCCTCGCCGAAACCGGACTGAGTCGCCTGCTCGCGCAGTCGCGCTGCCATATAGGCATCGCGCTCGGCGATCAGGCTGCGATACAGCGGCGCCGACTGCGTGGCGAATTCGCTGAAGGCGCTTTCCAGCATGTCGCCTTGCTTGAGCTTCTCGATTTCGGTTTCCGCGATGTCCTGACGCTCGAACACGCTGGCGATCAGGCCACCCATCAGGCCGAAACGCTGCCAGAAGCCGACGCTGTGCCAGGCGCGGCGCAACGTGATGCCTACTTCGCGATCCACCAGCCACACCGGCAGGCCGCGTTGTTCGGCGCCGTCCATGCCGGCCTTCATTTCGGCACCGGGCTGGATGCCGTATTGCTCCGCAAGGCGCTTCTGGAACGAAGACAGCACGAGGCTCGCCGCCACCATGCCGGCCTTGCCCTGGCGAATCACCTGGAACAGGTCCATCTGCTTGAACGCGTCGGGGTCGCGCATGCCTTGGGCGCGGCTGTCGCAGAGCTCCACCGCCACCGCATCGAAATGCTCGTAGTCGAGCAGGGCTTCCACCGCTTCAACGCTGGTGCGCGACACGTGCGCAGTACCCAGCACGACGTACTCCACGCCGTCACGGACAACGCGCTCGATGGGCTGATCGCGCAGCACCTGCGGTAGGGAATCGGCGATGTCGGTCTGGCTCATGCTTGGCGTCGCTGTGGCAGGGTCACACCCTGCATGGGGATGCTGCGGACGGGGCACAACCCGCATCCGGATGCGGGTTCATCAATCGCGGAAGCGCTTGAGAAGATCGCCGTAGGCGTCAATGCGGCGGTCGCGCAGGAACGGCCAGATGCGACGCACATGCTCGCTGCGCGCCATGTCCACGTCGACTACAAGCAGTTCGCGCTGGTCGGTACCCGCCTGTGCCAGGAATTCACCCTGCGGACCGGCCACGAAGCTCGTGCCCCAGAACTGGATGCCATTGCCCACACCGGCCTTGTCCGCCTCGTAGCCGGTGCGATTGCACGACAGCAGCGGAAGGCCGTTGGCTACGGCGTGGCCGCGCTGCACGGTTACCCATGCCTCGCGCTGGCGATCCTTCTCGGCCTGTTCGTCCTTCGGGTCCCAGCCGATCGCGGTGGGATACAGCAGCAGCTCGGCACCTGCCAGCGCCATCAGGCGCGCGGCTTCCGGATACCACTGATCCCAGCACACCAGCACGCCCAGGCGGCCCACCGAGGTGTCGACTGGATCGAAGCCCAGGTCGCCCGGCGTGAAGTAGAACTTTTCGTAGAACGCCGGATCGTCGGGGATGTGCATCTTGCGGTACTTGCCCGCGATCGTCGCCGAGCGATCGAACACCACCGCGGTGTTGTGATACAGGCCGGTGGCGCGCTTCTCGAAGATCGAGGCGACCACCACCAGCTTGAGCTCGTGCGCCAGGCGACCGATGCGCTCGGTGCTCGGGCCTGGAATGGTTTCGGCCAGGTCGAACTCGTCCACCGACTCGTGCTGGCAGAAGTACGGGCCATTGTGCAGCTCCTGCAACAGCACGAGCTCGGCGCCCTTGGCCGCGGCTTCGCGCAGGCCAGCTTCGATGGCGTCGAGGTTGGCGTCGCGGCTGCCGCGGTCGGTTTCCTGCAGCAGGGCGACTTTGAGGGTCTTGCGGGTCATCGGCGTCTTCTCGGTGGGGCTGCCGGTGAAGGCTGGCCGCCAAGTCTAATGGATACGGTGCGGCGGCCCGTCCCGGAACAGGCTGCCGGTTCAGCTATATAGGGTGCCGCGTGGCTGTTTCCAGCGCGTTGCCCGGTTCAGACGATCCCGGCGGGCAGCTGCATGGTGATGCAATGCAGGCTGCCGTTCTGCCAGATCAGCGGGCGGCAGGGCACCTGCACGACCTCGCGGCCCGGATGAGCCTCGGCGATGATGCGCGCCGCTTCGTCGTCGGCGGTATCGCCATAGGCGGGCACCAGCACGGCGCCGTTTACGATCAGGTAGTTCGCGTAGGAGGCGGCGAGACGACGCCCTTCGTCGACGATCGGCTTGGCCCAGGGCAACGGGTAGAGCTGGTACGGGCGACCTGATGGCGTGCGCAGCGCGGCCAGTTCCTCGCCCATGCGGCGCAGTTCGTCGTAGTGCGGATCGTCCTTGTCGTCGCAGGCCTGGTAGACGATGCGTTCGCCCGGCGCGAAGCGGGCCAACGTGTCGATGTGCGCGTCGGTATCGTCGCCTTCGAGATAGCCGTAATCCAGCCACAGCACGCGCTGGGCGTGCAGGCTGTTGCTGAGGATCGCGCTCATGGCGTCGCGCGACTGCTCCGGATGGCGCTGCGTGAGGCAACGCCACGTGGTCAGCACCGTGCCGGCGCCATCGCTTTCGATGCCGCCGCCTTCCAGCGCCCAGTCGATGCGCTTGTGCGCGGCCTTGCCGAACACCCCTTCGCCAACTAGGCCGGCGACCAATGCATCGTCCTGCTCGGCGCCGAACTTGCCGCCCCAGCCGGTGAAGCGGAAATCGGTGAGCTGGAAGTGGCCGTCGTCGGTCTTGAGGGTGATCGGGCCCGAGTCGCGCAGCCACGTGTCGTCGTAGGGCAGCTCGACGAAGCGGATCTTGGACAGGTCCACGCCTTCACCGGTCAGCAGGGCCTGCACGCGCAGGCGCAGTTCGTTGCTGGCGACGACGATGATCAGCGGCTGGAAGCGGGTGGCCGCCGCGGCCAGCGCCACGTAGGTGGTTTCCACGTCGGCCAGGCGATCGGCCCAATCGGTGCCGGCATGCGGCCACGCGATCAGCACGGCCGATTGCGGCTCCCATTCCGCCGGTAGGCGCAGCTTGTGGTCAGTCATCGTGAGCGTGTCTCTTGCAAGGGGAGGGCAGCGTTTGCGGGGCGGCAGGCTGCGAGAGGCGCGCATTGTAAACGATGCCGTGTGGAGGACACGGAAACGAAAACGCGGCCCGTGTCGCCACGGGCCGCGCTGCAGGAGATGTGCGATTCGTCAGTTGACCGACGCGGGATTGGTGTTGTTGCCCGCTGGCGTGTTGAGCACGGCGTGGATCACGTGGCTCTTTTCGAAGTACACGATGAAATTGGCGTAGTCCCAGCGGTTGATCGTCGGGTGCTTGGCGCTGTCACCGCCGCGGGGGCTGAGCTTGCGCTGCGGGGCGCCGTATTTCTTTTCGACCTGGTCCATGCTCATGCCGCGCGTGGGCAGGTCCATGCCCTGCTCCTGTTGCACGCGGTTGACGAGCAGGTTGTCGGCCCGCACCGGTGTGCTCACGGCGGCCGCGGCCAGCAGCACGACCATGGACAGACTGATGCCGAACTTGTTGATGCCGTACATGTTCACGGTCCCCTCTCCGCGCGTGGCGTTGCCGCGCTGTTGTAGCAGAACTGCCGGGGGCAATCCACGTGAATCTGCCGCGATTGCGATGGGGTGGGCATTCGCGGGGCGGGGCTCGCTATCATGGGCGGCTGCGGGCGGCCCGACGCCCGGTCCGGATAAGCTTCGCCCATGATTGCCTTTCGTCATTTCGCCCTGCGCCGCGGTAGCCGCCTCCTGCTCTCCGACATCGACCTGGTGATCCAGAGCGGTTGGAGGCTGGGTGTGATCGGCCGCAACGGCTGCGGCAAGTCCAGTCTGTTCGCCGCGTTGCAGGGCAAGGTCGAGGCCGATGCCGGCGACCTGGACCTGCCGGCCAAGCTGCGCATGGCCTCCGTGGCCCAGGAAACGCCGGCTCTGCCGGACCCGGCCATTGAATACGTGATGGGGGGCGACGAAGAGCTCGCTGCCGCACTGCGCGACGAACTGGATGCGCAGGCACGCGGCGATACCGAGGCCATGGCGCGTGCCCATCACCGCATCGAGGAACTGCACGGTTACGACGCGCGTGCGCGCGCCGGCCGCCTGCTGCACGGCCTCGGTTTTGCGGCGGATACCCACGACATGCCGGTGAAGGAGTTCTCCGGTGGCTGGCGCGTGCGCCTCAACCTTGCACGCGCGCTGATGGCACCGTCCGATCTGCTGCTGCTCGACGAGCCCACCAACCATCTCGATCTCGACGCCGTGCTGTGGCTCGAAGAATGGCTGCGTCGCTACCAGGGCACGCTGCTGGTGATCTCGCACGACCGCGAATTTCTTGACGGCGTGATCAGCCACACGCTGCACTTGAGCGACGGCAAGGCCAAGCTCTATACCGGCAACTACAGCGCGTTCGAACGCCAGCGCGCGGAACAGTTGCGCCAGCAGCAGATCGCGCACGAGCGCGAGCAGGCCGAGCGTGCGCATCTGCAATCCTTCGTGGATCGCTTCAAGGCGAAGGCGAGCAAGGCCAAGCAGGCACAGTCGCGCGTGAAGCGCCTTGAGAAGCTGGCGGGCACCGAAGCGGTACGTGCGGATCGTCCGTTCCGTTTCCAGTTCGCCGTGCCCGATCGACTGCCCGATTCGATGCTGCAGCTCGAAGAAGTCGACGCGGGCTACAGCGCGACGTCGCCCACCGACGAGTTCCGCGAGGTCGCCCCTTCGGCCGAGGCATCGGTGCAGGAAGGCGAGGGTGTCACCACGATTCTTCACCAGGTGCGCTTCCGACTCGAAGCAGGTGAGCGCATTGGCCTGCTCGGCCCCAATGGCGCGGGTAAATCCACGCTGGTGAAGACCCTGGTCGGCGAGCTTTCGCCGCTGGCGGGGGAGCGCAAGGCGCACAAGGATCTGAAGATCGGTTACTTCGCGCAGCACACCGTCGAGAGCCTGCGCGAAGGTGCGTCGCCGTTCGATCATCTACAGGACAAGGCGCCAGGCGTCGGCGCGCAGGTGATTCGCGATTTCCTCGGCACCTGGAATTTCGCGGGCGATCGCGCGTTCGAATCGGTCGACGGCTTCTCCGGTGGCGAACGCGCGCGTCTCGCACTCGCGCTGATCGCGTGGGACAAGCCGAACCTGCTGCTGCTCGACGAACCGACCAACCACCTCGACCTGGATATGCGCGAGGCACTGGCCGACGCACTGGCGGAGTTCGACGGCGCGCTGGTGCTCGTCTCGCATGACCGGCATCTACTCGGCCTGGTCTGCGACAGCTTCTGGCGCGTGGCCGATGGTGTGGCGGAACCGTTCGACGGCGATCTCGACGACTACGCGCGCTGGCTGCGCAATCGCAGTTCCGCAGCCAAGAAGAACAAGAACAAGGAAGAGGCGGAAGCGAAACCGGTAGTACGCGAGGAGTCGCCGGAGGAACGTCGCCGCCGCGCCGCCGCGCAACGCGAGAACGAAAAGACCGCGCGCCAGCGCGTGAAGAAGATCGAGACGCGCGTCGCCAGCATCGAAGGCGAACTCGCTGCGTTGGACGCCAAGCTGGCCGATCCGGAAACCTACAACGGCCCCACCGCGGAAATGATGCGCCTGGGCCAGCGGCAGACGGAGCTGCGCAAGGAGAAGGAAACGTTGGAAGGCGAGTGGCTGGAACTGTACGAACAACTCGAGGCATGAATCGCCCCATGGATGCATCGTCCGCTGCACCGTTGGAGGTCTGGCTGCCGGATCTGGCACGTTTCGACGATGCCCATCCGATACGCGCGGTGCTGCGCAAGGCCGATCGTCTGCCGCCCGGCGCCAAGGGCTATCTCGCCGGACTCGAGGCACACTTCACTGTTCCGGGTGGTCTGCCTGCGGGGGCCCTCACGCGTGAGCTGATGGCAGGTGACGCCGAGGGCGCGAACTGGTTGTGCGCCGATCCTGCCTGGGTGCAGCCGGACCTCAATGGCGCGCGATTGCTCGCATGCGGACAGATGCAGTTGGACATGGACGAAGCGCAGGCATTCGCCAGGCCATTGAAGCCTGTGTTTGGCGACGCGGGCATGATCCTCGAAGTGTCGTCGCCCGATCACTGGCATGTGCGCCTGCCGGTTGACGCGCCGACGCCAACACTTGCCGCGCCGGAGCAGGCCCTGGGCGAAGATCTCTACCAGCATCTGCCCGATGGCGCGGATGGCCGCCGTTGGCGCGTGCTGCTCAACGAGGTGCAGGTCTTGCTTCACCAGCATCCTCGCAACGCAGAACGACGCACGCTTGGCCTGCCGCCGGTCAACAGCCTGTGGCTTTGGGGTGGCGGCACCCTGCCAAGCCTGGTTCGCACGCCTCTCCGGGGCGTGATCAGCGATGACGTGCTGTTGGGGGCCTTGGCCACGCGCGCCGGCATCGCCACGCTGAAGCGCACGGCGCAGGCGGTCGACGCGTCATCCGCAGGATGGCTGGTCGATTTGCAGGATCTGCCGGCTGATGAGATCGCCGCGAGCTGGTGGCTCCACCTGCAGGCGCAGGTATTGAAGCAGCCGGTGCAGTGGAGTTTCGCCAGCGGCGAACGTTGGCTGCATCGTCCGCAGCATCGCTGGCGGTTCTGGCGAGGGGGCCAGCGATGAAGCCGTTGCACCTGCGCCGTCGCGCACCGCAGGGTACGCCGGATGGCTGGGGCGACGCTGTCCACCCGGTATTGCAGCAGGTGTACGCGGCACGCGGGGTGCTTTCTCCGGGGCAGGCCGAATACCGGCTCGCCCGACTGCTGTCGCCGCAGCAGCTGGGCGGCATGGGCGACGCCGTGGAACTGCTGGTCGAGGCGATTCGCGACGACTGGCGCATCGTGATCGCCGGCGACTACGACTGCGATGGCGCGACCGGCACGGCGGTCGCTGTGCGTGGCCTGCGCATGCTCGGCGCGCGGCACGTGGATTACGCCGTGCCCAACCGGTTCGTGCATGGCTACGGTTTGAGTCCGGCGCTGGTCGATTCGCTTGAACCCCGGCCGCAACTGATCGTCACGGTCGACAATGGCGTGGCGAGTGTCGCGGGCGTGGCTACGGCGAAGGCGCAGGGCATCCGCGTCATCGTTACCGACCACCACTTGCCTGGCGAACAGTTGCCGGCCGCCGACGCCATGGTCAATCCGAATCTGGCCGGCGATGATTTCCCCAGCAAGGCGCTGGCGGGCGTGGGCGTGATGTTCTACCTGTTGATGGCCTTGCGAGGCGCCTTGCGCGAGCGGGGTGCATTTGCGCAGGGCCGCGAACCGGATCTTTCGACGCTGCTCGACCTTGTCGCCGTAGGCACCGTGGCCGATCTCGTGCCGCTCGACTTCAATAATCGCGTGCTGGTCGAGGCCGGCTTGCGACGTCTGCGTAGCGGGCACGGCTGTGCGGGCGTCACCGCCCTGGTGGAGGCCAGTTCACGCAGCCTCGCCACCTTGTGCGCGAGCGATCTTGGCTACGCCGTCGGCCCGCGCCTCAATGCGGCGGGCAGGCTGGAAGACATGCGCATCGGCGTGGAATGCCTGCTGACCGACGACATCGCGCAGGCGCGTCGTTACGCCGAACTGCTGAGCTCGATCAACCAGGAGCGCCGCGAGTTGCAAGCCGCGATGGTGGCCGAAGCCGAAGTGATGCTGGCGCAGACCATCGAGACCGACGCGATGGGCGTCGCACTGTATGAGCCGACGTGGCATGCGGGCGTGGTCGGCCTGGTGGCGTCGAAGTTGAAGGAGCGCCTGCATCGTCCCGTGATTGCTTTCGCGCCGGCCAGTGAAGACATGACCGAAGAACTGCGCGGCTCGGCGCGTTCCATCGCGGGGTTTCACATCCGCGATGCGCTGGCGATGATCGATGCACGTCACCCTGGTCTGATCGCCCGCTTCGGCGGACACGCCATGGCCGCGGGCCTCAGTCTGAAAACGGAAGACTATGCACGCTTCGCCGAAGCCTTCGATGCGATCGCGCGTGAATGGCTCGACGAAGATCACCTGCAAGCGGTGCAGCTCACCGATGGCGAGCTTCCGCCGGGTGCCGCGACGCTGGAACTCGCGCGCCAGTTGCGTGCTGCGGGACCGTGGGGGCAGGCGTTTCCCGAACCCTTGTTCGACAACCTGTTCGAGTGTGCGAGCTGGCGCGTGATGGGTGAAAAGCACCTGCGCCTCAGTCTGCGCGATCCGCGCGATGGCTCGGTGCATGACGCGGTGATGTTCAATGCATACGAAGGCACGCCGCCGCCGTCGGTGCTGCGCGCCGTCTACGAGCTGGTGATCAACGATTGGCAGGGACGCGAGAGTGCACGACTGCTGCTGCGCTACATCGAACCTGTCTGAGCATCGCGGAGGGCCTGCCGGGCAGACCCTCTCATGTGTCGATGATGCGGGCCTTGCCCGTCAGAAATTCCAATTGACGCTGAAGTTCGGGCCGCTTAGCGTAAGGTCCTTGATGAACTTGTCGTTTCCGCTGTGGCTGTAGTGGATGTCGCGGTAGCTGAAGCCGATATCGCCCCAGTCGAAACCGTAGGCCACGCCGAAACTGGCTTTGTACGTGGTGTCCGAACTGCCTGCACCGAAGTCCAGGTAGTAGGGGAAGAACCAGCGCTTGTCTTCGAAGGGTGACCAGTTGCCGCGGATGCCGACGATGGCGTCGGTGACGTGCATCTGGTTGTTGAGATGACCGCTGCGGTCGATGTTGACGTTGCCGGCGTTGCCATTGAGCGAGAAGTTCCAGTCGAGGTTGCCCTTGACCCACAGGTAACGCACGCCAAACAACAGATCGATGAAGCCCTGGCCGGTATGGGCAAGCGTGTACAGGCCGGCGAAATTCACCATGCCGCCTTTCATGCCCCAACGGGTATCCAGGTTCGCGCCCGCGCCGATCCGGTCGCCACCGATGTTGGTGAAGCGCCCCTTTTCACCGCTGAACTTCACCCAGTCGATATCGCCGTACATGCCCCAGTCGCCCTTGCGGACGGTGCCGTCGAGCATGAAGGCGCCGCTGAGGTAGGAGAAGATGTTGTTGTCCGTCTTCTGTTGCACCTCGCCGCCGTTGTTTGGCAGCTGGTAACGCGTCTCCGCGCTGATGCCGGGTAGCCAGACATAGGGCTGGATGTTGCCGTGCCAGTTGCCATCCCAGAAATCCGACGTGTCGGCCCTCGCGGCGGGGGCAGCGAGCGACGCCGCGATCGCCATGCCGAGTGAAAGCACGAAATACCTGGGGTGCAGGGTGATGAAGCGGCGCATGGCAAATGCTCCCCTCGAAAATGGTGCGCTTATGGTGGAACGTTTCCCTGCCGGCACACAGCGAACTATTACCTATCCGCCGCTGCGTATTTCTACGGAAAGGCCACGCATGCGAACGCCGCTCGCCACGCCTAAGTAGTTTTACTTAGCGCAGCTACCGCATAAATGCAGTGGTCAACCGCGGCCCGGAAGAGTCAAGCTGGTACGAGCGCAAGCGGCATGGGAGCGGCACCATGAAGACGACGATGCGTTACGTGTTTCTGCAGGCGTGCCTATGGTGCTTGGCGTTGCTGCCATTAGCCCTGCCGGCCGCGGTTCACGCGCAAGCGAGCCAGGCGGCGCAGCCGCAGGGACAGAGTCAAAGCGAGAAGATCTACAACAACCAACAGCTCGACCAGATGCTGGCGCCGGTAGCGCTTTATCCGGATGCGCTGCTCTCGCAGATCTTCATGGCGACGACCTATCCCAGTGATGTCGCCGAAGCGGCAGCGTGGTCGGCAGCCAATCCCAAGGCGCAAGGCGATGATGCGGTAAAACAAGTCAACACCAAGCCCTGGGATCCCAGCGTGCAATCGCTGGTCGCTTTTCCGCAGGTGCTGGCGCAGATGAAAGAGCATCCCGATTGGGTGCAGAACGTCGGCGACGCGTTTCTCGCGCAACCGGACGACATGATGGCTTCGGTGCAACGCCTTCGCGCACAGGCCAAAGCATCGGGCAACCTCAAGACGAACGAGCAGCAGAAGGTGACCGAGCAGGCGGCGCCGCCGGGATCGAGCGAGGGCACCACCATCATCCAGATCGAACCGTCGAATCCGCAGGTGGTGTACGTGCCGCAGTACAACCCGACGGTGGTCTACGGATCCTGGCCGTATCCCTCCTATCCACCGACGTACTGGCCGCCGCCTTATGGCTACTATCCCGGCCAGGCCCTGGCCGCAGGCATGGCCTTCGGCGTGGGCGTCGCGATTACCGGCGCCTTGTGGGGCGGCTTCAATTGGGGCCATGGCGATGTGAACGTCAACGTCAATCGCTACAACAGCGTCAACAACGTCAACAACCGCATTTCAGGCAACGGCAACCAGCGCTGGAACCATAACCCCGACAACCGGCGAGGGACGCCGTATCGCGATCAGGGTAGCCGCCAGCGCTATGACCAGGGGCGTGGCGGTTCGCAGCAGCGCGAAGCGTTCCGTGGACGAGACACGCAGCGGGATGCCAGCCGCCAGAATTCGCTGAAGAGTTTCGACCGCAGCACCAACAATGGTTCGTCGATGGCGGCGCGCCGCGGTGCCGGCGAAACCGGCTCGCAGCTCAATCGGCCCTCCGGCGGCAATCGCGGCGGGCAGGGTGCAGGCGCTGGCGATCGCGGC
>Ga0209258_100986_pt1 | contig 13179 bp, 8 predicted proteins | sample Araplaol_mTSA_r2_FD_184281 | JGI IMG/M metagenome (GOLD analysis project Ga0209258, IMG submission 184281) | Arabidopsis root microbial communities from North Carolina, USA - plate scrape CL_Col_mTSA_r2 (SPAdes) (version 2) | ecosystem: Host-associated > Plants > Roots > Endosphere | place: USA...
TACACGCCCTGCACCGACCACGTCTCCTGCATGTCGCGCTCGAGGTGGCCCCAGACCGCCGTCTCCTGGCCGGTGGCCAGGTCCTTCAGGAACAGCGTGCTCTGGTTGCGCACGCGGCGCACGAAGGCCAGGTGCCGGCCGTCGGGCGAGGGCACCGGACGCACCGCGCCGCCCTGTCCCGTGACGAAGGGCTCGACGCTGCCGTCATGCAGGTCGATGCGCTGGATGTCGAAGATCTCGCCGTTGGAATCCTTGTTGTATTCGAAGCTGGTGCCGGGAGTGACGTCCTGCGAGAAGTAGACGTAGCGCCCATCCGGCGAGAACGCCGGCTCGCCGAGATCCTTCTGCCAGTTCGGCTTCTCGTTCAGCTGCACGCCCTTGCCCGCGCCACTGGCGTGGTACAGCCAGATCTCGCCCGAGCCGAGCGAGCGCGAACCGGTGAAGTGCTTGCGCGCCGCGATGTACTGGCCGTCGGGCGACCAGGTGGGGGTGTACAGCAGCCGGTAGTCCTCCTTGGTGACGGCCCTGGCGTCGCTGCCATCGGCGTTCATCACCCAGACGTTGTCGCCGCCTCCGGCATCGCTGACATAGGCGATGCGCTTGCCGTCGGGCGACCAGCGCGCCTGCATCTCCCAGGCCATGGAGTGCGTCAGCGGCACGGCTTCGCCGCCGGCGATCGGCAGCGTGTAGAGATCGCCCAGCAGGTCGAACACCAGGCGCTGGCCGTCGGGACTGACGTCCACCGACATCCAGGTGCCGGTGCGGGTGTCGATGTCGACGGTGGCCTTGGGGCCGGGCGGGTGGTTGACGTCCCACCTGGGCTTGTCGGCGGGCTTGGCGTCGGGGTTGGCCGGCGCATCGGCGGCCGCGGCTTGGAGGGACAGCAGGGCGGCGAGCGCCAGGAGCGAGGGACGGAACGAGATCATCGAACGGGGGCGGCTCGTGGCCACCGGTGCAGGCTGCGGTGAACGGCAGCATATCGAAGCCGGCCGGCTCCCAGCCGTCGGTCGATCCCTCGGAGCCGTCGTTCGTCGCATTCGTCAGAGACGCCGCGATAGAGAACTGCGACGGTTCAAGCCCCGTTCGAACGCCTCTCGGCGACCGGTGTCATACGGACATTCGCATCGTGACCAGTGGCGTCGCCGACTGCAGGCGCTTCGCGAACTGGACCATGGGCTGCATCGTCGATACGGAAACTGGCCTCGGATGCCGCGGCATTGCTGGAGGCATCGACCGTTGCAGAGGGCACCGTCAACCGTCTGATCGCCCCGATGGCGAACGACGTCTTCCTCGGCACGAGCTAGGCCTGGTGAGGGCTTCGCCTGCGGGCACGACGCGGCTCATCGGCGTCTTCGAAGCGCGCCGTGCAGTCCTGAACGGCCTGCGCCGGGACGACAGGCGCCGGCACGGAGGACGGCAGCTCAGCCGAACGGCACGAGGCGAATGGACGAACCGTCCGCGAACTGGCACTGGATGGCGCGGCCGTCGAGCGCGACGCCGGTCACCCGCTCCGCGTAGTGGGCGGCACGGGAACCGGTGCGGTCGACGTGCACCTCCATGCCCGATTCGACGGCGTGGAACCGCATCGCGCTGCCATCCTTGAACTGCGCTTCCACCACGTCGGCCGCGCCGGCCATGAGCACCACGTTGCGCAGGTCGCTCTGGATCGCATCGGCGATGTCCGGCGCCTTCACCTGGGTCCGGCCCGGCACGGGCGGCGCCGGATCGGGGTACTGGAACTGGTTGGGAACCGCCAGGCACGAATACGAGAAAGACAGGCTCACGTCGAGCGAGGCGACCTGGTGCCACCAGCCCAATGGAAGAAACATCGTCTCTCCGGGCTCGACGACGACCTCCAGGACGGTCGCCTCCGCGAAGGCCGGATAGCGCTCCGGGTCGGGGTGCTCGAGGTCGACCTCGCTGAACACCCCGCGAAGGTTGTAGACGCGCGACCATTCCAGCGGTGACAGGAAGCGCCAGCGCTTGCGTCCGACCACCTGCGTGTGAAAGAGCATCAACGTGTCGTGGTGCAGCGGCGTCACCGTGCCGGCAGGCCCGAACCAGAACGACGAACGCGCGCTCAATTGCGAACGGTCGCACAACGGCGGCAGGCTGCCGATGTCGGCCAACAACGGAGCGAACTCGGGCTGACGCAGCAGCTCGTTGTTGGCTGTCAGGTAGTAGTCGTTCGTGGCGCCGCCCTGCACGACCTGGTCGACGAAGTCGCCCAGGTTCACGCGCTTGGTCAGCAGGAGCTTGTTCTGTTCGTAGTTCGCGTCGGCGTTGCGCTCGGCCTGGATGTCGACGTCGACGTGGCCGAAACGCCGCTTCAGGTCGTCGGGCGACCAGCGGCGCATCGCCGGCCAGTCGCGCGTATGGTTCGTCAGGACGACAGGCCGGCATCCATGCACGAAGCGGCTGGCGAACTCCTCGTCCGACAGGTCGCCCCGCTTTTCAAGCTGGCCGTAGCCAGGGGCGGACGCCCACAGGCGCTGCAGGTTCAGCGCCACGGCCTCCAGCTTGTTGTATCGCTGCTGCACCGCCAGGGCGACGGCGTATGCGGGCTCGTCGTCGAGCGCGGCAATGGCGCGCTCGGCATCGTCGCGCGCATAGCCCGCCTCCGCGATGACCTGCAGCATCGACTCCACCGTGCAGCCGCGCAGCCGCTGCTCGACCATCCAGCGCCGCCATGACGCGTCGATGACCCGCGACAGGGGCGCCGCGTCGGCGCGCGGCCGCGGTGCGGGGCTGGCAGGCACGCGAGGGGATGACATGGCGACGGACCTCCTTGGCCAGTTCACCGGTACGGTCTGGAGATTATGGAACTGCCAGCCGTCGAGTCCAGCGGAATTCGTGGTCGGCCGGCGTCGGCGGGGATGCGCGAGCGCCTGCCCGGCGCCCTCACGCCGTCAACAGGTTCCCCGTCCGCAACGCCTCGCGCCCCGCCACCCGCAGGACGCTCGCCCCGGCCGGCACGAAGCGGCGCGCCTCGCGGGCGTAGAGCACGCCGTCGACCGGGCTCACGAGCGGCGTCACCAGCCCCGTCATCGGCTCGATGAGATCGGCCAGGCGCTCGCCCGCGGCCACGCGCGCGCCGGGCTCGCGCAGGTAGGCGAGCACGCCGCCGTGCGGCGCGTTGACCGGGATCGACCCGGCCAGCGGCGTCGCCTCGCAACGCGCGGGCGGCATGCCGGCCGGTGCGCCGGCGATCGCGCCCTGCCACGCGAGGTAGTCGAGGATCGCCCCGGCGTCGCGCTCGGCGAGCTCGTGCGCGACGTCGGCCTCGCCGCGCAGTTCGACGGTGACGGCCACGCAGGCGCTCGGGATCGGCGTGGCGGCGCCGAAGCGCGCGGCCAGGCGCGGCCAGAGCGTCGAGCAGGCCTCGTCGAACGGGTGGTCGCCCGACACCTCGGCCAGCAGCGCCGCCTCGCAGCCGAGGAAGCGCGCCAGCGGCTCGACCCGCGGCCAGACGGACGTCTCGGTGTACAGGTGCAGGACGGCCTGGCTGTCGCAATGCAGGTCCAGCACGATGTCGGCGTCGACGCTCAGGCCCAGCAGCGTGCGGCGCAGGCTCTCGAGCGTCGAGCGCGCGGGGATGGCCGCCGCGGCCTCGCGCAGCGCGGCGCGGATGAGGCCGACGTTGTGCGCCGCCTCGTCGGTCAGGTGGCCGTCGACGCGCGCCACGACCGCGTCGAACAGGTCGGCATAGTGGCGGTTGAAGTTCTCGCCGCTGCCCAGCTCGAAACGGCCCTCGACCGAACCGAGCACGCGCTGCGTCAGGCCGATCGGGTTGGCCACCGGGACCAGCACGATCTCGCCGGTGATGCGGCCCGCCGCCTCGAGCTCGGCCAGACGCGCGCGCAGGTGATGCGCGACCAGCAGGCCGGGGATCTCGTCGGCGTGCAGCGCCGCCTGCAACGTGGCCTTGGGGCCGGCGCCGGGCGTGCCGAAGTGCAGGCTCTGCAGCTCGATCGAGACGCCGGGCGTGCCTTGCATCAGCGCGTGGTGGACGGTCTTCATGGAGTTCTCGCAGGGTCGGGGCGGACAGGTTACCTCAGCCGCCTGCAGCGCGAGGCGCGCCGTCAGCGCCGCCGCTCGGTCTGCGCGACCAGGCGCAGCAGCGTGATCTCCGACGGCGAGCCGAAGCGCTTGGGCGGGCCCCAGTAGCCGGTGCCGCGGCTCACGTAGATCAGCATGTCCTTGACGCGGTGCAGGCCCGCCGTGAACGGCTGCTGGAAGCGCACGAAGAAGTTCCACGGCAGGAACTGGCCGCCGTGGGTGTGGCCGGACAGCTGCAGGTCGAAGCCCGCCTGCTCGGCGGCCGCGGCGCTGCGCGGCTGGTGCGCGAGCAGCACCTTGACGGCCGCGCGCGGCGCGCCGGTGATGGCGAGCGCGACGTCGGTGCGATGGCTCGTGTCGTAGCTGGCGGCGGAGAAGTCGGTGACGCCCGCGATGACGATGGGCGCGTGCTTGTGCAGGATGATCACGTGCTCGTTGAGCAGCACCCGCACGCCCAGCGACGGCAGGTACTTCAGCCACGGGTGCACGCCGGAGTAGTACTCGTGGTTGCCGGTGACGAAGAACGTGCCGTGGCTGGAGCGCAGGCCGGCCAGCGGCGCCACGTGCCGCGACAGCTCGTAGACGTTGCCGTCGACCAGGTCGCCGGTGATGGCCACCACGTCGACCTGCAGCTGGTTGATCCTGGCGACCACGTGCTTCATCGCCGGGCGCTTGATTGTCGGGCCGACGTGCATGTCGGAGATCTGCGCGATCCTGAAGCCCTGCAGCGCCGGCGGCAGGTCCTTCAGCGGGATGTCGACCGTCTTCACGCGCGGCGGCTTGCGCGCGTTGTAGAAGCCGGCCAGCGTCACCAGCAGCGCGGCCACGACGACCCCGCTGGCGCTGAGATCGAGCCAGTGGTCGGTCACCCGCAGGCCGGCCAGGCGCGCCAGCAGCAGCACGATGACGAGCACGTCGCGCAGCAGGGTCAGCACGAACAATGACGAGAACAGGCCCATCAGGGTGAGGCTGGCCCAGGCCAGCATGTCGCTGCGGCGGATCTCCTCGGGCGTGCGCTTGCCCTTGCGCCGGCGCAGCGCGAGCGGCACCATGCCCGCCGACACGCCCAGCAGCACGGCCAGCATCGCCGCCGGCGCGGTGCCCGACGCGGCCAGCACGCCCGGCAGCAGGCGCAGTGCCACATAGGCGTGCACCACGACCGAAACAACCCACAACCCGTTCATCAAGCCCTCGTCAGCCCCCGCGTTCCGGGACCGCAATCGTCCCACATCGCGGCCGCGGTCCGGCTCGTCGGCCGCCAAGTCACCGGTAACGAGGCTTTACCTGGGCAGGCCGACCTGGGTCAGGTTGTCGTCCGAGTTGCGGTCGATGCGCTTGTTGTAGGGGTCGATGCCGACCCAGGTGGGGCGGCGGTCGACCACCACCGTGACCGGCACGGCCGGCCCGTGCACCGGCACCTTGTGCAGCAGCAGGACGTCGGACGGCCCGAAGCCCTTGTCGCCGGGGCGGGCCGTGAACACGCCCACCTCGACGTCCTCGTCCATCGGGACCTCGGTCTCCTTGCCCGCGCCGTCCGCGTAGAACTTGTGCGCCTGGACGTCGAACTTCACCTCGTACCTGCCGTCGGGCCGCTGCGTGGCCACGGCGTCGTTCGCCTTCAGGTCGAGGATCGTGATCCTGTCGAACAGGTCGGAGATCAGCTGGTCGTTCTGGGGGCCCGCCTCGGCGCGCAGCAGCTTGAGGAAGTCGGTGGTGTTGGCGTACGGGGCGCCCTTGAACGCGAACTGCGCCAGCAGCTTGCGCATCGCCCGGTCGACCACGTCCTCGCCGAGCGCCTCCTTGGCCCAGTACATCGCCACCGAACCCTTGCGGTAGTAGATGTAGTCCTGGTTCTCGACCCGGTCCAGCGGCAGTTCCTCCAGCACGGCGCCCCCGCGCGAGCGCAGGTAGCGATCGAGCTCGTACTTCAGGAAGCGGCGCACCTGGTCCTTGCCGTAGTGCTGCTCCATCACGAGCAGCGCCGAGTACTGCGCGAAGGTCTCCACCAGCATCGACGCGCCCTGCTGCTCGGACGGCACAAGCTGGTGGCCCCACCACTGATGGCCGATCTCGTGCGCCGTGACGTAGGTGGCGACGTCGATCTTCGTCGGGTTGGTCCAGTGCTGCACGAAGCCGATGCCCTCGGAGAACGGGATCGTGTTGGCGAACGACTGCGCGAACGACGCGTAGGCCGGGAACTCGATGATGCGCGCCTGCCCGAACTGGTAGGGCGAGAACGTCTTGTCGAACAGCGCGAGCGATTCGCTCATCGCGCCGAGCATGCGGTCGACGTTGAATTCGTGGCCGGCCGCGTAGTACACAGCCAGGTCGACATCGTGCGCGGGCTGGTCCGCGTGCGCCGGTGCGTGCCAGACGGCGCGGCGGATGTCGTAGCGGCCCGACTGGATCGAGAAGAACTGGTTGATCGGCGCGTCGCTGCGGAAGTGCACGGTGCGACGGGCGTCGCGATCCTTGGCGAGGCCGGTGTCGCTGACGACCTGGCCCGGCGCGATGGGCGTCTGGTCGCCGTCGGTGGTGACCGTGATGTCGGATGTCACCCAGTCGCTGTCGTGCAGCAGCTCATTGAACTGCCGCGCCGATTCGTCCTCGAGCTTGGGCGGGCGCAGTTCCGCGGGCAGGCCGTACTTGCGGCGCTTGGCGCGTTCCTCGAGCAGCCCCTGGCGGGCGAAGCCCACCGACGGCGTGACCTCGAAGTTGTTGAAGAAGCTGCCGTTGGGCACCACCGCGGTCATCGGCCGGTCGTTGCGGAAGCCGCGCTGCTCCAGCGTGGTGGTGAAGTCCAGCACGCGGCGCTCGCCCGGCTGCATGGGCGCGGCCAGCTTGTAGATGCGGTAGTGCAAGCGCGGGTAGTCGGTCTGCACCGTGGCGCCCGGGAACGTGATCGAGTCCAGCCGCAGGTTCTCGGCCCACTGCAGGTGCAGCGCGGGGATGGCCTGGCCGCTACGATTGACCAGCGCGAAGCTGCCGTGCGTGACGGCGCGGGTGTCGCGGGGCCAGATCTGCACATCGAGCTTGACCTCGGCCACGCGCGGCTGCACGACCTTCTCGTAGGGCAGCAGCGTCTTCTCGAAGTCGGCCGCACGACGGTCGCGCTCGGGTTGCGTCGTGTAGCGGTTCAGGACGTTGGTGTTGTAGAAGATCCAGGCGCCCGAGGCGACCCAGACGAGCGCCGCGCCGCCCAGCACGGCAGCCGGCGCGCCGCGCAGGTGCCGGCCGATCTGCGCGAGGCGCGGACGCAGCGCGACGGTCGCGCCGCGGCGCCACAGCGCGTGCGACAGCACGAGCAGCATCGTCGCGAACGCCGCCCAGTACAGCTGGAACCAGGCCTGGCCAATCCAGAAGCGGCCGAGGCCGTTCATGTCCGACAACGGGATCTGCGGGCTGCCGCCATAGTTGTAGAGGTTGTGCTCCCACCCGATGTTGCCCAGCATCACCGAGGCCACGAAGTACACGAGCATCACGGCCCAGCCGATGTACTTGTTGGACACCAGCACCTGCACGAACACCGTCAGGATCGCGATCAGGATCGCGCCGACCGCCATCGGCCATACGAACCACGCCAGGTAGGCGCCGATCTCGAAGCGGAAATAGCCGTTCAGCGCCTGGAACGCGATGGCCGCGACCACCGCCAGCAGGGCGCTCGAGACCAGCACCGCCGCGATCGCGATGACCTTGGGCACGAGGTGCGTCCAATCGGGAGCGCCGGTGGCGTCGATGATCTCGTGCATGCGGCGATCGCGGTCGCGCCACACCAGTTCGCCCGCGTAGAAGATCGCCAGGATGATCGGCAACAGCGAGTAGCCGCTGCCCAGTGCCTCCACCATCAGGCGCGTGACGGGCCAGGACGGGCTGCCGAGAATCTCGCCGCCGAACACCAGGTTGGAGCCCGCCAGCAGCAGGCCGATGACGACCAGCACGTAGTAGACGGGGCTGCGGAACACGAAGGCCATGTCGACCTTGGCCAGCTCCCACAGTTGCAGGCGAGCGGTGCCGCGGGTGGCCGGCGGGATGTCCGGCAGCGCCGGCACGTTGCGGCGCGCCTCGGCGGCCAGCATCTCGCGCACGCCGGCGGGGTTGGCCTCGCCGAGTTCGGCCAGTTCGGCCTGGTGGCGCAGCGCGGCCTTCTGCGCGCGCGTGAGCTTGCGCGGCTTGGCGGGCGCGTCCTCGGCCGCGCCGGGCCCGGGCTTGTCGTGCCGAGTCTCGAAACGGAACAGGCGGTAGGCGATCGCGAACACCACGCCGGCCAGCGCAGTCCACAGCAGGCGGTTGGCCAGCAGCACGCCCGTGAACGGCGGCAGCAGCGTGTTGCGTTCGGAGGCCGTCCAGTACTTGGTGACGTAGGTCAGGGGTGACGGGCCGAACGGGTCGAGCAGCGCGGCCACGCGCTCCCAGGTCGGGTCGTTGCGCGTCGCGCCGCGCGCCACGAAGAACAGGATCAGGAACGCGACGGCGCAGACGTTGGACCACACGAGCGAGCGCGTGGCGATGGCCACCGCGAAGAACAGCGCGGCGGTGATGAGCAGCGTCGGCAGCTCGAACGCGAACAGGCCCACGAGGTAGTGGCCCGCCACGAACGGCCCGATCTTCTCGACGTCCTGCCACGGCATCAGGCTGCCCACCCAGATGCCCAGCGGGACCATCGCGAGCACGACGAACGCCGCCGCGCTCGCGCCGATGAAGCGGCCGCCGAGGTAGCTCGCCTTGTCGATCGAGGTGGTGCGGATGATCGGCGCGAAGCCGGTGTCGTCGTCGCGCACCACCACGTTGGCCACCATGGCCACGGTGATGAAGACGGAGAACACGCCCAGCAGCGCGAGCGCCTGCACGATCGCGTACGGCGCGTTCTTGTGCACGTTGCCCAGGCTGCCGATCTGCACGTTGTCGCTGGCCGTGGCGCCGAACGCGAGCAGGAAGAAGATCAGGCACCCGACCCAGAACACCGGGCTGCGGAGCTGGTAGCGCCATTCGAACGCGACGATGTGTCCAAACATGCTGGGCGTCCCGGTCTCTCAGCGCGCCGCGGCGCCGCGCGACGCCTCGTTGCCGGTCTGCCCGTTGCTCCTGCGATGCGCGTACAGCGTCGAGAAGTAGACCTCCTCGAGATCGGCCTCGGCCCGCTCGAAGCGCGGGTCGGGGGCGGTGTCGGACAGCACGTGGATCAGCGTGCGGCCGCCGCGCAGGCGCGTGGAGATCAGCGCGAACTGCTTGCGCAGGCCGGGCAGTTCGTCGGCCTCGACCGCGCGCCGCCAGACCTTGCCCTGCAGTCCCGCGATCAACGCGCCCGGCGTGCCGGCGCTGACGATGCGGCCGTCCACCAGGATGGCCATGCGCGAGCACAGGTCGGCCACGTCCTCGACGATGTGCGTGGACAGGATCACCACCTTGGTCGTGCCGATCTCGGCCAGCAGGTTGTTGAAGCGGTTGCGCTCCTCGGGGTCGAGGCCCGCGGTCGGCTCGTCGACGATCATCAACGCCGGGTTGCCGATCATCGCCTGCGCGATGCCGAAGCGCTGGCGCATGCCGCCCGAGAAGCCGGCGATCGCCTTCTTGCGCACGTCCCACAGGTTGACCTGCTGCAGGAGCGCCTCCACCGTCTCGCGGCGCGCGCCGGCATCGGTCAGGCCCTTGAGCACGGCCAGGTGGTCGAGCATCTCCCAGGCCGACACGCGCGGATAGACGCCGAAGTCTTGCGGCAGGTAGCCCAGCCTGGCGCGCAGCTTGTGCGGGTCGGCCAGCACGTCGATGTCGCCGAAGCGGATCCGGCCCGAGGTGGGCACCTGCAGCGTGGCCAGGCAGCGCATCAGCGTGGACTTGCCCGCGCCGTTGGGTCCGAGCAGGCCATACAGCCCGGGGGGGATGTCCAGCGATACGTCGTCGAGCGCCCGCGTTCCGTTCGGGTAGACGTGGGTGAGCGAGGCGATGGACAGCATGCGGGCGGCTCCGGGGACGGATTCTTGGACTTTCCAGGTTGGCATTCTGACGGCAGCCCGCCGCCGGCCCCAGTCCGGTGCGACGAACCGGCGCTTCCCTGGGACAGGCCGTGCCGGACGGGCGTCCGGCGCAGCGGCACCACGCCCCCGCGGCCGGGGCTCAGCGCGTCGCGCCCAGCAGCGCGGCGATCTCGTCGCTGGCGCCCGCCTGCGCCGCCTGGCGCGGCGTCAGGCCGTCGCGGTCCGCGCGGCCGGGGTCGGCGCCCGCGGCGAGCAGGAGCCGCACGCTCTCGGCGCGTTGCGCCAGCACGGCATGCAGCAGCGCCGTGCGGCCGTCCGCGTCGGGCGCGTCGACGCGGGTGGCCGGGTCGGCCAGCAGCGCCTTCAACCCGTCGACGTCGCCACGGTCGGCGGCGGCCTGCAAGGAATCCGGGCCGGCGGGCGCCTGCCGGAGGCCGGCCGTGTCGGTCTTCGAGCGTTTCAGCGCGTCGGCGTCGGCAGGACGTCGGCTGTCCGCCTTGGCCTGCGCCGTCGGCTCGAACGGCGCCGCCGCGACGCGAGCGGCCACCACCGGCGCGGGCACGGCCTCGATCCTGACATCGGCCGACGGGGCGGGCGCGCTCTGCGCGCGCCGGGCATCCGCGGACAACGCGCCCGTGTCCGCCGAGGCGACGACCGTGTTGCCCACAGGCGCAGCCCGTGCCGACGTTGCCGCGGAGGGGTTCGGAACGAGCCTCAAGCGGCGCGGCAACGCGAGCGGCGACCGCGGCGGCGAAGCCATGACCGCGGGCGGCGCGGCCGGTGCCGCAGGGGTGTCGGTGACGGCCGCGGCCTCCTGCCCGGTCGACCTGGCCTGCGCGCGCGGCGCGGCGGCGCGCTGCTCGTCCAGCTGGGCGACGACCACCTCGCGTTCGCGCTCCGCGTGCCGGGCCGTCGGGCCATGGACGCCGGCGCTGCCGTCGAGCGGATCGACGACCACCTCCGGCAGCGCCGCGTGCGGGTAGGAGGCGGCCGCGGCGGCCGGCACCGGAAGCGCCTGTGCGGGCGGCGCCGCCGCCGTGCGCGGCTCCGCCAGCCGGAGCTCGGCCAGAGCCACCTGCACGCCGCCGCCCAGGCGGCCGTTCTGGTCGAAGCGCCAGACGCCCAGGCACACCAGCAGCAACGCGCACAGGGCAGCGCCCGCGCGCACCCGCCAGGACGACAGGTTGACCGCCGGCCCGTGCCTGCGTCCCACCACCGCGACGGGCGGCGCGACAGGCACCAGCGGCGGGCCCTCGACCGCTTCGCCGGCGGCGATGCGCGCGGCGGCGGCGAGCACGTTGGCGCGCACCGACGCGGACGGCCCGCGGGCGTCGTCGGCGAGCGCGTGCGAGCGCACGTAGGCCTGGCCGAGCTCGTCGTCCACGGGGCGCCCGGGCGTCGGCTCGCTCATGGCGTCCTCCATCCGGCCAGCAGCGTGCGCAGCCTGGCCCTGGCGTAGCGCAGCCGTGTCTTGGCCGTCTCCGCGCCGACGCCGGTGGCGCTCGCCACCTCCTCGACGCTCAGGCCACCCTCGGCCTGCAGCACGAAGGCCTCGCGCTGCGCCTCGGGCAGCTGCGCCAGCGCGTCCAGGAAGGCCTGCGCCTGCTCGCGCGACTCGATGCGCGCCTGCGGGCCGTCGGAAGCATCGGCCGCCACGCGGTCGGCCCAGCGCTCGCCGTCGTCGTCCGGCGCGGCACCGGCCAGCGGCGCGTCGATGGACAGCATCGCGTTGGACTGCGCGCGCAGATGGTCGATGACGCGGTTGCGTGCCACGGTGAACAGCCAGGTGGTGAAACGCGCGGTGGCCGCGTAGCGCGACGCGGCGCGCGCGACGCTGATCCATGTCTCCTGCAGGACGTCGTCGGCCGCGCCCTCGTGCTGCGGCCCGAGGCGGTGGCGGATGAAGCGCCACGTCGCCCGCTCGTGGCGGTCGTAAAGGCGCGTGAAGGCGGCGGCGTCGCCGCCGGCGAAGGCAAGCATCAGGAATTCGTCGCTGTCGGCGGCAGGGGCGGTGCTGGCCGCCGGCGCCTGCTCCCATGGGCGTTCATCCGCCTCGCGCGCGAACGCGAGCGGCGGAACAGAGTCGGGATGGGCCTGCACGGGCCACGATGCTAACCCGGGCGCGCTCCAGCCGGTCGGTGACAGGTCCAAGGGCAATCAGCGCGGCGGCGGCGGGTCGGGCACGTATTGGCGCGGGGGATCGCCGGGAAACGCGTGCGGCGGCGGCGTCCAGGCGGTGCGCGGCGGCGGGATGATGCCGGCGGCCGCGAGGTTGTCGACGCTGTCGTAGCGGATCTCCACGCGCTGCTCGGGCTGCGGCGTCGCGCGCTCGAACGTGGTCCTGCGCGCGACCGAGGTCTCGCGCTCGCCGTGACCGGTGCCCAGGCGCTCGGCCGGCTGCGGCGCGGCCATGCGGGACTCGGGCGACGCGGGCGCGCGCGCGCGGTCGGCCGCGACGGCGTCGCGCGCCTCGCCCGGGCCGGCAGCGGCCGCGGCGGCAGGCGCACCGGTCGCCGCCTTCGCGGCCTCCTCCGTCCGCTCCTCGATGCGCGGCACCGGCAGCGGTCGCCACGGCGGCCGGACGGGGCGCAGCCCGGACACCTCGACTTGCGGCGCCTCGCGGAACACGGCCACGCCGATCACGCCGACGTCCTGCGGCCGGCCGGTGCGCGCGGCATACGAGTCGGGCAGCGCCGTGAATTCGAACGCCGCCACCTCGCTGTCGCTCTTGCGCCAGCCGGTGATCTCGGCGCGCTGCCACGGCTCCAGCACGTAGCCGCCCTGGCCCGTGCTGGCCGTCTCGCCGGAGATGACGTTGACGCCGTCGATCGCCACCACGGCCAGGACGCGGGCACCCGTCGTGTTGACGAGCCGAAGCGAATAGCGTGCGCCCGGCCGGCCGGCCACCACCGGACGGCCGTGGTCGCGCCAGACATGCAGCGGCCGGCCGTCGTCGCGGTCGATCACGTCGACCTGCACCAGGCGTGCGTCGGCCCGCGCGGCGCCGGCACAGCCGAGGTTCAGCAGCACCGCCAGGCCGCAGGTGGCCAGCAGGCGGCGGCGGGGCGCGGTTGCGAGGGTGGGGTTCATCGCCATTCCTTCTCGACGAGGCAGATGGCGGTTGAACGGACGCCGGGGCGAAACGGGG
>Ga0209258_100987_pt1 | contig 13155 bp, 13 predicted proteins | sample Araplaol_mTSA_r2_FD_184281 | JGI IMG/M metagenome (GOLD analysis project Ga0209258, IMG submission 184281) | Arabidopsis root microbial communities from North Carolina, USA - plate scrape CL_Col_mTSA_r2 (SPAdes) (version 2) | ecosystem: Host-associated > Plants > Roots > Endosphere | place: USA...
TGCTGCACCGACTGGTGCTGGCCGCGGTCGTCGCGATGCTGGCGTGCGGCGCCGTCGACGTAGCCTGCAAGGTACGTGACGATGTGCTCGCGCGTGACGACGAAGGGAGGAATCGCGGTGAACAACTGGTGCAGCGGGAGGGTGCCGCGCGCGGACTTCGCGCGGATCACCTGGCCCTCGTGGATCATGATGTCCGTCATCGAGGGCGCGAACATCAGCGCGTGCTTGACCGCTGCACCGATGCCGTGCTGCTTGTCGGACGGCAGTTGCAGTGGTTGCTGGAGCGTGGGGATGTCTGTCATGGCAGGCAGGAGGTTGGACGTTCAGCGCGACGAGGGCATGTAGGCCACTTCCAGGTACGCGCTGGCGGTCGGGCCGGTCGACGGGACGAAGGAGACGGCGGCAGCCGTGGAGGCCGCCCCGCCGCGCGGACGGGGGCCGGGTTCCGGCCGATCGGGGGCGAGCGTGCCGGCGACCGGGAAGGGCAAATCGCCGGGCGGCACGACGTCCCAGCGCATCAGGATCGCGGCGATCCGGTTGGCGTACCAGGCCGTGCGACCCGGGGTGGCCGAATGCCAGGCGCCGATCGCCTGCCAGCCGTTGCCGAAGCGGTCGATCTGGCGCCTGTAATGCCAGGCCGCGACTTCGGCACTGGTGCAGCCGTCGGCCAGGGCCGTCGGGCCGATGCCATGGCGGCGCAGTTCAGGGAGGTGGACACTATTGATCTGGAAGGCCCCGATGTCGACGCTTCCGTTGGCGTTCCTGCCCAGGGCCTGGGGCTGCAACCGGCTTTCCTGCCAGCCAATGGCTCGCAACACGGTGGCGTTGACCTGGTGGCGCGCTGCCGCATCGTCGATGCAGTCGGCCTGCGCGGACGACATCGGCGCGAGCGCCACGGCGGCGGCCAGCAGTGCGGGGCATCGATGGTGGAGGGGAGATCGCGTCGGCATGTGTCGGGGACGGAGTCACCGGAAGGACATGACGACCGATTCTGGTCGGCGCAGCAAGATTCGCCCTGCGCCAACGGGCCGATTTCGGGTCATTCGGCGCTCGGGGAGAGGTCGTCGAGCGCGTGGCCCGGTCAGCAGGTCAGCGTCGATGCCCCAGGGCGCGGGCCGGCAGGAACAGCAGGGCGCTCAGCAGCGCGAACACCGCGCGGACACTGATGCCGACGAGCCGGAACGGCAGCGACAGCAGCCAGACGATCGGGTACAGCACCAGCGCCAGCAGGGCCAGCGGCCAGCAGAAGACGAACAGGAGGCACCAGAGCAGGAACGTGAGCATGGCGGACTTCTCGGCGGCCGAGGGCAGAAGGCCTCGGATGGCGTGACGATGCGGCGGCGCGCGGCCCGGGTCAATCCCGACCCGACGAATCGCCGATCGCGGCCGATGGACCGCAGCCTCGACGGACGCGCGGCGCGCGCGTCGACGCCTGCAGCCTGCCAGATCGGGACGCAAGCGGCCTCGCGACGACGGCAGAACGTTCGGCCTGCACCACGCCGGCTCGCCTCAGCCGGCCGCGATCGAGAGTGGACGCCTCCGCTTGCAGGCACTGCGCTGCCGGGGGCGTGCCGCGACGGCGGGGCCGCCCGCTGCATGGCGGCGCAAGGGCGCGCAGAATGTCGCCTTTCACCGCCACTGCCTGCGCGCCGCCATGAGCATCCCTACCGCCGCCGAACTGAACCGCATGGGCGCCGACTGCCTGCCCGGCCATCTGGGCGTCGTCATCACGCACGTCGACGCCCGCGAGCTGCGCGCCGAAGTGGCGGTGTCGATGAAGCTGATGGCGCCCAACGGCTACCTGCATGCCGGCAGCGTGGTGACCTTGGCCGACACCTCGTGCGGCTATGCCTGCATCGCCAACCTGCCCGAGGGCGCGACGGGCTTCACGACGATCGAGTTGAAGTCCAACTTCCTGGGCACGGCGCGCGAGGGGACGCTCGACTGCGTAGCCACCGCCCAGCACCGCGGCCGCACGACGCAGGTCTGGGACGCGGTGGTGACGCACCGCGAGACGGGCAGGACGATCGCGCTGTTCCGGTGCACGCAGATGATCCTGTGGCCCCAATCCGCCTGACCGCCTCGCCACCCCCCAGTTGAAGGAACACGCATGCCCGAGCCGTCCACGACCGCACGCCGCCTTGTCGAGATCCGCGCATATCGCCTCAAGCCCGGCACGCGGGCCGACTTCCACGTGGCCGCCAGCGAGCGCGCGCTGCCCATGGTTCGGGCCTATGGCATGGACGTGGTCGCGCATGGGCCGGTGCCCAACGATCCGAACGGCTATTTCCTGGTGCGCTCGTTCGCGAGCCTCGCGGAACTGACCGCGCAGGAGGACGAGTTCTACGGCTCGGCCGGCTGGCGCGAGGGGCCGCGCGAAGCGCTGGTGTCGCGCATCGAGACCTACGTCGACACCTTGCTGTGGCTGAGCCCGGCCGCGATCGACGACCTGCGAGCCGGCAACGTGGCGCCCGCGGCGGTGGCCTGAGCGCGTCGAACGCGAGCAGGCGTGCGTCCGGAAGCGGGGGAGCACATGCCGCCGTCGCTGCCGCAGTCGCACTCGCGAACGCCCGCGCACGCGTCACGCGCGACGCGTGCGCAGCTCAGTGCGCCGACTTGTCCGCGACGGCCGCCGCCGGAGCCTCCGCCTCGGCCGGCGTGCGGGCATCCGGAGCCCCGGCAGGCCCGCCGGTTGCCTTCTTCAGCGCCTTGTCTTCCTTCTTCTGCTTCTTCTCGAGTTCGCGTTGGCGCTTCTCATACGCGTAGTTCGGTTTCGCCATGAAATCCTTTCGGTGATGGCGTCCACCATACCCGAATGCGCGGCGCTGACAAGCATGTCGGGGTCAATGCGGGCGGCGCGGGGGCATTTCACCCCCGATAAATGCGGCGATCGGCGTGCGCGGCCGCCTTTTTCGTGGTGCGCAGGCGACGTCTCGCGTCAGGTCGAATCGGGCGGCGCGCCCTGGTCGCACTTGCGGCAGGCGAGCAGGCGGCCGCGCATCGCGGCGCGTCCCTCGGGTGTCTGCGTCCAGGGACGGCTTTGCCACGGCGGGTCGTGGCGCACGTGCTGGAAGTGGCCGCACGCGAGCTCGGCCACCCAGTGGCCCTCGTCGTCGAGGTGGTAGCCGACGATCGCCTGCTCCATGCGCTCAGGCCGCTGACTGCTGGGTGATCGACAGCGTGTTGCCGTCCGGGTCGTGGAACCACGCCACGCGTGCGCCGTCGGGCGTGGTCCAGATGCCGTCGGCATCCTGCGGCAGGCCCGGAAAGCGCAGCATGGGCACGCCGCGAGCGACGAGGGCGCGGACGCTGGCCGCGAGGTCGTCCACCTCCCAGCCGAGCGCGGTGTACGCATGCGGCGCGACGGCCTCCACGCGCTGCACGCGCAGCGCCGTGCCGTTGGCATCGAACACCAGCGCGTAGCCGTTGTCCTCGATCAGTGCGAGCCCCAGGCGGCCTTCGTAGAACGCGCGGGCGGCGCCGGCGTCGGCCGTCGCGACGAAGCAGACCGGGCGGGCATGGTTCAGCATGGCGGGCTCGCTGGGCAGGTGCGGCAAGCGGCGGTCCGCCGGGGCGTCAGCCCTTGGCCGCGGACGCCGCCAGCGCCTGCCGCGGCGCGGCGGGCGCTTCGCAGCCCAGCGTCTGGCCGACGCCCTTGAGGAACGCGCGCCGCACCGAGCCTGCGGCGATCGCGGCGGCGACTTGCTTCGAGTGGCGCTCGGCGCCGTCGAGCTTGCGGATCCAGCCGCGGAACGGAATGACGCTTTCGGCGGCGCCGCGCAACGCGTCGTTGGCGGCGTCGCCGATCATGTTGCCGCCGCGCTCCAGCAGGCCGGGATCGTTGGCCGTCGCAGGGGTGTCGAGGTCCGGACCCAGCGCGCCGTCGAGCGCGCGCACCTCGGTGGCCAGCGCAGGGCACTCGCGCTGCGAGGGCAGGGCGTAGGGCGCCCTGACGGCCGCGAGCAGCACGGCGGGGATCTTCTCCTGCACCAGGTTGAGATCAGCCAGCGGTGCCTCGACGGCCTTCTGCAACTGGACGCCTTCCTTGGCCGCCCCCTTGGCGGTGTCCGGCCCGGACGCGCAGCCGGCGAGCGAGAGCGCCAGCATGCTGGCGGCCAGGGATGCGACGGAGATGGTGTTCATCGGCGAGAGCGTATCAGTGTTCGGCCGGCTGCTGTCGAGCGAGTGGTCAGAAGACGAAGGGCACGATCGCCTTCACGCGCGACCGGTACGCCTCGTAGGCATCGCCGAAGCGTTCGCCCATCCAGCGTTCCTCCAGCCGGTACTTGCGCAGCGCCGCCAGGAAGATCAACGCCACCGCGACCAGGCCGCCGCGGTGGCCGCGCGCGATCGCCGAGCCCGGGAAGCTGAACAGCAGTCCCGTGTAGATGGGGGTGGCGCACGAGGGCGTACGGACCCCGGGTGACGAACTCGTGGCCTTGCTTGAGCGTGACGATCGCGCTCCAGTTGCGCCCGAGGACGCGGCGCGCCCATCCGGAGAACGCGAGTCCGGCGACGGTCAGTGCGGTGCCGCCCCGGAACGCCCGGGGCGTGCGGGCAAGGAAGCGGTCGTCCAGGAACGACACGCCGAGTGCCGGCAACCACAGGAGCGCCGCCGCGATGGCCATCGGCCCCAGGTGCAGCAACCGCGACGCCGTGGACTCGCGTCGCGCGGTGGCCTTCACGTCGCGCGCGCAGATCCACCAGTACAGCGCCCAGGCCGACCAGATCGCGGGCAGCAGGCCGTGGTGCGCGAAGGCGGCGACGTCGCCGTTCATGGCGTCGCACCGTTCAGGAGGCGGTCGACCGCGGCGCCGGCCAGCACGCCCAGGGCGTAGGCCACGAGGTTCTGCCACGAGAACACGTGGCCCAGCAGCAGGTGACCGAGCGTCGTGCCGCGGAAGTCGACCAGCCACGGCACGTGCCAAAGCTTGGCGCATTCCACGATCACGCAGGTGGCCATGGCCGTCAAGGCGACGTCCCGCGCGCCGGCGCGGGGGCGCAGCGCGCGCCAGCCGAAGAACACCATCAGCGCCCACAGCGCGTCCCCGGGGTACTTGCCGAGGACGGCGGGCAGCGCCGAGGGCCAGTGGCGCGAGGCCAGGCCCAGCGCGATGGTGGTGGCCATCGCGGCGAGGGCGGCGCGCCGGCGCCGCGGGTGGTGCGGGGTCGGGGCGTTCATGGGGCCGGTCATCGTCCGGGGCGCTTCCATTCGTAGCGCAGGTCGCCCAGCTGCATCACCGGCTCGAAGCCGCGCTCGACGATGTCGAAGCCGTGGCGTTCGTAGAAGCGCTGCGCGTTCGTGTTGGTGACGAAGGTGTAAAGCCAGAGCTTGCCGCGCGAATCGGACTTCGCGCGATCGAGCAGGCGGGTGCCGATGCCCTGGCCCAGGTGCGTGACGCCGACGTACAGCTGCATCACGGCTTCGGGTGTGAAGGCCCCGAAGCCGACCAGTTCGCCATCGCGCAGCGCCAGGTGCACCGTGGTCTCCTTGAGCAGGTGTTCGTCGAAGAAGCGCAGGTGATCCTCCAGCGGATGCGGCACCGGCGCGCCGACGCCGTGCGCGAAGCTGGCGCGCCACAGGGCGACCAGGCGTTCGCGGAATGGCGGCTGGTAGGACGTTAGCTCGATGGCAGCGTTCATGGGCACGGGATGCGCGAAATGGCGCATTTTCGTGCGTTCGGCGGGGGTGAGCGAACGTCCAGCCTGCCAGCTCGCAACTCCGCTTGCATTGCCGGTTTCGCGGGCATAGACTGTATCGAAACACAGTACTCGCGACGGGCCTCTTTCTTCTGTCGCCAGTCGATGACACGCCCGGCTTGCCGAGCGTCAGCGCGCCTGTCGCGCGACCCAGCCGCCCGTGCCGCGCACGGGCCTTGTCGATCGCCGCCTCCAGGCGATTCGTCCGTCGATCCGGCGGCGATTCGCACGGCCCAGCCATCTTCCCCGACTGCCTTCTTCCCGTCCAGGTTCCATCCGGCCGGGCCGTCATCGTCTCTCCGTCATGGCCACGCTACCCGCCTACGCCGAACTGCACTGCCGCAGCAACTTCAGCTTCCTCACCGGCGCCTCGGCGCCCGAAGAACTGGTGGAACGTGCCGCCGCGCTGCGCTACGCCGCGCTGGCGGTCACCGACGAGTGCTCGCTGTCGGGCGTGGTGCACGCCTATGAGCAAGCCAGCGAGCAAGGCCTGCCGTTGATCATCGGCGCCGAGATGCGGCTCGAGGCCGGCGTCGGCGGCGTGCCGATGCGGCTGGTGCTGCTGGCCACCACGCGGCGGGGCTACGGCAACCTGTCGCAATGGATCACCGTCGCGCGTCGGCGCGCCGAGAAGGGCCGCTACGACGCCCGCACCAGCGACGTGGAAGGCCGCACACCCACGCTGCCGCAATTGGCGGGCCTGCCCGATTGCCTGGCGCTGCTGCTGCCCACGCCGGGGCCCGTGCCGGCCGGCACCGCGGGGCCGGGCTCCCTGGGCGCCGACGCAAGTGTGCGGCCCGGCGCGGGCGCGGGCGGGGGCGGGGGCGGCGCGGGCGCGCCGATGGATGCGCGCGTGTCGGGCATGGGCGTCATCGCTGCCGCGCAGGCGAGCGCCGCCGCCGCACTGGCGTCCAGCACGCCGGGCGCCGGCCGGCCGCGCGGACGCGAGGTGCGCGAGAGCCGCGACGGGCCCGACGGCGACGGCCCGCTCGAGCCGCCGGCGCCAGCCAGGCTGGCGGCAACCGCGGCGCCACGGCGGCCCGCCAGGGCGGTGGCGCCGCCGCGGCCGTCCATGGCCTTGTCGTTCGAGTCGCTGTTCGCGCAGGCGCAATGGCTCAAGACCTGGTTCGGCACCGATCGCGCCTGGCTCGCTCTGCCGCTGCTGATGCAAGGCGACGATGACGAGGTGCGCGAACGCGTGAAGGCCGTGTCGGCCGCCACCGGCCTGCGCATCACCGCGGTGGGGGACGTGCTGATGGCCACGCGCGCGGCCAAGCCGCTGCAGGACATGCTCACCGCCACCCGCCTGCAGCGCACCGTGTCCGAATGCGGCCACGCGCTGTCGCCCAACGCCGAGGCCCATTTGCGATCGCGCGCCCGCCTGCAGGCGCTGTACGAACCCGAGTGGCTGGCCGAGACGGTGGCCATCGCGGGCCGCTGCAAGTTCTCGCTCGGCGAGCTGAAGTATGAATACCCGCAGGAGATCGTGCCCGCCGGACAGACGCCCACCAGTTGGCTGCGCACGCTCACCGAGGCCGGCGCCGCGAAGCGCTTTCCCGCCGGCATTCCCGCCAAGGTGCGCGGCCTCATCGCGCACGAACTGGGGCTGATCGAGCGGCTGAAATACGAGGCCTACTTCCTGACAGTGGCCGACATCGTCGGCTGGGCGCGGGCACGCGGCATCCTGTGCCAGGGGCGCGGCAGCGCGGCCAATTCCGCGGTCTGCTACTGCCTGGGCGTGACCGAGGTCGACCCGCACCAGGGCGAGGTGCTGTTCGAGCGCTTCATCAGCGAGGAGCGCGGCGAGCCGCCCGACATCGACCTCGACTTCGAGCACCAGCGACGCGAGGAGGTGATCCAGTACCTCTACAAGAAATACGGCCGGCATCGCGCGGCGCTCACCGGCGTCATCATCCGCTACCGCACCAAGTCGGCGGTGCGTGACGTCGGGCGCGCGCTCGGCGTCGACCTCGATCGCATCGACGCGGTCACGCGCTCGCTGCATCACGTGGGCGGGTCGGCGGCGCCCGCCGGCGCGGCGGAGCGGCTCGCCCTGTCGCTGAAGGAACACGGCTTCGATCCCGAGTCGCGGCTGGGCCTGCAGTGGATCTCGCTGAGCCTGCAACTGCGCAACCAGCCGCGCCATCTCAGCCAGCATCCGGGCGGCTTCGTCATCGCCAAGGACGACGTCGCCCTGCTGGTGCCGGTGGAGAACGCCGCGATGGACAAGCGCACCGTGATCCAGTGGGACAAGGACGACCTCGACGTCCTCAAGCTGCTCAAGGTCGACATCCTCGCGCTCGGCATGCTCAGCGCACTGCGGCGCGGCCTGCTGTTCGTCGACGCCAAGCTGCGCCAGCTGTTGCCGGGGCCGCCGCCACCCGAGTGGCATCTGGAGGCGAGGCGCGAGGAGCAGCGCGAGAACCGGCGTCGCACCGAGGTCGCGCCTGTCGGCCATGCGGGCAACAGCGCCACGCGCATCGCGCTGAGCGCCAAGGCGTTCTCGAGTGCCGGCGCGGCGGCCGCGATGGGCATCGTCGCCGACCGCGAGGACCTGGCCAGCGACGCCAGCCTGGCCGACATCCCCGACGATGACAAGGCGGTCTACGACATGCTGTCGACCGGCGACTCCGTCGGCGTGTTCCAGGTGGAGAGCCGCGCACAGATGAGCATGCTGCCGCGGCTGCGGCCCAAGACGTTCTACGACCTGGTCGTGGAGGTGGCCATCGTGCGGCCGGGGCCGATCCAGGGCGGCATGGTGCATCCCTACCTGAAGCGGCGCGAGCAGAAGGAGCCCGTCACCTATCCCAGCGAGGAGGCGAAGGCGGCCTTGTCGCGCACGCTGGGCGTGCCCATCTTCCAGGAACAGGTGATGCAGCTGGCCATCCTCGCCGCCGACTTCACGCCCGGCGAGGCCGACCAGTTGCGGCGCGCGATGGCGGCCTGGAAACGCAAGGGCGGGCTCGGGCCGTTCAAGGAGAAGCTGATCAGCCGCATGGTGGCGCGCAAGTACACGGCCGAATACGCCGAGGCCATCTTCAAGCAGATCGAAGGCTTTGGCGAGTACGGCTTTCCTGAGAGTCACGCCGCCAGCTTCGCCAAGCTGGTCTACGTCAGCGCCTGGATCAAGCGCCACCATCCCGACGCCTTCCTGGCTGCGCTGCTCAACAGCCTGCCGATGGGCTTCTACGCTGCACCCCAGCTCGTGCGGGACGCGCGCGCGCATGGCGTCGCGGTGCGTCCGGTGGACATCACCATCAGCGACTGGGAGTCGACGCTGGAGCCGCAGGCCGCGCACGAGGCGGTGCCGGCCTGCGCCGAACGCGCCATCCCCGCGAACCAGTGCGCGGTGCGCCTGGGGCTGAACCGGGTCACGGGATTGTCCGAGGACGAAGGGCTGCGCATCATGGCCGCGCGGGCGCAAGCGCCGTTCGTCAACGTGGAGGACTTGTCGCGACGCGCCGAGCTCGACGCGCATGCGATGCAGGGCCTGGCGGCGGCCGATGCCTTGTCCGGGCTGGCGGGCAACCGGCGCGATGCCGTCTGGGCCGTGGCCGGCGTCGATACGCGCGCCACGGCCTTGCTCAAGGCCACGCGCACCACCGAGGACGCCGTGCCGGAATTCGAGGCACTGGAACTCGGCGACGCGGTGCTGGCCGACTACCGCGCCATGGGCCTGTCGTTGAAGGGTCATCCGCTGGCGCTGCTGCGGCCGGCGCTGGCGCCGTTCAAGGTGCAGCAGGCCGCACTGCTCAACGCCGACTGGCGGCCAGGCCAACTGGCTCGTGCCAGCGGCCTGGTCACGCACCGCCAGCAGCCTGGCACCGCCAAGGGCGTCGTGTTCGTCACGCTGGAGGACGAGACCGGCACCGTCAACGTCATCGTCTGGCCCGCCGTGGCCGCGGCGCAGCGCAAGCCGCTCCTGGCGGCGTCGCTGCTGACGGTCTACGGCGTCTGGCAGCGCGAAGGCGATGTGCGCCACCTGGTCGCCAAGACGTTGGTCGATCACACGCCGATGCTGCAGGGGCTGGTCACGCGCAGCCGGGATTTCCATTGAGGCGGCGCGCTGTCCGTCGCATCCAGCATGTCCTGCACCACGTCCCGAACATTCGTCGCAGCTCGTCGCGGGACGCCGTCCGTGCAGCTCCCCTGTTTGGTGTCGCACCTTCGCGACGCGCCGCGCCGGCCGCCGGGGTCGCGTCGGAGCCCGGCACCCATAATCGGGCGATGGCCCCTCATGCGGCAAGCCTGTCGAGTCCGAGGACTCGACAGCCGCATCCGGCCCGCCGTCCGCTTCGGCCACCGCCCCCGGATCCTTCGCGCTAACATCCCCCGAGGACTTCCGCTCGAAATGAATCCATTGCCTGCCTGCCTCGCCTTCCCGCCTTCGGTGCGCATGCCGCGCCCTTCGAATGGATCGGCGCCCGGCAGGGCTCGCACGGCTCCGGGGCGAGCGGTCTCTCGTTTCGCCGGCGCGCCGGTCGCATCGACCGTGTTGTCGCTCGCGCTGGCGATCGTCGGCGCCAGCGCCAATGCCGGCACCGCCGAAGGCTACGATGCCGGACGCCGCGGCGACTACGCGACCGCCCTGCGCGAGTTCCAGCCGGCCGCCGAGAAGGGCGATCGCGACGCGCAACTGGCGCTGGCCGACATGTACCTGCGCGGGTATGGCGTCGCGGCCGATCCGGCGATCGCGGCGCGCTGGTTCCGCAAGGCTGCCGAACAGGGCGACCCGCGCGCGCAGACCAACCTCGGCTTCCTCTACGAACAGGGCAAGGGCGTCGCCCGCGACTTCGAGGAGGCCGCCAAGTGGTACCGCAAGGCGGCCGACCAGGGCGAGCCCACCGCGCAGAGCAACCTGTCGTACATGGCGCTGATCGGCCGCGGCGTGCCGCAGGACGACATGCAGGCCGCGCACTGGGCCACGCTCGCAGCCAGGCAAGGCCTGGCCGTCGCGCAGTACCGGCTGGGCGTCTTCTACACGAATGGCCAGGGCGTGGAGCGCGATGACGCGCAGGCGCTGCACTGGTACCAGGCCGCAGCCGATCAGGGCGATGCGCGCGCCCAGAGTGCGCTGGGTTGGGTCTACAGCGAGGGCCGCGGCGTGCCGCGCGACGTCGCCACCTCGCTTCGCTGGCTGCAGCTATCAGCCGCTCAGGGGGACCCCACCGCGGAACACAACCTGGGCATGGCGTTGCTGAACGGCCGCGGCTTGCCGCGCGACCCGGCGGGCGCGGAGCGCTGGATCCGCAAGTCGGCGGAGGCCGGCTATGCACCGGCGCAGGTCAGCCTCGGACTGATGTACGCGGCAGGCGACGCGGTGGTGGCCGACGAGAAGCAGGCCGTCGAGTGGTACCGGAAGGCCGCAGGTCAGGGCAACGCGTCGGGCCAGAACAACCTTGGCTGGATGCTCGCCAACGGCCTGGGCATCGCGCGCGACGATGCCGCCGCCACGCGTCAGTTCCGCCTCGCGGCGCGCAAGGGCAATGCGTTCGCGATGGACAACCTCGGCTGGATGGCCGAGGAAGGACGAGGTCAACCCGCCGACCCCTCCGAAGCGCAGCGTTGGTATCGCCTCGCCGAGGCGCGCGGCAACGCGCCCGCGCGCAACCATCTTGCATTGCTGTACGCGCGCGGCAAGGGCGTCACGCGCGACGACGCGGCTGCGCTCGGCGGCTTTCGCACTGCGGCTGCGCAGGGGCTGGCGCCCGCCCGGCACAACCTGGGCTACATGGTCGCCAACGGCCTCGGTGGCGTGCCGCGTCCTGACCCGGCCGCCGGCGTCGCGCTGCAGAGCCTGGCGCGCGAAGCCTCGCCACCCAGCCCCGAGGAGCTGCCCACGCTCGACCCGGCACGCCTCTCGGCCGCCGAGCGCGCACGCAGCGCGCAGCTGCTCGCCGCCTTCAGGACCGCTCCCAACGTGCTGGCGGTGCTCGACGCCATCGCCGGGCCGCCGAGCGTCACCTCGCTGGGGCCGCCCACGGGCAATCCCGGCACGGCCGGCAATGGCATGGAAGGCCACAGCGTCTCGCCCCCGTCGGCAACGCAGCGCTGACGTCGTCTCCGAGCTGCGGCGCATCCTCGGCGGCGCGACGCGGCATGCGCAGGACAGGACGCGCATCCGCAGCGCCTGACTTCCGGTGCGTGCCGCAGCGATCACGGGATACGCCCGATTGCCGTGCCGCCGCGAGCTCGCTCACCATCGCCGGCATGCCTCACATCGCGTTCACGTCGCAGCTGCAGCGCTTCACCGAGACGCCGGAGGTGCACACGGCGGCGGCCACGCTGCGTGACGCCCTGGACGCCGCGTTCGAGGTCAACCCGCGCCTGCGGCACTATGTGCTCGACGAGCAGGGGCATCTGCGACAGCACGTGGTGGTCTACATCAGTGGCCGGCGCGTGGCCGATCGCGAGGCGCTTGCCGACGCGCTGGCGCCGGACGACAAGGTCTACGTGCTGCAGGCGCTCACGGGCGGCTGACGCGGCGAACCACGAAGGAGCAGGAACATGAGCGATCGCGCATGGGTAGCCTCCCGCAAGGGCCTGATCGAGCTGCGCCGACGTGCCGGCGCCTGGGCGGTGCAACGCACGAGCTTCATCGGCGATCCGGTGAGCATGGTGCTGCCGCCGGACGCGTCGGGGCGGATGTTCGCGGCCCTGAACCTGGGCCACTTCGGCGTCAAGCTGCATGCGTCCGACGACGCCGGCCTCAGCTGGCGCGAGGTCACTGCGCCGGCGTTCGGCCCTCAGCCCGAGGGTGCGCCGGGGCCGGCCTGGAAGGTCGTCATGGTGTGGGCCATGGAGCGCCAGGGCGACACGCTGTTCGCAGGCACCCTGCCGGGCGCGCTGTTCAAGTCGACCGACGCGGCGCAGACCTGGCAGCTCGACGACGTGCTGTGGAACCAGCGCGGACGGCCGGCGTGGGGCGGTGGCGGCTACGACACGCCCGGCATCCACTCGATCAGCCCCCTGGGCGACGACACCGTGCTGGTGGGCGTGAGCAGCGCCGGCGCCTGGATCACGCGCGACGCCGGCGCCACCTGGAGCCAGACCGCCCACGGCATGCGCGCGGAGTACATGCCCCCGGAGCAGGCCTACGACCCCGACGCGCAGGATCCGCATGCCATCGCGCGCTGCGCCGCGCAGCCGGACGTACTCTGGTGCCAGCACCACAACGGCATCTTCCGATCCACCAACGGCGGTGCGCGCTGGGACGAGCTGCAGGCGCCGCTGTCCTCGTTTGGCTTCGCGGTGGCGGCTCATCCGGCCGATCCGCAGACGGCGTGGTTCGTGCCGGCGGTCAAGGACCAGTGCCGCGTCCCGGTCGACCGCGCGCTGGTCGTCAATCGCACGCGCGACGGCGGTGCCAGCTTCGAGACCTTGCGGGCCGGGCTGCCGCAGCAGGACTGCTACGACCTCGTCTATCGCCACGGCCTGGCCGTGGCCGACGACGGA